>ERZ777305.302-NODE-302-length-83407-cov-4.552920_pt1 | contig 83407 bp, 76 predicted proteins | sample MGYA00374965_ERZ777305 | MGnify/ENA primary metagenome ERZ777305 (study PRJEB29328, sample SAMD00013331) | mouse gut metagenome | study: EMG produced TPA metagenomics assembly of the Metagenome analysis of fecal microbiota from mouse which was promoted...
TGGAACAATCAGACAGACAAAATGCCAATAGAGGATGCGGAAGGAAGGATAAGCGGGGAGTTTGTATATATATATCCTCCGGGAATACCTGTTATTGCCCCGGGAGAAATGCTTAGCGGGGAAATTCTGCGGTATTTAAAGGAGTGTATACAAAAGGGACTAAATGTTCTGGGTTTAAGTGAGGATAGTAAGCAGATACCTGTTACAGCGGAAAGCTGGAGCTCGCTGGAATTTAAAAAGCTTAGCCTGTATGATTTATTTTAAAATTATCGGCTATTAATCCTTATCCTGTGTGGCGGCGAGCCCTGTGCTATGGTTTTACATACATCAGTCGGGCTGTTACATAATAATTTGTGGCGGCTTCAAAGATAATAAGAAATTCTATCAATGCGATACCGCCATCTTCTAAGCTTCGATTGTAACTCAAAAAAGGCTGGAAAAGAAGCCTTTTTCTCAAACAGACAATCTACGCTAAGAAGCTGACGGTATCGTATTGATGAATTTCTAATTCTCTTTTCAATGCCGCCACAAATTATTATGTAACAGCCCGACTGATGTATGTAAAACCATAGCACAGGGCTCGCCGCCACACAGGATAAGGATTAATAGCCGATAATTTTAAAATATACAAAATTTTATATAGAAAAACTACGCCATATAGTATATAATTTACGTGAAATACATCAATGCAGGCGAGGCAGGTAAATGGGAAAGATTTATTATATAATGGGAAAAAGCTCATCAGGAAAGGATACCATATATAAAAAGCTTATGGAAAGGATGAGGGACAAATTAAAGACAGTAACAGGCTACACCACCAGACCTATGCGGGAGGGGGAAACCGACGGCGTTGAGTATTTTTTTGTAACCAGGGAAAAATATAGGGAAATGAAAAGTCAGGGGATAGTCATTGAAAGCAGGGATTATAATACAGTATATGGCGTATGGACATATTTTACTGCTGACGACGGACAGATAGAGCTTGAAAAAAGCGATTATCTCCTTATAGGAACCTTAGAGTCCTATAAGGGCCTTAGAGATTATTACGGAAAAGAAAAAATAATACCGTTATATATAGAAGCAGACGACGGCGACAGGCTGTTAAGAGCTATAAAGAGAGAAAAAAAGCAGGAAGCGCCGGGGTATGAGGAAATGTGCAGAAGGTTTTTAGCAGACCAACAGGATTTTTGCGAGGAAAGACTTACAGAGTGCGGCATAATAAGACGATATAAAAATATAGATTTGGAAAAATGCATAGAAGAAATATGCAGTGATATTTATGGATAATATAACAAAGGTGGTACAGGCAGGAATGTGTGAAGGAGATGTCAGATATGGATATGAATAATATGAAAATTTCAGAGCTGCTTACATCTACACAGGTAGAGCAGGTAAGACAGAGCAATCCGTCTGACGAAACCTTTAAGTTCTCCCTAATAAGCAGCATTATGGAGAAGGAAGTGCAGGAGAGGGTAGCAGAGCTTATGGGCTCCATAACCGAGCAGGGAAAGAAGCTGGGAAAAAAAACTGATATAAGAGATATGAAAAGATACAGAGAGCTTATAAAAAGCTTTTTAAACGAGGTAGTTTACCGTTCCCATAAGTTTTCAAGAGAAAATTATCTTGACAGGAGAGGCAGACACAGGGTATACGGAATAGTAAGGCTTATTGATGAAAATCTTGATAAGCTTGCGGAGGAGCTTTTAAAGGATGAAAAGGATAATATTTCCATATTAAGCACAATAGATGAGATAAGAGGTCTGCTCCTTGATATAATAACATAAAGGATAGAAAGATGGCAGGATTTGACGATATAGAGGGGCAGAAGGGCGTTGTCACGCACTTTAAAAATGCCATAAAACTTAATAGGATTTCTCACGCCTATATATTAAACGGAGAGAAGGGCATGGGAAAAAAGACTATTGCAAGGGCATTTTCAATGACCCTTATGTGCGAAAGACATGGAGAAAGTCCATGTATGGAGTGCCATGCCTGTAAGCAGGTAATGACAGACAATAATCCTGACGTAAGGTGGGTGACTCATGAGAAGCCTAACGTTATATCTGTAGACGAGGTACGAAGGCAGATAAATACAGACGTACAGATAAAGCCCTACAGCAGCGATTATAAAATATATATAGTGGATGACGCCGATAAAATGAATCAGCCGGCCCAGAATGCAATTTTGAAGACTATAGAGGAGCCGCCGCCATATGTGGTGATTTTACTCCTTACGGTAAATAAGGATATGCTGCTATCCACCATATTGTCAAGGTGTGTAAGCATGGAGCTTAGGCCCTTAAGAAAACAGCAGGTGGAAAGTTATCTTGTGGAAAGGGCAGGAATAGTAGATTACAAGGCCAGGGAGGTATCAGATTTTGCCGGGGGAAATATAGGAAAGGCAATAAGGCTGGCTTCCTCGGATGATTTTATGGAGCTTAAGGAAAGCGTAGCCAGAGTAGCAAAAAATATTGCAAAAATGACTGCCGCTGATATTAATGCAGCTATAAAGGAAATTTCTTCATATAAGGAAAATATTGAGGAATATCTGGAGCTGCTTTTTACATGGTACAGGGATGTTTTAATATATAAGTCCTGCGGTGAAAAAGGTGATAATATAAATCAAAAAATAATTTTTGCAGATTATATAAAGTTTATAAGGCAGCAGTCGGAGGCCTGCTCCTATGAAGCTATTGAAAGAATATTTACGGAGCTTGACGGGATAAATGAAAAGCTTAGGGTAAATGTAAATTTTGATATGGTAATAGAGCTTTTACTGCTTACGGTAAGAGACGGACTAAGAGGCGACGTCAGACCGGAAATGGAAATACTTTTAGCTAGACAATAAAAGATTTATTGGTGTATAATGAAGGAAATCGGGAAAATCAACTAATTAAAAAATTTAAAGGGATTTTTTTGATAAAATATTTGAATATATGAAGGCAGGCATTTCAGCTTATATATAGAAAGGGATACAAATGGTTAGAATAATAGGAGTCAGATTTAGAAAGGCGGGAAAGATATATTTTTTCAGTCCTGCAGATATGGATATACAGGTAGGGCAGCATGTTATTGTAGAGACTGCAAGAGGAGTTGAATACGGAAATGTGGTGCTTGGGCCTAAGGATGTGGAGGAGAGCAAGGTAGTCCAGCCCCTTAAGACTGTTATAAGAGTAGCTACCCCTGAGGACGATATTACAGAGGCAAACAATAAAGAAAAGGAAAAGAAGGCCTTTGAGATATGCCTTGAAAAAATAAAAAAGCATGGGCTTGAGATGAAGCTTATAGATACGGAATATACCTTTGACAACAATAAGGTTCTGTTTTATTTTACGGCAGACGGAAGAATAGATTTCAGGGAGCTTGTTAAGGATTTGGCGGCAGTGTTCAAGACGCGTATTGAGCTTCGTCAGATTGGCGTAAGAGACGAGACTAAGGCTCTGGGGGGAATAAGCATATGCGGAAGACCCCTCTGCTGCAATTCCTATATGCCTGAGTTTGTTCCTGTTTCCATAAAGATGGCAAAGGAGCAAAATCTTTCCCTTAATCCTACAAAAATTTCAGGCGTATGCGGAAGGCTTATGTGCTGTCTTAAAAACGAGGAGGAAACGTATGAGGAGCTTAACTCAAGACTTCCAAATGTAGAGGATTACGTAACAACAGACGACGGCTACAGAGGAGAGGTCCAGAGCGTAAGCGTGTTAAGGCAGCTTGTAAAGGTTATAGTGGAGATAGGCGATGAAAAGGAAATCAGGGAATATAAGGTAGAGCAGCTTAAGTTTAAGCCTAAGAGAAAGAGAGAAACCTTAAATATTAACGACGAGGAGCTTAAGGCGCTGGAAGCCCTTGAAAAATCGGAAGGAAAGTCAAAATTCGATGATTAATTTATTACCTGATGAGAGAATAGATGATTTAGAGAGAAACGGATACAGGATAATTCAAAGCAGCAAAGGCTTTTGCTTTGGCATGGACGCAGTGCTTTTAAGCGGCTTTGCAAATGTAAGGGAGGGGGAAAATGTTATAGACCTTGGATGCGGTACAGGCATTATCCCTATTCTTCTTGAGGCAAAGACAAAGGGAGAGCATTTTACAGGGCTGGAAATACAGGAGGAAAGCGCCCATATGGCTAAGCGGAGCGTTGCCTTAAATAAGTTAGAGGAAAAGATAGATATAGTATGGGGAGATTTAAAAGAAGCGGACCGGATATTCGGGAAAGCTTCTTTTAGCGTTGTTACGGCAAATCCTCCATATATGAATGATATGCACGGCATAAAAAACCCTGACGATAAGCTTGCAATAGCCAGACATGAGGTAAAATGCACCCTTGAGGATGTGGTAAGCCAGGCGGCAGCGCTGCTTAAGCCAAAGGGCAGGCTGTATATGGTGCACAGACCTCACAGGCTTACGGAAATTATTGATACGTGCAAGAGGTATAATATAGAGCCAAAAAGAATAAGATTTGTCCATCCATATAAGGATAAGGATGCAAATATGGTGCTTATAGAAGGCTTTAGGGGAGGAAGACCCATGACAAAGGTGGAGCCGCCTCTTATAGTGTATAAACCAGATGGAAGCTATACAGAGGAAATATTAAGAATATACGGAAAAATATAAAGGGTTAAATAATATAATTTATTATATAACCGGAGATAAAACAAAAACCGGAGGAGATAAAATGGCAGGAAGGCTGTATTTGGTGGCGACTCCCATAGGCAATCTGGAGGATATAACCTACAGAGCCTTAAAAATCTTAAGGGAGGCAGATATAATAGGCGCGGAGGATACAAGGCACAGCATAAAGCTTTTAAATCACTTTGACATAAAGACGCCTATGACAAGCTATCACGAGTATAATAAGGTGGATAAGGCAAGGCAGCTTGTAGGAGAAATATTGTCGGGAAAAAACGTTGCCATAATAACTGACGCAGGAACTCCGGGAATATCTGACCCGGGGGAGGAAATTGTAAGGCAGTGCTTTGATGCGGGAATAGAGGTTTCAAGCATACCGGGGCCTGCCGCATGTATAACTGCCCTTACCATGTCGGGTCAGAATACAAGAAGATTTGCATTTGAAGCATTTTTGCCCTATGATAAGAAGGAAAGGGCTCAGGTGTTATCGGAGATAAAAAATGAAACAAGAACAATTATTATATATGAGGCGCCTCATCATCTCCTAAGGACACTTGAGGAGCTATACGAGACTGTGGGAGACAGAAGCATTACACTGTGCAGGGAGCTTACAAAGGTCCATGAAAATGCGGAGAAAACAACAATTAAAGCAGCTATTGAAAAATATACAAATAAAGAGCCGAGAGGCGAGTATGTGCTTGTTATAGCAGGAAAGCCTTTTGAGGAGATAAGAAGCGAGACGATAGAAGCTTTTTTAGAAATGACTGTGGAGGAGCATATGGAAATGTATATGTCACAGGGAACAGATAAAAAGGAGGCCATGAAAATGGTTGCAAGGGACAGAGGGGTGTCAAAGAGGGATATATATGATGTTATTTGCAGAAAAAAAGGTTAAAACTAAAGAAAAATAAAAAATGCGGAAAGGAATGATAAGAAGATGATTAAGGAAAGAATAGGACAGCTCAGGGAGCTTATGAAGGAAGCAGGGGTTAACGCATATCTTATTGAAACAGAGGATTTTCACGGCTCAGAATATGTGGGAGAATATTTTAAGGAGAGGGAGTATATGTCAGGCTTTACAGGCTCGGCAGGCTCGCTTGTAGTGACTATGGACAGGGCGGCCCTGTGGACAGACGGAAGATATTTTCTTCAGGCTGAGGAGCAGCTAAAGGGCAGCGGCATTGAGCTTATGAAGATAGGTACGGAGGGAACGCCGGGAACAAAGGAGTTTCTTTTATCACAGGTAAGGAACGGACAGACGATAGGCTTTGACGGAAGGACAATCAGCGCATTATATGCAGAAGGCTTAAGGAAGGAGGCAGATAAAAGAAACATAAGCTTAAATCCGGAGCTTGATTTGCCGGATAGAATCTGGACTGACAGGCCAAGGCTTAAAAGTAAGAAGGTATGGGAGCTTGATACAAAGTACGCAGGAATGGACAGGATAGAAAAGCTTACAAGGGTAAGGGAAATGATGAAGAAGGAAAATGCAGATGTGTTTGTTCTTTCTTCCATTGATGATATTGCATGGCTTTTAAATCTTCGCGGCGACGATGTAGAGTGCAATCCTGTATTTTTGTCATATATGATTATTTTTGATGAGAAGGCTTATCTTTACGCCGACAATAAAATTTTTTCTGATGAGATACTGATAGCCTTAGCGAAGGCAAACGTGGAAATAAGAGGCTATAATAATATATATAAAAACCTTAAGACGCTGACGGCAGATAATATACTTCTTGATGAGGCCAAGGTAAATTTTGCAATTATAAACAGCATAGATAAGAGCAAAAAAATTATAAACAGGCTTAATCCAACTACGCTTCTTAAGGCGGTAAAGACTCCGGTGGAGATGGAAAATATGAGGAAGGCTCATATAAAGGACGGGGCGGCAGTTACAAGATTTATGCACTGGATAAAAAAGCATGCGGGAAAAGAGGAAATAACAGAGATAAGCGGAGCAGATAAGCTTGAGGAATTCCGCAGGCAGCAGGAAAATTATCTTGGAGCAAGCTTTGAGCCTATATTTGCCTATGGGGAGCACGGCGCTATAGTTCATTACTCCGCTACTAAGGAGAGCAATGCAGAAATAAAAGCAGAGGGCTTTCTTTTGACTGATACGGGAGGACAATATCTTGAGGGAACAACGGATATAACAAGAACCTTTGCGTTAGGAGAATTAACTAAGGAGCAGAAAAAAATATACACCCTTGTGCTGGCAGGAAACCTTGAGCTTGGGGCTGCAAAATTCAAGGAAAATGTAAGGGGCTGCACCCTCGATATGCTTGCGAGACAGCCTCTTTGGGAGCATGGATTTGATTTCAATCACGGAACAGGACATGGAGTTGGCTTTCTTTTAAATGTTCACGAGGGCCCCCAGCGGATAGCGTACGGCGCATATGACAGCGAGGGCTTTAAGGAAGGCATGATTACCTCAAATGAGCCGGGTATGTATCTGGCGGGACAGTACGGCGTCAGACTGGAAAACCTGACGGTTTGCGTTAAGAAGGAAAAAAATGAGTACGGACAATTTCTTGGCTTTGAAACCCTGACAATGGTACCGTGGGATTTGGAGGCTGTAGACAAGGCTTATCTTACTGACAGGCAGGTAAGGCTTTTAAACGAGTACCATAAGCAGGTATTTGACGCAGTTTCGCCATATATGGATGATGAGGAGCTTAAGTGGCTTAAGGAGGCAACAAGGGAAATTTAATCCTTAGGCAGGGTTATAAGAAATATAATATTATTATCAAAGCTTTCCGCAGTGATATTTCCCCGGTGCAGCTCTATAATTTCCTTTGCAATGGCAAGGCCAAGCCCTGCGCCGCCCTTTGCTGTTGTTCTGGAGGAATCCAGTCTGTAGAATTGCTCAAATATACGGGACAGCTTTTCAGGCGGGATAGTATTGCCTTTATTTTTAAATATAATTTCTATTTGCGACTGACGCTCTGTAAGTGTTATTTCAATTACGCTGTCAGGAAAGCTGTAGTTTGCGGCATTTCTAAGGAGGTTATCAAAGGCCCTTGAAAGCTTTACAGCATCACAGTCATAATACAGGCTTTGAGGGGCTGACAATGTACATTGAAGCCCCTTTTCGTCAAGTATGGGCTTAAACTCGTATGTGAGCTGATTAAGCATAAGAGAAAGATTTATACGGCTTGCCTCAAGAGTCAGGGTTGTAAGGTTAAATCTTGTGATTTCAAAAAACTCATTTATTAATTCCTCCAGATGCTCAGCCTTATTAAGGGAGATATTAATGTATTTTTCACGGAGGGAATCGGATATTTCTCTTTCATCCTTTAAAAGTGACAGATATCCTATAACAGATGTAAGGGGAGTTTTAAGGTCATGGGCCAGATAGACCACAAGGTCGTTTTTTCGCTGCTCGGCTTCCTTTGCAGCCCGCTCATTTTGAAGTAATTTTAAGCGGATATTGCTTATATCGGCCTCATACTCCTTGAGAGCAGGCGATAGTGAAAGCGGGGTTTCATTTTCATAGAGACATTTTGTGGCGTAGGCAAGCTCCTGCATGTATGAAAAGGGCTTCTTAAGAAAAATATATGACATGAAAAAAAATCCCGTTATTATATAGGCAATAAATATGACCGGCTCTAAGCTGCCATAAATATTGGCGAGAATATACAGCATATCATATCTTTCAAAGGAGAAGGAATGATATAGCAGGCTTATAATCATATATAGCAGAAACCCAAAGCCTGTATATAAAGCCATACATATGGTAAAGTACAGGCTTAGCTTTAAGGTGTTGCTTTTATTGTTTTGTGTTAATTTAGTCTTCAATTTGATATCCAACCCCCCAGACGGTTTTTATAAACCTTGGTTTTTTGGAAGGCTCCTTAAGCTTTTCACGGAGTCTTCCTATATGAGCCATAACGGTATTGTTATTGTCTAAAAATTTATCCTCCCATACGGCTTCAAAAAGCTCCTCAGAGGAAACGACAGTTCCATGGCGCTCGCACAGATACCACAAAATAGAAAATTCTATTGGAGTGAGGGGTATATTTTCACCGTAAAGGCTGCATTTGTGCGTAGCCTTATTAATATTAAGGCCCCGTATGTCATACTCATTTTGGGACGTAAGGGCTCCCATTGAATTATATTTTGTGTATCTTCTAAGCTGTGTCTTTATGCGGGCAACAACCTCCAGAGGATTAAAGGGCTTTGTAATATAGTCGTCTGCGCCAAGGGTAAGACCTGTTATTTTATCCATATCCTCAACCTTTGCAGTCAGCATTATAACGGGAAAGAAAAAGCTTTCACGGACCTTTCTGCAGATGGAAAAGCCGTCCATTCCCGGCAGCATAACGTCAAGAACGGCAAGGTCGACAGACGCTTGATTTATATAATTCATGGCGTCAAGGCCATTATAAAATTTGTGTACAGAAAAGCCCTCGTTGGTCAGGTATACCTCTAGCAAATCTGCAATTTCCTTTTCATCGTCAACTACTAATATATTTTCATTCATAATGCGCCGCTCCCAAATTTTTACCGTATTTTTTTAAGGGTAGTATAGCATATAAAACAAGTAATTGCATTAGGGAAAAATACATTAAGTAAACTATATTAAGGAAATTCCATTAAAAATTACTTTGAAATTCCCCACATGCCCTTAATCTGCTTTTGAAGGGTGGAATAGCTCCATTGCATGCCGCTGCGTTTTATGCTGTTTGGGTCGTTTACATAGAAACCGTTTTCATCATAGCCCCGAATCAGTATAATATGTCCTGTGGTGGTAAAATCACCGGGAGACATGCTGCATATAATAAGTCCTCCCCTGTCAAGCTGTTTTTTCATGGAGCTTTCGTTTAGGGACAGCTCATAGCCCGAAAGTCCAAGGATATTTACGCCCTCTGTCCACAGGCTCCATTTTGTTCCGGAGGAGCTGTAGTATCCCATATTATATGCCCATTCCGACATTTTTCTTGGATTCATTTCATTGTCCCCTGTAAGATATACGTACGCCATGGAAAGACAGGCGGGGCCGCAGCCGGCAATGGCAATAAAATCATTTCCGTAATAATTCCAGCCCCATCTTGTATCCCATTGGAGAAAGAGAGGCGGCTGACCGAGGGTTATATCCTTTGATAAATCAATGGACTGTGTGCGAAGGGACGCCCTGTCGGGATAGCTTTTTACAAAGTTTAGGGTTTCGGGATTCCGTGATAAAAGCTCTTCAAGCTCCGCAGGATATTGATTAAGGTCTATGCCTTCAATATCCGACGGGAGACTGGATAGGGCAAAGTTTCCTGAGCTTGAAAAGGTGGAAGCCGTATCCTTGGATAATACGAAAATAATCATACATATTCCAAGGACGGCAGCAGTAAGAAAAGCGCCAATGGTAATATACTGCATTTCATTTAGCCGGCAGTATTTATGTTTCCTCGTGTATTCCTTCATATGTTATCACCTCATTAAGTATTTATACAAACAAATAGTAGCATAATACGGATGAAAAGGTTTTCTCACAGTAATAAGAAATCCTTACGTTTTTTTAGGGAAATTCTTACGATTTTCCTACATTGGCATTTGCACAGGTTGACATTTGCCAAGCATTAGTTTATAATCACAAAATAGCAATAATTGGCTGTAATGCCTGTATATAAAGATGATTAGGAGTAAATAAAGATGAGTTCAGAAAACATTTATAGAAGCAGAACTTTAAATGAGATAACGGAAGGCGATGTGGGAGCTTCACTTAAGGTGGCAGGCTGGGTAGAAAATATCCGCGACCACGGAGGCGTATCCTTTATTGACCTGAGGGATATGTATGGCGTGCTTCAGGTTGTTATGCGGGACACAAAGCTTATGGATGGAATAACAAAGGAGGAGTGTATTTCCATAGAAGGAATAATAGAGCACAGAGACGAGGAAACCTACAATCCTAAGATTCCTACAGGAACCATAGAGCTTGAAGCAAAGAAGGTAAATATACTTGGCAAGGTGTACAGACAGCTTCCCTTTGAGGTAATGACCTCAAAGGAAACAAGGGAGGACGTAAGGCTTAAGTACCGCTATCTTGACCTTAGAAATCAAAAGGTAAGGGATAACATGATATTCCGCTCACAGGTTATAAGCTTTTTAAGACAAAAGATGACGGAGATGGGATTTTTGGAGATACAGACGCCTATTCTCTGCGCGTCAAGTCCTGAGGGAGCAAGGGATTATATTGTACCGTCAAGAAAGTTTAAGGGAAGGTTTTATGCGCTTCCACAGGCGCCCCAGCAGTATAAGCAGCTTCTTATGGTGTCAGGCTTTGATAAGTATTTCCAGATAGCGCCTTGCTTCAGGGATGAGGATGCAAGGGCAGACCGCTCGCCGGGTGAGTTTTACCAGCTTGATTTTGAAATGAGCTTTGCCACGCAGGAGGATGTGTTTAAGGCAGGAGAGGAGGTTCTCTCGGCGGCGTTTGAAAGGTTTGCGCCTAAGGGAAGCGTAGTTACAAGGTCGCCGTATCCTGTTATCAGCTATAAGCAGGCTATGCTTGAGTTTGGAACAGACAAGCCTGACCTTAGAAATCCTCTCCGTATAGTAGATGTGACAGACTTTTTCCAAAGATGTACCTTTAAGCCTTTCCATGGAAAGACAGTAAGAGCCATAAAGGTTCATGCAGAGATGTCAAAGGGCTTTCACGAGAAGCTTCTTAAGTTTGCGCAGGAAATAGGAATGGGAGGACTTGGATACCTTGAGGTGCTTGAGGATAAGACATATAAGGGACCTATAGATAAATTTATTCCTGACGACATGAAGGCAGAGATAGCACAGATAGCAGGACTTACGGCAGGAGATACCATATTCTTTATTGCCAACAATGAGGAGCAGGCGGCAGATTATGCAGGACAAATAAGAAACGAGCTGGGAAAGAGGCTTGATTTATATGAAAAGAATGCGTACCGCTTCTGCTTTGTCAATGATTTTCCTATGTATGAATATGACAAGGAAGAAAAGAAGATAATATTTACCCATAATCCGTTCTCTATGCCGCAGGGTGGTCTTGAGGCCCTTAACACAAAAAAGCCGGAGGAAATACTTGCATATCAGTATGATATTGTATGTAACGGCGTGGAGCTTTCTTCGGGAGCAGTGAGAAACCATGACCTTGATATTATGGTTAAGGCATTTGAGATAGCGGGCTACACGGAGGAGGACCTTAAGGAGAAGTTTGGAGCCTTGTATAACGCATTCCAGTTTGGAGCGCCTCCACATGCAGGTATGGCTCCCGGCGTAGACCGTATGATTATGCTTCTTAGAAACGAGGAGAATATAAGGGAGGTTATTCCGTTCCCAATGAACGGAAACGCACAGGATTTAATGTGCGGAGCCCCGGGAGAGGTTACGGAGCAGCAGCTTAGAGAGGTGCATATAAAGGTGCGTCAGTAGAAAGCTTAATAGATTATTATATTAGGGAGATACTTTTAAATAAAAAGGAGTATCTCCTTCTTTGTATCTGCCGTCAGGCTCATAAAAAAATATAAAAAAAATTTGTTTCTATGTCACAAAAGCAATATAATGATGTCTAATTATTTAGGAGGTAAAAGCTATGAATAAATTAACTAATACTGAAATGGCGGCTTTAATTGATAAGGCTGTCGCAGGAGATAAAAAAGCTCTGGAGGAAATTATTGTAAGCGTGCAGGATTTAATTTTTAATTTGTCCTTAAGGATGCTGGGTACATTTTCGGATGCGGAGGACGCCACACAGGATATACTGCTTAAGATTATAACGCATCTTTCCACCTTTAGAAAGGAAAGCTCTTTTTCAACATGGGTATTTGCCATAGCGTCAAATCATCTGAAAAATTATAAAAAGCATATGTTTGCCAAGTATCCTTTAAGCTTTGAGTTTTATGGGGAGGATATAGAAAACGCAAAAATTCATGATGTTCCCGATATGACACAGAATGTTGAAAGGGAAATACTGGCAGAGGAATTAAAGCTGTCCTGCACAAATGTAATGCTCCAGTGTCTTGATGCAGAGAGCAGATGTATTTTTATATTGGGTACAATGTTTAAGCTTGACAGCCGCATGGCAGGGGAGATTTTGGAAATGACGCCTGAGGCGTATCGTCAAAGGCTTTCAAGAGCAAGGAAAAAAATGGCGGAGTTTCTTCAAGAATATTGTGGAAAATACGGAGATGGCAAATGCAGATGTGAGGATAGGATTAATTATGCAATTCAAAACCACAGGCTTAATCCTCAAAGGCTGGATTTTCAAAATGCCAATCCAATCAAAATGGAAACAATGCTGCATGTTAAAAACGCAATGGAGGATATTGATGATTTGTCACAGAGGTTTTCATTTTGCAGAACATATGAAGCGCCTGAAAAAATAAAAGGGTTTATAGAAGACTTTATAAAGTCCACACAGCTTACAACCGTAAAAAATGCATAAGGGAGATAAAAAATGAATATGGAATTAATTATTAAGTATTTGTCAGAGCTGGATAAAAATAATAATCGTGAATGGTACCACAGCCATAAAAGTGAATTTAAGGAAGCAAATAAGGAATTTGAGGAATTACTGGAGGCCATGATTTTGAAAATAGGTACATTTGACAGGAGCATCCTGCAGAATAATCCAAAGGAGCTTACCTTTAAGCTTGTAAGAGATACACGGTTTAGTTATGACAAGTCGCCGTATAATCCTGCGTTTAGGGCGCATATATCATCTAAGGGCAAGCTTCCTGTTCCTGTGGGATATTATATTATGATAAAGCCTGACAATCAGTCATTCCTGGGAGGCGGGCTGTTTGCCGATATGTTTAAGGACGCCACATCAATGGTTAGGAATTATATTGCAGAAAATCCGCAGGAGTGGGAGAAAATTATTTACAATCCTGATTTTGAGAAATATTTTAAGGTGAAGGGGACGGCCTTGAAAAATGTACCTAAGGAGTATAATAAGGAGCATCCCCAGGCAGAGTTTTTGAAATTTAAAAGCTGGTATTTAGAATACCCCGTAAGAGATGAGGAGCTTAAGGATTCAGATAAATTTATAAAAACGGCGGTGAAGCTTTTTGAGATAATGAAGCCCTTTAACGATTATCTTAACAAGGCCCTTGTTAATTTTAAAATGCCTGAGAGAAAATAAAAGGAAGCAGGTCAAAAAATATAAGGCTGTTCCATTAATCTATAATTATATAATATATAGCTATATTTCCTATTGCAGGTATCTATATATTGTATAATGACTGATTAAAGCACAGCCTTATTTTATTTAACAGAAAAGCTTGCCGCGAAGGCTTTAAGCTTTTTTCTTTTTACGTATTCTTACCAATACAAACACAAGGGTAAATCCAATGGCAAGGACAGTTAATATGATGGCAAAAACAAGAATAATAACCGTATGTGTCATATAGGCGTCTGCCCTGCTTAAGGATTCATAAGCCAGCATTATATAGCCAACGCTGTTTTCAAACACCTTTCTTATAATAAACCAGACCCATAAGCCTATAGAGGCAGCCCAGCTTATAACAGTAATGTACAGCCATATAAAACCTGATTTTTTTCCGTTATCATTTTTAAATTTGGCATTTTGCTTAGCGGCAATTTTAGCAGCCTTCTTAGCCGCTCTTTTTTCTGCTTTAGTATCAGTATTCTTTTTACTGCCGCGTTTTTTTGTAAATACTATAATAAGAATTATCCCGGCAGCAGAAATTACAAGTCCTGCAATAAGAGGCAGCAGCTTTGAAAAAGCACTGTCTGACGAGAGAATTCCCTTGGACCTCCTTGTAACCGTGGCGGTAAGTGAAGTGCCGATGTCGCCCCGAGAGGCTTCTATAAATACGGGATTTTCTCCCTTGTCAAGCTCAAGGGTATATGTGAAAATGCCGTCTTTTACCTCAGCTTTATCTCCGTTGACTGTTACATCCGTGCAGTTTGTAGCGCCGGATATAATGATAAAATCATTTTCCGTAGTTATTCCGTCAATACTATGGCTTAAGCTTAGGGACGGAGTTATGGAGTTTACGTTAGCCATACGGTTATAATTATGAACATATCCGTTCTTGTCGGTATAGGATACCATAATGGTATTTCTTGTCTCAGGAAGTGTTATGGAGCTGCTTCCGTCGCCATCAAGAGTGTAGGTTTCACTATTGTTATTTATGGTAAAGGTAACCTCTGTTTTATCTGCGCCGGTATAGCCAAAGGTCCATATGTTTGAATCAGTCATGCCTGTTTCAGGAAGGGTAAGCTTAAGGGAATCGTCAGAGGATATATTCACATTAAATTCCGATAACGCTGAAGCCAGACCTGACTTATTGCTGATACTGATTTTAAACAGCGCAGATTCTGCGTCGTCATCATATGTAAAAAAGCCTGATTTTACGTCGGAGGCAGGATATTCCGATGATGAAATAAGCTCGTTATCAAGGTAATATTCTACATATACAGCCTTTGTTCCATAGCTTATATGGTGATTCCAGTCTACTGTTATAGCTTTTGAGTCATGGAGAACGGTTATGTCTACCTCCTTTATAGAGTCGGGAGATTTGGGATTAGTATAGGAAAAGGAATCGCTATAGGCATAATCAAATATTTCCGAGCCATTGTAATCATACGTAACATAAAGCAGCAGATAATATTCATTATATGTGCTTAAATCAGCCAGAGAAACATTTACGGAAACCTCCTCTCCCGTATTTCCGCGGCCAAAGGCAAGCTCCTTTCCGTTAAGGGTATCCTTAGACGTAGTTGCCATAATAGAATATTTATAGCCTGTATTTTCAGCTCCCGAAACACTAAAGGCTACGGGAAAGGTTTCTCCTGACAGGGCGTCTGCCTTAAAGGCGGTAATCCAAAAGTCTGAATTTTGTACCACGCTTCTTACCGTAAGGTGGTCGTTTGAGCCCTTATCATAGGTGATGTTCCATTGTCCTGCCTGCGCGCCGCCAATAAATATAGTGGTGGAGGAGCTTCCGGCAAAGACAGTTATATTGTCGGTATCTGTATTTTTATCTATCTTCTCACCGGAGGGAGAGGTGATAGTAAATGAAATATCGTTATGCTCATATTCAATTATGACGGCAACATCCTGTTCCTTATCATAGTTAAAAAGCTCAGCCGTGCTTTCCTCTGCAAGGGCTGTCAAAAGCATATCCGGTATAAGAAGTATTGCGCATATAATCAGAGCAGGAATGATGTATAGGTGCTTTTTAAGTTTTATCATGAAGTTTTTCCTCCTGAAAAATTGGATTTAATAAAGTGTAACCCCCGGAAGCCAGTCTCCCTTTGTAAAGGTAATTCTGACGCCGCTGTCCTTTCCGGCAGCATGGTTATCTCCCTTTATAAGGATAGTAAATTGAGAGCTGTTATTATGTAAGCCGATTAGGAAATTGCCCTCTAAGTCGCCTGTAAATTTCTTAAATATTTTTATGTTGTAATCTACGGCTCCACGGCACATAAGACCAGCAAATTTATTATTTATATCTACCTGTGACGAGCCGCTTACATTAAACTTTAGGTTGTTGCCAAAGTCAAGGTTTAAATCGTTTGATATTGCAGCATGAACTCCCGCCACGTCGCTGTCGCTAAGTCCAAGAAGATAATTGCTGTAATTATAGTGGCCTATATCAACCTCAAGCTTTCCAAGAGTTAAAACCTCTAAGAGAACTGCCGTAGTATCAAGCGAAACATTCCAGTTGCTAAGGGTAAGGCTTAGTCTGGTATCGTCAAGGGCAAGTATTGATATGTCCAAAATATCTCCAAGGAAGGAGCTAAGCCCCGGAATAATCTCGTTAAGCTTAAAGAAGTTTACATCGCATTGACCGTACCATGTGGCGCCAAGAAGCCTTGAGCTCATAGAAGCGTTCTGGGATTCGCCGGCTAAGCCTTCCACCCCTGCATGAAAATCATTAATGGTAACAGGGGGAACCTTAACTACGTTAAAGTCTATATCAGCAGCAAGGTCTAAGGCGTCAAAGCGGCCGTCTGCAATGCCTATGGTAAAGCCAAAGCTTACGCCGTCATTGTCCTTAAAAAGCGGAACGTTGTCTATACCTACTGAAAGTCCGGCAGTGTAGTTGTGATTTATAGTGTCTAAGGATAATTCAGCATGAGATACTGACAGGGAGGCAGGGCCTAAATGAAGTGCCTTACGTCCCGAAAGATTTAGGTCAGAGGAAAGGCTTACGACTATTCCCACCTTATCCTTTGTGATAACAACAGATTTTTCCACGCCTGATGCAGATATAGGAGAATCGGCATATTCAAGAAGATTATTAAGGGTAGGAAAATCAAAGTTCACACTGGTTATTGTCATGTTAATATATTCAGGGTGAAGCTCTAAATATGGCTCGTATATTTCAAGAGGGCCATAGTAGGTCTTTCCGTGGGTATAATATTTATCAAACCGGCTGCCGTCCTTATATAAGGTAAGATTTGATATAGGAGGAACGGATATGGTATTGTCATAAAAGACGCCAAGCAATCCCGGCAATGCTTTATCATATGCAATATATGAGCCGTAAGCATCTGTCAGGGCTAAGGTATTTCCTGACAGATTTCCCGTAAGGGTAACATCTCCGTTAAAATGCAGATAATTGTTAAGGCTTACATTGCCTCTGAGGTATATGTTATTGTCTGCGGTGGTTATGGACATTGCCGTAAAGGTATAATCTCCGAAGGTTACAGAAGCATATTCCCCCTCCTCAAGGATAAATAAGTCTGAAAGAGTGCAGGTACCGCCGTCTGTATTTATTATTACCTTGTATGTGTCATAGGCTGTTGAGGCAGGTATGGTGACAGTAAGCTTTTTATCGTTTGTAACCGCACAGTTAAGATTTGAATATATTTTGCTGCCGGACAGAGATACCGATATATTTTTTGCCCTGTCAAAGCCGGAGCCGAGTATTGTAAAGGAAGCTTCCCTGCCGGCGCCCTTTATTATGGTAGAGATACCAAGTCTGCTTATTGTTATTCCGTTTAAATTTATATCAGAGTTATCCTCATTGTCATCAGAGTCGGAATAATCAAGTGAATAAGTACGCTTTCCCATATATCCGTCAGCCTTGTTTGCAATGGTTAAAAGTCTGTTTTTTGAGGTGGTGGTGTCGGCTGCCTTATAGGTTATGAGATAGTTATTGTCAAGCTGATTGTGTATAAAGGAATATAAATCCTCAAGCTGTACGCTGCTGCTGCTGTAAATAAAGCTGCCCATTCCTGAATCGGCAATGCTTTGAAGGTATGATGTGCTTACGTCGCCTAAGCCTATAGTGTACATAACAACATTATTTTTTATACAGCGCTGTCTTAGCTCATTAAGGGCTTTGGCAGTATTATATGAGGAATCCTGTCCGTCTGTCATTACTATAATGGCGTTAAATGAATTATCAGAGGAGGAAAGTCCGTTAAAGGCAGCGTCAACGCCGCAGCCTATGTCTGTTCCGCCTCCTGATTGAAAGCTGTCTATAGCAGCCAGTAATTCCGAGGAATTATTTGACAGGCCTGTGTTTGACAGGACTTGGGAATCAAAGGTTATAATTCCTATCTGCTCCTTGGAATTTCTTGATTCTACAAATTTTGATACGGCGGCTTTAAGAGAGTCTATATCGCCGCTCATACTTCCTGAATTATCGCATACAAGAAAAATTCTTGATTTAGAATACTGTACCTTTTCTATAGTGTAATCCTCAATAACAGTACCGCAGTCGGTGAGAATTATATTATCCTTGTCCGTAAGGTCTGTGCCGCTGGTAGAGACATAGGCTTTAACGGTTGGAAAATCATCTGTCCTGACAATGCCTATGTTAATCATGGCCCGCTTTTCATTAACGTATGAGTTGCTTGTGTTAAGGTATTGCTCAGGCACAGTGATATCGCTTCCGTCCATTGGCAGCGACGCCTTGTAGGCCTGGGAAAGATAAGAGTCAAGGCTTGTAATGTTGTCGTCTGCAGAGGAATTATCTACAATAGAGCTTATCTCCTTCAGGGCATCCTTTAAGGCGTCATTGTCACTGGAATTAAGATTATTCAAGGCGTTGTTAAGGGCTTCAAAGGCGGCGGGCTTATCTTCAAGAACGCTGTTTATACATGAATCCTGAATATAAAGACCTGCAGCGTCCTCCTCCTTTGCAGCGTCAGGCTTGAGTCTTTCTTCAATTTCAGATAATATGGGATTGCTGTTTTTGGCGGCAATGGTCTGAAGATTAGATTGGATATTGCTGATTTCTGCATTTGTGTAATCGTTTGAATCAAGGCTTTTGTATATATTATTACATTTTTTTAATACGTTTAAGTAGTCGGAGGCTTCTGCAAAATCAGACGGAAAGTCCTCCGCCTTTATGCTGCCTGTTATGTATAGGTTAGCAACTGCGGCAAGGGCGTAATCGTCCTCTGCGGATATGGCATAATTTATTAACAACTGGTATTTTTCTAAGGAGATAAGTCCTGCAATATAGGAATCCCTTATTTCAGGCAAATCAAATATACTGTTGTCCTCCTTATATAAATCGGCTAAGGAAGCCGTCATTTTTTTTATTATTTCATAGCTTTCCTTATCGCCGGAATCGGCGTATTCTTCCCTTGCGTCAATAAGGCTGTTTGAAGCGGCTATTGCCGCGTTAAGGCTTACTGCAGACTTGTTGTCTGAAAGATAGGAGCTTACGTTAGCTTTAATGGCTTTAGTAACCTCCTCAGTCCTTTTTTCCTCAGCCTCCTCAGCCTTTAAAATATCTGCGTCAGAAACATTTTTAACTCCGTATTCTTCAGGTGAAACCTGAGAAGCCTTTAGGCTGTCAAATAATGCCTGCTGGGATGAAAGAGTTATGGCAGAGGCATATCCCCCTGAGGTTACGTTATTTACAAAGTCATTAATGTCGTCAGGTATTGCACCTTCTGTCTTGTCAATGTATTCGGAAAGAGTCCGGGCCATAAGAATAGATTTCTGCTCATCACCTGATAATATTCCCAATCTTACAAAGGAAATAAGTCCCTCCTCCGTATCTCCATAGCCTGCAAAAAGCTTCTCAAGATAATGCTTTGCTTCGTTTAGATTTCCCGAAAGCATATTTACATTTGCCATATAATTCAGATGTCCGGCAGACATGGCGGAATGTTTTTCCTTAGGAGCCTTCCAGAGGAGAAAGCCCGTGATAATAGCTGCGCATGATACGGCAAGAGAAATCACCGGAAATAAGACTGCCCTTTTCTTTACCATAAATATAACGGAAAAGATAATAAGAGGCGATAATCCTGCCATAAGTAATAATCCGTTCAAATTCATAATCCTCCTATAGTATGGTTTAAACACTTTGATATTTCAAGATTATCATATGTATTAGGAAAAAGCCAGAGAAATTTATTATATAAAGTAGAAAGTTTGTGGTAAATATGCTACAATATAAAAGTATTGTTAAAGCAGGAACAGTATGGAATGAGGTATGGAATGAGGAGAATAAAGCTTATCAGTTTAATAGTGGCAGTAATATTTGCAATAACCGGAGGGGTGTGCATTGCCGTAGGAGCAGCAGCTTTTGTTAAGACGAAGGAATTTGCCGATGATGGGGTTATAGTTAAGGCAAAGGTAAGCGCCATAGAAGGGGATATAAATGATGAGGGAGAAACAGATTATACGGCGTATGTCACATACGAATATGAGGAAAAGGAATATAAAAGAATAAGGCTTAAGGAGTACAGCAGCTCTCTTTATGAAGGAAAAACCATAGAGCTTTATCTTGATAAGAATAACCCGGAGAATGTGAGAATAAAATCCATAATATATCTGTTTCCGGCTGTCTTTACAGGCATAGGAATTATATTTTTGATTATTGCGGCAATTATATTAATTTTAAGGCTTCGGGGGGACAGAAGAAGAAAAAGAATTATGGAGACAGGCGTAAGGATATATGCGCAGGTTAAGGGAAGCGTAGTTGATACCTCATACACAATAAACAATAAGCATCCCTGCAGGCTTGAGTGCGTGTATTATGACGAGGCGTCAGGCCAGCCTGTTATATGCACCAGCGATATTATATGGGAGCCGCCTGAAACATACATAGATAAATATGTGCCTGTGTATGCAGACAGGGAGGACAGAAGCAAATATGTGGTGGATTTGAAAAATATAAAATAAACATTATTTTAAGGAGGAAAATGTTGTATGCAGATGGACGATTTATTTTTGAAGGCCTGCCAGAATGGGCAGAAGGGAGTTATTCAAACTTTTTTAAAAAAGGGCGGAATAAATATAGACAAGCGTGATGAAAAGGGACTTACGCCCCTTCATTATGCATGCCAGAAAGGCTCAAGAGATATAGTAAGGCTTTTAATTGAAAACGGTGCAGACGTAACAATGGAGACAAATACAAGCGTGACGCCGCTTCATCTTGCCGTTATGTCAGGCAATAAGGAGATTATAAAAATGCTTGCGGACGCCGGAGCAGACGTAAACGCTACGGATAAGGAGGGAAGAAATTCCCTTATGTACGGAATAGATGCAAAGAGGGTTGAGGCTGTTAAATTTCTCATATCCCTTGGCGCAGATGTTAATATTATGGACCACAATAACCATTCAGCCTTAGATTATGCTACGGCTGCGGGACTTACCCAGATAGTGGCAGACATAAATACAGAGGGCGGCGAGAATAAAGACGTTCACGGCTATACGCCTCTACACCACGCGTGCGCAAACAATCAGACAGAGATGGTTAAGGTATTGATTAATAAGCCTGAAACTGATATAAACGCAGCAAGCGACAGCGGAGAAACACCCTTGTACTTAGCGGTAGGCTATGATTTTCTATATGCAGCAGAGCTTTTGATTAAGGCAGGGGCAGACCTGTCCAAGGCAACCAACAATGGAAATGTTCCCCTTCTGTTATCAGTAGAAAATGGAAACGAGCACATTACAAAGGCTTTAATAGACGGCGGGGCTGATTTAAACCAGCGTAACCGTGGCGGAGAAAGCGCGCTTATTCTTGCAGCTAAAAACGGCCATAACAATATTACGGCCATGCTTATTGAGGCGGGAGCAGAGGTAAACGCAGCAGACGCCGAGGAGCATACGGCTCTTTACTATGCCACAGAGGCAGGCTACAATGAAATTGTTGAGCAGCTTATTATGGCGGGAGCAGATTCGTAAGGTAATTTAAGATGCCAAGACGGCATGGGGATTATTATGGCAGAGTTTTGCGGAATACTTATATAAAATATAAAAGCAAAAGGAAAGGAGTTTTTAATAATGGAAGAATTATTAAGATTTTTTAATGACAACAGAAATATTTATAATCTATGGTGGGAGTCAGACGGCATGTTTTATGCCTATGAGTGTAAAATAGCCACGGAGGAGCAGAACGCTATGGTTATGGAAAAGGGAGGCCCGCTGACGAAGGAGGAGGCTGCAACCCTCGATAAATACGGACTTAGCATATTGCATTATGGAGTGTGGCACAATTTTTACGACCTTGTAAAGGAGCTTATTGAAAAGGGCGCCGACGTAAATGTTGCCACAGCCGATACCACGGCCTCTACCTCCTATAAGAGCATGGTAGGAGCAACTCCTTTGCATATTGCGGCATTTCTGGGAAATCTAAAGATGGTAAAGCTTTTGCTTGAGTCGGGAGCAGATGCAGGAATTAAGGATGCTAAGGGAAAAACGCCTCTCCATTATCTTATGATGGTTAAGCGTGAGGGAATGATAGAAAATACATACGCCCAGTGGCATGTAACAGACCAGAAGGCAGAAATACTGCCCCTGTTAAAATGCGATATAAACGGGGAGGATGAGAATGGAGAAACACCGTTGTTTACGCTGCTTTCAAACAGCTATGCCCCTATTATTCAAGCCCTTTTAGGAGCTTTGATAGAGCAGGGAGCCGATACGTCTAAAACATCCGGCGACGGAAAAACGCCTCTTATGCTTGCAGCGGAAAAGGGCTCAGTTACCGCAACGCTTAAATTAGCTGAAAATGCGGAAAATATAAATCAGCAGGACAATGACAAAAATACAGCCCTTCATCTTGCCCTTAAAAATCAGAATAATGAAGCGGCGTATATCCTGATTGAAATGGGAGGAGATGTTGAAGCGGCAAACGGTGAAGGAGAGACTCCACGCGCTCTTATAGAGAACGGCTGGGACGAAAATCTTAAAAAGCGCTTACAGGGTAAAAGAGGAATGAAGCAGGAGGATATAGTACGGCTGGTTGAAAGAACATTCTTTAGCTGTAATTCTGACGACACGGACAAGGCTCCCTTTGGAGTGTATCTGGCAAAAAAGCTTTTGAAGGAAATTGATGATGACGACGATGACGAGGTACAGGTATTATTTGACATAGCGGAGACTGTAAAAACCGAATGCTGCGCGGAGGATATTATTGAATCAATACATGCCGCAGGCTTTGATTTCAATAAGCCGTATGTTCTCCGTTCTTCCACAGAAACACTTCGCGACAAAATACTTGAGTATTGCTGGAATCCAAATGTCATAAGAAAAATGTCAGAGCTTGGCATAGATTTAAACGGCTCATATTTAAAGGGGAAAACAGCCGCTTATATTGTGGCGTCACAGCCTGCAGCAGACAGAAGCTTTACGAAGGAAAGGGAAGCCTTTGGCAATGTGGCGGAATATTTTGACGCAGCGTCTGCGGAGGAGCTGTCTGCCGACGGAATGACAGCTATGCATTATGCGGCGAAGAATAACCATGTAAATATGCTTAAGATAATGATAGGCAAGGGCGCAAATGTGGATGTTACGGAGGATGCGCCTGCCACCATTGGAGCAACACCACTGCATGAGGCGTGCTTATTGGGAAATACAGATATTGTCAAGCTGCTGATGGATTCGGGAGCAGACGATACGCTTGCAACTAAGGACGGCGAGACGCCGGCGCACTTTATTGTACAGGAGAAGCAGAGATATAGACCTGTACGTAGTGAAAACAGGCTGGAAATAATTAAGGCTCTTAAAAATGTTGATGTACAGAGAAACGACGGAAAAACGCCTGCTATGCTGGCGCAGAATCTTTCCTACAGCGACGCTGTGGAAATAACAATGGCGCTTCTGGACATGGGTATTGATGTAAATAAAGCTGATAACAAAGGAAATACCCTTCTTCACCTTTGCTTATTTGATAAGGATACGGTAAAGGAGATAATAAAGGCGGGAGCAGACGTTAACGCAAAGAATAATGAGGGAAATACTCCTCTTCATATTGCGTTAGACGACAGAGATGATATGGTAGCAAGACTTCTTATAAAGAAGGGCGCAGATTATAAGACTCCGAATGGGGATGGCGAGACAGGCATGGATATAGCGGTGGCAAATGGTATGGAAACAGTGCTTGAGCTTATGGAGCTTTAAGGTATAATTTTGACGCAGAAGGACATTGCGTCAACTTCTGTTTCCATGTGTGCTAAAGCACACAAAATTATGGTATAATGTTTTCTACAAGAGAGGAAACGCTTATATTTCAAGCGTTTCCTCTCTTATTTGTTCCTAATTTGTTACTAGTTCAAAGCGAAAAATATTATTTTAATAGATTTATCGTATCACGTAGTTGGTCAATGGTTTTGTGATTATATACCCGGTTTCCAACGTCTTTTGACTTATGTCCCATCAGCATATCAATACACTTCCTGTTACCTCCGGCATTATCAAGATTAGTTTCAAAAGTATGTCTTGCTTCATGTGGAGTTTTGTCAGCTTCAATTTTTTCCATGACCTCATTCCAAAACTTATAGAAATTGGTTTGTTTTAGCTTTTTCCCCTGATAATCGAATAGATATAAATTGCCTTGGTCAACTAATGCTTGAACAAGGGGTTTGATTTTTTCATGTACCGGGACAATTCTGTCTTTGCCTGCTGCTGATTTAATACCGCCTTTAAAAAACCAGTCTTTGATGTTCACTTGTTCAGTTTTCATATTAAGCAGTTCATTCATCCTAAAGCCCGTATATAAATATATTAAAACCATGTTAACCCAGTCATCATCTTTGATTTTCCATAGCTGTTCAATCTGTTCAGGTGTGAAAGGCGTTCTGTTGGTTTCAGGTATTGGAGGTGCGGTCGTTAAAGTAGAGTACATCTTATCTATGATGTCACATTCAAATGCAAATCTGTCAAGGTGTCCCCAAAGATTTTTGATGGACCCTTGTGTACTATATCCCTTTCCGCAGTTATCAATACAGTCTTGCATTTGATAAGCTTTGATGTTTCTGTATTTCATACCATAGTATTTTGAACAGTTCTTAAATGCAGATTTAAGTACTCTCTGTAATGAAATTCCAAGCTTGGGAAGCTTGATTTTTTCCCATCGGTTGTATAATTCTACAAGAGTGATTTTATTGCGGTCAATGTTCCATGGATTGTTGTTATATTGTGCAAGCATGATATTTCCCTGTTCTTCAGTTTCAGCATATCCAACAGGTATTTGCTTTGCATGTCCTTCCTCGTCATAAATAGTAACTTTAACAATCCAGGGCTTTGACCTGTTACCTTTTAATTTGGTAACACAGCCATAACCGTTCGGATTACGTTTTCCCATAATTTTTTTGTCCTTTCTGTTGAAAATAAAGGACTGAAATGATATAATCATAGGTGCATAGCCTTTTTCAATTTCTCACTGGTTATAACAAATCAGTCCAAGGTTGAATGAGGTATCAACCCCTGACCGCTGCAACGGTTGGGGGTGATTTTTATTTTAAAGAAAGAGAATATGAATTTCCCTTCTTTGTGCGAGTAATCACATTATTGTCCACCAACTCATGAATAATGCTTTGTATATCTGTTTTGGATATATTAGGAAGATACTTGTAAACATCCTTTTGCAAAATACCATTTGAAGAAGTAATTAAACGAATTAACTCAGGTATAATGTAATCTCGTTTTTGAATGCAATCTTCTAAGTAGCTTTTTACAGAATAAATATATGAGAAATCATTGTTTCTTGAATTATGCTGATGTTCATAATAATCTTGAAAATAAATGGAGCCACCTTTTGTTCGATAGAACCATTTCTTTTCTTTTTCAAATAAAACAATGACTTCTTGTAACAATTCAATTTTTTTATTCAAATCGCATTCGGCATACGCTAATCTGTTAAGATTTTCAAAGGACTGAGTATGTTTTTGGATTTCACTACCATGATTAACCATAAATTGAATAGCTAGGTTTTCTTCATATTCTGTTCTGTGAAAGATTATATTAGAGGAAAGTTTTTGGCTTTCAATAGCATCTTTCAATCCAGCTTGAATTAAATATGGTATTTGTTCATCGGTAATGGATTCGTTATCTGTCCTATAAATCATACTATTTGTCTCTATTGAGTCAGGTGCGATTGTATTTACTGGTATTTCATCAATAATATTATGTTGTTTCTGCTTCTCTTTTTTTCTGATACTTTTCTCGGTAGGCTTATGTAATAATAGAAAGCAAGCAACACCTGACACAATAGCAAATACAATAAATTGAAGCTTTGAAGATTGAGCAGGTGTAGCTATTGTAAGAATTATTCCAGCAAAACACCATAGCCCTGTAAGTATACCAAGTATTTTTTTTACCATTTAAACACAGCCTTTCTTTTATTGTATCTTTGTATTATGTAATTACTTCAATTGTTATTTAGCCCATGTAAATGCCATATTAAGAAGTAATTTTTGTTTATATATTTTTGGGGATTATCTTTAGTCTGTCGTATAAACATTTCACCAATTCCATCCCGTAACCAATTCTCATTTACATTAAATTTTTGGCAGATAGAAGAGATAATGATATTGCTTGGTGTTGCTCTGCCCATTTCATAAGATGAAATAGTATTTTGCTTCAAACCAAGTATGGTAGCAAATTTTTGCTGTGTAAGGTTTAGTACCTTTCTTAACATCTTTAGCCGTTCGTGCATTTTTGAAGTAATCACCTACCTTTCTTGGCGTTAGTTTCAAATGATTTAGCACTACTCTCAAATAACCATTATTAACCACTCTGTATGTTATTGACAACCGAACATAAGTTTGGTATAATGAACACAAACAAAACCGAACATTCGTTCGATAAAGCAAGGAGGAGGCAACAATGGATTATAAATCATTAATTATGGAGATGCTTAGCAAAACAAATAATATTGAATTGTTAGAACTCATTTACAGATTTTGCAAAAAGCTTATTGGCTAAGGACCTGACACCTTAGCCATCTTTTTTGTCAAGAAGCTTTAAAAATATTCTTTCAATATCTTCCCAATCTGTTTCATCCAGTTTTGCCATTCCTTCAATAAATCTTGTTTTGAAGGCTTCAGGTGCATTAATTAAATCACCTGCAAAGTCCGTAATTATCTGATTTCTTGTCCTAGGAACGAACATCTCACCAGTTCCTTCACGTAGCCAAACTTCGCTGACATTAAATTCACGGCATATAAGAGAAATAACAGCATTAATAGGTTCATTTCTTCCACCTTCATATGTAGCTAGGGTATTTCTTTTTATTCCGATTTTATCAGCAAATTCTTGTTGTGTTAAGTCCAGTGCTTTTCTTAATTTTTTAAGCCGTTCATGCATTTTTGAAGTAATCACCTACCTTTCTAACATCTATTATACAATAGAATGTTACTTTGTCAACAAAAAGTCGCAAATTAACAAAAAAAGTCTTGACATACGCCAATATGAGACGTATAATAGTCTCATAATCACAAGAAAAGAAAGGAGAGTGAAAAACTTGAAGAAATTAAATAAAGAAAAATTTTTAAAAACTGAATTTGGCAGCAACATGAAGGAATGCATTACCGCTTGGGATAAGTGGTTAAGTATTGGAGATAGAAAAGCTGCTGAGTGGTGTCAAGCACAGTGGGAAGTATACAAAGCGGCTATTAGACAGTTCTATGGCGTTGAGTATTTCTTCACACGTACTGATGAGTACTTTGGAGTTGTGACAGAGGATGAAACGGATTGGCTATTTAAAGTAGAAAAGTAAGTTTTTCTGATGCGGAATTAACATGGTCGAAACACCCGAAAGGGTGTCAACTGGGAATGACCGCCCAGTTCTGATGATGACAGGTCAAAGGGAATGAAATGATACAATCAAAATTTTAAGAAAGGAAGGCGAAAAAATGTCAGAAAAGGAAAAGCAAATTATGAATACCATTATTGATGGATTTCCGAAATTGGATGCTTTTGACCAAGGTTATCTTCTTGGAGTTGTCGAAAGCAAGGCAAATGAAAGGGAGAGAGAAAGCAGGAATTTAGTTGAGAGTTCAGCCGGAAAGGAGTGTTAGAGTTGATTTCATTTAGTGAGAAATTGAAAAAAGCTATGCAGCAGCTAGAAATTAATCAGGCTCAACTGGTTGGAATGACAGGTATAGGAAAGTCATCTATCAGTCAGTATCTTTCCGGCAAAAATATACCAACGGAGGAAAGACAAAGGAACATTGCAGTGTCACTTGGTCTGGTACCTGATTATTTTGAACAGGAGGAGCCTATAATTAAACTGCTGAAAAGCAACAGCGCAGTAATTCCAAGAATACAGCCCAAAGATGTGGCAAAGCTAATGAGAATGAGTCAGCAAAATGTACGCAGAGGATTGCAGCAGGGAAGATTTGAGTGGGGTTATGCTATCAGGACATCAGCTCCCGGAGCAGAAAAGGAAACATATACATATTTTATCAATGCGAACAGCTTTGCAAGTATTGAAGGAATAGAAGTTCCGCCAGAATATGTATATTGATGAAAGGAGTTACATATGCCACGAGGAAAAGTAGAACAGGGAAAGCAAAAACGTGAGGAAATCCTGACGTCAATAGTAGGCTACATAAGAAGATACGGCTATCCGCCTACTGTACGGGAAATAGGTGAGCTTGTAGGCTTAAAAAGTTCGTCAACTGTACAGACACACCTTACAAAAATGCTTGATGAGGGCATAATCGAAACAGATGCGGAAGGTTGCAGCAGAGCAATAAGGGTGCCGGGATATAAATTTGTAAAGGAGGTGTAGTAAAGTGCAGATTAACTATTCAAGAAATCTTAGAAAGTCAGCAATGAAAAGAAGAATAGTATCTCTGTTAGGAATTTCAGCATTAATCAGTTTTATAGCAGGCTGGGCTTTAGGATGCGTCCTAAAATCTCATGCAACAGCTAAGGATAAGCTACAGGTAAGCAAACAGGATAGCACAGAAGCATATGATACACATATTTTCAAGGAAGCAGTTCCATTTGAATGGAGTGCAGGCAATTTAGATTTTACGCCTATTGATTGTGAAATCTGTGAGCTGACGGAAGAATTGCAGGAATTTATATATTATATATGCTCAGGGTATCATGTGGATTTTGCTTTAGTACTGGCAGTAATAAAGGTTGAAAGTGGTTTTGAAATAGAAGCAGTAAGCGCCACAAATGATTATGGGCTAATGCAGATAAATCAGAGAAATCACAACTGGCTGACAGAAAAGCTTGGTATTACAGATTACCTTGACCCATATCAGAACATATATGCAGGTGTATTTATCCTAAGAATGTTGTTTGAAAAACATAACGATGTAAATAAGGTGCTAATGGCTTATAACATGGGAGAAACCGGAGCTTCAAGGCTATGGGAAAATGGTATTTATGAAACAGATTATACGCAAAAAGTTCTTACTGCTCAACAGCAGTTTAATGAATGGTTAGAAGGTGAATAAAAATGTACGGATACATATGCAGCATATGTGAAAGCAACTACGACCCAGGAGAACTGACAGGCGGTATCTGCGACGAATGCCGTGAAGCGGTCCGTCAAAGCTATACCAGGCTATCACAGCTACAACAGAAACGGGACAGCCTCCTAATAAAGACAAAGGGGCAGGTACCCATAGCGATAGGAGAAAAATAAATGAGCAGTGAAGATATTGAAGAAATGTCATTTGACGAAAACAGGGCGGTAGCATGGTGCTGGGAATGCAACACACCACTATACTACGGAGACAGGGCATACAAGGTAGCAGGAGAATACTACTGTCCCGAGTGCATAGACGAAATGGAAGTAAAAATGACATATACGGAATAATTAAAAATCTATATCAGGAGGACAAACAAATGGAAGGATTTGAAATGGCAGCAGCAAGAAGTGTTACTGCTGAAATGGTTACAAGCAGACAGACACAGGAAGTGCAGGGACAGATTATCATGGCGAAGAAGTTTCCGAGGGATGAAATTGCAGCACGTAATCGTATTCTGACAGCGTGTCAGCGTAAGAGGCTTGCAGAACAGGCGGAGTATGAATTTCCGGTGGGAAAAGAAAAGGTGACAGGCATCTCTATTCGTCTTGCGGAGGTAATGGCCCAAAACTGGGGCAACATGGATTTTGGTTTTATGGAATTGGAGCAGCGAAACGGAGAGAGCCAGGTTATGGCATATGCTTGGGATTTGGAAACCAATACCCGACAAACAAAGGTTTTTAGTGTTCCACATTCCAGGTATTCTAAGCAGTACGGAAATACCCCATTGAAAGACCCGAGAGACATATATAATCAGATAGCAAGTCAGGCGGCAAGACGTGTCAGGGCATGTATTTTAGGCATTATACCGGGGGATATTAAAGATGAAGCTGTTGAACAGTGCCGGAGGACATTAGCTGAGGGAGAAGAAAAGCCCCTTGTAGACCTTATTAAAGATTGTGTCAGGACAGCAGAAAAGACCTACCAGGTACCCCAGGAGAGCCTTGAAAAATATATAGGCTGTAAGGCAGAGGCATTCTCCATGAATGACCTTATCCGCTTAAAAAGAGTATTTAATTCCATTAAGGACGGTATGGCAAAGCGTGAAGAAATATTTGAACTTCCGGGAGTGGAAAAGGAAGAACCAAAGGATCCGTTTAAGGACAGGGAGAAGAAGGACAAAGAAAAGAAAAAGGAAGAAAATCCAACTGACGGACAGCAGCAGCTTGATTTAGGCGGTGATGCGGATGAAGTTAAGTGATGATACATATTACAGCCAAACAGCAAATAAAGTATTTTTCAGTGTAAGCCAGTACAAAGATTTTTGCAAGTGCGAAGCCATGGCACTTGCAAAGATAAACGGAGAGTATGAGCAGCCTGTAACCAAAGCTATGCTAATCGGAACTCTATGCGACCGTTGGTTTGAGGGAACACTGGAAAAGCTGCGACAGGAGTCTCCTAATATTTTCTATTGCAGGAATGGAGCTCTAAGGGCAGATTTCCGCAAGGCAGATGAAATAATTAAGAGGGTACAGCAGGATGAGCGTTTTATGCAGTTTATGAGCGGGGAAAAGCAGAAGATACTGACATTTGAAATGTCCGGGGTACCATGGAAAATGAAAATGGACAGCTTTGTGGAAGGTATCTGCATTACTGATTTAAAGGTGGTGCAGAACTTCAAAAGCCTTGCAGTTTGGCGGTATGATCTGCAGGGGGCGGTGTATCAGGCAGGAGCAGAGGCTTGCGGATATGGGCGGTTGCCTTTCTATTTGGCGGCGGCAACCAAGGAGACAGTTACAAACTTTGACATCTTCCAAATAGACCAGCCGACACTTGACATGGCACTTCGGGAGATTGAAGGTAATATGTCACGGTTTATTGCTGTCAAGGCAGGGCTGGAAGAGCCCCATTACTGTGGTGTGTGCGACTACTGTAAGAGTGTAAAAAAGGCAAGAATAAGGAATTATTCGGAATTGTTGGAGGGATAGGAAATGGATAATGTAAATGAAGCAGTTAAAACAATTAAAGAATATTGTGCAGGTTTTAAAGATTGTGAAGACGGATGCCGTTTTTACGTAAATAGAGTCGGATGTATGCTTTCAGATAGTCCGATGCCGGAAGAATGGGAGGTGTCAGATTGAAATTAGTAAAAATATTACCCGACAAAATACAAATCAGGACGGACGATACGGAGTTTAAGAACGTCCGCCTGAATGACCTTATATCCGCATCAGATGGTGAAGTGGAGCTTGTGACCATGATAACCGCCATAACGGACAATGACGTTGAAACACAGATGGATGACAATGCCATAATGGAAGAATTACAGCAGCCTTCTTTAAAGGTGATAGAGTGCTCCATATTAGGAAGCGTAATTAACGGGGAATTTAAGCAGCAGCTTGATAAATACCCGAACACAGATGTTCAGATTAAGAGAATTGTAGACCATGAAATATATTCCATGCTTTACCCGGATGTACGCAGAAATATTAATAATGGATTTTGTATTGGAGATTTTGCAGGATATAACACAAGTGCATGGATAGACGGTAACAAATTCTATCAGCGTCACGCCTGCATTGTCGGAAATACCGGTTGCGGCAAATCTGAAACAGTTGCGAAGATACTGGAAGAAACTGCAGCATTGCCCGGAACCAATATAGTTATATTTGATATTCATGGCGAATACAGCAGGCTTTCATATGCAGACAGCATAAAAATGGGAGATGTTCCATTCCCCATATGGATGCTTGGATTTGCAGACATGGCGGCAAATGTGCTTAAGGTAAGAGAGGAAAGTACGGTAGTAATGTCGGCTCTCAGGAAAGCATACTATAGGCAGCAGCCAAATGGAAACGAAGGAAAACCGGTATATTTCAGCTTTTCAGATATGGTTTCATATTTGGAAGATCTGAACAGTGAAGTTATTACAACAGGATACACAAAAGAGGGCACTCCTAAAACAGCAAAGGGAGAGTACAACGGAAAACTGATAAACGTAATAAATTCCATGAACAATCTGCTTTCTGACAAAAGGTATTCATTTCTTTTTGATGAAGAGTTTAATGATTGGGAATATTTCTCAAATTTCATTAACCGTATCATGGGCGGCAATAAGCCGGTAAAGAATATTGACTTATCCGGTATACCTCATGACATAGCTGTTCTGATAATCGGGGCGATAACGAAGCTGGTTTACAATATCCGGATTATGCAGAAAAACGCAGCTCCCATAACACTTGTCTGTGACGAGGCACACGTTTACATACCGACAGATTTTCAATTATCAGCAGCACAGCGGCGCATGGTGGAGATATTTGAGAACATTGCCAAGGAGGGCAGGAAGTTCGGTATTACCCTGTTTGTAGCCTCACAGCGTCCGACAGAGCTTAATAAAACCATTATGGCACAGTGTGCAAATTATATTGTCATGAAACTCAATAATGAGAATGACAAGACCATGATTAAGGGAATGGTTCCTGCCGGAAGCTCTGATGTGATTGAAACGACTGCCATGTTCAGTCCGGGTGACTGCCTTGTAATTGGGGATGCATGTCCGATACCCCTTAAAATTCATGTGGATCCTGCAAAGGAGCGTCCGCAGAGTAAGACCATTGATTTCTGGTCAGAGTGGCAGAAGGATCATGAGAGTGTGGATTATGGGACCTGTTTGGAAGAATATCTGAATAATTAGGGCTCTTATAATTATTAAATATGTTGATTAAGGCACAAGCCTTTATCATAAAGTAACCGTAAATTACTAATTAACGCAGTTGTTCAGCATTTGTTTATTCACATTAGCTGGCATAATCAAACCAACCTCCCGGATACAGTTTATGTATCCGGGAGAAGAAAGGAAATATATCAAAGGAGGACACAAATGGAAAAGGTAAAGCTACAAGAATTAGTAGGCGGAGCCCTGCAGGAAAAATTCAGCAAGGCATTTGAAAAGGTTATTGAAAACCTTCAGGATGTAAACACATCATACAAGGTCAAGCGAAAGATAAACATTCAGCTTGATTTTGTACAGAACGAAACAAGAGATGACGTACATGTTAATGTATCGGTGGCAGAAAAGCTTGCACCGCAGTCGCCAATGACAACAGCATTCTCAATAGGCAAGGACCTTAAAACAGGAGAAATGTACGCTGAGGAATGCGGAAAGCAGATTAAAGGGCAGATGTCGCTTGATGACTACAGCCACAGACAGGTTATTGACGGCAGGGAAGTAGACACCGACACAGGAGAAATAATTAATAACACTATAATTGATAATACGGTAGTAGATTTCAGAAACGCACAGGCACAGTAAGCAGGAAAGGTTAAAAAGGTGAAAAATATGATTAAAGAAGCATTACAGTACATTATAGGCTTGCAGAAGGAGCCATATATAAAGGACATAAACGGCAGCACATACACGGATACGGACCTAAGAAGAATAAACCACAACCCAAAGGCAAAGACGCTTGAAATGAGCACACTGACAAGCCTTGTGGACTACATCAAAGGAAGCATAGACACAATGGCACCAAAAATGATAATAGAAGCCTCAAGTCCCACAAGAGTAGAGCTGTATTCACAGCTTGACAATGAAAGGGAAAGGGAATACCTGGTCGAGGTAAATGCAAATATACCGGGATTTCGTTTTGGAGAATTTCAGGACAAGGAGAATTTCATAATCGGAATGCAGGCAAAATTCCTTGACGACATTCAAACAGACAAATCACTTGTGCTTAGATTTGCAGGAACCGTAGAAGCAAAAAGCGTGGCACAATACGGAGATGACGGAGTAACACAGAAGGCTTCCATAAAGACAGGAATAGCCTCAAAATCAGACGCAGTAGTTCCAAACCCGGTAGCACTCAGACCATACAGGACATTTATTGAGGTAGAGCAGCCAAAATCAGACTTTATATTCAGAATGAAAGAAAGCAGACATGATGACGGAGTATGGTGTGCATTATTTGAAGCTGACGGAGGAGCATGGAAGAATGCAGCCGTAAGGAATATAAAGGAATACCTTGAGAACGAGCTGTCAGAGTACAGGGAACAGTTTTTAATTATTTCATAACACAGATTAAGTCCATAGCGGTGCGTTTGTGCTGCTATGGACAGAAAGGAACTGATATGGAATATTTATTGACAATTCCCGGCACACTCAACAACCTGAATGACTATATAGCAGCCGAGCGTACAAACCGACACAAAGGGGCAAAAATGAAAGCAGATAACGGAAATATTGTTATCTTGGCAATCAGGCAGTGTATAAGAGGTCTAAAGATTGAAAAGCCCGTATTCATGGAATACACATGGATTGAGCCAAATAAGAGGCGGGATAAGGACAATATATCATCCTTCGGTAGAAAGGTAATACAGGACGCCCTTGTGAGTACAGGAGTATTAAAGGATGACGGCTGGAGGTATGTTGTCGGATTTTCCGACAGGTTTGAAGTGGATAAGGGAAATCCAAGAATAGAAGTAAAAATCAGAGAGGTATAAATGTGGCACGTCAAAAACAGGATGGTCTAAAATATTTCTCATTTGATACGGATTTTTTCTATGCCGATAAAAGAATTTCCAAGCTACATAAAAGATTTGGAAACAACGGCATAGTGTTCTATATATATCTTCTGACGGAGATATACAGAAACGGATATTATGCAGGGTGGACTGAGGATTTAATAGATGATGCCATCGACCTCAATCTCACCGAAGGGTTTATTGAACAGGTAATGACATTCCTGGTTAGCCGGTCACTAATCACAAAGATTACACTTACTAATCCGGACACTGTCATTCCAATACAAAAAGCAGATGATGACAGACCACAATGCGAGTCAGCCGATGGGGGCAACGGACAGGAGAGGGCAGAGGTCATCACCTCACCCGGAATACAGAGACGCTATCAGGAGGCGGTAAAAAATCTTAAAAGGGATATTTTCGTTAATGAAGAAATATGGCTTTTGAGCAATGAAGAAACCGCATCTTGTATTAAGGTTGTGAAAAATGAAAATAAATCCGAGAAAAAAGAGGATAAATCCGAGAAAAATAAAGATAAATCCGAGAAAAATGACATAAAAGAAATAATAATAAAAGAAAATAAAATAAATAATAAAAATACTATGTGCAAAGCTGAAGCTTTGGCACTGTTTGAGCGCTTATGGATATTGTATCCAAACAAAAAAGGCAAAGGACAGGTATCAGACAGCGCAAAGTTAAAGCTTTTTCAAATAGGCTATGATGAAATGGCCAGGGCAATAGACAGATATAAGGCCGAATTGGAAAAGGATAAGGAGTGGCGAAAGCCGCAGAACGGCAGCACATTCTTTAACAGCGGATATATTGATTATTTAGATGCTAATTATGTGCCTGCGGAAGTGAACAGTAAAAATAAGCCTACATTTAATAATTTTCCACAGAGGAGCTATGATTATGACGCCATGGAAAAATTGTTACTGGAAAGGAAATAAGGAATTAAGAATAGCAATATTAAAGCTACACAAAACAGCAGAAAGGAGAGCCGGGACTCTGGCCAGAGTAAAGCATATGCGGTCTCCTGAAAGAAAAATGAAAGCAGATATTTTAAATACAGAGAAAAGAAAGAAAAAAATAAAATGTGAAGTTTACAGGGATTCCATGCAGAATTACAAAAAGTACGCAATACCGCCGGCACAGCTTATCATAGCAGACGTGCCGTACAACGTAGGCAATAACTTCTATGGCAGCAATCCCATGTGGTACAACGGCGGTGACAACAAAAACGGCGAAAGCAAACTTGCAGGAAAAGCGGCATTTAACTCGGACTTTAACTTTAACCTGTATGAGTATTTTCACTTCTGCTCAAAGATGTTAAAGAAAGACGATACAAAGCCGGTGCCAAGGGGCAGGAGCAGTAATTCCCCTTGTATGATTGTATTTTGCTCATTTGAGCAGATACAGACACTAATCAATGCAGCGGCAAAGCATGGATTTAACCATTACATACCACTGATATTCTGCAAGAATTACAGTCCACAGGTTTTAAAGGCAAATATGCGTGTTGTCGGCGCTACAGAATATGCCTTGATGTTATATCGGGATAAGTTGCCAAAATTCAGAAACGGCGTACAGACAGACGAAAACGGTAAGAACATACCGAACACAGGGCATATGATTTTTAACTGGTTTACATGGGAACGTGACGGAAAAGAGATACCGAAAATCCACCCTGTACAAAAGCCTATATCAGTATTGAAAAAGCTGATTGAGATATTCACAGATGAGGGAGATGTTGTTATAGACCCTTGTTGTGGCAGTGGAACTACATTAAGGGCAGCTTTTGAACTTGGCAGAAGCGCATATGGATTTGAAATTGACCGCACGTTTTATCAGAGGGCAAAGGATGAAATGCTTGTGTTTGAAAAGGATAATCAAATGAATATGTTTGATTATGCGGAGGTGTAGGATGATAAACGGAGAATTGATAGTGGATAACTTCGCAGGAGGCGGAGGAGCCTCCACCGGTATAGAAATGGCTACAGGAAAGAGTGTAGATATAGCCATTAACCATGAGCCTGAAGCCATCCGGATGCACAAGACGAATCATCCGGATACAAAACATTACTGTGAAAATGTATGGAACGTAAATCCCCTTGAGGTCTGTAAAGGCAGACCGGTAGGACTGGCATGGTTTTCCCCCGACTGCAAGCATTTTTCAAAGGCAAAGGGCGGTAAGCCCAAGGATAAAAACATAAGGGGGCTTGCATGGGTAGCCCTCAGATGGGCAGGGCTAGTAAGGCCAAGGGTAATAATGCTTGAAAATGTAGAGGAGTTTAAAACATGGGGCCCGTTAAACCGCAGCCACAGACCAATAAAGTCAAAGCAGGGAGCCACATTCAACAAATTTGTAAGCCAGCTTAAGGATTTAGGCTATGAAGTTGAGTTCCGAGAGCTGGTTGCTGCCGATTACGGGACGCCTACCATGAGAAAACGTTTTTTCTTAATTGCCCGCTGCGATGGACAGCCCATTATCTGGCCGGAGCCGACACACGGACCGGCAGACAGCGAGAAAGTGAAAGCAGGGTTATTAAAGCCATATGCAGGAGCTTATACACAGCTTGATTTTACATTACCATGTCCGTCAATTTTTGATACGGCAGAGGAAATAAAGGAAAAATACGGCATAAGGGCAGTAAGACCGTTAGCTCCCAAAACAATGGAACGTATTGCAAGGGGCTTAAAGAAATTTGTAATAGACAATGCAGAGCCGTTTATAGTACAGGTAAACCATACAGGAAGCAAATCTGATTACTGCAGCAGCATGAATAAGCCATTAAAGGTTATAACCTCAAAGCATGGTTTTGGGGTCGTAGAGCCTTATATTATACCAATAGGATATGGAGAAAAAAAGGGGCAGAAGCCGAGAATACATGATATTGAGGAGCCGCTTCCAACCATTGTGGGAAACAGCAAACATTACCTGTGTGAGCCGAAGCTTAAATTAGTGGGAGAAGATGCAGATATGGCAGAGCCGGTACTTACGCCCTATATCATGTGCAATAACATGAACAACGTCGGGGCGGGAGTAAAAGGAGGGCTGCCAACAATAACAACCGGAAACCGTAATTATCTGATTTCACCTACACTTATCCAGTACCACTCCGAAACATCAGAAAGTGAAGTAAGGGGACAGGCAATAGAAAATCCCATTATGACGGTAGACAGCTCAAACCGATATGGGCTGGTGACGTCATTTTTGAGCAAGTTTTACAGAACAGGAACAGGTCAGGACATAAGGGAGCCGCTGCACACTGTAACAACATCACAGGGGCATTTTGGCGAGGTAAGGGCGTTTCTGATTAAATACTATGGCGAGGGAACAGGGCAGGATATAAAGGTGCCCCTTGCATAGCAATTTAATCATATCAGCTTATAACAAATTAATAACAGGTAATTAGAGAGCTTATTTGATAGGCTCTCTTTTTATATGCAAAAATAATGGTTGCGACATCGCAACAGAAAGAGAGGACAGACAATGTCAAAATTCAGTCGTTTTATGAAAGCAAATAAAATCGTAAAACCAAATCAAAAGTATGCACCAACAGCCAGTTTGCAGGATGAAAACGGTAAGCCGTTGGAATGGGAATTTAAGCAGATAAGCGCTAAAGAAAATGAAGCGCTGCGTGACGCATGTACTATAGAGGTGCCGGTTAAAGGAAAGCCAAATGTGTTCAGGCCAAAGGTAAAAACAGATGAGTACCTTGCGAAAATGGTTGTCGCAGCCACTGTGTATCCTGACTTATATGATAAGGAGTTACAGGACAGCTATGGAGTAATGACGCCCGAGGATTTGCTTTATGCATTGGTAGATAATGCCGGAGAATATCAGGATTTACTGAATTGGATGCAGAGCTTACAGGGATTTAACAGGACACTTGATGATAAGGTTAGAGAAGCAAAAAACTAATAGAAGAAGGGGATGGAGAAGCAAACTATGCTTATTATGCCCTTCTTAAACTACACATTCCTCCTTCCGTGTTTCTTGATATGGACGAACAGGAAAAAGCCTTTGTAATAGCATCAATTCAAACAAAGATTGAGGCTGATAAAAAAGAAAAGAAAAGGACTGAAAGCAGAGCCAGGAAAAAACGTTAAAGAGGCAGGTGATATAGATGTCCTCAATTCAGACAGGTATTGAGTTAAATGACCAGTTTTCAGGCGTTATATATAATATTATAAACGCCGTAAATATGGCAGTTTCATCAATGGAAGAAATGCAACGTTCACTGAATAGTGATATTGATATATCGGGTATCCAGGGCATACGTGATGAACTGAATGACGCAATTTTATCTATGGATGAGATTAATGATGCGATAAGGGATAATGTTAATGAACAGGATAGATTTAATCAGGAAATTAGAAATGGGACTTCACAGGCTGATAATCTTTTAGGCGCAATTAAAGGCGCCGCTGCAGCTTATGTAAGCCTGCAAACAGTAGGAAAAGTTATTGAAATATCTGATGCAATGACGCAGACTAGAGCAAGGCTAGACCAAATGAATGACGGTTTGCAGACAACAGATGAGCTTGTGAATATGGTCTATGCAGCAGCTCAGGATGCCCGTGGGTCGTTTTCAGATATGGGGGATATTGTTGCACGATTTGGTAACAATGCAGGGGATGCTTTCAGTAGCACCGAAGAAGTTGTTGCTTTTGCTGATTTAGTCCAAAAACAAATGACTATTGCCGGAGCATCAACAACAGAGTCATCCAACGCTATGTTACAGTTGTCACAGGCTCTTGGCTCAGGTGTTCTGCGTGGTGATGAATTAAACAGTATTTTTGAGCAGGCGCCTAACTTAATTCAGTCTATTGCAGATTATTTAGAGGTCCCCATTGGACAGATACGAGAAATGGCATCAGAAGGCGAGCTTTCGGCTGATGTTGTTAAAGCTGCAATTTTTGCAAGCGCTGACGAAATCAACGCAAAATTTGATGCAATGCCTATGACTTGGGAACAGACATGGCAATCAATGCAAAATACTGCATTAATTGCATTCCAGCCTGTACTGCAGAAAATAAACGATTTAGCTAACAGCAGTTCATTTCAAGGGTTTGTAAGTGGTGTGGTAGAAGCTATGGCAATAGTTGCGGATATAGTGCTTGGTATTTTTGATTTAATAGGTCAAATAGCAACATTTGTTGGTGATAATTGGTCTATTATAGAACCTATTATATGGGGAATTGTTGCAGCTCTCATTGTATATAACGCAGTTATGGGAGTAGGATGGCTTGAAACAACAAAAGATACCGCTGCAAAAACCGCACACGCTGTAGCAAGCGGAGTACAGGCAGCGGCAACATTTACAACAATGGTTGCACAGCAAGGATTAAATGCCGCACTTGCAGCATGTCCTATTACATGGATTATTGTTGGGCTTATAGCATTGATAGCTATTTTTTATGCTGTTATAGCAGCCATCAATAAATTAACAGGCTCTACGTATTCAGCAACAGGAATTATATGCGGAATTTTTGCATCAGCATTTGCTTTCATCGGCAATGGTTTTATAACAATATGGAATGTTGTAGTTGAAATATTAACGGATTTATATAATGTATTTGCTGCATGTGCCAATTTTCTTGGAAATTTGTTTAATGACCCTATTGCAGCCGTTGTAAAGTTGGTTGTGGACATGGGAGATGCTATTCTTGGCGTAGTAGAAGGCGCCCTAGAAGCAATATCATGGATTACCTTTGGTTTGGCTGATTGGACAGATGACATAAGCCGTATAAGAAGCAATATGAATAGTTGGTATGATGATAAATTTGGGGACAGATACGTAGAATATGTAGAAAAACAAGACCCTGAAGCTGCAAAAAAGGACCTAATCGACTATGGCGACGCTTGGGACGCAGGATATTCATTTGGTGAAAATATCGAAGATGCGGTTTCAAATTTTAGTCTGTCCGATTTATTCAATACGGAAGAAATACCAAATCCTGATGATTACACATCAGAATTTGATGATATATGCAATGGTGTGAATGGAATAGCAGAGAATACAGACTCAATTTCAGATACTTTAGATATTACAGCAGAAGATTTGAAGTATCTGCGTGATTTAGCAGAGCAGGAAACAGTAAATAGATTTACAACCGCAGAAATAACGATAGAACAGACAAATAATAATAATGTTTCAGGCAGTATGGATTTGGACGGTGTTGTAAGCGGTTTAACGGATGCAGTAAATGAAGCTGTTGATATTATAACGGAAGGGGTGCATGACTAATGGTAAAAAGTGGATATGATTTTTATTTAGACAAGTGCTTGCTGCCTGTACCTCCTGACAAGCTTACGATTAAGATAAACAATGGAAATTCCACGGTGAAGCTGATAAATGAAGGTGAGATTAATATATTGAAAAATGCGGAACTGACGGACATTGATTTTGAATGCATGTTACCGCAGTCAGAATATCCATTTGCAGTATATAAGTCTGGCTTTAGGGAAGCTTCGTACTTTTTGAATTATTTTGAAATGTTAAAAACAAATAATAAGCCCTTCCAGTTTATTGTTTGCCGTAATAAGCCTAATGGAAAAAGATTATTTAATACTAATATTAAGGTATCAATGGAAAGCTATACGATTACGGAGGATGCCAAGCAAGGATATGATATTAAGGTTAAAATTAAATTAAAGCAGTGGCGGGATTATGGAACAAAAACAGTTAAAATTGCGATGAATAAAAGTACATCAAAGGCAAAGGCTGCGCCCCAACCGGTAAGAGCAAATTCTGCCACATCACCAGTGCCAACAGCTTCATCACAGACATATACAGTAGTAAAAGGTGACTGTCTTTTTAATATTGCTAAAAAGTACTATGGTGATGGCTCAAAATACACCATTATATACAATGCGAACAAGAATGTTATTGGTAGTAATCCTAACTTAATTTATCCGGGTCAGGTTTTAACCATTCCGGCAGTATAAAGGGGTTAAATATGAGTATTGAGCTTTTAATTGCAAATGAAACGGGAACAAAGGTATATCAGCCGTCTGTTCAGGAAGGGATTGAATGGTCAACAGAGCGCAGGGGAGCTCCGGGGAAACTGACTTTTAAAGTTATGAAAGATGACATTCTAAATTATACGGAAGGATGCCCGGTAAGGCTGCTTAATAATAATGAAAAGATTTTCTTTGGATTTGTGTTTAAACAGGAAAGGACCCGCAACAGTGAAGTTGTAACAGTTACTGCCTATGACCAGTTAAGATATTTAAAAAATAAAGATACAAGGATTTTTGAAAATACAACTGTTACCGAAATAATTAAAAGTATTGCTAGGGACTATTCCCTTAATATGGGCAGTATTGCATCTGCCAAATACAAAATTGCATCAAGGGTTGAAGAAAACACATCTCTTTTTGAGATGATAGAAAATGCTCTTGATTTAGAATTGACCAATTTAGGGAGCATGCTTGTGTTGTATGATGATTTTGGGTATCTTACATTGAAATATTTAAGTGATATGTATGTAGGCAATAATAGCCTTGGTTATCTTTGCATAGATGAAGAAACGGGGCAGAATTATGATTATTCATCAAGCATAGATGAGGATACATATAATCGCATAAAGCTGACATATGATAATGAGGATACAGGAAAGCGTGAGGTATACATTGCGCAGGACAGCTCAAATATTAACAGATGGGGTATGCTGCAATATTTTGATACATTATCCAAGGGTGAAAATGGACAGTCAAAAGCTAATGCATTGTTATCACTATATAACAAAAAGACACGCAAGCTGAAAATTACAAATGCTATTGGTGATAATCGTGTAAGAGCAGGCTCAATGGTACTTGTAAACCTTGATTTAGGTGATGTGAAAGTAAAAAACTTTATGCTTGTCGAAAAATGCAGTCATACCTTTAAAGAAAATGAGCATTGGATGGATTTAACGCTTAGAGGGGGTGAATTTATTGCCTGATGCAGTAGGTTTTGTAAAAATAATTAAACAGGCTGCAGTTGATGCAGTTGAAAGTGAAAAGCCGGTAAATGTATGCTTTGGGGAAGTTATTTCTGTAACCCCGCTTAAAATTAATGTTGAGCAGAAACTTGTATTAGGAGAAGCGCAGTTGATTTTGACAAGGAATGTAACAGATTATAATACACAGGTTACAATTGACTGGATAACAGAAAAATCACCATTAAATGTTAATCACACACATACCGGAGAGGTTGGTGTTAATGTAGATACATTTTTTGAGCCTGAGAATAAAGATATAACCATTGTGAGTAGTGCTACTGGTAATATTACAATTGCCGAAACTGATATAGATTTATTACATAATCATGCGGTTTCAGGAAAAAAGAAAATTACAATACATAATGGCTTAGGCATAGGTGATGAAGTTATTATGATAAGGCAGCAAAAAGGACAAAAATATATTGTTATTGATAGAATTGGGGCGATAGAATGATACCATCAACAGTTGGATTTTTAGATAAAGACTTTGAAATTGAGGAACAGCCAACAAAAGTTTATAAAATGGATTTGGAGGAGGCTTCAATCAGAGGCTTTACAGATAGGAAAGGAGCAATGGAACAGGCAGTATTTAGGATACTTAATACTGAACGGTATCAGTTTATTATTTATCCTTGGTATTATGGTATTGAAACTATTGACCTTTATGGAGAGCCAATAACATGGGTTTGTCCTGAGCTTGAAAGGCGAATAACGGAAGCGTTAATGATGGACGACAGAATAACAGGTGTTACAGATTTTGAACACGATATTAGGGTAAAGGGCGTAATTCATACATCATTTACAGTTCATACAAATTATGGAGATTTAAAAGTTGAAAGAGAGGTGAATATATAACGTGTACGAGAATGAAACCTACGAGGCAATACTTGACCGTATGCTTAACAGGGTATCAGACAGTATTGACAAAAGACCAAGCTCATTAGTATATGACACACATAGCGCAACAGCTATTGAATTACAGGTTTTATATATTGAACTGGAAACATTAATACAAAATTCCTTCGGTGATACGGCCGCAAGGGATTTTTTAATTTTACTATGCAAGGACAGGGGAATAGTGACTGAAAGTGCAACCAATGCAGTGTTAAAAGGTGTATTTACTCCAAATACAATAGATGTGACAGGACAGCGCTTTAATATAGGTGATATTAACTATGCCGTTACAAAGCAGATTATTCCTGGTGAATATGAAGTAAAGTGCGAGACGCCAGGCATTATCGGAAATCAATATTTAGGGCAGATGCTTCCTATGGAATATATCGATGGGCTTGAAACTGCTGAATTAACTGAAATTCTTATACCGGGTGAAGATGAAGAAGAAACGGAAGCGCTTAGACAGCGTTATTTAGACAGTTTTAATGAACAATCATTTGGAGGAAACCACGCTGATTATCTGTCTAAGGTCAAAAGCATTGACGGAGTAGGGGCCTGTAAAGTTATAAGGGTGTGGAATAGTGATATTTCACCATCTGCAATGATACCAACTGCATCAATAGATAACTGGTATAATTCGGTAATTAGTTCAGTGAGTTTGGAAGTTGCAGCATGGCTTTCAGCGGTATATATGGCAGCAAAAGAAAAGAAACTGACAGTTGGCGGAACAGTTCATATTGTGATTGTCGATTCGGATGACTATGGAGAAGCAAGCACAACGCTTATTAATAAAGTCCAAACGATACTTGACCCGGAAGAAAATGCCGGCGAAGGGTATGGGCTTGCACCAATTGGCCATGTTGTAAGCGTTTCAAGTGCCATACCTGTTATATTGCATATTAAAACCACATTAACCTTTGAAGAAGGCTATAGATGGACAAATAGGCAAACTGCTATTGAAGAAGTTATTAAAGGGTATTTGTTGGAATTAAGACAGTCCTGGGCAGAAAATACACATACAATTATTAGAGTTTCACAGATTGAAACACGGATTTTAGGCATTAAGGGTATTGTAGATGTATCTAATACTCAAATAAATGATTTAGAAGCTAATCTTATGCTTGATACATATGAAATACCAGTAATTGGAGGTGTGTCTGCATGGTAAGGGAAGTTGATTTTGTTGACTATTATCTGCCGCCCTTTATGCAAAGCTACAAAGAGCCAGTTGCAGCACTTAAAGCAGAAGAGCCTGAATTTATGATTATGTGGAAAGCTGTTGACCGAGTATTGTATAACCATTTTATTTCAACTGCTGATGAATATGGTATTTCAAGGTATGAAAAAATGCTAGGTATATATCCTGCAGAGGATGATACTTTGGAAATACGTAGAATGAGGATACAGAACAGATGGGTTAATGTTATACCATATACTATAAGGACGTTAGCGTATAAAATAACGGAAATTTTGAAGGGAAAGCATAATTTTTCAATTAAAGCTGATTTTAGGAAAACATATAAGTTGGTATTAACAATTTATGCTACAGATGATAGTCAGGTAGCAGAAATAAAATATCTGCTGTCGGTCATGCTTCCCGAAAATATCTGTTTTTATATTTATTATGAAAGTGTAAACAACGGCGGGGCTTATTTTGGAGCTATTAAAGCGGAAGCGGATATTGTTGAGATAAAGCAAAGGAGGATGTAATCAAAATGGCATGGTCAGGATTAACGTTAACAACGGAAGGGCGAAATGCCTTGAGTCGGGCACAAATATCTAATCGCATGAATATTAAATCAATTGTTGTAGGAGATGGCGCGCCTCCTGCAAATTTTACCACATTAAAAGGATTAGTACATCAGCTTTATGAAATTACTGAATTAAGAGTTGATATGACAATGGAAGGCTGTACTCTGACAGCAGATTTTCCACAGGTAGATTATGATTATTATTTCAGGGAATTGGGAGTGGTGATTACAACAGATGAAGGAGATATTCTTTATGTATATGATAACAGCGCAGATGATGCACAGCATATAGTAAGCAGCACCGGGGCAGAGACGTTGCAAAAAAGATTGAGATTGTCTTTAATTATTTCCGATGTTGCAAATATTGAGCTATCTATTCCAAGTAACTTATATGTAGATTATAGGAATTTTGAGGAGCACACAGGCGACGCTGTTAGGCATATCACAGAAGATGAAAGAGAAAAGTGGAATGATACATTAAATAATGCAAAGGAATATTCAAATGAAACGTATCAGCAGGCAACAGGATATACGGACCTTAAAATAGCACAACTAATAAATGGAGCTCCTGAAACCTTAGACACTCTTAAGGAGGTAGCGGATGCTATTAAGGAAAACGAAACAGTTGTAGATGCACTTGATGCGGCTATAGGAACAAAGGCAGGTCAGGCCGAACTTGATACACATACAGGAAATAGTACTATACATATCACTACTGCAGAGAGAACAAATTGGAACAGTAAAGCAAATGGCAGCCACACCCACAACTACGCAGGCTCCTCATCAGCAGGAGGGGCCGCAAACAGTGCGGTCAAATTGCAGACAGCAAGAAATATAACTATAGGACAACAAAGTCAATCATTTGACGGAACAAAAAATATAATTTTTGATGAGAAGTCTATGGGATTGTTAAAAATAATTAACTTGGACGTCAAGACTACTACATTTTTAAAAATAAGCTGTGAAGCTCAAACGAATTATAACGGAGCTACGATAACTCCCAAGTATTTTTTTATGATAGTCAACAATTACAGTAGTGATATGGGAGGGTATTACATATCATCTAAAGCCCTTAGTATTCCTAATCCTAATACTATTGGACAGTCAGCAGGATTAATTAGTATAAAAGCAAGTAAAGCGTCAAATCTTGGAATATTTGAAATAAGCGGAGGCAGTGCTTCAAGCGGAACATTAAATATAATTTATGATGCAGCTAATGTGGAAGTAACGCAGTTATAGAATGTAAATTAATATTACAGGAAAGGAGAAAAGCGGAATGAAAGCTATACAGATATACAATAAAGGGCATACAAATTAATTTGCGGATAAAAAAGAAAAATAAATAAAAAAGCAGGAGGAAAAATTAAATGGAAAAGATAAAGGCAGTATTTACAATTATATTTGGAGCATTAAGTAGCTTGTTTGGAGTTTTGGCAGTACCAATAATACTACTTGTATTATGCAACATAATTGACTACATAACAGGACTGTCAGCAGTCAGATACAGAAAACAGCAGATAAGCAGCTACACCAGTATAAAAGGCATAACTAAAAAAATCTGCATGTGGCTTTTAATAGTGGTTGGAGCAATAATAGACCATCTTATATTATATGCATGTGCAGAGATAGGATTTAAAACACCTTTCACATTTGCAATAGCATGCGTAGTGGCAATATGGCTCATATGTAATGAAATAATATCCATACTTGAGAATATAAACGATATAGGAGTGCCAATGCCTACGTTTATGAAAAAAGTAGTATGGAACATAAAAAGCCAGATAGAAGATAAAACTCGGATAGACGACAAAGCAAATATAAAAGAAAATGAAAGGCAGGAATAAAACTATGAAAAAATTCGGAATTGACACAAGCAAATGGCAGGGAGATTTCAACTTTGCCGCAGCAAAGGCAAACGAAGGAGTAGAATTTGCCATACTCAAAATCGGCGGCGGCGACGCAGGACTATACAAGGACATCCAGTTCGAAAACAGCTACAAAAAGTGCGCAGAATGCGGACTTGACAAAGGAGCATACTTCTTTGGCCACGCCATGAACATGGACGAAGCAAAAAAGGAAGCCGATTACCTTATAAGTCTGTTAAAAGGCAAAAAATTTGAATATCCCGTATTCTACGACGTAGAGGCCGACATGCTTAATATAGGCAGAGAGCTTCTCACAGATGTTATAAAATACATACTTGAAGCACTGGAAAAAGCAGGATACTGGGCAGGCATATACGGCTCAGCCGACAACATACAGTACTATGCCGACGACACACAGCTTACAAGGTGGTCACACTGGCTGGCAAGCTACTCCGCTGAAGCTCCAACAATAAACAGCGGCTCCGAATTACAGATATGGCAGTTCGGAGGAAGAACAAACAAAATCAGAAGCAACAAGATTAACGGAACAGTAGTAGACCAAAACTACTGCTATGTAGATTTCCCTGCAAAAATTAAAGAGGCCGGATTAAACGGCTACCCAAAAACAGAAAGCAATACAGCCATAAGCCCGGACACAACAACAGCATCAACACAGGTTACTGTAAAGCCTGATATAATCTACGCCATAAAAACCGCCGCTAACGGCTGGCTACCGGAGGTAAAAAACACAGAAGATTATGCCGGGCTTGAAAATAAGGCAGCAATAGGCGTAATGATAAAGCTGTCAGACGGTACCCCTATTAAGTACAGAGTACATACAACGGCTGGAAAGTGGCTTGGCTGGGTAAGCGGTTATGACAAAACCGATTATTATAACGGCTATGCCGGAGACGACAAGACGCCGATAGACGCCATAGAGATAAGGTGCGATAAATACACGATTAAATACAAGGTATCTTCTGTACAGAGTGGGGAAGCGTATTATCCTGTAGTAAGCGACAATACTGTATCAGGAAGCGAAAGCTATGCTGGAGTTTTTGGCAAGCCTGTAGATAAGTTTATGGCATGGATAGAATAACATAAAGGAGACTTTTGTCTCCTTTATGAAAAAATGGCAGAGACTCCTATAGTGTAAGAGCAAATGTATATGCCATACTTGAAAAAATGAAGTTAAGGAATTGTTTATCCTTCTTTGTATTGAAGTTCTGAAAATTTGATTTGTTAATATTCGGTAACAGTTGGTTGGAGCTGATTGTCTATGGTATCAAGCTTAATAATGTAATTTGTTTTTTGGTTATATTGATTCCATAAAGAAATATCTACTGTATATGATTTGTATTTTAGAAAAATAGGAGCACTTACTTCTAAAAAATTTATATTTGGCAACGTATTATATTCAGTTTCCGTAATTTGACAGTCTAAATCATCTAATTCATTCACTGCTTCATCTATTATGAGTTCAATTTTATCTGTTATAATTTTTGAACAATAATTATTTTCTATTCCGTCAAAATGGGCTTTTGAGCCATCCAAGTAATCAACATCAATATTATTGATTTTGAATTTAGTTATAATTGTTCCATAATTTCTTAAAGTTAATAATTCGCTGTTATGTTCAATAAGTACACTTTGTAGACCTTTAGTCTTGCTTAAAACAATAATTAATTTACCTGATAATTGTGTAAAATATACTTTATTATGTTTGGATATGCTATCATCTAAATATTTTCTTTCTTCGTTAGTTAGGTTTTCATATGATTTACTTTGAATATATGTAGGTAATTCTATTCCTCCTTTATAAAATCTTACCCAAGTACTTTTTTGAGGAATGAGACTTTCGGGGTAAAGAAAAGGTTTTCCTTTATTGGCTTCCATTATTTGTTCAAGTTGACTTTGCTTTTTTGATATTCGATATGTCAGAAGAGCTATAAATAATGAAGAAATAGCGATTACTGTTTGTAGAATATCATTAAAAAGGTTATAATTCATTATAAACACCTCCTAAGATAGTAATTTCTAAATTTATTATAATTAAATTTAGTTAGATAAGCAATATATTTTTATACAAATTTTAGTAAATGACATAGACTTGACATAATTTAAAAGTTGGGCTTTTTAGCAAAATCAATCAAAAATAAGGTTTTATGGACTATTTTTATAGTATAATAAACTTAATTGGACTTCTTTAATGTAAAGGGAATTACCGTTGGAAGTACCATAAAGCTTAATCATGGAGCCAAGACATATGACGGTAAAAGCCTTACGAACTTCGTATACGGTAGAAATCATCAGGTTAAAGAAGTCAGCGGAGATAGAGTGGATATATAACATACAATGGAACAGTTGTGGCGGCAGTTAGAAAGTCTGATTTGACTTTGATGTAATGGCTATGTTGATTTTTTAGCAAGCCTGTAGATAAGTTAAGGCTTGGATAGAATAAAATAATGTGTAAAAATATAGTTTATCAAGTTGGATTTTATCTGCTTTATCTCTATACAAATCTTGTTACTAATTTGTTACTAAATAACACGAATTAGACAAGATTTATCAAGATTTTTAAATTGAACTTTTCAGTAAAATCAATGAAAACGTGTCTGTAATTTAAAATATATTTATGGTATAATAGTTTCGGCACAGCCGAAACATGCAAGTTGCTCTGCAACTTTTTATGTGCAAAAAACTGCACGGGAATATGGTATATTAAAAATTGTGTAAAGCTTCAGCCGGAAACATAAAAAAAAAAATTAAGCATATAATGTAAAAAATATAATCCCTCAGAAAAGGTACGAAAGAATAATCCTTTTTTGAGGGATTTTGATGCTTAGTATAATTTATATTATTTATGCGCGTCAGTGAGGGGCAAAGATGTTAAATGTAATATGGGGAGTAATGATTGTGGCGGGAATTGCCTATGGCTCCGTTACGGGAAATATGGAGGCTGTGGGAAACGGCATAATGGACAGCGCAAAGGAAGCCGTATCACTTGCCATAGCGATGATGGGTGTGGTGGCGCTATGGTCGGGGCTTATGGAGATAGCAAAGGAGTCGGGAATAGTAGCGGGGGCCACAAGGCTGTTAAGGCCTCTTATAAGGTTTTTATTTCCTAAAATACCGGAGGGAGACGAGTCTCTTGAGCATATTACGGTAAATGTTATATCAAATATATTCGGGCTGGGAGCCGCAGCCACGCCTGCAGGACTAAAGGCTATGAAGGCGTTGGAGCGTCTGGAGGAAAAGCGGCTTAATGACGAGGCAGGGACAGGGACTGCAGGTAAAGAAATAAAAAAAGAAAACAAAAGCAGGAATATATATAAAAAACAGTACGGGGCAAGCAATGAAATGTGTACGTTTCTTGTTTTAAACATATCCTCCCTGCAGCTTATACCTGTGAATATGATAGCCTACAGAAGCCAGTATGGCAGCGTAAATCCTATGGCGGTGGTGGGGCCGGCTATTATTGCAACGCTTGTATCGACACTTGCCGCAATTATATTTTCAAAGATAATGTGCAGGGGGAAATAAAAGTGATAATAATTGTCAGGGATAGAAAAATTTCAATAAAAGCAGATTAAAGGGATTAAGCATAGAAGGATTAAGATTGATATTCATAAGGAAATAAGTTATATTTTAATAGGAAGTAATAATAAGTAGTAAGCAACGCAGTAGGAAGCAATACAAAAGGAATAAGCTATACATAGAGGTGAAATATGCATTTTACAGAAGCAAAGGGGATTTTATCCTCCGGTAATGGAATGAATATATACAGAGGCTGTACACACGGCTGTATCTACTGCGACAGCAGAAGCAAATGCTATGGTATGCCCCATGACTTTGAGGATATTGAAGTAAAAAGCAATGCTCCCGAATTATTGGAAAAAGCCCTTCGTTCCAAGCGGAAAAAATGCTTGATAGGAACGGGAGCCATGTGCGACCCTTATATGCACTGTGAGGAAGTTCTTAAGCTTACGCGAAGCTGTCTTGAGATAATAGATAAGTATGAATACGGAGCTGCAATTCAAACAAAATCCAACAGAATATTAAGAGATTTAGATATACTAAGGAGCATTAATGAAAAGGCAAAGTGCGTGGTGCAGATGACGCTTACTACTTATGATGAAAAGCAGTGCAGGCTGCTGGAGCCTAATGTTTCCACAACAAGGGAGAGAGCGGAGGCGTTAAAAATATTCAGGGATAATGGAATCCCCACAATAGTCTGGCTGTCCCCGATTCTTCCATTTATTAACGATACAAGGGAAAATATAGAAGGCATTTTAAATTACTGCATTGAGGCAAAGGTTTATGGAATTATCTGCTTTGGAATGGGAGTTACACTGCGGGAGGGTGACAGAGAATATTTTTATAAGGCATTGGACAGGCATTTTCCGGGAATGAAGGAAAGATACCAGCAAAGGTATGGATACAGCTATAATCTCTTAAGTGATAATAACGGTAAGCTGATGAAAATATTTAAAGATACATGCAGAAAAAACAATATTATATCTGATGTTGATAAGTGCTTTGGGTATTTACATGAATTTCCCGAGAAGTACTGGCAGATGACGCTGTTTTAACTTACGCAACCCTTAGTTGCAGCAGTTCAAGGTAAACTTGGTAGACGATGGGGGAGGAAGTCTGTATAATGTAAAAAAATAAGGAGGTAAGCTTGAAGATGGGATTAGGAAGCAGAATACAAAAGCTTAGGATTGACAATGGACTGACGCAGGAGCAATTAGCTGAAAAGCTTTCCATATCAAGACAATCAATTTCAAAATGGGAGATGGACCAGTCTCTGCCGGAAATAGATAAGGTTATTTTAATGAGTAAATTATTTTCGGTAGATACGGATGCGATTCTCTTGGACGATAAGGAAATAAAGGATTTACGGACACAGCAGATACATCTTGGCTCAATTTATTTAATTGTAAGGGATTTTGAAAAGGCAGTTTCATTTTATGAGAAATTATTGTCCATGACTGTTTCCACAAGAAACTGCGGAAATAAGTTTGCGGAATTTTATTTTGATAACAAGTGTCTTGCCCTTATGAATGAAGCAAATCTTCATGGACATCATTATACCGACGGAGATTATAAGTTTGTTTTAAGTTTCTGGGTAGAGGATTTAAAGAGGGAATACGAAAGACTTAAGAAAGCAGATATTGGCAGGATGACGGAAATCAGAAAGGTTAACGAGGGCTATTATTATTTTCATATAATTGACCCTGATAATAATGTCTGCGAGGTGACAGGAGAGTACAATCAGACAGAGGAAAAGGAAAATGGATAAGGCTGATTGAATAAAAACAGGTGGAAAAATATCATAAAGTCTAGTATAATATATGTCATATTAAAAAGCAAAGATGAGGTACATATAATATGACAAATAATTTAGAGAGAGGCGCGGGAGTACTTTTACATATCTCAAGTCTTCCGTCACCATATGGAATAGGAACTATGGGAAAGGCTGCTTATGAGTTTGTTGACAATCTTAAGGCGGCAGGGCAAAAATACTGGCAGGTGCTTCCTGTGGGACAGACAGGCTTTGGAGACAGTCCATACCAGTCGTTTTCCGCATTTGCAGGAAATCCTTTTTTCGTTGATATTGAAAACCTTATAAATGACGGGTTGATAGAGCGTAAGGCTGCCGACGGAATCCTTTGGGGAAGATATGCCGAATATGTAGAATATGATAAGGTGTATGAGGGCAGGCAAAAGCTTTTGGGAATTGCATACGATAACTGGAAAAACAGAAGGGAGCCTGAATACGAAGAGTTTGTAAGAAAGAATTCCTACTGGCTTGACGATTATGCATTGTATATGTCATGCAGGGAGCATTTTAATAACAAGTCATGGCTTCACTGGGATGAGGATATAAAGAATAAGAAGCCTGAGGCTGTGATTAAGTATAGTGAGTTACTAAAGGATAAGACAGATTACTGGAAGTTTATCCAGTTTAGATTTTACAGGGAGTGGGATAAGCTTAAAAAATATGCAAATAATGAGGGCATAAAGATAATAGGCGATATTCCTATATACGTTTCCCTTGACAGCAGCGACGTGTGGTCAAATCCTGAATTATTCCAACTTGATGAGAAATTAGAGCCAAGGGCTATAGCGGGCTGTCCTCCTGACGCATTTGCAGCGGAGGGACAGAGATGGGGAAATCCTCTTTACGCATGGGACGTTATGGAGAAGGATGACTTTGCATGGTGGAAAAAGAGGATAACAGCGTCAGCCACCTTGTATGATATTATCCGTATTGACCATTTTATAGGTATAGTAAGATATTTTTCAATTCCTGTGGAGCTTCCTACAAAGGACGGCCATTATGAGGCAGGGCCGGGAGAAAAGCTTACAAAGGCAATAGACAGCGTTTTAGGCGATGCAAAGATTATTGCCGAGGATTTAGGAGTGAAGTATGAGCCTGTTCAGGAGCTTCTTGATAAGGTCGGCTATCCGGGAATGAAGGTAATGATGTTTGGCTTTGACGGCAATCCAAATAATGAGCATCTTCCTCATCAGGCGTCAAAGAACAGCATTATGTACATAGGCACCCATGACAATGAAACCCTTAAGGGCTTTATAGACAACCAGCCGGAAAATGTTGTGGAAAGGATAAAGGAATATATCAGCGCCGCCGACAATAAGAGTATATGCGTACAGATGATAAAGTCGGCGTATCTGTCTGTTTCAAATGTATGCATTATACAGATGCAGGATATTCTGGAGAAAAATAATTTTGCAAGGATGAATTTCCCTTCTACTATAGGAGATAACTGGAAGTGGAGGCTGCAGCAGGGAGAGTTTTCGGCAAAGAAGATAATGATGCTTAAGAAGCTTGTGGATATAAGCGGGCGATAGGAAAGCGCCGAAAGAGTTAAAACTCAAAGGAATTAAAATTCTTAAAACCAATACCTGCATATATAGTAATTAGGTTAGAGCGACTTAGGGAGCTTGAGGAAATTCAGCAGTAGAAATAAAGGATTTACAAAATATAAAAAGTATGTTAATATGAGAATGAAAAAGGGAATACCCGAACGGTACGCCCTATAGATATTTAGTTATTATTCAATAACCGTCACTATTAGGAGTAGTGGCGGTTAGTTATTTTTGTCCTTGAAAATCTGATAACACAGACTAACAAGGGTAAGCAACAGGATACCAAGCTAATCCTTTACAAAAATAAAAAGCACTTTCCCCCAGCTCTTACGTCTGAAAAAAAGTACTTTTGAGTGCGCGATCAGGGGTTCGAACCCTGGACACCCTGATTAAGAGTCAGGTGCTCTACCAACTGAGCTAATCGCGCATCTGAATGCTTATGATTTATGCATTTGTCGCTTAACGCATGGACTATTATACGACATAGTTTGTAAAAAGGCAAGTATTTTTTTTAAAAAAAACAGAACTTTTTTTCATATTTTGAGAAAGCCTTAAAAATACAATATATTTAAGCTTTTTTATCCGGCTCAAGGGCAGTGGCAGGCTTTTGGCACTTGCGGGGCATTTTTTGCGAAAAAATATAAAAAAGGGTTTAAAAAGGAAAATAAGGCTGATATACTATTAGAAGCAAAATCATGTTTTGGAAAGGGAGGATTAACATGATAGATAAAAAGAAAAAAAGGGCCAGGCTGGTTGGAAGGGGTTTGTATATAGTAACTTTAGCAGTATTAATAGCGTGCGCATTAAAGGTGGTATGGTATTGGGACGATGCCAAAACTAATCTTGGAAATATTTTAAGCATGCTGTATCCTTTCCTTTTAGGCTTGTTTATAGCATATTTAATTAATCCCCTCGTAGACTTTTTTAACAGAAAGCTTTTCAGGGGAATATTCAGAATAAAGAGGGCAGGAATAAGCAAGGGGCTTTCGGTGCTGTTGTCATACATATTGGTTATATCGGTAATTACAATATGTCTGTTTTATATTGTGCCTCAGATAGTCGAATCCCTTATGCAGCTGTCTACCTTTATAGAGAGCGCCCAGACGGGCTATAACAAGATAGTCGATTTTTTTGAAAATCTAAACGACCAGTATCCACAGTGGAAGCTTAATACGGTGATAGATTTTATAGAGGATATTCCAGAGCAGATGGAAAAGTGGCTGAAGGAGCTTGCCGTGTCCGTATTGCCAAAGCTGTATAGCACGTCGGTATCTATTATCTCAGGTATAGTAAATACCCTTATAGCCATAATGGTTTCCGTCTACATGCTGTTAGACAAGCCAAAGCTTATAAATAATATAAAAAGGGCAATATATGCAGTGTTTCCTGAGGCAAAGGCAGACAGAATCCTTATCGTATCTTCAGAGTGCAACAAAATATTTGGCAACTTTATTATAGGAAAGATGATAGACTCCATTATTATAGGCTTTTTATGCTGGGTAATAATGATGATAATAGGTATACCTTATGCCCTTGTAATCAGTGTTATTGTGGGGATAACAAATATGATACCTTACTTTGGTCCTTTTATAGGAGCCATACCGGGTATACTGCTTCTTTTGATAGTGGATTTTACCTATGCGGTTATATTTGCTGTTATTATAGTAGTTTTACAGCAGTTTGACGGATTATATCTTGGGCCGAAAATTCTTGGAGAAAGCACGGGACTTCGTCCTATATGGATAATCTTTGCAATTACGGTAGGAGGCTCTGTGGCAGGTGTGGCAGGAATGTTTTTAGGCGTGCCGGTGACAGCGGTTATAGCGTATCTTTTAAGCACGGCTATGGAAAAGAAGCTTAAAAATCGAAATGTGGAGTTTGAGGAGAATCACGAAACAGGGATTATATCAAGGGATACATTAATAACTGAGGATAAAAATCTTAAGGAATAAAAGTATACCAAAATATTAGAAACGAGACAGGCAGTACATGCACATCTCGTTTCTTTAATAAAAGGGGGAGTTATGAATATGAAAAAAATTTTTATCAAGAGGTATTGCTCCTTTTGATAAGTATATAATAAGGGATATTTATGTTTACTTTGTGAAAAGGATTTGGAAAAATTGTGAATAATTATGCAATAATATGTGAATGAAAATTTTATTAGCCGGTTGACATGACAGGTGAAAGTAGTGTATTATTTATACATTGCAGATAAGGCGTACATACGCGGAAAGGATAAAAAATGGTAAATGACATTATAGAGTTTTTAAAGCAAAGTGATTCGGAGGTTGGAGAGGCAGTAGAGCTTGAGGCAAACAGACAGAGAAGGAATCTGGAGCTTATTGCATCGGAAAATATAGTATCTGAGGCCGTTATGGCAGCTATGGGTACGGTTCTTACAAACAAGTATGCCGAAGGGTATCCGGGTAAGAGATATTATGGAGGCTGTGAGGATGTGGATATAGTTGAAAATATTGCTATAGAGCGCGCAAAGAAGCTGTTTGGATGTGATTATGCCAACGTACAGCCGCATTCAGGCGCCCAGGCAAATATGGCTGCATTTTTTGCAATGGTTGAGCCGGGCGATACTGTTATGGGCATGAATCTTGACCACGGCGGACATCTGACACATGGAAGTCCTGTAAATATGTCGGGAAAGTATTTTAATATAGTTCCATATGGTGTAAATGATGAGGGCTTTATAGATTATGACGAACTTGAAAGAATAGCGGCAGAGTGTAAGCCGAAGCTTATTGTGGCAGGCGCAAGCGCATATGCGAGAACTATTGATTTTAAGCGTTTCAGAGAGGTTGCTGATAAGGTGGGAGCATATCTTATGGTAGATATGGCTCATATAGCCGGACTTGTGGCAGCCGGACTTCATCCAAGCCCAATTCCATATGCAGACGTGGTTACAACTACAACACATAAGACACTGAGAGGCCCGAGAGGCGGACTTATTCTTGCAAACAAGGAGGCGACTGAAAAGTTTAATTTCAACAAAGCCATATTCCCGGGTATTCAGGGAGGCCCTCTTATGCATGTTATAGCCTCAAAGGCAGTATGCTTTGGCGAGGCCCTTAAGCCGGAGTTTAAAGCATATCAGACACAGATTGTAAAAAATGCCCAGGCCCTTTGTACGTCGCTTCAAAAGGAGGGCTTTAAGATACTTACAGGCGGTACTGATAATCATCTCATGCTTGTGGACTTAAGAGGTATGGAAATAAGCGGTAAGGAGCTTCAGAACAGATGTGACGAGGTGTATATTACATTAAATAAAAATACAGTTCCAAATGACCCGAGAAGCCCGTTTGTAACATCAGGCGTCAGAATAGGAACTCCTGCGGTAACGTCAAGAGGCCTTACAGAGAAGGATATGGAGAAAATAGCAGGTCTTATATGGCTTGCAGCAACAGATTTTGAAGCTAAGGCAGATTATATCAGGGATGAGGTTACGAAGATTTGCGATAAGTATCCTTTGTATGAATAAATGGAAAAATAAAAAGGCTTAAATAAAAAAATAATATAAAGGGGCTGCTGCAAAATTTGTTGTTTTGCAACAGCCTCTTTATTAATTGCCTGGAGTTATTTTAAAACTCCCTTTTCGGAAAAGCGTTCCCAGTGCATAAATTTAAAAATATAAAGTATATTTTTACAAAAATCACATAATCTACAACAACTTGACAACTCTATAAACTTGAATTTGTCACTTTACTCAATTTCCGTGCGAATGGTAAACTCATCAGGAAGATTGAAAATCTCCTTTTTCAAAAACAGCGGGTAGAAATACTCATCTTTTAATCTTTTAAACTCTAACCATTCAAAAGTATGCGTTCGATGACCTTCTTTTGATATAAATTTGTTTCCCTTTGTCAGTAAGCCTGTGTCTGCAACATCCATTAAAAAATATATGCAAAGTTCATGATAATTTAGGTTATCTACATCTTCCGTAAAGAATGCCTGGTTTAACCACAGCGGACGAATAATTACTGGCGTAACGCCAAGTTCTTCTTGAATTTCTCTAATTACAGCGTGTTCTGCTGTTTCTCCCATTTCTACTCTTCCACCAGGCAAATAATAATAAGGTGACCGCTCATCGTGCATCGCCAAGACTTTATCATCAGAAATCATTATAGCACATACCCTATAATTAAATTTCTCATTTTCAGATTTAAAAGATATATCCATATTTCACACCCCAGTAAATTCCCGATTTATATATTTTCTAAATTCTTAACTAACATTTACAGTGTATATTTATAAGTCTTTTTCCAATGGGTACACAATTCCGAAAAGGGAGTTGTAAAATTACTCCTTATCCTTTTCATGCTTTTTAAGTATTTCCTCATACCGCCTCTGGGATGCTTCCATTTCCTTTGTCATAGAGGACGGTGAAGCCTCGTCGGCGGCTTTCTCAAGATTTGAAGCGTTTAGCTGATTGAGAAGCGATTCCATTTCTCCTGTATCAAATAAGTTATCCAATTAAATACCCTCCTTATTTTCACAAAATTCCTAAGAATTTCAGTTCTTTAGCGGCAACATAACAGTTAACCGCCGAAAATTTAACAGAGCCGAACAAAATTCAAAAACGAATTTACAAGCGCCGCTGCCGAAAGAACTAAAGCTCTTGACACTTTTTTATATTTTACTTTTAAAAAAGGTTACAAGATTTGATAAGGCTTTTACAACAAGCTCAACCTCTTCATCGGAAAAATCTTTTATAATGGCATGAATCATTTCCTCGTGAAAATCAGCATGATGCTTAAATGCTTTAATCCCTTTTTCCGACAGAGATATAAGGACAACTCTTTTATCACGAGGGCTTCTGTTGCGAAGCGCATAGCCTTTTTTAACAAGGTTATTAATGGCAATGGTAAGAGTACCTACCGTAATGGAAAGCTTTGCGGCAATAACGGACATGCTCTTAGGAAAATCAATACCGATAGCCTCAATAATATGCATATCGTTGTTGGAAATATCTTTAAATTCCTCTGTAATAACAGCTTTTTCCTCAATAGCCATAATGTCGTTATAAAGTTTTACAAGAACCTCGTTAAAGGTTTCGTATGTGCCAGCCATCATTAATCTCCGTATTTTACAAGTAACCGATATTATATAAATACATAATACAATATGGCGGCGTAAATTGCAATAAGCATTTTTTAGCAAAGGAGGTGTGCCTATATTTAAGATTTTTAATTTGGAAAAGTATCCTGAAACGGGGAAATAAAATATATCAAGTATTATAGAAAAATAGTTTAGTGACTAAACTATTTCTGATTGACAATATTTTTTAACTATTCTATAATACACAAAGGCTAAAAATTAGCAAGCTAACAATTTAAAATTACAGGAAGGAAGTGAACCTATGGGAAAAATACTGAAACGGCTTGGAGCCAGTGTGAGGGAGTATAAGGCGCCGTCTATACTTGCGCCTGTGTTTGTCATTCTTGAGGTAGTTATGGAGGTGGTCATTCCTCTGCTTATGGCAAAAATGATAGACAATGGTATAAATAAAGGAAATATGAAATATATAGTTTTTCTGGGAATAGGACTTTTGGTTTCAGCCATTGCATCATTGCTTTTTGGCGTAATGGCAGGAAATAAGGCGGCTGAGGCTTCCGCAGGCTTTGCCAAAAATCTCAGGAAGGATATGTATTATAATGTACAGAATTATTCGTTTTCAAATATAGATAAGTTCTCTACTGCAAGTATAGTAACAAGGCTTACTACCGACGTGACGAATATCCAAAATGCATATCAGATGATTATCCGTATGGCGGTAAGGGCGCCTATCATGCTTATAGTGTGCCTTTGTGTTTCCTTTAGCATAAATGCAAGGCTGGCGCTTATATTTGCGGGGGTTATACCGGTGCTTGCCATAGGACTTACATTTATATCAACAAAGGTGCATCCTGTGTTTAAGAGGGTGTTTAAAACATATGATAAACTGAATAATGTTGTACAGGAAAATCTTCACGGCATAAGGGTTGTTAAATCCTTTGTAAGAGAGGATTACGAAATAAAAAAGTTTGAGGATATTTCCCAGAGTATATACAAGGATTTTTCATGGGCTGAAAAGATACTTGCATTTAATATGCCTATTATGCAAACCTGTATGTATACCTGCATGCTTCTTATATCATGGATTGGTGCAAGGCTTATTGTGGCGGGAGGAAACGCTTCCGGCGCCGGTCTTACAACGGGAGAGCTTGTAAGCTTTATACAGTATTCCATGATGATACTTATGTCCCTTATGATGCTGTCTATGATATTTGTTATGGTAATTTTGTCAAGGGCTTCTGCGGAAAGAATAGCAGAGATACTTGATGAAAAAAGCGATATTAAAAATCCTCAAAATCCTGTATATGACGTTAAGGACGGAAGGATAACCTTTGAAAATGTATCTTTTGCATACAGAAGCGACGCAGATAAGCTGTGCCTTGACAATATAAACATAGATATAGCCTCGGGAGAAACCGTAGGCATTATAGGAGGAACAGGAGCGTCTAAAACCACCTTTGTAAATCTTATTCCAAGACTGTATGACGTTACAAAGGGAGCCATAAAGGTGGGAGGCCTTAATGTAAGGGAATATGACATTGAGGCGTTAAGAGAGCAGGTTTCGGTGGTGCTTCAAAAGAATGAATTGTTTTCAGGCACTATTTTTGAAAACCTGAGATGGGGAAATGAAAACGCCACGGACGAGGAATGTATAGCCATGGCTAAGCTGGCCCAGGCCGATGATTTTATACAGAAATTTCCTGATAAATATAATACATATATTGAGCAGGGAGGAACGAATGTATCAGGAGGCCAGAAGCAGAGAATTTGTATAGCAAGGGCTCTTTTGAAAAAGCCAAGGATACTTATTTTAGACGATTCCACAAGCGCAGTTGACACAAAGACGGATGCCCTTATAAGAAAAGCCTTTAAGGAGGAGATTCCCGATACCACAAAGCTTATTATTGCCCAGAGAATATCATCCGTTCAGGATGCGGATAAAATAATAGTAATGGACGACGGAAGGATAAGCGCAGTTGGAAAGCATGAGGAGCTTCTTTTAAACAGCAGCATTTACAGAGAGGTTTACGAATCACAGGTGAAGGGAGGCGATGACAATGAGTAAGGAAATGTCAAAGGATATGCAAAAGGGTTTTCCGGAAGATAACAACAAAAGAAAAAAGCCCGGATTAAAAAGTATTGACATGATAACCGTAAAAAGGCTTATGAGTTATCTTAAAAAGCATAAGCTAAAGCTTATTCTTGTTATACTGTGTATTGCCTTAAGCGCTCTTGCTTCAGCAGGCTCATCGCTGTTTTTAGGAAAGCTTATTGATGATTATATATCGCCTCTGCTGCTTATGAGCGTTCCCGATTATTCAGAGCTTATCAGGGCAATAGTGTTTATGGCTGTTATATATATGGCAGGGGTTGTGTCAGGACTTTTGTACAACAGGCTTATGGCAGTCGTATCCCAAAGCGTTTTAAAGGAAATAAGAGATGAAATGTTTGAGCATATGCAGACGCTTCCAATCAGATATTTTGATACGCATACCCACGGAGACGTAATGAGTCATTATACAAACGATACGGACACCTTAAGGCAGATGATTTCACAGAGTGTGCCTCAGGTAATAGCGTCTGTTGTAACAATAATATCAGTTCTTATTATGATGCTTGTGTTAAGTATTCCCCTAACGGTATTTGTAGTTATTGCAGTATTTCTTATATTACAGGTTACAGGAAAGGTTACGGGAAAGAGCGGAAGCTATTTTATAAGACAGCAGGAGGCAATAGGCAGCTTAAACGGATATATTGAGGAAATGATAAACGGTCAGAAGGTGGTAAAGGTATTCTGCCATGAGGAAAAGGCAAAGGAGGGCTTTGATAAAAAGAATGAGGAGCTTTGTATAAATGCAACAGCGGCGAATAAGTATGCAAATATACTGGGACCTATTACCAACAATATGGGCTATGTGCTTTATGTGCTCATAGCTATAGTAGGAGGAGCTCTGGGAATATATAAGGTAACGAATATAAGCCTTACAGGGGTGGGAACGGTTACACTAGGCACAATAGCGTCATTTCTGCAGCTTTCAAGAAACTTTATGCAGCCTCTGGGACAGGTGTCACAGCAGCTTAGCTCCGTAGTAATGGCAATGGCAGGAGCAAGCCGTATCTTTGAGCTTATAGATGAGGAGCCGGAGGCGGACGAGGGCTATGTCACATTAGTAAATGTGGAAAAGGTAAACGGTGAGCTTAGGGAAACGGAAAAGAGAACGCGCCTTTGGGCATGGAAGTATCCCAAGAAGGACGGTACTGTTACCTATACGGAGCTTAAGGGACAGGTTGTCCTTGACAATGTGGATTTTGGATACACCCCTGAAAAGATAGTGCTCCATGATATTGATATTTATGCAGAGCCGGGACAAAAGGTAGCCTTTGTAGGGGCGACAGGGGCAGGTAAAACGACTATTACTAATCTTATAAACAGATTTTATGATATTGCAGACGGAAAGATAAGATATGACGGCATAAATATTAATAAAATAAAGAAGTCAGACCTTAGACGCTCTTTAGGAGTGGTTTTGCAGGATGTAAACCTGTTTACGGGAACGGTTATGGATAATATAAGATACGGAAGGCTTGACGCCACTGACGAGGAATGTGTTAAAGCTGCAAAGCTTGCCAATGCAGACGGCTTTATCCGCATGCTTCCGGAGGGCTATAATACAATACTTAAGGGAGACGGAAGCGGCTTGTCCCAAGGTCAGAGGCAGCTTATATCCATAGCCAGGGCAGCGGTGGCTGACCCGCCTGTTATGATTCTTGACGAGGCGACGTCATCTATAGATACAAGAACAGAGGCTATTGTACAAAAGGGCATGGATGCGCTTATGGAGGGAAGAACAGTGTTTGTCATAGCCCACAGGCTTTCTACCGTAAAAAATTCTGATGTAATCATGGTTCTTGAACAGGGAAGTATAATAGAAAGGGGAAGCCATGACAGGCTCATTGAGAAAAAGGGAAAGTATTACCAGCTTTATACGGGAGCCTTTGAGCTGGAGTAAAAGCAGGGTAGAGAAAGATAAAGTAAAGTATAAGTAAAGAAATAAAGTAAAAAACAGGCTGTCCCGCTAAGAAAATTTATACATTGGTAACGCGTTACTAAAAGGCGTTAATGATGTGTAAATATTTCTGGCGGTGAAGCCTGTTTTTGGAGCTTAAGGCTTAATTACCATTCTTCGCCCTGTCTATCCAGTTTTCCATACGGTCCTGAATTATTTTAAACTGGCATGGGCCGATTTCAAGAATAAATCTGTGAAATTCCCTGACGTCAAAGTTAGAGCCAAGAGCCTCCATGGCGTCAGCCTTAAGGCTGTCAATTTCAAGATAACCTACATAGTATCTCATATATACCGTCGGCTCGTCTATCATAGTATAATATATTTCTTCTATTACGTCTTTATCAGAGCCTACATATGTGGCAAGAAAAGCCGCAGTATCGTCATAATCCCAGCCAAGGTAATTTATACCTATATCGCACAGGCAGTAAAGAGCAAAGCCGAAGGCATCGTTACATTCGTATGCTTTTGCAAGAGTTTTATCCATGCCTGAATAAGTGTAGGAATAGCAAAGCTCAATATATTTTGCCCAGCCCTCCACATAGCCGTTAAAGCTTAAAAGTGAGCGGATATAATGAGGATTAAGGCTGTAGAAATAAGTGGTCTGGTACATATGTCCAGGAAAGCCCTCATGCGCAATGGTAGGGAACAAATCCATATGGGCATATTCCTCGTAATTATTTATATATATATTATTCCTGTTCGGATTATCTATAGGAGGAATAAGGTAATATGCAGGATTCATTGTGCTTTCAAGGGATTTTGGCACATAGTTTATAGTGTACTTATCGTTTGTGGCGGCAGGAAAGTCCTTCTCAAGCGCGTCTATAAGATGGTCAAGCATCTCTGACGGGTCGTCGGTAAAGTATTCATATTCCTCCATATCGGTAATAAGAGAAGGATTTTGTATTGACAGACCTGTTATGGTATCCATGTACTCTGCCATTTTGTCATTTATTAATTTATTTAAATCCTCTACAGAACGGTCCGAGCCGGAATTATTTTTTACAAGATATTTATAAAAATCCTTTCCGTTTTCATAATTGCACAGACCTCCCTTTGAAGGATTGTTTTCCTCTATAGTCTCAAGAGTAGTAATAATAAGCTTGTATGCAGGAATAAGCTGCTCGTTAAGTCCTTTGTCAAACTGCTCCATATATGCGGAAATTTCTTCATCCGTAAGTCCGCCAAAGTTCTTAAGCTTACTTTCAAATATAGGGCGGATGCAGTTTGGATTAGCGTCTATAAATTCATTACACTGCTCGATAATTTTTTTAATGGAATAATTTGAAAGGGCAAAGCCTTTTTCCATACGGTACAGCTCATAATCACACATATTTTTCACGTATGAATAGGAGGTGTTTAACAAGGCGATATAGTCGTCAATATCAGCCTTTTCTAAAAAGTCATATTCTGAAAAAATTATAGGAAGCTCTGACTGGAGACCGGACATAGGAGCAAAGGCAGATACAAACAGCAGATAACCAGTGGCATCCTGTTCATCCTCAAGATGCTCCTTAAAAATATCATAAATAAGCTGCTGCTCGTATGTTAATGCATCATAATCAAAGGTCTTAAGCTTGTTTAAGAGCTCCTTAAGTTCAGTCGCGTTTGCCGAGGTGTCTTTATAGTTAAGCTCCTCTCCCCAATTTGGCTCAGGCTTCTCTATGTCAAAATTTTCAGGATGTTCAATGGAAAAGTGAAGAGAGACACTGCTTGAGGATGTCATTTCATCAACAAATAAGTCATGTAAAAACTTTTCAAAATCTGACTGGATGGCTATCTGCTCTTTTGTAAACGTTCTGCCGTCGTCATAGATGGAGAAGCTGTAATCATATTTTGAGCCTGTATTGTTTGCAGGAATATCCGAGTCGCCAGTGGTAGTTTCCTGACTTATTGGAGTGGTGGCAGGTTGTGTTCTTGAAGGCGCTTCAAGCTTGTTACGGCTGTTTGCGCAGCCTGTTAATATAAATATTACAGTAAGAAGCAATGCCAGTAGTTGTCTTTTTTGTTTCATGTGTTCTCCTTTCGAATTATGAATATTTTGGGTGAAGCACTTATTGTCTGCGTGGATATTATACCTTATTCACGTGCATTTTTTTGCACATAATTAGCTCGGCTGTGCCGAGACTATTATACCATATATTTTATATCATTAGTATAGAAAAATCCATCATAAAAAAATTAATATCTTTTTTATTGACAGGTAAGCTGCGGGACTGATAAAATGCTTCTAACAGTAAAATCTGCTGACCTGCGGAGAGGAAAAGAGGTCAGATGATAAAAATATTTAAAAATCTTTTGTTTCTTGTGCTTTTCTTTTGTATAAGCCTTTTTATTGTATCCCGGAGTGTAAATGTATATGCACAAAACGAGTCCCAAAGCGCCATATATTTTGACAGCAGTGGAAATTTTGTGTTTTCAGCCTATGACAGGATTGCAACAGGTAATGTTGTATACAGTACCGTAGGCTGGATTATAAAAAAATATAATGAGCCTATAGGCGCAGCCGGACAGATAAGCGTTGTTATTCCCCTTCCCAGTTATTCATATGAAATTATCGATAAGGATAATCCGGGATACAAGTACAGCTATTTTGTCATGAAGGGAGAGCAGGTGCTGGGTTATATAAGCAGTGTGTCACAAGCGTGGGCGGATTATCTGAAAAAATACGGCGGTACGGTATACTTAGATTCAGTAATGACTGTTGAGGAAAAAGGAGTGCCTAAGGGCGGCGTCGACAGCGCAGGAGTGGGATATGGGGAGGTGTATATTGATTATAACGGCATTTCCACGGCAAGAGGCTGGGCGGACCCGTATTGTCTGCTGGATTATTTTGATATACCCGTAGCCTTTCCAAGTTTTGTAAAAAAGCCGGAAGGGCAGATACTTAAGGACAGCGTAAGGACTGAGAAGGTAGCTGTAGGAGGCAGCGTTATGGCAGGAATAGCCTTAGGAAGCCATGAGATGGGATATGAGAAATATGACACGGTTTTGGGGATTCCGTCAGGCGAGGATATTTATGCGTATGGACTGGCGGACAGGTATTATGAGGAAGGGGAGTTTTTGAAAAATACGGGAGTTGTAAACGTACCTGTTAAGGTTACAACAGATTATATTTTAAAATGGACAGATATTGTCGGAAGGGACAGAACGGAAAAGGTACGGGTTTACAGATATTATTATGTTCAAAAAAGCTTTGAATATTATACGGTAAACAGCTTCAGGGCTTATGAGCTGGCAGGAGTAACCCTTGAGGGGGAATGTACAGGCAGGGCAGAATATAATATAAATGTTCCAAAGCTTAAGGTAGACATGCGAAGCTACGGAAATTATGAAAATCATATAACGATAACAGAGGGAAACATTTATGGAGGAGAAAAGACAATATATTCCTCTGATAACAGAAGACCGGATATACCGGATGAAAATCAGGAGGAGCTGACAAATGCATCCGGCGCGTCAATAAAGGTCAGAAATGACGGCTTATATGTGGAGGGAAAAGCTTTATTAAGTGAAGAGTGGGTAGACAAAGGAACATACAATAAGTCCTTTCAAAATCAAAAGGAGGAAATTTATAAAACGGGACTTATTATACATGAAAAAATGCCAAACGGTGAATATAAGGATACGAGGGCGGTATACAAATATGTATGGGGCAATGATGTAAAGAGTATATCCGTAAACGGAGGAATATTAACGGTACATACGCCTATAGTGTGCGGCGCAGGCGTATCCGCGCCGAAGAAATATAATATGTCAGTAAAGCCGAAAGGAAATCAGCTTGTGGCAGGTACGGATTTTTCCATAATCTGTAAAAATACCGGAATGCACAGGGATATTAAGGGATATGGGGAAAGAAACTACAGTATATATATGGATAAGGGCTATGTAAGATTTCCTTTTGAGATTATTATGGATAATAAAAAATATAGTGAGAATACATGGATAGAGGTAAGAGGTACCGGAGCCATATGCTATATTCCTGAAAGTGTGCCTCTTGGCAGCTACAGGATAGAATATGCGGCTCTTGCAAGAAACAGCAGTATAACTGATATTTCATCTGCGATAAGCAATGGCGTTATAGGAGACGGAGCAAATATAGAGTTTACACAGTATGGCGCCTTAAGTACAATCGATGTGGAGGTAATAGGGACAATCAGCGGATTTTCCGCAGAGTGTAATGAAAGGACGGCGTATGTGGGAAGCCGCGTAGGCTTTTACGGAAAAGCTCCCGATAATACAGAGTCTATGCCATTGGCAATAAAGGAGGCGCCTTTATTCTACAGGGTAAAAGTGAGAACCTGCGGAATCGGAGCAGCGCCGGAGGACAAATTAATAGGAGATATTTCATATTACTATATAAAGAACGGGGAAAGGTATGAGGCGGATGTATATATATCCGGAAGCCATGATATATTGGGCAGGATGTCCTATGACAAAGTGACTGACAGGGTGGAATTTGGAGAGGATAATAAGCGGCAGACGTCAGAGGGAGTATACCTGTGGGAGAAGGACATAGCCCTTGGAGAAAATCTGTTAGTCATGCCTAAGGGCATAAAGCCTGACAGTGAAGAAATAGTAAATCAGTATGCGTTTAGGGATGGAAATATTCTGATTAATTTTGATATAAACGGATATAGTGGAAATAATTGGGAATACTCCTACATAAATGTGGAAAACTCATCCAGAGGGTATTGCAATATGTGGAAAACAGAGGGATATTTGTATAATTTTGTCGACAGAACAGGCGCAGGGTATAATTTAGCAGACGGCGACGGCATTGTAATTGAAATTAACGGAGGAATATATGAGGATTATGAGATAGTAGGAACACACTAAATTTTCAGGACCGTAGCAGGTCAGCCCTGTCGTATACTGTGAGTAAGTTCCATATTACAGTTTTAGCAGGTGGGCAGTTATATAATATATTATGGGAACTTCAGAAGTAATAAGAAATTCTATTAATATGAAACTGATATCTTCTACGATTTGGGCATAACTCGAAATCTCCTTCGCCAAAAGGAAGCCAATCTTCCAAAAAGCCTTTAACCGTGCGGTTTTCGGGCATCTGCCTATCACCGCATCACACAGAGTTCTAACGGGAATTCTAATACAACCGAATATTTGCGTTAATCTCGCGAAAACGAGTTAACATATACGCAGAGGTATCGAAGTGGTCATAACGGGGCTGACTCGAAATCAGTTTGGGAGCAATCCCACGCGGGTTCGAATCCCGCCCTCTGCGCCAATGAAATCCTTGAAAACCCAGTGTTTTCAAGGATTTTCTCTATTTCCGATATTTTTCTTCACGGTGTTTTCTATAACTGTTGCCGTGTTTTTGGCGTATTTTGCGCTTTAAAATTCTTCTTGAAAATAGAACGAAAAGACCTCTGAAACCGCATAAAATAAGGCTTTTTTGAAATCGGTATTCTTTCGGACATTAGAATTTTTTTAAATTGTGTATTTCAATTGATTTTTTCAAACCTCCGGTTGAGGCATACAATATCAATAATCTTGTCGCCTGCGGCGTGGTAAAAGTTCAAAACGCAGAAACGAAAAATAGCTGCCCCGCCGATTTTTCGGCGGGGCATTCTGTTTTACGGCAGAGGATTAAAAATCAATATCTTTTATGATAAAAATCTTTTTATCCTTGCCGTATCTTTGCATCCTGATATATCCAAGTGCTTCAAGATCGTCACAGTAGGTGTATCCAAGGTAGGATTTGTGCAGGTCATCTCTGCCAAGGGCGACGAGCATTTGCCACGGGTATGGATTGCAACTGCCGTCCTCGGTTTCGGCACAACGCTCTTTGAGGTACGTATACAGCTTATATAAATAATTTCTATAATCGCCTACGATAAGACCGTCGCGCTGCTTGCGGAGATAGTCAAGTTTCTCCGCTATCTGTTGTTGTGTCAAGGTTTTCTTCTTCATCAATTATTTTTCCTCTTTCTTTTCTTCGTTTTAATCGGCGCTGTGCGTTTTCACGCTCTCTGCGTTGTATGTATTTAAATTCTCGGATGAGTTCTTTATATCTGTCGGTGCGTGGGTTGGATAGTTTTTGCGGCGATGCCATATAGCATATAAATTCTTGCTTCACACAGTATTGGGTACTGCCGATTTTTACACCGTGCAATGCTTCTTCTTTTATCAGTTCGTGTATGCGCTGCGGATTATGCCCGATAAGCTCCGCCGCCGTTTGCGTGGGCAGAGCTTCGGGTAGCTCTGCCCACAGCACCTCCAACCACTTTTTAAAAGATTCACAGTTTTCTTCGGTGGCTTCGAACATCGGACGCGGATGCCATTCGGTTCGGTTGGAGAACAGACCGTTCAGCTCGGATAGGAATCCGACCTCGGTATCCATACGAAGCTTAAACATTTCCGCATCTTCTATCAGCACTCGGTACTTATGTGTGGTGTGTCCAGTGTTTTCGTGAGGGATATAATTATGCTCCATCAGATATTTCATCTTCCGTGTGGAGATATGCAGGTACTGACGGAGCTGGCATCCGCTCATATATTTCTTTTCAGCCATATATAAAATCATCCTTTCGGTTAGCCAAATGCACCTCTTTCCGAGATGCATCATTCCTTTGCTTTATTAAAGATATTGCTGATAACATCAGCGCTTTCTTGTTTTTTGGACTTATCGAGATGAGCATAAATATTTGCCGTTGTCGAGAGGTCAGAGTGACATCAACAAGTTCTCAAGGTTTGTAAATAACCAACGCCTTTATAATGGAATACCTCATCATATCCATATCAAACAAAAGGCTGTTTTTGTAATCTTTGAACAGTTGATTTACAATATATTCGACTTTTCTGAAAGTGGAAATATAGATATAAATATCGTCAGAAAACAAACTGAGAAAATCGTCAAAAAACGCAATATTTCCTTTAGCTGTAGATGCAAAACCGAACCTTAGTTGTTTGGGTTGTATCGTTTCACTTTTCAATTCTTTATCTGGGCGACGATCAATGTATTTCTGTTCGAATTCACAGTATTGCTCTTGGATTCTTTGTTCGTTTTGAGATTTCCAACTCACGATAACCGTAATAAAATTATCGTAAAAGTTATCAGCCGTAACTGTTTTGAACCCAATTGAACGGCTGTGCTCGGATTCGTCATAATAGAAACTATATTTCCAATTTCCAATCATCCTTAATCTACGCCCAATGTGATTTGTCTTTTACATTTATCACATTCAAGTTTGAATTCCTTTAACTCTCCATTTTTAATTTCAGCTTTGCCAAAATGGAACTGTTTTGTATCTAACCAATCTCTAAATTGAGTGTATTTACCCGCTGGTGCAGGAATAGTAATTTCGTTACCACAATCGCATTTAATTATTATGTTCATATCTATTTTCTCCTTATTGGTATTCTAAGCTGACACAAAATCAAAGAACAAGTGATGCAAAGTGATTTCTTGATTATCAAGTGTTCGCTTATGGCAACTTTTATACTGCGGATCAACATTTGGTGTTCGTGCAAGGTTTGATATAGGCGTGCCTTTTGCCATTTCGACTTTCAACGCACCCACAATATCTGAAATGTTTCCTGAAAGCATATATCCGATAATAGACGACTCAGAGGATTGCGAACCATATCTACCCGTTGTATAATTGTCAACACCCGTAGATACATATCGCGTGATTTTATCCGGACGGCTTTCATACAAATTTTTAGCTTCAGCTCCAAAATAGCTATTATCGGTTGACCAATCTTTGAAGCAAAAGTCAATAGTAGGAGATTTAGAACCTCTTCGTTTTTTCATTGTGTTGTCTGCATATTGGTGGAAAGGGCAAAGTCCGTTAAGAGCAATTGATGTAGCTCTATTTCTTGAAGCCCAGATACCAACAATTTTTTCATACCACTTCTGCGTAATATCATCTTCCTCTGTTGATACATTAACAACGAAAGATGCATCGCTTTTTAATTCCCGATATCCTTTCCAAAAAACGTCTATGATTTCATTAACACCACCAACCCCGATTTTCTTAGCCAAATCCGGAGGCATAGGTGTAGAAGAAGTAATTTTTCTAATACTGCTCATTTGAACTTCACCCCTTTGCTTTCATGATATCGGAAAACAGCTCATCTGCATCCCTACAAGCAGATGAATAATTCCAATATTTTTCTTGTTTTGGTTTAACAATATATATTGAATCTTTTCCGTACACTCTAACATTTCTTCGAATATAAATGTTATATCGTTCTTCCGTTAATAAGGAATCCAACTGAGAGAGGCATTGTTCCGTGGATTCGTTATTATCAAAGAAACTCAAATTCCCATCATTGTTTTCGCTAATGGACAAAACTAAGATGGATAAGGGGGATTCCCCGATATAAAATGATGCTTTAGGAGTAAATGACTGCCCCAATGAATTTCTTAATATATCCATAAAAGTAGTGTAGTAGTTTCTATACACCTCTATAGACGGTTTCTTAAACGCAATCGAGTTGGATTTTTTATCAAAATAGTTATAAATGTAATCCAAAGCGTCTGTTACCAGATATGTTTCATAGTCCTTGAGCCTATACACATCAAATACAAAAGCATCCAATAGAGATTCATCACCACACATTTTTATATGTTCGTAAAGCTCTACAGCTTTTTCTAACATTTCTTCCGATGGTTCCGGAATTGGGATAGTTCTTATATCTCCTGCTTCCAATGCATCACGCTCTACCATCCATGTTCTGCTAGTTAAAAGGTGATAGTATGAAAATACCTTTGAATTAATAATTAAACACAAGTATTTTAGCATCCTCTCATCACCAGAGATACCTAACAAACTATGATTGAATATAGCGTCATAATCCAGAACTGAAGCAAAAAATCGTCCTTTTCTGTGGCTTTGCTTCATAATCAAATGTGGTGCTTTAAATATTTCGCGGTTATTTAAAGAGCAACGATAGAATTGATCATCTTTATTGATTATTAATCCCTCGTTTGAAGTGTAAAATGGCACAAAATCCCTAACATCCACTATGGGATATCCCAAAAGATCTTTATGAAAATAACCACCTCTACCTCTAATGAAACCTTCAGCGCTGCACATGTTATGATGTGATATAAATTCTTCCATTGACGGATAGGTGCTTTGCATTTTATTGATCAATTCTAAATCTCTTGGGCTTCCCCACATAGCAATCTTCCAAATTCGATCATCATAAACCAAATCACTTGGAATTCTGCATATATCTGTTGGGTCTATCGAGAATTTTTTTGTATCCTGTAGAGAGTATTGCGGCTTAGGAGTACAATAAAAAATGTTGGTATCACTCTCGTTTTTCTTTTTAGGATAGTAAATAATCGCGGTACAAGGCGCGGTTGCGTTGTCAAAAAGTACTCTTCGATAAATAGAGAAATTAATTATTACCGAAACAGTATTTTCGTCAAAAAACCTTTTCCTGTACATAGTACTTTGAGTTGATCTGTTAAAAAGTAATCCCTTGCTTGGCATTAATAGGCAGATAACACCGTTTTCCTTGCATATTTTAGTACATTTTATCGAAAAAGCTTGAGCAATTTGTTTATCTCCCACAGTATAATTATTGATATTAATATACTCAACCGCTTTTTCTGTTAGTTGACTTTGCCAAGGCGGATTACCAATAACGATATCGTATTTTTTCAAGCGAGAATCTAATTCAATATCAAAAAAGTCGCTAACAATTAAATTCGTATTTACCAACTTGGGGAATGATAATTCATTCCATATACTGCGAGGATCCAAAAAATCACATAATGCCAAACTTAAACTAAACGAAGCAACTCTTACCGCTTCCTCGTTTAAGTCTACACCATATATGCATTCTTTTAATATAGCTGTCAGTTGTTCATTAGTGATTTGAGAAACACCTGTTGTGTGCATCCAACGGCATACAATTCTGCGATACACCTCAACCAAGAATATACCCGAACCACAAGATGGGTCGATTATCGATATTGGCTCATAGTCGCCTTCCCAAGGGTACACTTCATCCAATAAAGTATCAACCAAATGTAGTGGCGTGTAATATGTACCTTTATCATCATCGCCTACATCGGAAAGATGAAAGAACAGCTCGTATATACTGCTTATGATTTTTATGGGGATAATGTTAAAATCATATAGAGGCCATAGCGTCATCTGTTGACTTTCCAAATCGGAATCACCGAGCAAAAATGATTTTAACTCTTCCAAATCTTCGTCGGTAATCACTTCGCGTTCGTTGTCTATAAGAGGCAACATATCTCCGTTAAACTTGCTTTCCAAAACACCAAACAAGTTATACGTCGCTTCTTTGTTTCCAAGTACATCTGTATACTGTTTGCATACAGTTGTATCGAAAGAAAACTGTTCATAAAAATCTTTTGGAAATACCGACTCTCCGTTAGAATCTTTTCTTTCCTCCAAATATTTAATCAAGATAGAACGACTTAACAAACCATGGACAATTGACACTATATTCTCGGTTGAAATTTGAGCCGCGTTAGCTCTTGATTTAATCCGGGTGATTAACCTTCTTCTCATAACACGCAAATTATTCATCAATGTTGTGTCAATTCTCGTGTTAATACTAAAACGTCCCTCGGCCCGTCGCCAATATTCGCCGCTTTCTAATAGCATTCGATTATAAGGGGCAAGTTTCTGCCTTTGAACTTCAAGATCAGTTAGCAAACTAATAGTGTCTATTAACCCAGCTTCCGGATCTAAACTACCGTCCTTCTTTTTAGGCGTTTGGTAATTGTTATATATTTTCAATTCTGTCGGCGTAACAATAAAGAGCAATGGTGCTTCACCCATATTCCAAGACAAACTATGCAATTGCGCTGCCTTAGCAGAATCGTCGTCTTGAAGCATCGAAAAATAAATTAACGGAATCTTCGCTATTCCTTCTTCATCTCGCAAAAAATATACAGCATCAACACCGATTTTACTCTTTGCTTGTTCGTAAAACAATCTTTGAAAAATGGTTAAACTATCAATGTTGTTTTCAGAAGCCAATCCTGTTTTATCATTGATATCAAGGTATGAAAAAATACCATTCAGTTGTTGATTCATATTGAACTCCTATTTCATATGATTTTGCATGACACTCTCATTCCATCGGCTTAATCATAGATTCGATAAATGCGATTTCTTCATCTGTCAGCCCGTACTTAGCATACAGATCTTCGTCAGTCCATATTCTTGAGAAGTCTTGAGTGGGAACAAAACGATATGTTTTGGATGTTCCGTGTTGGCTGATTTTTGCCATACTCAACAAGAAACGTGCAAACCGTGTACGCAAATAATTCGACAGATTTGTTGCAGAGGTTTCGTCAAGATCTAAATCCATTCCGGCAATTAAGAAGGTTTCGGTGCATATGGATTTAGGCGCGACCACAAAGGTATTTTGGTTGTCATCGTTTAGTTCTGTACCGATATTATTTGCATAAGGCATAAATACCTTCCATTTGTCAATCCATTCCGTGTGAGAGGGGATATTCGAGCGTTCAACATATCCTACAGTTTTAGCTTTTCCATAGCATTTTACAGGATCAGTCATCCCTGTTGCCTCTTTTTTGAAGTCTGCAGTTTTGATAAAGTTACCATCCAAACCGAACGGTCTACGAGGAGAAATATGATGTTCCATAGTATCAACAGTTTCATCAACAATTACTTTATTCAAAATGCTTATTGCTGCACTGTTTCTGATAAAGATATCGAGATCCTTATACCTCAATTTTCTCGTAGAGGTTTTAACAACACCGTTACTTTCATGAGAAACAATTCGAACATCGGAATCTGTTTTTTCGTGCTTATGATCCCAAAGTAGATAGCAAACACCGCCTCGGTTGTTTGTGTCGGGAAATACTTCTTCGGGATGCAAGAAGTCATGAAGCTCTGCGATACTCGTATCGTTGAGCATATCGTTTCTAAATTCATCCAATCCCTTGCCGCCTGCATACCAACGCGTAGGCATAATTAAGGACATAAACGAAGGCTCAACCTTCTTTGAAATATCTACAAAGTTATGGTAAATAGGACGAGCACTTGCCTGTGCACCGCCGTCGCTAACTTGGTAAGGAGGATTACCCAATACTACATCAAAATTCACATTCTCATCTCCTTCTGTAATTTCATCGTTCATTGTAATGATGTTAAATGGTTTACTCTGTCTTAACAACGCCGCTATCTTGGTATAATCAATGTCTCCGTCCTCGTCCTTAACCTTCAAAAGGCTGTAAGAGGTGAATTTGGAAGCGATATTATCCACATTCAAACCTAAAATCTCGTATATCATACGGGCAAACTCGTAGGTGATACCTGATGTGGGGATGGTATAAATCGCATTCTTCAATGCTTCTTTATCATATCCCAATGCGATATACTTTTCAAACACGGCAAGAGCAAATTCGCCGGCCTTACCTGCAATGTCAAGCACCTTTCCTCCGTTGTCTATAACGGCTCTCAAATCGGCATCATCAATCATATCGATCATATCCTTGCAGATATGCTTCGGTGTGATAACCTCGGATTCTCCGAGCTTTCCGAATTTCTGAACGGACACTGATGCGCGTGTGATAGGCTCAACACTATCATCGTGTGAAAGCTGATTGAGATTGTGGATTTTATAATCCAAACGGCTGAGAACAAATTTATCGGCGTGTGCCAACATTCCTTCGAGCACAGTTTTGCTGATACCAAGATTTCTCGCAATACGAGCGTTATTCGGCTCGTCGATGCAATCGATAATATCGCTGAGAGAAATAACCGTGTTCTTTGTAAGAAATGCAAAGAACAGAATTCTTGCGTAATACGACCTGAACTGCTTTACGGCATCTTTAGTCTTTTCTTCAGTCTGTGTGTTATCGACAGGCTCATCCGTCTGTGTATCAGTTGCTGTAGTTGTACCTGTTGAACCTGTGGTATCCGTAGGATCGGTATCATCGGGCGTGTCCATATCATCGCCATCTCCATCTGCGCCTTTGATGGTGAGACCTGCTTTTGAGCCAAGTTCATTTTCACGCTCAATGGCTGCACGGATTGCATCAATATCAAGCAAGGACATATCTACGGGGATATCAATGGTTTCTTCCGCTACGCCACGGGATTTGGAATATTCGCTAACTGCCTTCAGTATATCTGTTGCCGTAATCTGAACGATCTTATCTCTGTTCATCACGATAACGGGAGAGATACGCAGTTCTTCCTCAATACGTTCACGGAGCCTACTGTTTCCGGCTTCGTCAGTATTGACATTATAAACCTGTGCCTTTTGCTCTTGCATAACGAAAACACGGTCGGGATCAAAATCAACGAGAAGTGTTTGAGGCTTCATATTAAACTTGATCGTTTCACCGTTCTCGTCTACAAAGGTCTTTATGTACTGATTCTGCAAACGGAATACTGCCTGATCGTATTCCTGCGGAGAAGAGGTGTCTTTGAGGAACAGCATAGTATCCCATTCGGGAACAGTACTACCTGTCAGCATACGGTTAACTGACAAGGTAATGGTTTTCTTTCCTTCCGCTTCACAGGCACTGATTGCTCTCTTGATATCGCTTGGTTTCTTGTATCTGTTGGGATTATCTACGCCGGAGATGTTGATAATCTCGTAGCCGTTTAGGTTTTTAAACTTATCGGTGTTATTTCGGATCAACGCTTCGAGCGCATCGCAAGAAGCGCAGTACGGCAAAACGATAACGATGTGGCGACACATTTTGCCGTCCTTAATTTTATCATAATCGAGGAATCCAAGCAGTTCTTCATCCTCTTTACTACCATCAATAACTTCAAGAAGGTCAAGGATTTCTTGTTCATGAACGAACAACTTGTGGCTTCCGTCCTCGGCTCTACCAACAGATTTCGGTTTAAAGAGCGCAGAGAATGCATCCGACATACCGGTTTCACGCAAAACTGCCATGCGCTTGCGTGCGGACTCATTCGGATTGAATGCAAATCTTATCATCTGAGGGAAACCGAAATAGGGGTTCTCCCATTCTTCTTTCGGCTCGTCCTTAGCGAAGTTATCTCTATCCCATTCCTCTTGCTCACGTACAATATCGGTAAACTGATAAAAAGCAATTAAATCCTGCTCTCTATCAAACTCATCACTCATCAAAATGCGATAAGGTGTGCCGGAGAGGTGGATTGTTACGTTAACGTCAAATTCTTTGGTGTTTTCCAAGATGTCCTCAACGGCATATTTTTCTTCCTTGGACAACTTTTCTCCTTGGCTTGCACGAAGCACAGCACCGTATTTCTCGGCTCTTGCGCCAAAGTGTGTTTCATCGACGAGAAGAAGATCTATTTTACGACCGAAAATTTGGGCGTGCTTGTCCTTAATGTTCTCACCCTGCAGATCTTGCAAAGTCAAGAACACAACGACCTTTTTCGGATCAGTTGGATGATCAAGGGTGTCCGTAACAATGCTATAATTATTCTCCAAATCAACAGAAGAGAAAAATTCATAATCGTTTCGGAAGTTCTCGGCACTTTCAACCGTCTTGCGCCACTCATCGCGCACATCGGCCTTTGCAGACACAACGACAACAAGTTTTGCGCCCATTTCCTTGGCACAGCACATGGAGGTAAAAGATTTACCGAAACGCATAACGGCGTACATAAGCAGATGCGTTCTGCCGTTTTCCACAGCTTTCTTAAACGCATCTATAGTTGCTTGCTGATTTGGACGGGGAAACCACATGCCTGTAGGAGCATATTTCTCCGTGGTGGGCAGTTGCGTTTTAGCATCATAGTAATGATATCTGCCTGTTTTACTATGGTAATCTTCGTTGATATCGGCGATTGCTTCTTCCACGTCACCTACGGTTGCTTCTCTAAAGAATTCTCTTGAATAATATACTCCTTCGGGGAGGTCTGTTGGCGCAAGACGGATTCTACGCTTTTCCGATTCCAAGAAATAATGCACCGCAAAATCACGGAAATACACATCGTCCGTAATTTTTGCACTACCTTCAAACTTCTGCTCAAGATTCGGGAAATACTCTCGCCATTCGTTGAGTCGCTTGGACACAGGGCGGTAGGTATCGCCAACCTTCAGATAGTTCGGGATTGTATTTGTGGTAAAAGCATATATATGAGGTTCTACGCGACCTGTTATTAAGCTGTCAAGTATGCTTAAATCTTTCATCATAATGCTCCAATCAATCTTTTTTCAAGAGGGACACGAAGGTGACCTTCTTGTTTGCCTTCCAATCCTTAATGATACAGTAAATACCTGTATGCGCGTAAGGATCGTTCTTGGCACATCCGGGGCAAGGCTGCTTTTCTGTATTCATATCAAATAATGTGAGTTGTCCTTCTTCTACCTCTTTGCAGCTTTCGGGAATTACGAATTTCAAACCGTCCATCTGCCATATATTCCACGAGAGAATTTCGGAAATTTTCTTTATAATATCAATATTGGGTTCTTTACCAAACTTTGCTTTATAATAATCGATGAAGGTGAAAAGTAGGTTTTCTCGCGCCAGGAGTACATTGTCGCCCTGCCAATCGTAGCCATAGATATTCTGAAAGGATTTGATTGCCCATTTCAGCCATTCTTTTTCTGTTTGTGTATTCTCACTCACAACACGGAGTTTTCTATCAAGTAAGCCAATGCGCTGTGAAAGTTCTATCATATATCCACTGACGGTGTCGTAACGACTGACAAGGTACGGCGCTTCACCGCAGGTGATTTCCAAGCGAACATCGTTAATATACTCTTGCCAAGTCTTGCCTGTTACGGTGGGGAACACAATCGACTCGGTGGTTGATATCCAAGTCTTTTCTGTTTCTTCATTGAACACAAAGTCTGTACCGAACCATGCGTTATCCACGAGATTATTCTGTTTGTTGCAGATCCAAGAAGGCGTAAACACTTCCGCTTTATCACGGATTCGATCTGCCTGTTCTTTTTTAGATTTTTCGGTTCTCGGCTTTACCACGCCACCTTTATGACCGGTAATCGCCATAATAGTTATCTCATCTGAGAATTGATAACCGAATCCTTTATGCGCATAGTTATCTGTAGCCCAAATAATGTTTTTCTTTGAAGATCGATCTTTTAACAACATCTCCAATAATTCATTATCAAGCCTGTATATATAGTTTTCTTTTATATCAATTCGATTTTCTTCCATAAACCTCACCACGATAAAACTATTTTATCAAAAGTATTGTACCATAAACCGTACTTTAATTTGATCAATCAATAGTCTTTTCGAGTTCAAATTCAATCTTTCTTCATATATTTCTTACTGCTGCCACGGCCGACGATAACGATTAGGCCTTCTTTTTCCATTTTCTTCATCAGCGTATAGGCGCGAGTGTTTTTGATTTCAAGTAATTCTTGTACCTCGCTGTCGGTGATTTGGCCGTTTCCTTCAATGAAGTCAAGGACAGTCTGCATTTGGGGAGTGATGGATATCGTTATAGTTGTCGCTTCTTTCACATTATTGCTGTTCATATTGGGAAGAACGATTTTGAAAGTGTTTGCCGTAACTTCAATACGGGGCTGAATGGCGCAATTACTGTAAAAATTATAAATTCTGCGAATACCCGTGCCGTAGGATTCAATCAAGTGCAGACGGTGAAATACTTCTGCCAGTTTTTTATTGCGCGGCTGAGAAATTCCACTGCGAATATCATCGGGAGATAAGCCGGGCAATAAGCCGCCTATTGATATAAATTCCATTTCGTTATCATTCACGTTGATAATGATACTGCCGCTGAAACTGTAATCGCGATGCACGATTGCATTGAGTAATGCCTCGCGGATTGCTTCCTGCGGATAGTCGGAGCGTTCCACTCTCTCCAATCCTTTGAAGGTTGCGACTGTTTTATTGCAAAGCATAAGATAGCCGAAAGCATTCTCAAGCTGCTCGAATACCGAGCCTGTGAATTCTTTGCTGTCGCGGAATTCGGTGTTGGAATCGTTTCCGAACACAGCCACCTTTGTTGTGTGCAGACACTGGTCGGATAAGAGGAGAGCCAGATTGGTGTAAAGAGAATTGGAATCGTCGGTAATTCCGAGGACGCGATATTTTTCCTCCGAGAACTCCACATTATATTTTTTAAATATTTTCTCTGCGGCGTGGAAGGAAAGGGGTTGTTCCATAGAACGCATATCTTCAAATACATCGCCGTCAGATTCTTTAATCATTCGGCGGATTTGTTCGGGAGAAGCCTGCGCGCTTGACGCGCCTTGGCGGATATATACGCCGCTGGGTTTCAAACCCTTTGATTTGAGATAATAAGGTTTATAACTTCCTTCACCCACAGTAATTTTTACAACCTTATTGTCCTGTAATGTGTATTTTATAAACATTGTAACATCAGGCTGAATAGCGTCTCGAATACCGTTGGTAATTCTTGTGTAGGTTTCGTCTACGTTATCAATGCCAACCGCATTACCGTTATCGTCAATTCCGATATATATCGTTCCTCCGTCCGTATTTGCAAAAGCAATTACTTCTTTATAAATCTCATCCGTAACCTGTAATTTAAATTCAATATTTTCGGTTTCAAATTTCATTGGAAAGTGCCTCCGTGTTATATTACAATATCATTATACTCTTTTTTTCGCAAAAGTCAACTGAACGGAGTGAAAATTCAGCGAATTTTCACTTTGAAAGAGAATAAACCTACACGATTTTGTGTTTCGTATGCCTCAACCGGTGCTTTTTACGCACTGCCAAAAGCGTGATTTTGAGGCGGAAAAACGCTCGGTTCTATCAAAAATTCTAATAGGCTTTTCCGAAAATCCGTTAGAACCCGTCGAAATCGGTGGAGACTCTCGGACTCGGATTTTCACTGCGTTTTCGATGCGAAAGGTGCAAAAAACTTTGAAAACACGGCATTTTCGAGGTTCTCACATCTGCCGTTATCTTCCGTCAAATTCCGCTAAGTTCGGTTTTTGACACTTGACTCGAAATGCTGTAGATCGAGAGGTCTCTAGGGTTCGAATCCCTAACTTTCCGCCATAACAGGAACATAAAAAAGATATGTTCCGCGAAAAGCCCGATATATCGGGCTTTTTTGCTGCCCAAAAGCCGGGATTTCAAGTTGCATATTCGTAGATGTAAAACGGCTGTTTTCCCTTTGCGGATAGATTTGAACTCCCGTACAACTGAATATCTGCACAGACGGCAGACAAGTCATTTAAAACTTGTCTGCCGTTTTTTGTTACCCACTGCCCGAAGTTTTGCAAAAGACTTCGGGCTTTTTTCATTTCACGATAAAGGAGCGATAAAAATGTATTTTACCAATACCCCTCCCCTTAACAGCATGGAGGCGATCATGATACGACCGCCCGGCGGTGTGCAGCGAGGCGGCGGTAAAAACCGCAGCCCATACAAATACACGAAGAAAGACTGCGACTGCAGATTTTGCCTTTACTACAGAAAAAAGAATGGCTGCACTGTCCCAGTATGCACTGTGCTGAACATCCGACTTTCCTGCGGCGCAGCATCTCTCAGAGAAACCGTCAAATCCGCATTTTCGGACGTGAAGCATATCCCGTTCCAAAGACGGCTCTCAAAAATATATCAACGAAAGGATGATGGCTCTATGATTTTTCAAAACGAAAATCACAAACGGATTTTTGAATCCGAAAAAATGAATCTGCATAAACCAAGCAATCGGTCGCTTGCCGTGCTATATCTGCTGACGGCAGACCACGCTCTGTGGTTCAAAACCAAAAGGTATATGGACAGAAACGGCAAGGTGGATTTGCAGAGCGTTCACCTTGGAGATATCTCCACCGATGGCTATGCCTTGTGGAAAGCGGTCAAGGAACTGCAGACAGGAGAAAGGCAGATATCCCTTTGTGAACTCTCGGACAGCGATGTCATATCCGACAGAGCCTTCCACCTCATTGTGCAGGCGGTAACCATCGCACACTTCGGTGCGGCGGTCTTAAACGAATCGGAGGTGCGCCATGTTTAATGCTCTCATATCCCACAAAGGACAGACAGCAATCCTAAACTTGCCTATGGATCGTTTCAGCCTCCAATATGAGCTTGCGCAGATCGGTCTCCGGAAACGGTTTGCAGATATTCCGATCAGCGACGAGGAAGAACAGGATGTTCAGGTCAAGCTCTATGCCGACTCGGATATGGGAAACAGTCTGGCTGTTCTGTTCAAACCGTCCCATTCACTGGAGGACGCCAACCTGTGCGCGCACATGGTGGAAAATGCCAGACCGGAGTTACGGGAGGAAATCGAACAGAATATCGTCTACGGTCAATATCACTCCCCAAAGGCAATTATGGAGGACATCAAAGCCATGACGGACGAGCTTATCGGCGTTACCGTCAATTATTACTGTCCCCTCAAATTTCAGATGAGCGATACGGAATACGGCGATTGGTGCGAGGTGGATAACGGCTATGGAGTTGCCAACGAGGACGCCATCAGAGAATTGTTGCAAAAAGAACAGGACAAAGATTTAAACAATATGGCGGACTATTTTCATAGCAGCGAATCCGCAAAAGCAAAGCTCATATATATTTTTCCATTGACGGTAATATGCACCATACCAAAGCGAGAGGAGGTGCAGGATGGCAGAAGAAGATGAAGTTTCAAGGATCATGGCAGTGGCGGAGAAATACAGCGACTATTTTAACGAATGGCATTCAGACATCGCCATGGGCAGGAAAGGACCAAATTTTTTCTATGTGTACAATGACAAATACCATTACTTCGAGGTGTTTGAGGAATTCACCACGGCGGAGGAACTGGAGAAGCTGATCATCGGGACCATGGCGGAAAACATGGAGACCGCATGGACATAACGGATGAGGTGACCTGCACCCTCCGGGCGGAAGCACACCATCCTCCATGTGTTCTGGAGTCGGCGGGATTCTGCACGGAGCATTCCGCAAAAGCACGGGGGATTGGGTACGAGAAGGAAACCTCGCCCACGCTCCGTGCCGGGACGGTGCCGGCCGCGGTGGCGCTCTATGAGAACCATTCGCAGGATACCAGATACACGGGACCGTTGGATACTGCACCCACTGTGAATGCCACTTATGGGATGGGCGGCAACAACCAGCCGTTTGTGGTGGAGCCGGACACACCCAAGACGCTGAAAATCCGCTCCGGCTGTGAGGGCG
>ERZ777305.304-NODE-304-length-83228-cov-24.725500_pt1 | contig 83228 bp, 74 predicted proteins | sample MGYA00374965_ERZ777305 | MGnify/ENA primary metagenome ERZ777305 (study PRJEB29328, sample SAMD00013331) | mouse gut metagenome | study: EMG produced TPA metagenomics assembly of the Metagenome analysis of fecal microbiota from mouse which was promoted...
ATAAAATAACAGGCTTTTCGGAAGCACAAGACTTTTTTAAATGAAAGAGCCGTGGGGGCAGGCACATATAATTGCGGCAATGGCATGATGTGTGAATGTTTTTACTTATCTTTGCAATGCAATGGTTGACCGTAAAGACATTCAAGCAGCAGTTGACACGCTCCGTAAGGGCGGCGTGATAGTATATCCGACAGATACTGTGTGGGGTATCGGGTGCGATGCCACAGACAGCGCCGCTGTGCGGAAGATATTTGAAATAAAGCGCAGGGCAGACTCCAAGGCGCTGATAACCCTGTTGGGCAGTGTGTCGGAGTTGGAGCGTTGGATAGACGATGTGCCCGAAGTGGCTTTTGAGCTGATTGAGGCGAGTGTGCGCCCGGTAACCATTGTGTATGACCGACCCCACGGTTTTGCGCCCGAACTGCTTGCCGAAGACGGCAGCGCCGCCGTGCGCGTTACAACCGAGGAGTGGAGCGCCGCGCTGTGCAGGCTGTTCAGGAAGCCGATAGTGAGTACGTCGGCGAATATAAGCGGAGCAGCCGCGCCGGCATGTTTTAATGACATCTCTTCCGAAATACTTGATTCGGCAGACTATGTTGCCACATCGCGCCGTGACGAGGCTCCGGAGGCAAAGCCTTCGTCGGTAATAAAACTCGGGCACGGCGGTTTAATCAGAATAATACGGGAGTAAATGGATGCGCGCACTACACTTCGGCAGCGTATGCTCGACAGTTTCAACGCCTTTTTGCTGTGGCGCGAAAAGCACATCAAGGAGAAGACGTTTGTTATTATCCTGTCTCTGATAGTAGGTATTATCGGCGGCTTTGCCGCGCTTGTTCTCAAGACTCTGATACATTTCATATCGGGGGCGCTGACCTCGCATCTCGACATCACAGAAGGCAATTACCTGTTTTTTATCTATCCTGTTGTCGGCATACTGATAACGATACTGTTTGTGAAATATGTGGTTCGTGACAATATAAGCCACGGTGTAACCAAGGTGCTGTATGCCATTTCACAGAACAAGAGCCGGTTGAAGCGTCACAATATGTACAGTTCGCTGCTTGCGAGCTCTATAACGATAGGCTTTGGCGGCAGTGTCGGAGCCGAGGGACCGATTGTCTATACCGGGGCTGCCATAGGCTCCAACCTGGGGTCGTGGATGAGGCTCAGTCCGAGGGTGCTGATGATTCTTGTGGGCTGCGGTGCCGCAGCAGGCATAGCGGGAATTTTCAAGGCTCCGATTGCGGGTATGCTGTTTACTCTTGAGGTTCTGATGATTGACCTCACCACCGTTTCGGTGATGCCGTTGCTCATAGCTTCTATTACCGGAGCTACGATAGCTTATGTGTTTACCGGCTACGATGTGGAGTTTTTCTTTATACAGAGCGAGCCGTTTGCCACATCGCGCATACCGTTTGCCATTCTGCTCGGCATTTTCACCGGACTGGTGTCGCTGTATTTTACCCGTGTCATCAATGTGATGGAAAACTATTTCAGCTCGCTCAAAAACCAGTGGCTTAAATTTGCCGCCGGAGGAGCGATGCTGTCAGTGCTTGTGTTCATATTTCCGCCGCTCTACGGCGAGGGCTACGGCTCTATAGTGAGTCTTCTCGGAGGCAATGTGGAGGGTATACTTGACGGTTCGATATTTTATGCCGACCGCGACAACATGTGGTTTATTCTTGGATTTATAGCTCTGATTATACTCACAAAGGTGTTTGCTACCTCAGCCACAACCGGCTCCGGGGGCATCGGCGGCACATTCGCGCCTTCGCTCTATGTGGGGTGTATGGCGGGATTTTTCTTCGCTTCGCTGATAAATCATCTTTTCGGACTGGATCTTTCCGTTAAGAACTTCGCGCTTATGGGCATGTGCGGTGTAATGAGCGGTGTAATGCATGCTCCGCTGATGGGCATCTTCCTTACCGCCGAGCTTACAGGCGGCTACGAGCTGTTTTTACCGCTGCTCATTGTCAGCACCTTGTCGTACGGCACCATAAAGATGTTCGAGCCTTACAGCATATACGCCATGCGACTGGCGCAGCGCGGAGAGTTGCTGACGCATCATAAGGACAAGGCGGTGCTGACATTGCTGAAAATCAACAATGTGATAGAGACAGACTTTATCTCGGTGCGTCCCGAAATGAGTCTTAAGGAGATGGTTGAGGTCATTTCAAAGTCAAACCGCAATCTTTTTCCTGTTGTTGACGAATCAGGGCGCTTGCTCGGAGTTGTTCTTCTTGACGAGATAAGAAACATAATGTTTCGTCCCGACCTTTACCGCCGCATGTTTGTGCACACATTCATGAGCATGCCCCCCGCCAGCATCGAGGTAGGGGAGAGCATGGAACGGGTGATGAAAATCTTTGACGACACCGGCGCCTGGAATCTGCCGGTAGTTGAAGGCGGCAGGTATGTCGGCTTTGTGTCCAAATCAAAGATTTTCAATTCGTACCGCAGGGTTCTCAGGCACTATTCGGAGGATTGATATCCTAAGAGCCGGCTCTAATTGTCTATGCTTATTGTGCGGGAGCCGTCGTCGTTGACAGTTATCCTTACATCGACAGTGTCGTTTGGCAAAATGTCGGCAATGCGTTCAGGCCATTCAAGCAGGCACAGCGCGCCCGAGTCGAAATAGTCTTCGACCCCTATGTCAAAAGCCTCGTCAATGGATTCTATACGGTACAGGTCGAAATGGTATATCAGCTCGGCAGTGGTGTCGGACCGGTACTCGTTTATGATTGAGAATGTGGGCGACCCTGCAAAATCGTCTTCAACACCGAGTTCCTTGCACAGTGCGCCTATGAAAGTGGTTTTACCCGCACCCATCTCACCGCTGAAGGCGTAAACGGTACGGTCATCCATGAGCGCGGCAAATTCTTTTGCCGCGCGGGGCAAATCTTCGACAGAAGATATTGTAATGTTTTTTACTGACATATTATATTGTTGTTAAAATTTAGGCGTTAGGGTGGCTATCGGAACAAGCATTTCCTGCATGGAAACTCCGCCATGCTGAAATGTGTCGCGATAGTGTCGCGCGTAGTGGTTGAAATTAGAGGGATATGCAAAGAAATCACGTCCTTTGGCAAACACATATTCGCAAGTCATTCCGGCAGAGGGTAGTCCGAACTCCGCAGGGTTGTCAAACCGTAGCACTTTCGATGAATCTACACCAAGGTTGCGCCCGGTCTTGTAACGTGGGTTAGGGTTGATGTTTCGCTCAGCGGCAATTTTTACGGGAGTTTCTACCCTGATTGTGCCGTGGTCGGTTGTCAGAATCACACGCGCTCCGGATGATGCTATGCACTGAAACAGCTCTTTGAGCGGAGAGTGAATGAACCAGGAGCCTGTAATGGAGCGGTATGCGGCATCGTTTCCGGCGAGCTCCCGTACTGCCTTGGATTCTGTTCTGGCATGTGAAAGCATGTCGATAAAATTTACTACCACAACATTCAGGGCGTTGTTCTTCAAAGAGTTAAATCGTTCTATCAGCCGTGAGCAGGCATCGGAATCGTTTATTTTAGTGTAGGATGTTGAGGCATCCAGGCGCATTCGTTTCATAAACGATTGCACCAGAGGCTCTTCATTAAGGTTTTTCCCCTCGTCACTGTCTTCGCTGACCCATAGCTCCGGAAACAGGCGTGCTATTTCGGCAGGCAGCATTCCGGAAAAGATGGCGTTGCGGCAGTACTGTGTGGCAGTAGGGAGCAGAGTGCAGTAAAGCGCAGAGTCTATGCTGAAAAGGTCGCCCAACATAGCGCTGACTGTAATCCACTGGTCAAGTCTGAAGTTGTCAATGACAATGAGCCACAACTTATTGCCCGCTTTTATTTCCGGAAGTATTTTCCGGCTCATGATCCGGTGACTCATAAGCGGCGCGGTTTCAGAATCTTCAAGCCACAGGCGGTAATTGCGCGATACAAATTTAGCGAATGCCACATTTGCCTCGTCTATTTGTGAAGACAGTATCTCGGCAATCTGTGTGGGTGCGCCGGGAGCCTCAAGCTCTATCTGCCAGTGGGTGAGTTTGCGATACAGCTCAGTCCACTCGTCAAGAGTAGAGGCGGAGTAGGTCAAAGAAGAAATCAAAGAGAACTCGTCGCGATAGTCTGCCAGCGATTTCTGAGCCACCAACCGGCTCGAGTGCAGTATTTTTTTTATGGACAGGAGAATCTGGTTTGGGTTTACCGGTTTTATGAGGTAGTCGGCAATTTTGCTGCCTATAGCCTGGTCCATGATGCTTTCTTCCTCGCTTTTGGTAATCATTATTACCGGAATGTGCGGCATTTTTTCCTTAATGCGCGAAAGAGTCTCAAGACCTGATATGCCGGGCATGTTTTCATCAAGGATTATCAAGTCGACAGGCGTTTCCGAAGATATCCGCAAAGCATCTACTCCGCTGTTTGCGGTTATGACTTCATAGCCCTTGGCTCCCAGAAAAAGAATGTGGGGTTTCAAAAGGTCGATTTCGTCATCAGCCCAGAGTATTTTCGGATTGCTGTTCATTGATTTTCGTCAGTTTTTGTTTGGGTGTCAGTGCTGTCTCCGTACATTTCATCCTCTGCCGGGTACTCATCAGGCAGCAGCACCGCCTCATGCACTCCACGGGTAGAGGCATCTTCGTAAGCCTTGCGGTACTGGTTCAAAGATAGTCCGTTTCGCAAAATTACTGCAAAATTATCTTCAGATATGATAATAGGCACTATGTCAGGAGAAAATTCTATGCCGTCAGGACCGTCAATCATTGACATATATCTTGAAATTTCACCGATATTGGCAAACCCTTTGATAAGAAGGATGCCGAGACCTCCGAATTCCATCTGCTCAAGATCAAAGTCGCGTATGGTGAATGTGTTGAAGTTATAACGAGCCACTTCATAAAGAATTTCGTTGGCATTCACGCTGTCAACCGGATATGTGAGCATGAGAATCTGCGGAAGCTCCGGATTGAGGTCAAGAGTAATGGAATCGCTGACAGCTTCTGTGGTTTTATTTTCAGGAGAAACCAGCCTTGTGGACCATAGATTAGCGGCATTGTTTCCGCCGGAGTGCAACCGGCGTCCGGATGATGCGCCTTTTATGTAAGCGGATGCCAATGGCGCGGCTTCAGCATCGGGATATTTTTCAAGCAGTGTGTGCAGGCTTGAAATGAATTCGGAGGTGTTGCCGTCTGACACATGAGTCAGAGCCTCGAGAAACAGGAACTTGGGCATGAGCGGGCTCAGAGGATATTTTTCCTTGGCTTCGCGGGCGGCGGCACGGACAGCGGAATTGTTGTTTTGTATAAATTCATTATATGCCAGCTCATACAGTTCTTCCTGACGTTTAGGCATTTCCTTGAGATTTTCAAGGTAGCGCGGGTCGGTCATGGCTGAGCCAAGCGGCGACTCGGCAAATTCAGTTGTAATCAGGGCGCGGTATTTTTCAGCGTTTGCCATATCGCCGGCGCGCATGAACATGAGGTACATATTATAATAGGTGTCGAGCCGGTACACATTGTCGGGATATTGCTCAAGAAGTCTTGTCCACGGTTTCTGAGCTGCTGCATAGTCTTCGAGTTTGTCTTTCAGTATCAGACCCATATTGTACAGACCCTCCTGTATAATTGCGTGAGCGGCAGAGCGCTGTTCTTCCGTCTGCGGTATGTCTTTAAGATAAAACTCGGGAGAATGCGGGTCCTGTGCGGCATCAGTATGTGCATTGTCGATGGGTGCGGTACCGGTGGAGTCGGCGGGCGATGCTTCAGGTGTATCCTCTGTATCGTCTGTCATGGCTGCGAAATCGCTTTTGTTGCGCCGCCTCCAGTTGTCTTCGAGTTTTCTGCCACCCCAGCGTCGGCGGAATTCGGCGGCACCTGCGGTCATGACGTTACGGTTATAGAAATACCATGAGTTGTCGGTGTTGAGTGTGAAAGATGTCGGTGCCTGGGCAGAGCCGCCGGACTGTGTTGCAGAGCCGGAGGCGTGTTCTTCCTCTTCGCGAAGCAGGCGTTCCTTTTCTTTGCGCTCCTCTTCCTCGCGTTTTTTCAGCTCATCTATTATTCTGTTTATGGCAGCGAGGCGTTCAGGCTCAGACATGTCGGCGAGCCGCAGCAAAGAGTCCTGCATGTGCACATTGCGGCTGTGCACTGCAAGTTCGTCAAGCACATCCGACCTCAGCTGTATAGTCTTCAGGTTGGGGAAATCTTCGCCAAGCATGGTGACCGACGAGCTGTAGCAAGGCTGGGCTTTGTCGTAGTCGCCCAACGTGAAGTATATTTCTCCGAGCGCTATGTTGGCAATCGCCATGTCAATGCCTTGCCTTACAGATTTGTTCACGGCATCGGAGTAAGCCTTTACGGCGCCCGCTGTGTCGCCCTTGGCAATAAGCAGGTTGCCCTCGGCATAATGAATCTGGTCGAGGTAATGCTTGTTTCGTTCGTAGCGCATCATGCGTCTTATGGCTCTGAGCTCGTTGTCAGCATCAGCTTCCGAAGCAGTCGCTCCCTGTCGTATGCGGGCATTGAATCGTGTGCGGTATGGAGCCGAGACACTGCCGTTGACCTTTTTGAACGCCTCGCTTGCCCCGGCGTAGTCTTTTTTGCGCTGTAGCAGCTGCCCCAGCAGGAATGTAAGTCTTGTTTTCTGGATTCCCGATGCATTTTCTATGGCTGTGCGCAGTGGAGCAGTGGCGTCATCGTATTTTCCGGAGGCTATACATATGTCGGCATCGGCAAACGCATACATTCCGCGGAGCTCCTTTGATGTCAGGCTTTTGGGGCGAATACGGTCAAGGGTAGCTCTCGCCTCGTTAATCCAACCGGCGGCGCAGTAGCTGCGGGCCTGCCATATACGGGCTTCAGTGACAATATCAGGCAGCCAGCCGAAGTGGCGGGCTATATACATGAATGTGGACGCGGCACCCAAGAAGTCTCCGTCCATGTACTGGCTTTTGGCAAGCAGCAGCCATGCGTTGTGTATGAACGGATTATATTCCTCTCGTTTGAGCCATTCGCGGTACTCGGGATTCCGGCTCTTTCCTGGAGTGCGCTGCGGGCGTTTTTTTATCGAACGGAGCTGAATGGCTTTCTGGGCTTTCTCAATAGAACGGGTAAAAGACCCGGACGGCTGGGGAGCCTTCGGATTGGTTCGGGCTTCTGCTGGATGCATCGGCAGCAGTGTCGTGAAGTCATCCTCATAGCTGTTTTCCATCTCTTTCAAGGTTTCATTGTAGTGCTCGATTCCATTGAAATAGATGTTGTAGCGTGTTATGAAAGCCTGATAGTTTCTTGATGCAGCCGTGTTTTTTTTCAGGGAACAGCCGCTAAGCAGCGCCATACCCGAAACAAGAACTGAAAGCAACACAAGTTTCTTCAGGGTCACGGTATACTCCTTTTACATGACATTCGTTTGAAAGCGGGCACGCATATGGCAAGAACCGCGTATGCGGCGCACATTACAATCACTATCATTGCCGAGCACGGCACATCAATGACTACCGACAGCAGCAGTCCGCCGATACAGCAGGCAAGGGAGGCAATAGCCGAAACAGCCATCATTTTGCCGAAACGCCGGCAAAACAGTTCGGCAATCATCTGCGGCAGCGCAAACATGGACATGAGCAGCATTACACCTACAAGCCGTATGGTCAGAACTATTCCTATTGCCGTCAACACAGTCATTGAGTATGTGACGAACCGGACAGGCAGGTGAATCACCGTGGCAAAATCGCGGTCAAAGGCGCATACAACAATTGTGCGGTAAAACAATGCGAAAAATATGGCGAGCGCAACTGCGTATATAGCGAATGTCCACAAATCGCTGCGGGCGATTGTGAGCACATTTCCAAACAGGAATGCGTTCAGTTCGGGAACATAGCCCGGTGTCATGAACACGAACAGTATGCCGATTGCCATGCCTATAGCCCATATTACAGCTATAGCGCTGTCTTCGCGGACTTTGCCGCGGGTTGCCAGAAATTCCACGCCCATGGAAGAGGCTATGGCGAAAAGGGCGGCTGTGAAAATAGGATTCAGTCCGAAATAATAGCCGAGTCCTAGTCCTCCGAAACAGGCGTGAGTGACTCCGCCGCTGATAGACACCAGTCGTCGTGTGACTATGTAGGTGCCAATCATAGCCGACGCCACACTTATTATTGCGAGACCGATGAGGGCATTTGTGAAAAAGCTGTATGTCAGGAGTTCATGCATCTGTTTTTGTGTTTAAACCGGCACGCGCCTCGCTGACAATCAGAATCAGTTCGTCGCGCACCTGGGCAGGCAGGCTTATGCCGCGCAAATGGAGGCTGCGAGCCCAGCCGGCAATGTCGTGAGGCAATAGGGTCAGCAGTATTTCCCGGAATTCTTCGATTTCTCCCGGCGAATAGTCTTCAGGAGCTTTGCCGGCGTATGTGTCAAGCTCTTCATCGTCATAATATTCGATTTCAGAGCTGACGGAACTCAGCAGGGAGTCTTTCTCGCATGTGATGTGCATGCCGCAGCAGGCATCTTTCTTCGGAGCGGCGCTGCTGTCAGGCTCATAACCGTTATTGCCGGCATCGGAGCGCCGGTCGAAAAGATACAGCAGCACACCTGTGGCGGTCAGGGCGGCGAGCAGTATAAGAGCGGCAATCATTCCGTTCCCTCCCCGTCAGCTTCCTCTATTGTAAATCCTCCGGCTCTGAGGTGATTCCAGAACTCGGGGTATGATTTGGACACGACTTCGGCATTCCGTATAATTATTCCGGGAATGAAAACAGCCACAGGCGCGAGAGCCATTGCCATGCGGTGGTCGTCATAGGTGTCAAATGACGGAATTGCCGTCAGGGGTCTGCGAACACCGTCCCAGCTGATAATCTCGTCACCTTCAAGCTGCTCGGTGGCAAGCAATATCCCGACTTTGAGAAGCTCGGCTCCAAGGGCGGCTATTCGGTCGGTTTCTTTTATGCGGAGTGAGCGCAACCCGCTGAGTCTGAACGGCACTCCAAGCATGGCGCATGTCACGGCAATGGTCTGTGCTACATCGGGATTGTCGGTCAGGTCTGCTTCAAATCTTGGAGTAAGCTCCGGGGTCGCCTCCAGATGTGCGCGCACCGGATTGCTTTCAAAGCTGCTTTCCACTCCAAGCTGCCGGAACATCTCTGCAATTTTGCAATCGCCTTGAGCGCTGTTTTCAACAAGTCCGTCCAAAGCAGTCCATCCGCAAGTAAGAGCCTGGATTTCGTACCAGTATGATGCCGCGCTCCAGTCGGCTTCTACACTGAAATTGTCCGGCGCCGAATATTGACCGGCGCCTATTGTAATAACGTTGCCTTCAAAAGCGGCTTTGGCTCCGAACTGTTCCATAATGGAGACAGTGAGGTGGATATATGGCAGTGATATGGCTTCGCCGGTAAGGTTGATGGACAGCCCGCCGGTCATTGTCGGGGCAATCATCATCAACGCCGAGATGTATTGCGAGCTGACACCCGAATCGATGCTTACGCTGCCGCCATTGAGTTTCTTGCCTTTGATGCGCAGCGGCGGAAAACCGGTCTGACCGAGGTATTCAATCTCCGCACCAAGACTCCTCAGCGCGTCTACAAGCGGCGCTATGGGCCGGCACCGCATTCTTTCACTGCCGTCAAGCACAGTTTCACTCCCCTCGGCTACTGCGAGATACGCCGTAAGAAACCGCATGGCGGTGCCTGCGGCTCCGATATTTATTTCGTCGGAATCAGACGCAAGAGCTTTTTGCAGCACAGAGGTGTCATCGCACACTGCAACATCTGCCAGCGGTTTTGACCCGGCGGCAAGAGCGTTGACAATCAGCGCCCGGTTGCTTATGCTTTTTGACAGGGGCAACTTTATCTCTACGTAGAGTAGCTCCTCCGGGGGAAATATTCTGTAGTTCATAGGTTGAATTGTAATAGTCTGTAGCCGAATTCGTCGCTTTCTTCAAGCGCGTATATGGCAGAATCGTCCGGTTTTACTGCGAGCAGACATCTGCCGGCTTTAAGATATAACACTTTAGCCAGACGACCGCTGTAGTCATAAACCCTGACGGTGGTCAGTGGTTCGGTGTTTCCGGTAGCCATGTCGCGTTTTTTTTCGGTAAATGCCGATGCGTAGTCCCCGACAGCTGTGTAGACATGGTTGTCGGAAACAATGACCCCGCCGGGATAAAAGTAGCGAAGGCTGTCGGTGTAGCGGAATGATGCGTAGCCGTCCTCCTCTTTGTCTATTTCTATACCTTTCTGCGGTTCACCGGTAATTACGGTGATTGTGGCAGAATCGGCATCGGCTGTTCCGAGCACGAGTACATCTCCGAGGGCGCTCGATGCAGCAAAATGTTTTCCGTCAGGACTCACTCTGCCACTGAGATGAAAGAAGTTGGCGAGACCGTAAGCCGGCACTCCGCTCTGATATATGACATCTGGGTAGTGTACGGCTATTTTTTTGAGTCTGCCGTTTCGGTCGTATGCGTTGAGCATTCCTGCGGAGTTCAGGTTGGGGGCATATACGGCTCCGTTGCCGAGCAGCATCAGAGAGGCGGGGACAACCGTGTCGTCAGGAGCGCCGACTATGCGCTCCCGCAGCGACGTCACCATTCTCAAGGCGGGGGTGGCGCTGTCAAGCCCCTCGACGGCAAGCAGTTTGCCTCTTGCCACGTCTGATTCTACAACAAGACGGTGAGCAGCGGCATCATACCACATGCCTGTAAGGTATGGAAGCTGTCCGGACTCAATGCCTTTTTTCAGAAATGACCGGATGTATTCGCCTCCGAGGGTGTATTCATCTATGACAGTGTCGTATTTGACAGAATTTCTTATGTAAATTCTGTCGTCAGAAGCCACAATGCCCAGCGGTTCACGAAACGCCTCGTCGCCGGCGAGAACAGTGCCGCTCAGGTGCAGTGTGTCTGTAGTATAACAGTTATTGCCCTCCCCGGAACCGCACGAGGTGATTCCGGAAAAGGCAATAAGTATAGTTATAATAAGGTATAGTGGCAGAAGCCTCATTGTCAGCTTAGTTTTGCGAGAGCCTCGGCTATGCGGCGCATTGCCTCGCGTATGTTGTCGTCGGAGGTCGCGTAACTGAGCCTTATGTATCCGGGCAGACAGAATGCCTCGCCGGCGACAGTTGCCACATGACCCTCCTCAAGCAGGTACATTGCCAGGTCGGAGTCGTTGGATATGACCCGGTCGCCATACTTCTTGCCAAAATATGAAGATACTTTCGGGAACAGGTAGAAGGCTCCCTGCGGCACATTGACTCCTATGCCGGGAATCTCTTTGGCAAGCTCAACAACAAGGTTGCGGCGGCGTTCAAAGGCAACACGCATTTCCTCTACACAGTCCTGCGGTCCGTTGTAGGCAGCCTCGGCGGCTTTCTGTGCCACAGACGACGGGTTTGAGGTGTACTGGCTTTGCAGTTTTGTGACAGCCTTGGCTACGGGCATCGGCGCGGCTATAAAACCTATGCGCCAGCCGGTCATGGCATAAGCCTTGCTGACACCGTTTACCACCACCACCCGGTCGGCTATCTCGGGGAATGCGCCAAGCGATGTGAAGCTGCCGGTAAAGTTTATGTGCTGATATATCTCGTCAGCTATAATGGTTATGTCGGGATAGTCTTTCAGCACATCTACAAGCCCCTGCAACTCGTCACGGGTGTAAACGCTGCCGGTGGGGTTTGAGGGCGAGCAGATGATTATGAGCCGTGTGCGTGCTGTTATGGCATCGCGCAACTGATTCGGTGTGATTTTAAAGTCCTGGTCAATGCCTGCCGGCACAAGAACGTTTGTGCCTTCGGCAAGTTTTACCATTTCCACATAGCTTACCCATGCGGGTGTGGGTATGATAACTTCGTCGCCGGGATTTACAATGCTCAGCACCGCGTTGCACAATGCCTGCTTGGCACCGCCGCCCACTACAATCTGCTCGGGCGCGTACTCAACTCCGTTTACCTGACGCAGATTGTCGGCAATTGCCTTGCGGAGTGACATATAGCCAGCTACCGGTGTGTAAAAAGTGAAATTGTCTTCAATAGCTTTTTCAGCAGCTGCCTTGATGTGGTCGGGAGTGTTGAAGTCGGGTTCTCCGACAGACAGGTTTATGACATCGACTCCCTGGGCTTTGAGCTCGGCGCTTTTCTGAGACATAGCCAGAGTCTGGGACGGTGACAGGTTGGTGACGCGGTCTGAAATCTGAATCATATTTGACGGTGTTGTTTAAAATTATATTTGTGCAAAGATAATGAATGTGGTGAACATTGGGCGTGTTTCCGGGGTTGAAAACATGAACGCTTAAATAAATTTTGAATAATATGGACAAGGATATGTTGGGCAGACTGTTGTCAGAGAAGGGTACGGTTCTTGTGGAGTTCTATGCCACATGGTGTCCTCATTGCCGTAAAATGATGCCGGTGGTAGAGGATGTCAAGGCTTCGCTCGAAGGCAAGGTGCCGGTATATCAGTTTGATATAGACAAGGAACCGGACCTTTCCGACGAGCTGAAAGTGGAAGTTGTGCCGACTTTTATGGTTTTTAAAGACGGGGAGATGGTGTGGAAGACCAGCGGGGAAATTGACGGAAACATGCTCTACTCAAAGGCTGAGGAAAACATGTGATTGCGCCTAATTGGATAAAATATCGTATACTGAAATGCGCTGACGCACGTCAGGCAATATAAAGACACCTGAAAATACCGGAGGCTGTGCCTATTTTGACACAGCCTCGTTGTGAGTGTGGTGCGCATGAAGGGACTCGAACCCCCACGTCCTGAGACATTAGATCCTAAGTCTAACGCGGCTACCAATTACGCCACATGCGCGGTTTGTGGCTGCAAAGATACAAATATGCAGTGGGTCGCGCAAGTTTTTCGGCGTAAAAAGTTTTTAAAAGAGCTTTTCGGGGTATGTGCCGTCTTCGTGCAGCTTGGCAAATTTTTCAACAACACCGGGACGGTCGGCGGCGTATGTCACGCCAAACCAGCGGCTGTCTGTGTCAAGCACTTTGACTGTGGCTTCGCCGTTGCGTATCAGGGTGTCGATTGCGAGGGGTATGAAAAATTCGCTCTTCGGTGTGTTGATGTCTTTGTCAAGGAATGCCTTGAATTCGCGTTCGCTGAAGTCAAAGTAGTCGGGAGTGAATCCCCACAGGTTCATTGACACCGGTGTGGCAGGGTCAAGGGTCTGTTCAACACCGTTTTCGTCGGTAAACACAATTTTACCGTCTTTGTCGTAGCTGATGGCTGTACGTTCTACAACAGATGTCAGGTGACCGTCCTCGGAGGTAGAGCAAACGCCGCGGGCAACAGAGCCGTTTTCGGTCATGGTGTTGCCCACACGGAATCCTACCATGCAGTAGTCGCCTTTGCTGTCGCGGGGGCGTGAGAGTTCTTTTGCAATTACTTCAAAGGCGTTGCGTCCGTAGAAGTCATCGGCGTTGATAACGGCAAACGGTTCCTTGATGGCGTCTTTGCCCATGAGCACCGCATGGTTGGTACCCCAGGGTTTTGTGCGGTCTGCCGGGCAAGTGTAGCCTTCGGGCAGCGCGTCAAGGCTCTGGAACACAACTTCAACCGGTATGTGACCTTCGTATTTGGACAGTATTTTTTCGCGGAAGTCCTGCTCGAAGTCTTTGCGTATTACGAAAACAACCTTGCCGAATCCGGCGTGTATGGCATCGTAGATAGAATAGTCCATGATGGTTTCGCCGTGGGGTCCGAGTCCGTCAAGCTGTTTGAGACCTCCGTAGCGGCTGCCCATGCCGGCAGCAAGAACAAATAAGGTGGGTTTCATTGTGGTAATGAGGTTATTTTGTTTTGAATGAGAATACTATGGTTTCGGAGTATTTTTCTCCGGGGCGCAGCACCGGCGAAGGAAACTGCGGTTTGTTCGGCGCGTCGGGGCAGTTCTGGCATTCTATAGCCACACCGTCGTAGTCGTTGTAGGGGCGACCTGCCTTGTTGTCAGGCGACCCTGCGAGCCAGTTGCCGGTATAAACCTGCACGGCAGGCTGTGTGGTGAGTACTTCCAGAACACGTCCGCTCGGCTCGGACGAAAGGGTTGCAATGAGGGCGGGTTCGTTTTTGGAGCAGTTGTCGGCTACCCAGCAGTTGTCGAATCCTTTGCCGTATTCAAGCGCCGGAAATTTTTCCGAAATGTCTTTGCCGATTTTCTTGGCGGTGGTGAAATCCATCGGGGTGCCCTGTACCGGAGCTATCTCGCCGGTGGGTATGAGGGTGTCGTCGGTAGGCAGCCATTTGCTGCAGTTCAGTTGCAGTTCATGATTGAAGATGTTTCCTGAATCATGCCCTTCAAGGTTCCAGTATGCGTGGTTTGTGAGATTTATTACAGTGGGCGCGTCGGTGTCTGCTGACAGTTTCAGGGTAAGGGTATTGTCTTCTGTCCAGCAGTATGTGGCGGTTACGTCAAGATTTCCGGGATAGCCCTCTTCGCCGTCTTCGCTGTGTAGAGAGAATGTCACTGTGCCTGATGCGGCGTCTGCGGTACTGTTCCATATACGGTTCATGAAACCGGTGGGTCCACCGTGCAGGGCGTTGGACCCATTGTTTATGGCAAGGTTATATTCTTTGCCGTCGAGGGTAAAGTGTCCTTTGGCTATGCGGTTTGCAAAGCGTCCGGGAATTTTTCCGGCGCACGGGCCGTCGGCGATATAGTCGGCGGGGTTTCGGTAGCCTATGGCAACGTCAGTCAGAACTCCGTAGCGGTCAGGTACAATAACTGATACAGTGCCGGCTCCGAGGGAAGACAGTGTTACAGATGCTCCAGAGGCGTTGGTCAGGGTATAAAGGGTAATTTCACCCATCGGTGAAGTTGCCGAGGTTTTTTCGATTTTCATCCGGTTTAGCTTTAAGTGTTCTAATGACGCGAAGTTAGCCATTTATTTTGAAAAAAACGACTATGACGGATGAATTAACGCGCTTTTGTGTCGGATAAATCGGTTTATGTAGGTTCAGAGGGCGTTTCATATACCTGTAGTCTGACAGATATTATGAAAACACCCTCTGAATATGCGTGCTAAGGACTGAAAAATCTATTTGTTCAGCAGTCTTTTGCGCTCCTGCTCGGCAGCTTTGAGCTCGGCGCTTACAGCTTTGGCCTCGGCTGAGTTGCTATTGCCTACAGTAACGATTTTGGAGGAGCGTGACCGGTTTGTGGAAGCAGTCATGCTGGTTTTGTTTGCGTTTCGCCTTGTCTTAGCTGCGTTTTCTTTGGCTTTTGCCGCGTTTTGAATCATTATCTGGACTTGCTTGTCATTGAGCTGTGATGTCGTTGTGCCTCTGTAAATTACGTCCGGGTCGTCGTTTACAGAAATTACAAGCTGGTATTTGCCTTTCTTTATGGTTGACAGTCTGTAGTTTCTGGTTTCCTGCGGGCGTCTGAAACGCATTATTATTTCGCCGTCTTTGCCGGGCTTGATAATGACTGTCGCGGCATCTGACTCACGGCTTAGAAGTTTTTCGCGAATGCTGTTGTACACCGCTTTGCTTTTGAATGTATAGCGGTAGGACGCATTGGTTATTCGGCGAGAGTTCGGATGGCGGTTGACAACTATGTTGCGGTCTATTTCATCTGCGGTGTTCATGGTGGAAACTATGTCGTCGTGCCAGTCGGGTGCGGCAGATGCGGCTAAGGAGGAAATGATAATGGATATAATGAAAATGCAATATCTTGACATGGCTGGAAGTTTTTGAGGATGTTAAGAGTATGTTTGCTTTTAACTTTATGAAATCTTTAGATGTCTTTCAGGTCTGTTTGAAGATTTAGTTCAGTCATTATGGAACCCCATAACTCCTTCTCTCAATCTCCAAACATACTTTGAAATCCGCTCTAAATCTAAACATAAGCCAAAAGTAAACATACTCTAAGAAAAACGGTCTTCGATGCATTCTGACGCCTGAGATTCAGACGCCTGAAGTTCAAGTTCTAAGAGAGTGGCTTCAAGTTCGGTGATTTTGATTTCGCTTTTGATTTCGTCAAAGTCGGTCATTATCACACCGTTGACTTCTGAGTACGAGCCTTCGTAGGCTGAGCCGGAAATTCTGTTGCCCTGATTTCCTGCGCTCAGGCTCCACCCGGCGGCAAGGGTCACTGCCACGGATGCCGCCACTCCTGAAATCCATTTTTTTACAACAGGCTTTGCAGGAGCAGGAGCGGAAACAGACACGGCATTTTGTTCGGGCATTCCGTCGGCGTACCACCGGAACATAGGGATGTACTGTTTCAGCCGCAGTGGAATAGCCTGTGTTGTAAAAAACTGTTGCAGAGCTTTGTCTTCGGCGCAGGAGGTGTTGCCTTCGAAAAATCTGGCAAGAAGTTCGTCTATGTTGTCGTGGTTGATGGTCATAGTCTTGAATATATGTCTCTTACTTTTTTACGGGCTCTTGACAGTGCTGTGCGCACGGCAACGGGGGTCGACCCTACAAGGGATGCTATCTCATCGGTTTACATGTCCTCGAGATGCTTCATCTTCAACACCGCCTGTTCCATGGGCGGCAGCAAATCAATGGCTTTCAGCAGCTCCGGTTCGATGGCTTCTTCGTAGGGTCCGGCGGCAATCTGCTCGGCATCTGACAGCTCTACCGAGTTTTTGCGCGACCGCAGGGCAGAGATGCACACTCTGCGCAAAATTACGGTGGCAGGAGCTGCCGGAGAAGAGTAGCCGTCAAGGCGGTCTTTGAAAAACCAGAGTTTGAGCAAGGTGTCCTGAACCGCATCCGCAGCCTCGTCTTCTCTTCCGAGAATACATATTGCGGTGGTCATGAGGCGCGGGCGCAGATTCCGTACCAGTGATTCAAACTCGGTTCTTTGCATCGGTTCTGGAAAGTCTATTTGATGACTGTGGCACCTGATGCGGTGTTTTTGAAAGAGGCTCCTTTTACAACTGATGCCTCGCAGCGTTCAAGGGCGTGACATGTTATTGAGGAGCTTGAGCTTTGGCATGACGCGTTTACAATCAGTGTCTTCAGTGAGCCTGCCATGATGCTTGATGCGCTTGATGCGGTCAGAACGGCGTTCTGGCAGTTGCCTGACAGCGATATGTCGCCGGAGCTGCCCGATGTGGCTTTTAGTGAAGTGGCGTTTATGCCTGATATGCTGATGTCGCCGGCGGAAAAAGACAATGCTGTGAGGTTGTCGACATTCGCTTTTTTTATCTTGATGTCACCTGATGACGATGAAGATGCTTCCAAAATTGTGGCAACGACATTGGAGCAGTCTATGTCGCCCGCCGAGTTGGAGTTGAATCTTGCGGCGTTTTTGGCAATGGCACTTGAGATTTTTACATCGCCTGCCGAGTTGGCGATTGCCGAAACGGAGTTTGCCTTGATATTTTCAACTTCTATGTCACCTGCGGAGTTGGAAGTTAGCTTGCATTCGGTGCAATCGATGTTTTTTGCCTTTATGTCGCCGGCGGAGTTGACAATCAGCTGTATGGTGGAGCTGTTTGTCAGGTCGGTCATGATTTTGATATCGCCTGCGGAATTGGTTCGGAATGTCCTGACAGACGGAGCGGATATTCTGAGTTTCGGCGTTTTTTTTGAGTTGCGTATCTGGGTGTTGTCTTTGTAGCGAACCGACAGCACTGAGTTTGACGCCTCTATCTTTATGTATTCAAAGAGGTTTGCCGGAGCCTCAAGTTCGGCTTTCACAGTGGCAGACTGCGTGTACTCAATGTCGATAGCGGTCTGAGTGCGGAGTTCGTAGATGCTCTGGGAGGGTAGCGAAACCGGTTTGGTGACTATTGTGCCTGATGCTGTAACTGTTTCGGCGACTGCGCCGGCCGCAGCGAGCATCAACGCTGCGAGAAATGTGAAAATGCGGGTCATGATTGAAAAGTTTTTTTGTTGTTTCTGATACTATGACGCGCAAAGTTTGCCGAACGTTACATCGAACAAATGTTAAATTGTAATTTCTCCGCAGATAGAGTGCCCGATATGGTCTCTCACATCCTCAGGCGACAGCCCCAGACCGAAAAGATACATCATTTTTGTTATTGCCGCTTCGGCTGTTATGTCATGTCCCGACACAACACCGCTTGCCGCGAGTGTGTCGCCCGCATGGTAGCGTTTGTGCACGCCGCCGTTGACACACTGGGTCACATTCACTATCACAACCCCGCGGTCCACCGCGTCGCGTATCGCGTCTGTAAACCATTTTCCTGTCGGGGCGTTGCCTGCACCGTATGTCTTCAGCACAATTCCTTTTATGCCCGGTGTGTTGAGCTGGTGGCGCAGAGTCTGTTCTGTAAGTCCCGGAAACAGGTCGATGAACATCACCGAGGAGTCCATGTTGTAGTGGGCTCGGAGCGGGCGGTGCTCCACAAGCCGGTAAAGAGCCTCGCTGTTGAAATGTATGCCGAGACCTATCTTTGCAAGCGGCGGGTAGTTGTTGCTTTTGAATGCGTTGAAGTTGTCGGCGCTCATTTTGGTGGAACGGTTGCCGCGCCACAGGTAGTTTTCAAACAGTATGGCTACTTCCTGTACTGTCGGCGCTCCGGCGGGGTTGACTGACGCCGCTATCTGCAATGCCGTTATGAGGTTTTCTTCGCCGTCAGTTCTCACTTCGCCGATTGGCAGCTGTGAACCGGTTATGATTACAGGCTTGCTGAGGTTTTCGAGCATGAACGACAGGGCAGACGCTGTATATGCCATTGTGTCGGTGCCGTGCAGCACTACAAAGCCGTCGTATGCCCGGTAGTTCTGTTCAATAGCCGTTGCAATCTGCACCCAAAGCTCCGGACTCATGTCCGAGGAGTCAATGGGCGGGTTGAAAGAGATGTTGTCTATCTCGTAATTGAGTTTGCGCACCTTAGGCACATTGTCGATAAGGTGGGTGAAATCAAAGGGCTGCAGCGTGTGGGTGGCGGGGTTCTCGATCATGCCGATTGTGCCGCCGGTGTATATGATGAGCAGCCGGGGTCTGCCGGTGTTATTGTTCATGACAAACAGATTTATTTTACCTGAGCACCGGGTACCACCGGTCCTGTCGGACCTATTACTACAAGTGAGCCGTCGGCGTTTTCGGCAGACAGTATCATGCCCTGGGACTCTATGCCGCGCAGTTTGCGGGGAGGCAGGTTGGCGATGAAGCACACCTGTTTGCCTACAAGGGTCTCGGGCGCGTAGTGGGCAGCTATGCCGCTGACAATTGTGCGTCCGCCGAGCCCGTCGTCTATTCTGAATTTGAGCAGTTTGTCGGCTTTAGGCACTTTTTCGCACTCAAGCACGGTGCCGACCCTTATGTCTGCCTTCATGAATGTGTCGAAGTCGACATCCGCAGCCTGTGGCTGTGCCTTGAAGTTTTTCAGCTTGTTCTCCTGTTTTATTCTCTCAAGCCGTTCAAGCTGTCCGTTTATGGCTTCGTCCTCTATCTTTTCAAACAACAGTTCCGGTTCGCCTACCGGTGTGCCGGGTTTAAGTATGTCATCTGAGCCGAGCATGTTCCATGATATGTTTTCAACACCGAGCATCGCGCACAGCTTGCTGCTCATAAACGGCATGAACGGTTCAAAGGCAATGGCTATGTTGGCACACAGCTGTAGCGCGCGGTTCAGAATGGTTTCCGTGCGCGCGGCGTCGGTCTTTGCAACTTTCCAAGGTTCGGTTTCCTGAAGGTATCTGTTGCCGATGCGGGCGAGTTCCATAGCGTCCTTGAGGGCTTCGCGGAAGTGGAATGTGTCGAGGTTGGCGCTCAGGCTTGCCGCAGCGTTCTTCATGTCTTCCGCCATTTTCAGGTCGGTTTCATCGCAAGAGCCGGCGGCGGGCACTTTTCCGCCGCAGAATTTGTGGGTAAGAACCACGGCACGGTTTACAAAGTTGCCGAGCACGGCTACGAGCTCGTTGTTGTTGCGCGCCTGGAAGTCTGCCCAGGTAAAGTCGTTGTCTTTGGTTTCCGGGGCGTTGGCTGTAAGCACATATCTCAGGGTGTCCTGTTTGCCGGGGAAATCGCGAAGGTATTCATGCAGCCACACAGCCCAGTTTCGCGAGGTTGAGATTTTGTCGCCTTCGAGGTTGAGAAACTCGTTTGCAGGCACATTGTCAGGCAGCTGGAAGTTGTCACCGTATGCCATGAGCATGGCAGGAAATACAATGCAGTGAAACACGATATTGTCCTTGCCGATAAAGTGGATAAGACGGGTGTCGTCGCTTTTCCACCACTTTTCCCATGAATCCGGCAGGAGTTCCTTGGTGTTTGATATATAGCCTATCGGGGCGTCGAACCATACATACAGCACCTTGCCTTCGGCGCCTTCGACAGGCACAGGCACGCCCCATTTCAGGTCGCGGCTCACAGCTCTCGGCTGAAGCCCCATGTCGAGCCAGGATTTGCACTGACCGTAAACATTTGTTTTCCATTCCTTGTGTCCGTCGAGAATCCATTTGCCGAGGGCGTTTTCAAATTTGTTCAGTGGCAGGTACCAGTGGGTTGTCTCTTTCCAGCTGACAGGCGATGAGGTCAGGCGGGAATGGGGGTCTATGAGGTCGGTTACGCTCAGCGATGTGCCACAGCTTTCGCACTGGTCGCCGTAAGCCTCTTTGCCGCAATGGGGACATGTGCCGGCAACATATCTGTCGGCGAGAAATTCGTCGGCTTCGGCATCGTAGGGCTGCTCGGATGTCTTTACTTCGAATTCACCCTTGTCGTACAGCCGTTTGAAAAATTCGGAGGCTGTGGCGCGGTGGATGTCGGATGTCGTGCGCGAGTAGATGTCGAAACTTATGCCAAGCTCAGCCATGGAATCGCGTATTATAGTGTGGTAGCGGTCCACGATGTCCTGTGGAGTAACGCCCTCTTCGCGGGCCTTGATGGTGATAGGCACACCATGCTCGTCACTGCCGCCGATCATAATGACTTCCTCGCCTTTGAGGCGCAGGTAACGCGCATAGATGTCGGCGGGAACATACACGCCTGCGAGGTGTCCGATATGCACCGGTCCGTTGGCGTAGGGCAGGGCGGTGGTTATGAGAGTACGGTTGAATTTCTTTTCCATTACTGAGTCAAATATTTAACGAGCTGCAAATTTAGTTGAAATAATTGCAAAATCAAAGAGACAGGGTGTAAGTGTGACATGCCACTCCGCTTGCGCCGAAACCGCTTTTCTGCAGCAGAAGCCCGGAGTTAAGCACCGCCCCCCCACTTTCGGTAGAGCCTCCCATGTCAAGATAGTCGAATGACGGGCGGCAGAGCGATAACACATGGTCAATGACTGCGGCAAGGGCTTTGGTGTCGCGCCCTTTTTCGGTTGTTGCCATATACTGGATTTTTGCCGTGCGTCCGCAAAAGTATATTACGGCTCCTGCAATGGTTTCTCCGTCAATTGTTGCGGTGTAAAGCCGTATATTGTCGTGAAACAGCGTTGCGAGCTTGGTGATTTCATCTAAGCTATGTACCGGTCTGGCGCCATGTTTGGTTTCGAGGCGGTTGCTGAGTATTTCCCAGTATGCAGGGTAGTCGGCAGATTCATGTACCTCAACGCCCGAAGTTACGGCAAGTTTCAGAGCCTGTCTTGTGCTTTCGTTCCAAGGATTCGGATTTCTAAGGTTGATTGCGGAGGACAGCACGCACGATGTCTGTACGGCGCCAAGGCGAAACAACGCGTACACATCCTCATCGGATGGCACGCCGGTGTAGATGTGGGGCTGCGGCGAGTAGACAAGCCTTTTTACACCTGCGGCGCGCAGGTGTTCTGTAGCAGCCTCAAACAGTTCGAGCATGGTTGTGCCGTTGAAGTGCCTGCGCGGAGTAATCCAGCCGCCGTACGACAGCCCTCTGTGCGATGACACCGTGTCGCCTGAAATTTCGGCGGGAAGCATGGCGAGCAGCCTGCCGCGGGTGTTGAACGCCAGCAGCGAGCAGTCGGCAAACCGGTCGGAGTGGTATTCCATATAATCCCGCCGGAACAGGAATGACGGGCAGCGGCTTCGCGCGGCGAAGTCGTTCCATCTGTCCCTGAAATCCGGAGTATATCGGGCTATGACCATGAATTAACCAAGCCTAAAGAGTTAGCCTAAAGAGCCAGGCGGTATATCTCGGCGGTGTCTTCGGCACGAAGAGTCAGGTATCCGCCGATTGCCTCACCTTTATTTATATGCAATCTGCGCACCATTTCGTCTATGTCGGGCTGCGGCACTCCAAGTTCAGCGAAAGTCACGGGGAGTCCTATGCTGCCGAAAAAGGCTTTCAGACACTGGATGCCTTCAAGGGCTGCGGCGGAATCGTCCGGGTTGCTCACATCAAACACCCGGCGTGCAAACTGTGCTATCTTGCCCGGAGCGCGTTGAGCCATGAATGTCATCCACGCGGGGAAAATCACAGCGAGCCCTGCCCCGTGGGTAACATTGTACATAGCGCTGATTTCGTGTTCGATAGCGTGGCTTGCCCAGTCTTCGCGGCGTCCTGTGCCGCAGATGCCGTTATGGGCGAGTGTGCCGCTCCACATTATATTGGCGCGCGCCTGATAGTCTTCGGGGTTCTCCATTACCTTGCGCGCCTCTCCGATAATGGCTTTCAGAATGCCTTCGCTCACCCGGTCGGTAATCTCGACATCCGGCGTGGGAGTGAAGTACCGTTCCATGATGTGAGCCATCATGTCGGCTATGCCGCTCGCTGTCTGATAGGGCGGCAGCGTGTATGTCAGCTCCGGGTTGAGCAGCGCGAACTTGGGGCGCAGCACATAGTCGGTGCGGAGCGATATTTTTATCTTGTCCTTGGCGAGTGTAATCACCGAATTGCCGCTGCCCTCGCTGCCGGCGGCGGGAATTGTGAGCACAACCCCGACAGGCAGCGCCTCGGCAGGGATGCTCTTGCCTGAATAGAAATCCCAGAAATCGCCGCTATACGGCACCCCCAGCGCTATCGCCTTGGCTGTGTCTATGACCGAGCCGCCGCCCACGGCAAGAATGCCGTCGATGTTGTTGCTGCGGCAAAGCTCTATGCCTTCGCGCACCGGCCCGTCAAGCGGATTTGGCTCGATGCCTCCGAGCTCAATGCTTTCTATGCCTGCTGCGGCAAGCGAGGCGCGCACGCGGTCAAGCACGCCGGAGCGCACGGCGGACCCTCCGCCGTACACCGTCAGTACTCTCTTTACGCCGATAGCTGCAGCTTCCTTGCCGGCTTCATTCTCGGCTCCTGCTCCAAATACATATCTGGTGGGGGTGCAATATGTGAAATTTTTCATTTTGGGGTTGATGTTTGGTTTTACATGCAAAGATACAGCCCGAAACAAGCCGGTGTTGCCCGAAGCGGTGATTTTGTTGAGTTAAAGAAAATTAAAAGTTGCGTTTGCTCAACGGGTTGTCGTCATATATGGCGCATTATCAGCAGAATATTGGGGTCGGAATGTGAGGTGGGCTGATTTTTATGCACAAAAATACTTTGCAGGTGTTTTTAAAAACATTACTTTTGCGTTTACGGAAAAATTTTCGTGACAAAATGGTTAATCCTTAAGTCTTAATATTACAACACAGAATTATTTATGAGATTGCAAGACAAAAAAATCTATCCCTGGATAGTGGTTGGGCTGCTGTGGGTGGTGGCACTCCTTAATTATATGGACAGGCAGATGCTCTCTACCATGCAGGGCAATATTGCCGAGAGCATCCCCGCGCTCAGAAATGCGGAGGCATTCGGCGCGCTGATGGCGATATTCCTTTGGGTGTATGGATTCTGTAGCCCGTTTTCAGGAGCCGTTGCCGACAGAGTGAGCCGCAAATGGCTCATAGTGGGTTCGCTCGGCGTATGGAGCGCCGTAACCTACCTTATGGGCTACTGTGACAGCCTTCAGGTACTGATGTGGCTCCGCGGCATAATGGGTGTCAGCGAGGCGCTTTACATACCTTCAGCCCTTTCTCTCATAGCCGACTTCTTTACAGGCAAAGGACGCTCTCTGGCAATCGGACTGCACATGACCGGCCTCTACTGCGGTCAAGCATTGGGCGGATTCGGTGCCATGGTGGCAGGCAACTGGAGCTGGCAGGCAACATTCCACTGGTTCGGAATAATCGGAGTGGTATACGCTTTTGTACTCATATTCCTGCTCCACGAAAAGAGCGGATACGGCAGCAAGGCGCGTACCGAGCGGAAAGTTTCAGTGCCGGTAAAGAAAGAAACAGTCATACAGTCGTTTGCAGTGGTGTTCTCCAGCATCGCATTCTGGGTGATACTCTTCTTCTTCGCAACAATATCGGTGCCGGGATGGGCTACAAAGAACTGGCTGCCGACTCTTTTTCACGACAACCTCGGTCTTGACATGAACTGGGCGGGTCCGATGGCTACGCTCACAATCGCCGTGTCAAGTTTCATCGGTGTAATGATCGGAGGCCCGATAAGCGACAGGTGGGTCAAGAAAAATGTAAGGGGACGAATCTACACAAGCGCCATAGGCATGGCTATGATGATACCCGCCCTTGTGTTTGTGGGTCTTGCCCATAACGCGCTGCTGTCGGTGCTAGCCGGATTCTTCTTCGGTGTCGGCTACGGTATGTTCGATGCAAACAACATGCCTATCCTCTGCCAGTTCGTGTCATCGCGTCAGCGTGCAATGGCATACGGATTTATGAACTCGCTCGGAGTTATCATGGGCGCCGTGACAACCCAGCTGCTCGGTGGTCTTGCCGATTCCATAGGTCTTGGCTCATGCTTCGCATTCATGGGAGCTATTGTGGTAGTGGCGCTTGTGCTGCAGCTTGTTGTACTGCGCCCGAAAAGCGATGACAAAGACGACGAAGAGGCTGCCGCAGCGCACATAGCCGATGCCGAAGCCGAAACCGCGCAGGCTTGATTGTAAACAGAATAGCATCTCAGCAACACGCGAGTTACTGAGAGCCGAGATACAAAATTTACATAGAATAACATAATAACCTATTATAACATATTGATTATGGAATTTGAAAAAATCAAAGGGCTGATTGATGCACCTTTCACACCGATGCTCCCCAACGGAGACATAAACCTTGAACCCATACCCGCCTATGCGGCAATGTTGAAAAAGAACGGGCTCAAAGGCGTGTTCATCAACGGCTCAAGCGGCGAAGGCTATATGCTCACTACCGACGAGCGTAAAAAACTTGCCGAAGCGTGGGTAAAAGCCGTTCCCGAAGATTTCAAGGTAATTGTGCATGTGGGCAGCTGCTCCCTCCGCGAGGCTAAGGAGCTGGCTCGTCATGCTGCGGAAATCGGTGCATGGGGCATAGGTGCCATGGCTCCTCCGTTCCCCAAAATCGGTCGCGTGGAAGAACTGGTGAAATACTGTGAGGAAATCGCTTCGGCGGCTCCGCAGCTCCCGTTCTACTACTATCATATTCCTGCCTTCAACGGCGCTTTCCTGCCGATGGTGGACATGCTGAAGGCTGTCGACGGCAGAATACCCAACTTCGCCGGCATCAAATATACCTTCGAGAGCCTTTACGAGTACAACCAGTGCCGCCTGTATAAAAACGGCAAATTCGACATGCTCCACGGTCAGGACGAAACAATTCTGCCCTCGCTTGCCCAGGGTGGCGCTCAGGGCGGCATCGGCGGCACTACAAACTACAACGGCAAAGAGCTTACCGGCATTATCGAGGCTTGGCAAAAAGGCGACATCGAAACAGCGCGCGAAAAACAAAACTTCTCCCAAGCTGTCATAAATGTAATCTGCAACTACCGTGGCAACATTGTAGGCGGCAAACGCATCATGAAGCTCATCGGACTTGACCTCGGTCCCAACCGCGTGCCTTTCCGTAACCTCACCGATGAAGAGGAAGCAGCCATGAAAGCCGAGCTTGAGGCTATCAATTTCTTTGACCGTTGCAATAAATTCTGATAATTTTATGTGGACTCTTGATACACCCAAATATCTCTCTGAATGGCGTAACCGCTATCGCCGCGACCTTCTTGACGATATTCTCCCTTTCTGGCTCAAACACGGACTTGACAAAGAAAACGGAGGTGTGTACACATGTGTGGATCGCGAAGGCAATCTGATGGACAGCACCAAATCGGTGTGGTTTCAGGGCAGATGCGCATTCATTTACGCCTTCGCGTACAACAAAGTGGAAAAACGCCCCGAATACCTCGAAATGTCAAAAAGCTGTATTGACTTTATCGAAAAACACTGCTTTGATTCTGACGGCAGGATGTACTTCGAGGTTATGGCAGACGGCACCCCGCTCCGCAAACGCCGCTATGTGTTCAGCGAGTGCTTCGCAGCTATCGCCATGTCAGAGTACGCTCTCGCAACTTCCGACAGGTCTTATGCCGAGAAGGCTCTGTCTCTGTTCAAGGACATAGAGCGCTTCATATCCACTCCCGGCATTCTGGAACCGAAATACCTGCCCACACAGAAAGCTATCGGGCACTCGGTGACAATGATTCTCATCAACACTGCCGCGCGCATTCGAGAAGCCATTGCCGACCCCGTTCTGAACGAGCAGATTGACCGCAGTGTCGATGCGATACGCCGCTATTTCATACACCCCGAGTACAAGGCGCTCCTTGAAATGGTGACACCCGAAGGCGAACTGATTGACACCATAAACGGGCGCACCATAAACCCCGGTCACTGTATAGAAACCGCCTGGTTCCTGCTCGAAGAGGCAAAATATCGGGGCTGGGACGAAGGCTCAGGCAAGGAAATAAAGGAAATGGCGCTTCAGATTCTCGACTGGTCATGGGACTGGGGCTGGGACCAGGAGTTCGGAGGCATAATAAACTTCCGCGACTGCAAAGGTTTTCCGGCTCAGGACTACTCTCAGGACATGAAGTTCTGGTGGCCGCAGACTGAGGCGGTGATAGCTACACTATATGCCTACGAGGCTACCGGCGACACAAAGTACCTTGAGATGCACCGGCTTGCAAACGACTGGATGTACGAGTTCCTGCCCGACCCCGTTTACGGAGAATGGTTCGGCTATCTGCACCGCGACGGTTCGGTTGCGCAGCCCGCCAAAGGCAACCTCTTCAAAGGTCCTTTCCATATCCCCAGAATGCTTATTAAGAACCAGCTTATAATTGACAACATTTTGGAAACCACTTCTAAATGAGACGTTTCATAGCATCAGCCGCCGCACTCCTCGTTGCAGGAGCGGCGGCTTTTGCCGTTTTTGCGGCAAATCCTGTCAAGGTTGCATGTGTCGGAAACAGCATCACATACGGCTTTCTGGTCAAAGATAGGGAAGAAAATGCCTATCCTAAACAGCTCGGACGCATGTTGGGCTCCGGCTATGACGTGAGAAATTTCGGCAGGTCAGGTGCCACATTGCTTACCAAAGGTCATAACCCCTATGTAAAGAATCCGGAGTTTGGCGCCGCGCTTGCATTTGCCCCCGACATAGTGGTGATACACCTTGGCGTGAATGACACCGACCCGCGTGACTGGCCCGACCATAATAATGAATTTGTACATGACTACATAGCGCTTGTCGACAGCTTCCGCAGCGTCAATCCCGATGTTAGGGTGATTATGGCAAACATTTCACCTCTTACAAGCAAGCACTTCAGATTTCGCAGCGGCACCCGCGACTGGCGCATTCAGGTCAGAAAAGCGATAACCGATGTGGCTGAAGCTGTAGGTGCGGAGCTGATTGACTTCGGCGACGACCTGCGCGACCGCACCAATCTGCTTACAGACGGCATTCATCCCGACGCCAAAGGAGCAGGCGTGCTTGCCGGTAGTGTGTACAGAGCAATAACAGGCAACTACGGCGGTCTGCGTATGCCCCAGGTTTACGGTTCCGGCATGGTGCTGCAGCGCTACAAGCCGCTGGACATATCAGGTACTGCCGATGCAGGGGCTCAAATCTCGGTGACCCTTGCCGGCACTACGGCGCGTACTACTGCCGACAATCGCGGACGCTGGGCTGTTCAGCTGCCCCCGATGTTTGAGGCTGTCGGTCTTACAATGACGGTTTCCGACGGCTCGTCAACACTCTCTTTTTCCGATGTGGCTGTCGGCGAGGTATGGCTTGCCTCCGGACAAAGCAACATGGAGTTTCACCTTGACTGGTGCAAGACCTTTGCTGCTGACTCCGCCCTGTTCAACGACCCCATGCTCCGGCTCTATGACATGAAGCCGAGAGTGACCACAGACAATGTTGTGTGGAACGAGGCTGATATGGACTCTCTTGACAATCTTGTTTATTATCTCCCGTCGCAATGGCGTAAATCCGATGCCCGTACTGCGGCCTCATTCTCTGCCGTGGCATGGTATTTTGGCAAGATGCTCCGCGATAGTCTCAAAGTGCCGGTCGGCATTATAAACAACGCAATCGGCGGCTCCGGCACGGAGGCATGGATAGACATCGAAACCCTTGAACTCGGAATGCCTGAAGTGCTTGTCAACTGGCGCAAAAATGACTATGTGCAGCCATGGGTGCAGGGCAGGGCAGACAAAAACACAGGCGGTAACGCCGCACGTCGCCACCCGTATGAGCCGACTTACCTCTTTGCCACCGGTATACGCCCTCTGGCAGCTTACCCTATTGCTGGTGTCATCTGGTATCAGGGCGAAAGCAATGCCCACAACATAGAGGTACACGAAGGTCTTTTCTCGCTGCTCGTGCAGAGCTGGCGCAAGCAGTGGGCGCAGCCGCAGCTGCCGTTCATATTCACTCAGCTCAGCTCGATAGCGCAACCCTCATGGCCGCAGTTCCGCGACAGCCAGCGTCGTCTTGCAAAAGCTATTCCCGGAACAGCAATGGCTGTGACTCACGACTGGGGCGACTCTCTTGACGTGCATCCGCGCAACAAACGTCCGGTGGGGCAGCGCCTCGCACGCCTCGCGCTCAACAATGTTTACAGCGTCGGCTCTGTTACCCCGTCAGGACCTCTGCCGTTGAGAGCCACCGTCATTGCTCCCGGCAAAGTGCTGGTGGAAATGGAATACGCTAACGGTCTCACCACCTCCGATGGCAAGGCGCCGCGCACTTTTGAAGTCGCTCAAATCGACGGCATATATTATCCCGTCGAGGCTTCGTTGTCAGACAACAAAATAATACTTACAAATATGGACATCACAAATCCCCGCTACGTCCGCTATGCGTGGCAACCCTTCACAAGAGCCAATCTCGTGAACTCGGACAGCCTTCCGGCTTCCACTTTCAAAATCGAAATAACCGAGACCCCCGACAGCGAGGCAGGCATTGCCTCCGGTGTGAGCGCCGCCTTTGCCGGAACAGTGGGCGGCAAGGTTATCAAAGCCGGCGGCTGCAACTTCCCCGAAAATCCCATGGCTCCCGGCAGCGTAAAGAAGTTCTATCAGTTCATTTATGAACTTCAGCAACAGCCCGACGGCTCTATTGTCAGCAAGAAAATCGGCACCCTGCCGCAGCCGGTGGCTTATGGCGCGTCGGCTACAACTCCGCGGGGGCTTGTGGCTATAGGCGGCACAACCGCCTCCGAAGCGCTGGCATCGGTAATGCTTGTCACTGTCGGTGATGACTCAAACGCGCATGTGTCGGAGCTCCCCTCTTTGCCCGCTACTGTCGACAACGCCGCCGCTGCTTACCTCGACGGCAAAGTGTATGTCGCTGGCGGCAATGTGGACGGAGTGCCTTCCAATGACCTTTTCTGCCTTGACATGGAAAACCTTGGCAAAGGCTGGAAAAAACTTAAGTCGTTCCCCGGCAATCCGCGTGTGCAGCCTGTGCTTGCCGCGTCAAAGGACGCAAAAGGCAAAAGCCGGCTCTATATGTGGGGCGGATTTGCCGGCAAAGGCGAAAACCGCGAGGCATCGCTTGACACCGATGGTCTCTCCTACGACCCTGCTTCAGGCAAATGGAGCACCCTGCCTGCGCCGGTCGACACAAAAGGCGAACCGCTCTCTACAGGCGGCGGTGTGGTTGTCACTCTTCCCGACGGTCGCATTGTGGTTGCCGGAGGAGTGAACAAGGATATATTCCTTGAGGCTTTGCGCAATCAGGCTCCCGATTACCTGTCTCATCCTATTGAATGGTACCGTTTCAATGACCTTGTCAGTGTTTTTGACCCCGCCACATCTAAATGGACTATCTCAGGCACCGACAGCGAGATTGCCCGGGCTGGCGCTGCGGCGGCTCTGACTCCTCAGGGTGAGGTATGGCTGATAGGCGGCGAGCTGAAACCACGCATACGCACCTCCAAAGTGTCAAAAATTAAAATCTGAAATTCAGATAATAATATATGAAAATCGGTCGCAACTTTCTGGTTGCGACCGATTTTCTATTATGTATAACGGAAAAATCTAAGAATCGGTTTCTTAGGGATGCAGCTCCACTATGAAACGGGTGCCGTGGCTATAGCTGTCGTCGAGGCGCAGGGTGCCGTTCATCTTAGCCACGCTCAGAGCGCACATCGGAAGTCCCAGACCGTCGCCTTTGGTGAGGTCGCGTACGGTTGCGAACGGTTTGAACAGGTCGTCTCTCTCCTCTTCAGCAATGCCGCAGCCTGTATCGGTTATGATAAACTGGATGTTGTGCGGGCCGCGCTTTTTGAAATCAAGTGTAATCTTGCCTCCCGCAGGGGTATACTCCGCGGCATTGCTCAAAAGGTGTCCAAGCACTTTGCCTAGCTCCTCCTCGTTGACCGGCGCGCTCATCTTGGGCGCGTTGACGCTCACGGTTACATCCGGTGCGGTTTTGCTTTTGGTGGCTTCTGCGAGGCTTTCACAGAAAGTCGACATGTTCACATCTTCGGTGGGATAAAGCTCGGTCTGCGTCGCTTCAAGGTCAGACAGACGCTGGATATGCGCGGCAAACTCTTTCAAAGCCTTGGCTGCCGGCAGGTCGGCAGGCAGTGTGTCAAGGGTCGGCTCCATCTGGGCGGAGATATTGGCTATGAACTGGTTCTTGAGTTCGTTGTGCTCGCGGGCAGTGGCGATTGCCTTCTTCTGACGGCGGCTGAGAGCCATGTAGCGCAGCATTCCGATGCTTACAAAAATCAGAGCGGCGGCAAAGGCGGCGGCAAGAACTATAAGACCTATTATTATAGCAGATCTTGCTGTCAGTGAGCTGTCGCGGTCGGCTATTGTGGCGTTGGCGTCGTCGTACTGTTTCTGGAGCGCCGCATAACGGGCGTCTGCCTTAACTGCGGCTACAGAATCAGCCCACGCAACATACTTTTCATAGGCACGCACTGTGAGCTTTACATTTCCGGAACGCACAGCCATGTCTATCAAATCCTTGTAGCATTTGTTTGCTTTGTCGTAGTCGTTTGCTGACAGATACAGGGCTATCAGCTTGTTTACAGCCTCATCGCCTTTGTCATTCTGCCCGAAGGTGTAGTACACATTGGCACGGGCAGATAGCAGGTCGACATTCAGCGCGCTGTCGTTTGCGGCTGAAGCCCATGTCGCCATACGCTCCAGGTGGTCGCGGGCGCTGTCGGCCTTGCGCAGCTTAAGATACATTCTCTGACGCTCACGGGCTATCGGGTAATGCAGTCCGGGCAACTGTTTTTCCGAACTCTTTTCATACTCGTTGAGCGACAGCTCGGCATTGGTCAGCATCTCGAAAGCCTCCTTGTAATAGCTTTCGCGGTGATACAGTGACGCTACATTGACAGCCGCAGGTATGGCCTTGTCCATCTGCGACTCCTTGTTGTATGCATCGAACGCCTTGAGGTAACAGTAACGCGCCTTGACGTATTCCTTTGACTCAAGTGCGGCGTCTGCCTGCTTGACAAACTGGTCGCCACGGGACTCTGCGTGGGCAAAAAACGCTGTAAACAACACAATTACAGCAAATGCTAATTTTATCGGCATTTTCATCGTTTTGATATAATTGACTCTGTAAGTACTCTTGCAAGTTGGCTAAGCAACTTCCCTGTATAATGCAAAGTTAAGCCAAAAAAACAAAACTCGGTGTTAAAATTGGGAACACGCTTGATTTTTAACATTCCGCGCACGGGCAGTTCCCTTAAATTTGCATCATGGTAAATAAAGATAGAATACTCCGTTTTTCACTCACGTTTATGATGCTTGTCGCGGCAGCGATAACCGTCAACAAAGCGTTGTTCGGCAATAATATTGTAGCATCTGTCGCGGTTGAGGATATGCTCCCGGTGTCAGCCGGTGCTATGGATGTCGATGCTGACGGCAACGCAGTGATACACACTTCCGCGGTACCCGGTACAGTCAACGGCTATGCGGGTCCGGTACATCTCGATATTTATATTGCCGACGGAAAGATTTCAGATATAAAACCACTTCCTAATGCCGATACCCCTTCTTTTTTCAGACGGGCTTCGGAGCTTTTCGGCAAGTGGATAGGCAAATCCCCGGATGAAGCGCTTGAAATGAATGTGGATGGCATAAGCGGAGCCACATATTCCTCAACAGCTATAATCAACAATATAAATGCAGGACTCTCTTACTACAAAGGAGCACAAAGCAGTGCTGCGTCTACAACTCCCTGGAAAATATGGGTAGCGCTGGCAGTTACACTCGCGGCCTGTCTGTTGCCGCTGTTTGTCAGGAACAGAGTCTACCATAACGCTCAGCTTGTAGCCAATGTTGTTGTGCTTGGATTCTGGTGCGGGCAATTCCTGGATTATACACTTATACTTAAGTATATGTCAGAGGGATTGGTGTTCCCGGCAGGGCTTGTCGCTGCTCTGATGCTCATAGCCGCTTTTGTCTACCCGTTGTTTGGAAAGCACCGGCATTATTGTACTTATATATGTCCTCTTGGCTCGGCGCAACAGATAATGGGTATGGTTTGCGGATATAAAATTCATATTTCCACAAAAGTCCTGAAAATACTTGACTGGTCAAGAAAGATTCTTTGGGCGGTGCTGATGCTGTCGCTGTGGACCGACTGCCTCACCGGGTGGATGAATCTGGAATTATTTCAGGCATTTCAGTTCAGGTCGGTATCATGGTGGATTATCGGAGCAGCATGTCTGTTTTTAGTTTTGTCAGCTGTTGTCTCACGTCCCTACTGCCGCTTTGTATGCCCCACAGGCTCGCTTTTCAAGTGTTCTGAAAATATCGGTTAACTCAAATAGTAACTCACAGTGAAAAATTCATCTTACCTTTTGATTGTCCTTGCATTAGGACTCGTATTCGTATCATATAAATGGATAGGCTCAACAGCTGCCTCAACAAATGAAACCGTTCAGAAACAGACCATCGGGGATATTCTGACCAGAACAAGTGTCCGCGCCTATTCTGACCGGAAAGTGGAAGATGAAAAAATTGACACCCTTCTCCGTGCGGCCATGGCAGCCCCTACGGCAGGAAACAAACAGCCCTGGCGTTTTGTAGTAATCAATGACAAGTCTATCTTAAATGAAATCGGTGAGAATTTCCACACAATGACAATGGCAAAGGGCGCGTCTGTTGCAGTTATTATGTGTGGAGATACAACGGCAACATTCAATGGCGACGCAAAAGACTACTGGGTACAGGATGTTTCTGCTGCATCGGAAAATCTGCTGCTTGCCGCGCACGCAATGCATCTGGGAGCCGTGTGGTGCGGCATATATCCTCAGATGACTCGTGTGCGACAATTCTCAGAAATGCTCCGGTTGCCTGAAAATATCGTTCCCATGGCTTGTATATGTGTCGGTTATCCGGCAGGAGAAACAACTCCAAAAGACAAATGGAAACCGGAGTACATACATTATAATACATGGGAATAATTGTTAAGATGTAAAAATAACAGACTGATACTAACTTAAAAACGCATGAAAAAATGACACACCAGGAAATACGGTTTGGCGAAAAAGACGAGTGCGCGGCATCTTTGGTGCTTATGGGTACAATATGCGGCGATATGATAGGTTCGTTCTTTGAAATAACACCCGCCCACACCACAGATTTTGAGCTGTTTAACAATAGAACACGCTTCACAGACGACACAGTGTGTACAATCGCTATAGCCGATGCCCTTACACGGGGAGCCGATTTCACGGAGAGTCTTCAGCGCTGGTGCAGAGCTTACCCCACAGCGGGCTACGGCGCCATGTTTCATTCATGGATTTTTTCGTCATCTCCGCAACCGTACAACAGTTATGGAAACGGCAGCGCCATGAGGGTGAGCGCCGTAGGAGCGAAAGCAGATACCTTTATGGAGGCTCTGTCGCTGGCAAAGGCTTCGGCTGAGGTTACTCATAATCACCCCGAAGGTATCAAAGGTGCGGTAGCTGTAGCTGCAGCGGTGTTCCTTGCGCTGAGGGTTGACACGGAAGGCAACCATATCTTTGAAAAAGAGGATATCAGAGAAATTCTCACATCGCTTACCGGCTACGACCTGAGCCGTTCGTACGAATCGATAAAAGCCGATTATAGGTTTCAAATATCGTGTCAGAAATCTGTACCGGAGGCTATAATAGCCTTTCTTGACAGTTCGGATTATGAAGACGCGGTGCGCAAGGCGGTGGCGTATGGTGGAGACGCAGACACCCAGGCTGCGATTGCCGGAGGCATCGCAGCCGCATATTACGGTTACATTCCCTCAGAAATCTTTGCCGAGGCTACAATGCGTCTCGACATGAATATTCTGAAAGTCATTCAGGATTTCAACGATTCCATAGACCCTCTGAACGACGACTGACAAAGTCGGCGTTCAGGCAAGGTTGCGAAATGCGGAAACAACAGTTTCGCCGAGGGTGGGGTGTCCGTGTATAACCCCCGCAAGCGTGTCGGCTCCAAGTCCGGCGCTCATTATTACTGCGGCTTCCTGCACAAGGTCGGCGGCATGTGCCCCGCAGATATGGCATCCGAGAAGGCGTCCGTTGTCACCTACGATTATTTTTACGAGTCCCTCCGGCTCATCCATGGCAATGGCTTTGCCGTTTGAGCGGAAGGTGGCTTTGCCAGTGCGGAAAGTCAAGCCGAGGTCGGCGCAATGCTTTTCCGTATAGCCCGCCATGGCGCATTCCGGATTTGTGAATACGGCGGCAGGCACTACAGTCAGGTCCACTTTCTCGCCAAGCACAACCTTGCCCTGGGCTGTTGCCGCATGGGCAAGCATGCATCTGCCGTTTACGTCACCTATCGCGAACACCCCCGGAATGGAGGTCTGCATGTTTTCGTCTGTGGCTATCGCTCCGCGCTCTGTGAACGTGATGCCCGCTTCAATCGCTCCGGAAGGTATGGCAGGTGTGCGTCCGACAGCCGTAAGCACAAGTGAAGCGTTGTAGCTTTTGGGCTTGCCTTTCACCGAGCATTCGACACCGCCGGCGGTAATGGCGGTTACCTGTGCGGATGTGACAATCTCTATGCCTTTGCGCTTGAGGCTCGTGCGAAGGCGCTTGGCTATCTCTTCGTCAAAAGTTGGCAATATCTCCGGACAGTATTCAAGCACCGTGACTCTGACTCCGAATGCCGAAAATATTTCAGCAAATTCCATGCCGATAACCCCGCCACCTATTATTATAAGCGAGTCGGGGAGTTCGGTCATTTCAAGAATGAAGTCGCTGTTCACGGCAAGTTCGGCACCGGGCACAGGCAGTGAGGCAGGGCGAGAGCCGGTGGCTAAGATTATTTTGTCGGCGGTAAATTCCTCATTGCCGGCTTTTACCGTATGTGCTGAGGTAAAAGCCGCATCGCCCTTTACAACTCTGACTTTTGAAAGTTCGGCGGCAATGCCTTCGCGAAGTCCGGTTACAATATCGTTCTTGCGGCTTACCGCACGGGCGTAATCCAGAGTCACATCTGCGGCATTTATGCCGAAAACGGAAGCGTTTTTTACAAGCCGAGCAACCTCAGCGCTGCGGCACAGGGCTTTTGTGGGTATGCACCCCCGGTTCAGGCATGTGCCGCCGAGTTCTCCGCGCTCAATCAGCACAACATCCGCACCCTTTGCGGCGGCTTCGGCGGCGGTTTCATAGCCGCCGGGTCCGGAGCCTATGATAACTATGTCTGCTTTTGTCATCCGGCACTGTTTTTAAGTTCTTTCCATGTCACGGTGGGGTTCAGCGCGGCGGCTGTGTCGTCGGGGCGGCTCACCGGTGTGGTGTGTGGGGCTGTTTTCACAACCTCCGGATTTTCTGCAGCTTCCCGCGCAATGTCGCGCATGGCTTTTATGAAGCAGTCGAGAGTCTCTTTGCTTTCGGTTTCGGTAGGCTCTATCATCAGCGATTCATGAAAAAGCAGCGGAAAGTAGATTGTCGGGGCATGAAACCCATAGTCAAGCAGCCTTTTTGCAATGTCGAGTGTCGTGACTCCGGAGTTCTTGTCGGCGAGTCCGTCAAACACAAATTCGTGTTTGCACACCCGGTCTATCGGTAGCTTGTACAGGTCGCGCAGACTCTCTTTTATGTAGTTTGCGTTGAGGGTTGCGAGCAATCCGGCTTCGGCAAGACCCTCTTTGCCCAGTGACAGTATGTACGACAGGGCGCGGAGCTGTACGGCGAAGTTGCCGAGCGTTGCGGATATGCTGCCGAGAGCTTCGCCGGACGCTGTGATGCCGAAAGTGCCGTCGCTGTTTTTCACCACACGCGGGTTTGGCAGAAATTTTTCAAGACCGTCGCGCACGCCTACCGGTCCGCTGCCTGGCCCGCCTCCCCCATGCGGTGTGGAGAATGTCTTGTGCAGATTTATGTGCATCACGTCAAAACCCATGTCACCCGGTCGGGCTATGCCGAGCATCGGGTTGAGGTTTGCTCCGTCATAGTACATAAGGGCTCCGGCTCTGTGTACCATATCGGTAATCCGTGCGACATTGCTCTCGAATATGCCGGCGGTGTTCGGATTTGTCATCATGACCGCCGCCACGCTATCGTCGAGCATTGCCTCAAGCGCATCGGCGTCAACGGTTCCGTCGGGCAGGCTTTTAACCTCCACAACTTTCAGCCCTGCAACCGCTGCGCTTGCGGGGTTTGTGCCGTGAGCCGAATCGGGTACTATTACTTTTGTGCGGGCATGGTCGCCCCGGCTGTCATGGTAGGCGCGTATGACCATAAGACCTGTCAGCTCGCCGTGCGCGCCGGAAAACGGGTTGAGCGTGAATTCCGCCATGCCGCCGATTTCGGACAGGGCGCGCTGCAAAGTCCAGTAAGCCTCAAGCGCACCTTGAGTTGTCTCGGCGGGGGCGTGGGGGTGAAGCGAAGCCATTGCGGGCAAAGAGCACATTTCTTCGTTGATTTTCGGGTTGTACTTCATGGTGCATGACCCCAGAGGATAGAATCCGGTGTCAACGCCGAAGTTGTTTGCGCTCATGTTTGTGTAGTGTCTCACAACAGTGGGCTCGTCGGCTTGCGGCAGCTCCGGAGTGTGGACGCGGGCGAGTGCCGCGGGTATTTGCGCGTCAGGGCAACCGGCATCGGGAATCGCCGCGCCGCTCCGTCCCTCGCGTGAAAGTTCAAATATCAGCTTTCCGTAATATTCCTTGTTCATGGCTCATGCAAAATTTGAGGTTGCTACAATCTCCGCCAGTCTGTCCAGTTCCTCTATGGTCTGCATTTCGGTTACAGCGATGAGGATTGAGTGGTTGTCCAGTTTTATGCCTCCGAGAATGTCATGCGCGGTGCATACTTTCAGCATACAGTCTACATCAAAGTCGCATGACATTGCAAATTCGTTGAGAAACGGGCGGTCGGGGTATTTCAGACGCATTTTGCCTGTTCGGGTGAGCTTGTCCGCGAGGTAATGGGCGCCGTTTGCTCCGGCGGTGCATACTTCTTTCAGCCCTTCTGTGCCGAGCAGACTCAGGTATATGGCTGTGTGAAGCGCCATAAGCCCCTGGTTGGAACATATATTGCTTGTGGCTTTGTCGCGGCGGATGTGTTGCTCGCGAGCCTGTAGTGTCAGCACGAAGGTGCGGTTGCCGCCGGCATCTTTAGTGGCTCCGACTATGCGCCCCGGCATTTTGCGAATCAGTGCTTTGGTGCAGCAGAGAAAACCGAGATACGGGCCTCCGTAGCTCAAGGGCATGCCGAGACTCTGGGCATCGCCGGCGGCTATGTCGGCGCCCCATTCGCCGGGCGAGCGAAGCACGGCAAGGTCCGATGCAATGCAGTTCATTATCATCAGCGCCCCCGCCTGATGTATGGCATCGGCAAATCCGGTCAGGTCCTCGATAATGCCGAAGTAGTTCGGTTGCGGCAGAATGACACCTGCCACCTTGCCGGATGACAATTTCTGTTTCAAGTCGTCAAGCGAAGTCACTCCGTTGTCCGATTCTATCTCCTGAAGGTCTATGCCGTGGTAGCGGGCATAAGTGGCGGCTACATTACGAACCGCCGGCGCTACAGAGCCTGATATAAGGACGGTGTTGCGCTTGCGGGTCGCTGCCACTGCCATCATCATCGCTTCGGCGGTGGCTGTGGTGCCGTCGTACATAGAGGCGTTGCTGACATCAAGACCTGTCAGCTCTGCCATCATGCTCTGATACTCGAAGATGTATTGCAGGGTGCCTTGCGAGATTTCCGGCTGGTAAGGGGTGTAGGATGTGAGAAATTCGGAGCGTGACATCAGAGCCGGGACTGCCGCCGGGGTGTACCGGTGGTAGAAACCGCCGCCGGCAAAGCAGGTGAGCTGCCGGTTTGCGGAGGCGAGCCTATTGAAGTAGTCGCGTACCTCTTTTTCGGTCATGGAGGTGGGCAGGTCGTATTCACCGGCAAGTCTGAGCTGTTCCGGCACGTCGGCGTACAGGTCGCCGGGGGTAGCCGCTCCGCACCGTTCAAGCATTTCGGCTATGTCGGCGGGAGTATGGGGAAAATAACGGTGATTCATGGCATCAGTCTGTTTGTTGTCAGTGGGCGGCTTCGGATTCGCAGAACGCTTTGTAGGCATCCTCGTCCATCAGGCTGTCAAGCTCCGACGGGTCGCTGAGGGTTATCTTGATAATCCAGTTTGCCATGCAGTCGTCGTTTACGAGCCGGGGATTGTCGACAAGCGCTTCGTTGGTTTCGACAACCTCGCCGCTAACCGGAGCTATCAGGTCGCTTGCCGCCTTTACGCTCTCTACTGCGCCGAAATCCTCGCCGGCGGTTATCTCATCGCCTTCTTCGGGCATGTCCACATACACCACATTGCCGAGCGCTTTCTGTGCGAAATCGGAAATGCCTATAACAGCGCTGTCGCCGTCTACAGTCACATACTCGTGGGTTTTGGAAAAATATGTCTTGCTCATGATTGTTGGTTTTTAAGGGTTATTTTTTATAACTTTTCTTGTAAAATTTTCTCGAGGTCACAGTGGCGGGAAATGTTTTCTTTCGAATTCTAACGGCAACCTGTGTGCCGGCATCAGCATATTCGGTGCTGACAAGAGCCATGGCTATGCTTTTGTCAACGGAGATTCCCCGGTAGCCGGTGGTTACTGTGCCGATGACTGTCGTGCCGTCAGGCGTGAGTACTTCATAGCCGTGGCGCGGTATGGCGCGGTCGGCAAGCTCAATGCCCACAAGCCTGCGCCGCAGCCCTTGCGCCTTCATTGCGGCAAGTGCGTCTCTGCCTATGAATCCTCCCGGCTTGTCAAGTTTGACAAAGAGGGGCAGCCCAGCTTCCAGAGGGGTGATGTCGTCGGCGAGTTCGTCGCCGTACAGCGGCAGTCCTACCTCGAAACGGAGAGTGTCGCGACAGCCGAGACCGCATGGCGTAACTTTGCCGCTTGCCATGAGGGTGTCCCAGATTTCGACAATTATGTCGGGGCGGGCGTATATTTCAAATCCGTCCTCGCCGGTGTAGCCGGTACGGCTTACAAGGAGAGCGCTGCCGTCGGGCAATGCTGTTTCCTTGAATGTGTAGAAGGCGAGGTCGGCGCAGTGTATGCCGAGCACGTTTTCCATTACATCCTCGGCGAGAGGTCCCTGTACGGCAAGTTCGGCGAGTTCGTCGCACAAATCGTCTATCTTTACATTGAATCCTTCAGCACATTCGTGCATCCACCGGATGTCCTTGTCGATATTGGCGGCGTTTATAACGAGCAGAAAGTTGTTTTCGCCGCGCCGGTACACCAGCAGGTCGTCGACTGTGCCGCCGTGCGGGTGCAGCATCATGCCGTAGAAAATCTTGCCGTCCGGAGCTCCGGCAATGTCGTTTGTGAATATGTGGTTCACAAATTTTTCGGCATCGGAACCGGACACAAGCACTTCGCCCATGTGGCTCACATCGAATACACCGCAGGAGTTGCGCACGGCGTTGTGTTCCTCCGTTATTCCGGAGTATTGTATCGGCATGTCGAATCCTGCAAACGGAGCCATCTGCGCGCCGAGAGCCACATGGCGCGGGTGAAGGCAGGTCTTTTTTATCGTTTCCATGTATATTTATATTATAAGGTTTACAAACCGGTCATTGTTTACCCCGGATATGACATCATGAACATCAGTGTGTTCCAACGCCGAGAGGATTGCCTCGCGGGAGTAGCGCACGCCCTTCAGGCGGTCGAGCAGCCCGGAGTCGAGGTCGGTGAGCATGAAGAAGTCGCCTGAAAGGTCTATGGAGCGAATCTCACTGCCGGCGAGGTCTATGTGTGCGGTAAATTCGCCGGCTCCGTCAATGCGGGTGGTGCGGCATAGTGTCGCGCGTGAGGTTTTGCGGTATATCCATTCGTCCGAGCTTATTTCTTCAGCCATTTTCTCAATCCGGGTCACATCGCATTGTGTCAGTTCAAGCGTTTTTTCTCCGCAGAGACTTTTGCGGGTAAAGGATTTGAATTCAGCGAGGGTAATGTCGGAGTTTGCTTTTATGGTGGTAATTCGGGAAGCCACGCTTTTCACACCCTTTGATTCGAGTTTGGCTCTTGACGGTGTGATGGCTCTGCTCATGTGGGTCATGTCTGTGTCGAAGAGCATGGTTCCGTGGACAATGCACCGCCCGCAGTCGGGCAGGTGGTAAAAGGCGTTTCCGCTGACTTTGTGTTCGCCGATTAGCACGTCGTTGCGCGATGTCGCGGACGCAGGCAGCCCGAGGTCGCGCAGCATTCCAGCCACCATAGAAGTGTATGCGGAGAATGTAGAGGTGACGTTTGCCGAGGAGGTGATGTAGGAGAACATGATGTTGTTGCCGTCGGCAAACACGCATCCTCCTCCGCTTTTGCGGCGACACACGCGTATGTTGTTCTGACGGCAGTAGTCAAGGTTGACTTCCAGATCTACAATCTGGTTTCTGCCGCAGATTACTGTCGGCGCCACCTGCCACATGAAAAACAGGTCGTCTGTGTGGTTTCGCGCCAGCCATTCCTCCATTGCGAGATAAAACGGGAGGGGGCGGGTAGTGCTGTCTGGTAAAGAAACGTAATGCATACGGTATCAGAATACAGGTACGCAAAAATAACGATTCTTTGTAATAATATGGTATTTGTGGTATAAAAAATGAACGGATGGATTTTTATTCACCCGTTATTCAGTTTTCCAGAGGCAGGTATGTGAGCGAGCAGGCGCGCCGTGGATTGAAAATGGCTTGCGCAGCCAGGCTGATTTTTTCAGGGGAAAGCGCTCTGTACCGGGGTAGAATAGAGTTTATGTCTTCGCCGCGCATGGCGCACATGGCGAGGTTTTGGGCTTTGCTTATGCAGGAGGTGTTTGAAAAGAGGTAATTGCTTTCAAATTTGTTGACTGCGCGTTCCAGTTCGTCAGCGCTGACACCATTGTCAAGAATGTGTGCGGTCTGTGAGCTGAACGCGTCGAATGCCGCTTTGACAGAAGCGGAGTCGCTGCTGTGCAGCCTGCCTGTGAGCAGAAAATAGCCGGGGTCGTCGCTGCCGAGAATAGAGGCGTCGGCATCGGTAAACACGGTGTCTGCCATTATAAGATTACGGTAAAAGCGCGACGCTTTGCCAACCGAGAGAATGTCGGAGAGGATGTCGGCGGCCTCGTACAGTGGAGAGCCGTAGCCCTCCATAGGAAAAGCCTGTGCCACCATTGCCTGCGGCACGCTGCGGCGCACAGTTAAGGAGCGCGGCTCCGTTATTTCCGGTTCGGTGATGCCTGGCGTACGGGCTATTTCTCTTGCCGGAATATCGCCGAACCATTTTTCGGCAAGTTCACGAACCTGACCGATTGAAATGTTGCCGGCAACAGCGAGCACGGCGTTGTTTGGAGCGTAATGGGAGTAAAAGAAGCTGCGCACTTCATCCTGCGTCACGGCTTTTATATGCTCCATGGTCAATCCGATGGTTTGCCAGCGGTATGGGTGCTTTTTGAACACAAGTTCTCTGAGCAGTGCGCCGAAATCTCCGTAGGGTTTGTTAAGGCATGTCTGCTTGAATTCCTCGCACACAACATTTTTCTGAACTTCCAGAGCTTTGTCTGAGAAGGCGAGGGCGAGCATTCTGTCGCTCTCCACCCAGAAAGCCGTTTCCACATTGCAAGCTGGCAGCACCTCATAGAAGTTTGTGTAGTCGTTGCTTGTCCATGCGTTGTTCCAGCCGCCGGCAATCTCTATGGCGTTGTCGAAGTCGGGAACATTGGCGGAGCCTCCGAACATTAGGTGTTCGAAAAGATGAGCCATGCCGGTGCGCCGGGAGTCTTCGTCCCTCGCACCGACACGGTACAGCAGGTTTACCGCCACGGTAGAGCAAGTGAGGTCGGCGTGGTGTACGACTTTCAGCCCGTTGGGCAGTGTGAACGAGGTGTATTCAATCATTTGTCAGCGCACCACTTTAGCCGATATGATGCTGATGTCGTCAAGCGGGCGGTCGTTAGGGTCGGTTTCGGCTTTCTGAATTTTGTCCACGACATCCATTCCAGAAATCACTTCGCCGAACACGGTGTATGAGCCGTCGAGATGCGGGGTGCCTCCGACTGTGGAGTAAGCCTGACGCTGGGTTTCGGTCAGTGTGTCGGGCGCAGCCGCTGCGGCTGAGTCGGTTGCTGCAATAAGTTTGTCCTGGAGTTGCTGAAGCGCCGCCTGGTTTTTGTCGCGCCGCAAAGCCATGATGGTGTCGCGGTTTTCCATTACCAGCGCGTTGAAAATGTTCTGTTTCTGCTGCTGTATCCGGCGTGCGTCCATCTGGTCAAGCTGCCCTTCGGTGAATGTTTTGCCGGTAACGATATAGAATTGGGAGCCGCTGCTTTTCTTTTCGGGGTTGACGGAGTCGCCTTCGCGGGCGGCGGCAAGTGCGCCCCGCTTGTGGAAGTGTTTCGGGTAGACGAACTCGGCTTCTATTTTGTAGTCGGGGTCGCCCATGCCGAGCATTTTACCTTTGGGGGCGTTTTTTGAGGTGGGGTCGCCTGTCTGCACCATAAAGTCGTTTATGACACGGTGAAACAGCACGCCGTCATAATAGCCGGTGTCGACAAGTTTCACAAAGTTTTCGAGGTGGCGGGGCGTGTCTCCGTAAAGGAGTACGCGGATATTGCCCATAGAAGTGTTGAGGTCGACAATCACGTCGCCTTTTTCTTTATCCGTAGTCATGGCGGAAATTGAGTTGTAAGAACCCGCAACCAGCGCTGTGGCAGCGATGACTGCGGCAGATATTGATTTAAAAGAAAACATGCGGGGTTCAGATTAGGCTTGAGGGGTGAAGCCGTTTGTATATTCTCCGGAAGTTGTCGTCAGCCTTGCTGAGCTCTTCTGCCTTTTCGGCATAGTCGGCACCCCAAATGCCGGCAATCAGGTCGGGAAGGTATCTGTGCTCGCGGTCTTTGTCGATAGCTGCGGCTATGAGCGAGCTGATTTGCGGAGCGTATGCACTGCTGTCGATAGCGGCGAGATAGCGGGCGGCGCTTGCAACGAACTGTCCGGAGGCATCAACCTTTATCATGTTGGCAATGAGGTCGTCCATAATATCGTCGCACAAGCCGATGTGGTTTGCGATGTATTCGTATGTCAGCAGACCGTCAGAGTCTTTGGAAAGTCGCTTTTTCAGTTCTTCGTCCATTTAAATATATGTGAAAGTTGTACTTCGGGTACAAACATAACGATTTTTTTTCAATAGTGAGCGAAATATTTCGCGGGAAAGTCAACTTGAGCTAACTTTGCCGTGTTTTCACATAAAGCAACCACATGATTGAACGCATAGTAATAATAGACCGGGTGGATCCGGTGAGCTTTTACGGAGTGAACAACTGCAACATGCAGCTAATCCGCAATCTTTTTCCGAAACTCAGAATGGCTGCCAGAGGGTCTGTGATAAAGGTTATCGGCGATGAAAACGAAACAGCCGAGTTTGAAAAGAAGGTGCATGAGCTTGAAGATTACTGTGTGAAATACGACAAGCTGCCTGAGGATGTGATACTTGACATACTGCACGGCGACGCGCCGAAAGCAGTTAAGAGCGACGGTGTGATAATATTCGGTGTCAACGGCAAGCCGATAGGCGCCCGTAATCCCAACCAGCAGCGACTTGTGGAGGCTTTCAATAAAAATGACCTGACTTTCGCACTCGGTCCTGCGGGAACCGGCAAGACGTACATTGCCATAGCCCTTGCGGTAAAGGCTCTTAAAAACAAAGAGGTACGCAAGATTATTCTGTCGCGTCCGGCTGTGGAGGCAGGCGAAAAGCTCGGTTTTCTTCCGGGAGATATGAAAGACAAAATCGACCCCTATCTCCAGCCGCTGTATGATGCTCTTGAGGATATGATTCCTGCTGTCAAGCTCAAGGAGTACATGGAAACGAATGTGATACAGATAGCTCCGCTGGCGTTTATGCGTGGCAGAACGCTTAACGATGCGGTGATTGTGCTTGATGAGGCGCAAAATACCACAACCCACCAGATAAAGATGTTCATGACACGCCTTGGCATGAATGCCAAGATGATTGTGACAGGCGACGCCACTCAGATTGACCTGCCCCGCAGTGTGCCGTCAGGACTCATACGTGCGTTGAGGATTCTTGACGAGGTAGACGGCATAGGCAAGGTTGAATTCGGCAAAAAGGATATTGTGCGCCATGCGCTTGTGCAGCGCATAGTGGAGGCGTACGAACGCTATGACAACGAGAGTGCGGCGGCGGAACAGCAGAATGGCGAGTGACTAAGCTGTTTTTCCACGCTTTCTATTGAACGGGGCGAGGTAGGCAACCCATTTCTCGCGGGTGACAACTGTGCCTGTCGCAAGCTCGCGCGCCACGGCGCTGAAACGGCGGTAGATTTCTGCCTGAAGCCGTGCAGGAGTGGGCAGTTCCTCGGAGGGATGCTCGCGCCACCATGCGGCTACCTGCAAGGCAAGCTCCATGAGCAGCGGCTTGTGGTACATTCTCAGATTTTTCACAGAGGAGTTGTTGACAACAGTGGCTACAACCTCGTTAGCCTGCACAAGCTCTTCGAGATTTTCGGGAGCCTTCTCAGGCAGATAGCCGGGTACGGGGGCTTTTTTGGCGCGGCGTTCGGCAGCCTTGCGGCGGCGCTGCTCGGCGCGCTCGTCAATATCGTTTTTGATGCCCATGAACATCTCGGCGGCGTCAATGTTGTCAATCTTCGTTACGGTGCCGTCTGTCAGATAGGCTATTACGGCATTCATCACTTCGAGCTGCAGCGATGTGATGAGGGTGGCAATTGTTTCAATCCATTCAATGCGGAGGCTGATTTGTGTTTTCTTTCTCATGTTTTTGTGTGTTTAAGTGTGTGTAAGAGTATGTTTACTTTTAACTTTATGAAATCTTTAGATGCCTTTCAGGTCTGTTTGAAGATTTCGTTCAGTCATTATGGAACCCCATAACTCCTTTTCTCTATCTCCAAACATACTCTGAAATCCGCTCTAAATCTTAACATAAGCCAAAAGTAAACATACTCTAAGTGTTTTGAGTGCAAAGTTACGACACGAAAATGGCGGATGTTGTCTTAATTTTCACACTCGTAAATGTTAAAGTCGCAATGTGCAAATAGTCAACTATTTGTCTTGATAAATTTCTTCAAATGTTAAAATTACGGGCGCAAAGTGTTAAATTGCCGTCGGAGCGATAGGATAGGTATTGCGTCAAAAAACAACGGCGCCCGCAGGGTGTTTCCCGCAGGCGCCGGTTGCTTATGGTTAAGCGTAGATATTATTCCGCTGAGTTGTTGTCGTTATGGTTGTCGCGACGAGGAGCTCTTTCACCGCGGTCGTTGCGGTTGAAATCGCGGCGGGGACCTCTCTCGCCTCTGGGGCGGTCGCCATCGCGGCGGGGACGGTCACCACGCGGTGCGCGTTCGCGCTCAACATAACCTTCCGGTTTGGGCTGAAGGGCACGCATAGACAGGCGGTATTTGCCGGTTTTCTTGTCTATTTCAATGAGTTTCACTTCAACGGTGTCGCCCTCCTTGATGCCGGAAGCCGCCATGTCGTCAAGACGGTTCCAGGAGATTTCAGATATGTGGAGGAGTCCGTCGCGGTTTGGCATGAACTCAACGAATGCGCCGAACTCAAGGATAGAGCGCACCTTGCCGGTGTAAACCTTGCCCTCTTCGGGGAGTTCTACAATGGCGTTAATCATGTCGAGAGCCTTGTCGATGGATGCTTTGTTTGAAGCAGCAACCTCGATGTAGCCGCCGTCTTCGATTTCGTCGATGCTGACAGTGGCGCCGCTGGCTTCCTGGATGCCCTGGATTACTTTTCCGCCCGGGCCTATGACAGCACCGATAAGCTCTTTGGGTATGAGCATGGTGACGATGCGGGGCACATGGGGTTTGTAGTCTTCGCGGGGAGCGGGTATTGTGTTCTCGATGATGTTGAGAATGTGCAGACGTCCGTCACGGGCCTGAAGCAGTGCGCGTTCGAGAATCTCGTAAGAGAGACCGTCGCACTTGATGTCCATCTGAGTGGCAGTGATGCCGTCGCGTGTGCCTGTTACCTTGAAGTCCATGTCGCCGAGGTGGTCTTCATCGCCGAGAATATCGGAAAGCACTGCGTATTTGCTGCTTGCTGTGTCTGTGATAAGACCCATTGCAATGCCGCTGACGGGCTTTTTCATTTTTACTCCGGCGTCAAGAAGCGCGAGTGTGCCGGCGCACACTGTTGCCATTGATGAAGAGCCGTTGCTTTCGAGGATGTCGCTGACGATGCGGCACACATAGGGGAAGTCGTCGGGGAACATGCGTTTAAGCGCACGGTGGGCAAGATTGCCGTGACCGATTTCGCGTCGGCCCACACCGCGCTGTGCTTTAGCCTCGCCGGTGGAGAAGGGAGGGAAGTTGTAGTGGAGCAGGAAGCGTTCGCGACCCTGGTTTATAACATCGTCAACTATTTTTTCATCGAGCTTGGTGCCGAGAGTCACAGTAGAGAGGCTCTGGGTTTCTCCGCGGGTGAACACAGCCGAGCCGTGAGGTCCGGGAATGTAGTCTACCTCGCACCAGATAGGACGTATTTCGGTGGTTTTTCTGCCGTCAAGGCGGGTGCCTTCGTCAAGGATGCAGCGGCGCACAGCCTCTTTTTCAACATCGTGGTAATAGCGTTTGATGAGGGGAGTCTTTTCGTCGCGTTCCTCTTCGGGGAGAGATTCGATATACTCCTTGCAGATAGCGTCGAACTGATCCTGACGCCAGTGCTTGTCGGCGCAGCCTGCCTGGGCTATCTTGTAAGCCTTGTCGTAGCATTTGTCGTGGATGTCCTTGCGGAGCTCCTCGTCGTTGACTTCGTGGCAGTATTCGCGTTTTTCAATGCCGAGTTCTTTTGCGAGCTCAACCTGTGCCACGCACTGCTCTTTGATAGCCTCGTGGGCTGCTTTAAGGGCGGCGAGGAGTTCGGCTTCGCTCACTTCGTTCATCTCGCCTTCCACCATCATGATGTTGTCGTAGGTAGCGCCTACCATCAGTTCCATGTCGGCTTTCTCAAGCTGTTCGAATGTGGGGTTGATGACGAATTTGCCGTCGATACGCGCAACACGCACTTCGGATATGGGACCGTTGAAGGGGATGTCGCTCACAGCTATGGCAGCTGAGGCGGCAAGACCGGCGAGGGCGTCGGGAATGTCTACGCCGTCGGTAGAATATAGAGTTATGTTGACAAAAGTGTCAGCGTGATAGTTGTCGGGGAAAAGGGGGCGGAGCACACGGTCGACAAGACGCGATGTCAGAATCTCGTAGTCAGAGGCACGGCCTTCGCGTTTGAGGAAGCCTCCGGGAAAACGTCCGAATGATGAGAATTTTTCTTTGTACTCTACCTGAAGGGGCATGAAATCAACGCCTTCGCCTGCCTCCTTGGCAGAAACCACAGTGGCGAGGATCATAGTGTTGCCCATGCGCAGCTCTACCGCTCCATCAGCCTGTTTGGCAAGTTTGCCGGTCTCCAGGGTAATGGTACGACCGCCTGCCAAAGTGATGGTTTTTTTGACTGGGTGTAACATAAATCTACTATAATAATGTTTTATACTTCGTAAAAATCGCACAAAGTTAGTAAATTATTACGGAAACACATTCAAATAAAGGCATAATGTTGTGTTTGAAACGGAAGTCAAGTAGTAATTTTGCGACGATGAAACAGAAAATGCACATAATATGCCTGCGCAGCGTGCGCTACAACGACAGTAAGTCTATTCTTTCGGCGTATTCGCTTGAGGCGGGGAGGGTGTCGCTGCTTGTCGGTTCGGGCAAGGGCAGGGAGGCGATGCGCCGCAGGGCGCTCACCCAGCCGCTCGGAGTGCTTGAGTGTGTGGCGGATGTGGTGCCGGGCAGGGATATACACCGCGTTGCCGAGATGCGTCCGCTGCATCCGTTGTCAGCTCTGCGCGCCAATCCGGTAAAGTGTGGAGTGGCTATGTTTCTTGCCGAGGTGCTCGGCGTGATTTTGGGTGAAAGTCAGGCAGATGAGCCGATGTGGCGGTTTGTTTCGGCAGCGGTTGTGCGGCTTGATGCTCTGGAGCCTGACAAGGTGGCTAATTTTCATGTTTGCTTTCTTTACCGTCTCGGCATGGTTGCCGGCATTGCCCCCGACAGCGCCACCTTTGCTCCGGGAAAGGTGTTTGACCTGTCGGACGGCAGATTTCGCACCGCTGCTCCGCTGCACCGCGATTTTCTTTACTCGGATGAGGCGGAGGTGGCGGCTACGCTTTCAAGAATGACATTTGACAACATGCATCTGTTTCGGTTCACACGCGCCCAGCGCAATCGCGTTACGGATTTGATACTGCGCTATTTTACAATTCATTACGCGCGGCTCGACTCTATAAAAAGCCTTGAAGTGCTCAGGTCGCTGTGAGTGTGCGCCGCTCAGCCTTCGAGGGTGCTGAGAATGTAGCGGGCTACGGAGTCCTCGGTGTTGGGACCTATTACTATGTCGGCAGCGTCAAGCACGGCAGGCATGGCGTTGGCAGTGGCTACCGAGGTGTCTGCGACAGCCATCATAGGCAGATCGTTGAGATTGTCGCCGAAAACTGTCAGGTGGCGCGCTCCGGTCATCTCCTTGAGCTGCATCACCGCCGATGCCTTTGATACGCCGCAAGCGAGAATCTCCATTATTCCTGAGTCGGGATTGTAGTTGTCGTTGTAAACCGATATGGACAGACGGCTGTCGCAGCCGAGGCGCTCCGCCTGCTCAAAAATGCTGTCGGCGCGTCCTATGGCAAAGATGAGTATTGTGCCGGGAATATAATGCTCCAGACCTGTCGGCTCATTCAGTCTGAAACGTTTCAACGCGAGTCCACGGCGGTCGTTTGCAAACTTCTCTTCTCTCGGCGACATTGATCCGTTGTAAAAAACATTTAGCATGTTTTTGTCGGAGAGGGAGTATATGAACGGGTTTATGCCGGCGGAGCGCAGGGTGTCAACCGCTCCGGCGGCTGCCTCGCTGTCTATCAGCCGTGTGTCCTGATAGCAGCGGTGAACCCGGTTCCACATAGCAGCGCCGGTGAGCACTATTGCCGGCAGGGTGGTGAAGGTGTGTGTCAGCAGAGGGTCGACTGTGGCTGGCGTGCGTGCGGTGGCAACCGATATCAGCGCCCCCCGGTGAGACAGGTCGGAGATTATTCTTGCCGAAGTGTTGCTCACTTTTGCAAATCCGTCAAGAAGGGTGCCGTCAAGGTCGGTTATGAAAAGATTGTTCCTGAAAATATCTGTATTGACTGGTGTATTGGAAAACATAGGTACTATTGATTGAAACTGGGCAGGGAGCCGGTGACCGGAAGCTCGATGCGTATTATTGTTCCGGTGCCCGGTTCCGATGATTTCACAAATATTTTTCCGTGGTGATATTCTTCGACTATTCTGCGAGCCAGGGCGAGCCCCAGACCCCATCCGCGCTTCTTAGTGGTGAATCCCGGACGGAAGATTGATTTAAACAGCTTTTTCGGCAGTCCTTTGCCGGTGTCGGCTACCTCGATTGCTACTGTGGCGCTGTCTTTGTCAACCCCCGATGTGACGGTAATGGCGCCTGTGCCGTCCATTGCGTCGACAGAATTCTTTATGAGATTCTCCATGACCCACTCCAGGAGCGGCGCGCACAGGTTGCAGCGCACATCGCCGCACCCGGTGAGCGAAATCAGCGACACCGAGCGGGATATGCGCCCCCGCATGTAGCTGACGCTCTTTTCAACAATAGTGTCCGGGCTGTCAGGCTCAAGCGCCGGGCGCGAACCCACTTTGGAAAACCGGGCGGCTATTGCGGCAAGCCGGTCTATATCCTTGTCCATCTCCTCAATTACGGACGGGTCGGTGCCGCCGGATGCAAGCATCTGAGTCCATGCCATCAAAGAGGATATAGGGGTGCCGAGCTGGTGGGCGGTCTCTTTGGATAGCCCCACCCACACCTTGTTCTGCTCAGCTTTTTTTGTGGAGGTCACGGCAAAATACACTGTAGCCACGAATGCGAGCATGACAAGAGTCTGTATGTACGGGTACAGACTCAGCTGGCGCAGCAGGGTGGAGTCTTCGTAGTACAGATGTTGCCCGTTTTCGGGGTCTATCTCAATGTCTATCACATTGCCGCTTTTTCTGAGGGTTTCGAGCCGCGACTGTAAAAATGACAGATTCTGCGGAGAAATGTATGTCGGGTCGGCGCTGTCGGGCTGTTGCGGCAGTGTGAAATTGCGGTGCAGGAGAATCTCGCCGCGGTCGTCGGTGAGCAACACAGGTATGGTTCTGTTCGCTTCTATTACCGAAAGCATGAAATCGACATCGGCGCCTTCGCCGTTGCGGGTGTCGGACGCGAGCCTGCGTGTGGCGTCTGCCCATAGCTCCATCCGTTGGCGCTCCTGCTCCGAAAGGTCGGTTACAAGCGAGTCGCTGAACCACATGAAAAGAGCCACCACCGCTGCTGCGGCGATAATAAGGAGCCATGCTCCACGGCGGCGAATTTCATAGATGTCTTTTCTCAAAGTTGGTCGCAAAAAAATGGGCTGTAACGGCACGAAAAGAGGCAAAAACCTCGTTAATCCACGCGAAATTAATAAATATGTGTGAATTTATGACATATAATGGTGCAATTGTTGTTCGGGATTGTTGTATCTTTGTAACTTATTTAATAATTGTAAATGATGACATTTGAAGAATTAGGTGTAAGAGAAGACCTGCTGAAAGCAATCGGGGAACTCGGATTTGAAAACCCCATGCCGGTGCAGGAAAAAGTGATTCCGCACCTTCTTAACGAGGATACCGATGTTGTGGCGCTTGCCCAGACCGGTACCGGCAAGACTGCCGCATTCGGACTGCCTGTGCTACAGCGTATAAATCCTGAAATTAACCGACCGCAGGCTTTGATTCTGTCGCCGACGCGTGAGCTTTGTCTACAGATAGGCAGCGACCTTGCGGACTTTTCCAAGTACATGCCTGAGGTGAAAGTGCTGCCGGTGTACGGCGGCTCAAGCATTGAAAGTCAGATAAGAACTCTGAAAAAAGGGGTGCAGATTATCGTTGCCACACCCGGCAGACTGATAGATTTGATTAAAAGAGGCGTTGTAGATCTCTCCGGAGTGCATACGGTGATTCTGGACGAGGCGGATGAGATGCTCAACATGGGTTTTCTCGAATCAATCGACGCGATACTTGCCAATGTGCCCGAACAGCGCAAAATGCTGATGTTCTCGGCGACAATGCCTAACGAAATAGCCAAGATTGCCAAAAAATACATGCGCTCGCCGGTTGAATTTGTCATAGGCAACCGCAACGAGGGCAGCGCCAATGTCAAGCATGTGTACTATATGGTCAATGCAAAAGACAAATACCTTGCCCTCAAACGCATAGCTGACGACACCCCTAACATATACGCCATCGTGTTCTGCCGTACCAGACGCGACACACAGGAGGTCGCCGACAAACTGATACAGGACGGCTACAATGCCGACTCGCTTCACGGCGACCTGTCGCAGCAGCAACGCGACATTGTGATGAAAAAATTCCGCGACGGGGTGATTTCGCTTCTGGTGGCTACGGATGTGGCGGCACGAGGACTTGATGTGGACAACCTCACTCATGTGATAAACTACGGGCTGCCTGACGACACCGCCGTGTACACCCATCGTTCCGGCAGAACCGGGCGCGCGGGCAAAACAGGTGTGAGCGTCGCTATTATACACTCCAGGGAAAAAGGCAAACTGCGCGAGATAGAAAAGAAAATCGGCAAAAAGTTCGAGCGCAAGGAGGTGCCTACTCCGGAGCACATCATAGAAAAACAGCTTTACAATCTTGCGGACCGTATTGAAAAGGTTAAAGTCGATGACGAGGAGATTGGCAAATACATGCAGGGGGTGAGCCGCAAACTCAGCTGGCTTTCGCAGGAAGACCTGCTCAAAAGGGTGCTGTCGCTCGAATTCAACAGACTGCTTGCCTACTACCGCGATGCGCCGTCAATCGATTTTATTGACGAAAAGCCGCGTAAAGAGAAAAAAGAGCATGACAAGCCGCGTACTGAAAAAGAAAAAGACCGCCGTACTGCGGAAAAAGGAATGGCGAGAATATATGTCAGCGCCGGTAAGAACGACGGTTTCTATGCCGGCAATCTTATTGAGCTGCTTAACCATGCGGTCGAAGGACGGCGGGTTGATGTAGGACGTATTGACCTCATGCCCGGCTATTCTTTGTTTGATGTTCCCAAATCAGACGCCCGCAGGGTTGTGACCGGACTTACCGGAGCCGATTTCCTTGGCAAACGTCTGTATAGCGAGATAGCCTCTGCCGACAAAGACTATGCCCGGGCAAGCGGTCGCAAGAAAAAAGCGGAGACTCCCGTAATGGAGGACACTGAGTCGACTTTCGAGTACTTTCTAAGGAAAAACAGGGGCGGCTCAAAGAAAAGCAAGACATCCAGAAAGAAAAAATAGTACCGTTACATGAAAATATCAAGAATATCGGCAGTAGTGGCGGCGCTGATTGCAGGCGCAGCCGCATCGTTCGGGCAGCTTACGGCAAAGCAGGTCTTTGCCGAGGCTCCGCAGAGCGTGTTTCCTTTGTTGGATCATGACACGAAACTGGACATGATTGACTACTTTGAGGGCGGTATGTCGACGGCTTCCAAAAACGCTATGGAAGGAAAGTCGCGCATCACGGCAATGTCTCCCGAAAAGCTCGGCATCGCAATGTCCGAGGCTTCGGAGTATGAACTCTGTCTTCTGCCGCGTGTGTCGGGCGATACGGTTGTAGCGCTGATTTGTACGGTCGCCACCCCTGCGCCGGACAGCCGCATGACAGTCTATACCGGCGACTGGGGCACGAACATCACCTCTCAGGTGTTTTCCAAGCCGGCTCTCTCCGAATGGCTCACTGAAGAGGGGCAGGCGAGGGCAGGCGAGGTTGAGGGTCTGGTGCCGTTTCTTCTCGTGAGCTATTCCTATGACCCCGCCTCTGCCACGCTTACAATGACAAACAACACAGGCGCGTTTCTCTCGGCAGATGTATATGAGCTTGTGTCTCCATGTCTAAAAGAAACCGTCACATACCGTTGGGACGGTAAAAAATTTGTGCGTTGACCATGCCGGCGGCAGTACTGGGCGAGGACACCTCAATTCCCGTAAGCTCTATCACGGTCAGGGAGCTTAACCGGCGCATAGCGTCGCTCCTTGCTGTGCCCGACACGCAGAATGTGTGGATTACAGCCGAACTCAGCGATTTCAGGCAGAGCGGCGGTCACTGCTACATGGAGCTGATAGACAAGAACGAGACAACCGGCATAATAGACGCCCGCCTCCGTGGCATAATATGGGCAAGCAACTTCAGTCGTCTTAGCGCCAGATTTGTAGCCTACACCGGGCAGCCTCTCTCGACAGGCATAAAAGTTATGGTGAAAGGCTGCGTGAACTATCACGCCTCGTTTGGCATGTCGTTCGTCATTAGCGATATAAACCCTGCATTCACTCTTGGAGATGTCGAACGCCGCCGGCGCGAGATTCTTGAACGGCTCAAGACCGAAGGCATACTCGACCTTAACAAAAATGTCGAATGGAGTGTGCCCGCTTTACGCATCGCCGTAATATCAGCAGAGGGAGCCGCCGGCTATGGCGATTTCATGAACCAGCTCTACAGCAACCCGTACTCGCTGAAGTTTGTAACCGGGCTGTTCCCTGCCATATTGCAGGGAGAGCGCGCCGCTTCTTCGGTGATAGGGGCGCTTGAAGCTGTGAATGCACAGCTTGACAAGTGGGATTGCGTGGTGATTATACGGGGAGGCGGCGCTACAAGCGACCTCGTATCGTTTGACAATTACGACCTCGCTGCCAATGTGGCACAATTCCCGTTGCCGGTGATAGTCGGCATCGGTCATGAACGCGATGTAACCGTGCTGGACTATATCGCAAATATGAGGGTGAAAACCCCCACGGCTGCTGCCGAATGGCTAATCGCCAATGCGGAAAGTCAGCTTGACAACCTTAGGCGCATAGCCGCCGATATGCTCAGAACGGTCAATGACCTCCTTTCAGGATGCAAAACACAGCTTGCCTACCTTGAAGGGCAGCTGCCGGTGGCTCCTGTGGCTGCTGTCGAGCGCATGAAGTCAAGACTCCGCGCCGCATCATCGGCTCTTGTGGCAGCTACAGCAGGGCGCATGGCTCCGGCAATGGCGCGGCTTGACCAGATGCCGCAGGCAATGCGCGTGGCTATAGGCAACCTGCTGGCTCGCCGAAACGACAGGCTGCAGAGCGCAAACGCACTGCTCGATGCGCTTTCGCCTATGGCAACCCTCAGGCGTGGCTACACCATAACTCGCGTAAACGGAAAAGTGGTGTCCTCTGTGCAATCCCTTTCTCCCGGCGACAAAATAACCACATCCGTTCATGACGGAGTGATGGAATCGGTCGTCGCAAACATAAAAAATATAGGAAACTCAAAATAACACAACAATGGAAACAACTCCGGTTAAAGAACTTACATACAATCAGGCTGTGGCTGAACTGGACTCTATACTCAGAACAATGCAGAGCGATGCCTGCGACATAGATAAACTTGCCGCATACACACGACGCGCCTCTGAGCTCCTCAGAGAATGCCGCAGCCGCCTCGTCGCCACAGACGAAGAACTGAAAACCATTCTTGCCGACCTTGAAAAATAACCCATATATATAATAAGGTGTGCTCGCGCCAATATTTTTGCGGAGGATGCCACGGCAGAAATAAGGCACTCTCATTGCCGCAAAAATATCATGCGACACACAAAAGTTGCGTATCTCTTTGCTATACGCGAAAATATTGCTAACTTTGCCGCTCGGATAAACTCGCGCTCCGGCATCTGCGCCTGTCGCGAGGATGGAAAAAGATATAATAAAGGAAATTAATACATAAATATGGCTAACAAAAACGAAAGCGAAACCCGTACATCGCTTGACGAAATCAACGACCAGCTCACCGGTCTTGAGCAGAAAGTTCAGGACAATCAGAAAAAAATCATGTGGGGCATTGTCGCTGTCCTTGCGGTTATCTGCCTTATACTTGTGTGGATATACGCAGTGCGCCGTCCGGGTATAGAGGCTGCCGACAATGCGGTCGGTCAGGCTGACTTGACTCTGAACCTCGGCAACGACTCGCTTGCGCTCGTGCAGTACAAACAGGTGGCAGACGATTACGGATACGAAGCCGGAAACCGTGCAGCCCTCAACGCCGCCATACTCCTTTACAAAGACAAAAAATATGAGGAAGCTATAACATACCTCAAAAAATATTCTCCGAATGAATCTCTCATCGGCGCATCAAGCCAGTCTCTCATGGGCGACTGCTATGTGAACCTCAAGGAGTACGATAAAGCGATTGACTGCTTCCGCAAGGCGGCTGACATCTCTGACAACAATCCCCACTACACACCCGTATTCCTGATGAAAGAAGCCACAGTTCAGCGCGAACTCAAAAACTACAAGGCAGAAGCGCAGCTGTACCGCGAGATTCAGAAAGAATACCCCCGCTTCGGCATGGAAACCGGCGTGGAGATTGAAAAATACCTCAAACGCGCAGAACTCCAGGCTGGCGAGTAAGCGCCGCGCGCCTTTGACGCTAAGCTTATAATGCTTATCTTTGCAAAGTTTTTATAATACAGACCTCCGTGGGAAAATTCACCGAATACAAGCTGCCGCTTAAAAGCATGGCTCCGGGCACTCACCAGTTTGAGTACAGGCTCGGAAAAACATTCTTCAACAACATGGAGAATGAGGATATTCATGACGCGGACCTGCGGGTGGCTCTGACTGTTGTGTACAAAGCCGATGTCTACGAGCTGGACTTTGCTGTGGAAGGCACTCTGACCCTTATATGTGACAGATGTCTTGACGACCTCGAATTCCCTGTAGACACCACCTATCACATAAACGTCAAGTACGGCGACGACTACAACGACGACTCCGACACACTGCTTGTAATACCGGAGAGCGACAACTATCTCAATGTCGCATACATGATATACGACACGGTTGCGCTTACAATTCCTATAAAGCATGTGCACCCTCTCGGCAAATGCAACCGGCAGATGAGCGCCATGCTCAAAAAACATCGCGCCGGCGACGCAAACGATGAAGATTCGGCTATAGAAACTCAGCTCATAGACGAAATGGATTCCATGGAGGCCGATGAACCGCGTACCACCGACCCCCGCTGGGACGCTCTCAAAAACCTTGCTACAGACTCTAACGAATAATTATTGATCTATATAGAATTATAAAACAATGGCACATCCTAAACGAAAACAATCAAAGACCCGTACAGCGAAACGTCGCACACACGACAAGGCCGTTGCCCCGACTCTTGCTCTCTGCCCCAACTGCGGAGCATGGCACATCTACCACACCGTATGTGGCGAATGTGGTTACTACCGTGGCAAAATAGCTATCGAAAAGCCCGCCGCTGTCTGATAACCCCTCTGCATCAATCGCAGTAGAGTGAACTACATCTCCCGAATACAAAGGCGCTACGCCGGTTTGGGAGATTTTCTGCATTAACAAAACTATTCAGTGATTATGATATACGCGAGAATTTCCGGCATCGCATCCTATGTCCCCGAGGATATACTCGATAACGACATGCTTTCTAAAATGGTTGACACCAACGACGAGTGGATAACCACACGCGTAGGCATCAAGCAGCGTCGCATTCTCAAGCAGGAAGGCGCCGGCTCATCGTTCCTCGGCGCAAAGGCTGTGGAGAAACTGCTCGCTTCCACCGGTACTGCTCCGGAGGAGGTGGAACTCCTTATCTGTGCCACTTCAAACCCCGATTACCGCTTCCCCTCTACAGGCAGCGTAATCGCTCACGAATGTGGTCTGAAAAATTCTTATGCCTACGACATTCAGGCAGCTTGCGCCGGATTCATTGTGGCTCTCGAAGACGCCGCCGCGTATGTCCGTTCAGGTCTTCGCAAGAAAGTCGTTGTGGTGGCAGCCGAAAAAATGTCATCGATGGTCAACTATGCCGACCGCAGCACATGCCCCCTGTTTGGCGACGGTGCCGCAGCCGTGCTTGTTGAACCCACAGAAGAGCGAACCGGCGTTATTGACGCTGTGTTCCATGTCGACGGCGAAGGTCGCGACCACCTGCTCATGCGCGCCGGTGGCTCGGTTCTTCCCGCGTCGCACGAAACAGTGGATGCCGGCGACCACTACATATTCCAGGACGGCAGGCACGTTTATAAACACGCTGTGACTGACATGCTCGAAAGCAGCCTTGACATCTGCAAGCGCAACAACCTCAGCATGGACGACGTGGACTACCTTGTTCCTCATCAGGCAAACCTCCGCATCATCGAGGCTGTGAGCCAGAGAGCAGGCATTGCCCACGAAAAAGTGCTTGTGAATATCGAACACTACGGCAACACCAGCGCCGCCTCAATACCCTTGTGTCTTGACGAGTACAAGAACAAGCTGAAAAAAGGCGACAAAATTATCCTCACCGCTTTCGGTGCCGGATTCACATGGGGCGCCATGTACCTGATTTGGGACATCTGATTGCCCGCAGGCTTTCATGACCGCAAAAAATAAAGCAGGAATAGCATCTTTTCGGGTGCTATTCTTGTTTTAATATGTGAGTCGTTTAAGTTATCGGCGCGCCGTGCAATAATTTTTACGACCCGCTTACACTATTAATCAAACAAAGAATATCACCATGGCACAAAAGCATAAGGCAGGATTTGTAAACATAGTTGGCAATCCCAATGTCGGCAAATCGACTCTGATGAACGACCTTGTCGGCGAGAGAGTAAGTATAATAACATCAAAGGCGCAGACTACCCGACACCGCATAATGGGCATAGTGAACACACCCGAGTACCAGATTGTGTTCTCCGATACCCCCGGGGTGCTCGCTCCGAAGTATAAACTTCAGGAAAGCATGCTCGGCTATTCGGAAGGAGCGCTCACCGATGCGGATATTCTGCTCTATGTCACCGACGTGGTGGAGGATCCCACCAAAAACGCCGACTTCCTTGCCAAGGTAGCGAAAGAAAAAGTGCCGGTGTTGCTGGTCATAAACAAAATCGACCTGCTTAAGAGCCAGGGAGACCTTGAGGCGGTTGTTGACAAATGGAAAACACTTCTGCCCAACGCGGAGATATTCCCGACATCCGCAAAGGAGCATTTTAATGTGACCAACCTCATGGACCGCATTGTGGCTCTTCTGCCCGAAAGCGAGCCGTACTTCGGCAAGGATGCTCTCACCGACAAGCCCGCGCGCTTCTTTGTCACTGAAATAATCCGCGAAAAAATTCTGCTCAACTATGACAAAGAGGTGCCTTACTCCGCTGAGGTCATAGTAGAGAAATTTGACGAGAAGGAGGGCGCCATACACATAATGGCGGTGATATATGTGGAACGCGACAGCCAGAAAGGCATACTCATAGGCAAAGGCGGTGCAAAACTCAAAAAAGTGGGTACCGAAGCGCGCAAGGACATCGAAACATTCTTTGGCAAGCGCGTATTCCTCGAACTGTTCGTCAAAGTGGAGCCAAACTGGCGAAACCGTGACAACAAGCTCCGTTCATTCGGCTATATTGAGTGATAAACCGGCATAATTTGTTAACTTTGCAGTCGCTAAATTAACTTAATTGCATAATATGGGACAGCTCGTAGCTATTGTTGGTCGTCCGAATGTAGGAAAATCAACCCTTTTCAACCGTCTCACACAAAGCCGCACGGCTATTGTCGACGACACCGCCGGTACTACCCGCGACCGTCAGTATGGTAAAGTGGATTGGAACGGAAAAGAGTTTTCAATTGTCGATACCGGCGGTTGGGTGGTAAACTCTGACGATATCTTCGAGGAGGAAATCAACAAGCAGGTGCAGGTTGCCATTGAGCAGGCAGACGAGATTCTGTTTGTGGTGGATGCCATGAACGGTGTCACCGACCTTGACGACCGTGTGGCTGAGATTCTGCGCCGCTCGCGCAAACCGGTGCTGCTTGTAGCCAACAAAGTTGACTCTAACGACTGGCTTTACAATGTGCCCGAATTTTACAGCCTCGGTCTTGGCGAGCCATATCCTATAAGCGCGGTAAACGGCTTCGGTACAGGCGACCTGCTTGACGACGTTGTAAAAAAACTTCCCGAAAAGGAAGAAGATGAGGAAGCGCTTGACGATATTCCGAAGTTTGCTATTGTAGGGCGCCCAAATGCAGGCAAATCCTCTATAATAAACGCATTCATCGGCGAGGACCGCAACATAGTCACAGACATCGCCGGCACCACCCGTGACAGCATATACACCCGCTACAACAAGTTCGGCTTCGATTTCTATCTGGTCGACACCGCGGGCATACGCAAGAAAGCGAAAGTGAACGAGGATATAGAGTACTACTCGGTGATACGCTCCATACGCGCCATTGAGGCGAGTGACGTGTGCATACTTATGATAGATGCTACCAGGGGCATCGAGGCGCAGGATGTAAACATCTTCTCGCTCATACAGCGCAACAAGAAAGGGCTTGTGGTGTGTGTGAACAAGTGGGATCTTGTCCAGGATAAGTCGCAGGCGGCTATCAGGCATTTCGAGGAGACTATCCGCGAGCGTTTCGCTCCGTTCACCGACTTCCCGATAATATTCTCGTCGGCGCTTACCAAACAGCGCATATTCAAGGTGCTTGAAACAGCGGTTGAGGTGTATCAGAACCGCAAGCGCGTTGTGCCCACATCTCAGCTCAACACCGTTATGCAGGAGATGATTGCGGCTTACCCGCCCCCCGCAAACAAAGGCAAATACGTGAAGATAAAGTATGTGACCATGCTTAAAGGGTCTGTGGTGCCGACTTTCATTTTCTTCTGCAACCTGCCCCAGTGGGTCAAGGAGCCGTATCGCCGCTATCTGGAAAATAAAATAAGGGAGAACTGGAATTTCTCCGGCACTCCCATAAATGTTTATATGCGCGAAAAGTAATTTTTTACAGCGCGTTTAGCGAATGTATTGAGTCGAGGACAGCAACCGCTTCCTCGACTTTTTTTACATCGCTGATAGCGAAGCTGCGTCTGCCGTTCTTTTCGCGGATGCGGCAGCGTCGGGGGTTGTCCTGCAAGTAGTGCAGAATGCGTCCGAACATAGGGCTCTGGTAGTAGGCTTTGTTGGAATCGTCAACAAAGTATATGAACATGGAGCCTTGCTTTAGCGCCACTTTTTCAATGCCCAGAAGGCGCGCCAGGCGTCTCAGGCGCGGAATGCGTAGCAGCTCCGCGGTCACGGCGGGTATTTTGCCGAAACGGTCGAGGAGTCTGCTTTTGAACGCCTGCAGATCCAGCTCGCGTTCTATGCTGTCAAGCTCCTGGTACAGGGCTATGCGTTCGCTTTCCTGCGGCACATAGTCGGAAGGCAGCAGCAGTTCCATATCGCTTTCTATTACGCAGTCTGTCGCGTACTCCTGCTCCTGTTCCGAATCGTTGACATCTTCTCCGGCAAACTCTTCGTTTCGCAGTTCGGTAACCGCCTCATGAAGAATTTTCTGGTAAGTCTCGTAGCCAAGGTCGGCTATAAAGCCGCTCTGCTCCGCGCCGAGAAGATTTCCGGCACCTCTTATGTCAAGGTCCTGCATGGCTATGTGTATGCCGCTGCCGAGGTCGCTGAATCCTTCGATAGCCTGAAGTCGGCGTCGGGCGGTTGGCGACAGAGGCACATGAGGCGGCACAAGCAGGTAGCAGAACGCTTTTCGGCTGCTGCGCCCTACACGTCCGCGCAGCTGGTGCAGCTCGCTCAGCCCGAAATTTTGCGCGTTGTTGATTATTATGGTGTTGACATTGGGCATGTCTATGCCGCTTTCTATTATAGTGGTGGCAAGCAGCACATCATAGTCGTGGTTCGCAAAATCTATTATGGCTTTTTCGAGCTTTTCGGGTGGCATCTGTCCGTGTCCGATGATTGTACGGGCATCAGGCACAAGGCGTTTCACCATGGCTTCAAGCTCGTGAAGCCCCTCTATGCGCGGGTTTACGATGAAAACCTGTCCGTTTCGCGACATCTCGAAGTTGAGAGCCTCGGCGATGATGTCGTCGTTGAGCGCGTTTACCGAAGTGACAATCGGGTAGCGGTTGGCGGGCGGGGTGGTGATAGCTGACAGGTCGCGTGCGCCCATGAGCGAGAACTGCAGGGTGCGCGGTATCGGGGTGGCGCTCATTGTCAGAGTGTCGACATTCGTTTTCATCTGTTTGAGCTTCTCTTTTACCGCCACTCCGAATTTCTGTTCCTCGTCCACTACAAGCAGCCCGAGGTCTTTGAATTTCACGGATGAGCCGATGAGCTTGTGGGTGCCTATGAGAATGTCTATCTTGCCGTCGGCGAGGTCGCCGAGCACCTGTTTTACCTGTTTCGGCGTGCGTGCCCTGGAGATATAGTCTACCCTAACCGGAAAGTCCTTCAGCCTGCTTTTGAAAGTGTTGTAGTGCTGGTAGGCGAGAACTGTTGTCGGCACAAGCACGGCTGTCTGTTTGCTGTCGGTAGCCGCTTTGAAGGCGGCGCGTATGGCTATTTCCGTTTTGCCGAAGCCCACATCGCCGCAAATGAGCCTGTCCATGGGCTTGTCGCTTTCCATGTCGGCTTTCACCGCCTGTGTGGCGGTGAGCTGGTCGGGGGTGTCCTCGTAGATAAACGATGCCTCAAGCTCCTGCTGCATGTATGAGTCAGGGCTGAAACCGAATCCTTTTTCCTGTTTTCTTGCGGCATACAGCTTTATGAGGTCGCGGGCAATGTCTTTCAGCTTGGACTTTGTGCGCTCCTTCACTTTGTTCCATGCGCCGCTGCCGAGTTTGTTTATACGGGGTTCCACACCCTCTTTGCCTCTGTATTTGGCGAGTTTGTGCAGCGCGTGTATAGACACGAAAATAGTGTCGTTGTTGGCATACACCAGTTTGATCATCTCCTGTGTGCGTCCGTTGACATCGGTGCGCAGCAGTCCGGCGAATTTGCCTACCCCGTGGTCCACATGCACAATATAGTCGCCCGGCTCTATTGCGCTCAGCTCTTTCAGCGACAGGGCGAGCTTGCCTGAGCGGGCGCGGTCGCTCTTGAGGTTGTATTTGTGGAAGCGGTCGAATATCTGATGGTCTGTGAGCACGCACATTTTCTGCACATGGTCCACAAATCCCTCGTGAACGGTTCCGTTGACCGGGGTGAATGTTATGTTGTCGCCCCTGTCGGCGAATATGGCTTTGAGGCGGTCAAACTGCTTGTCGCTGTCGCTCAGAATGTAAAGCGAGTAGCCGTCGGCAAGCATTTTTTTGAAAGACTCGCTGATGAGGTCGAAATTTTTGTGGTATATCGCTTGGGGCGAGCATCTGAAGTCGACCGACACTCCGCACAGGCTATTTTCCGGCGGCGGTGCTGCAGTGAAGCGAAATTGCCGGAATGTAGGGAATTTTGCGGAGAATGCCTCGGAGTCCACGACATTGCGCATTGCGTTGGAGTCGCCTTCGTCGGCAATAAGCGCGCTGTCGCTGAAAGATTCAGCCGCTACCGCGGCTATGCGGCTCAGGGTGTAGTCGGCGTCTCTGACCGCGAAAATTGTCTGCGGGCTGATGAAGTCAAGCAGCGATTCGCCGGCTGCAGCGTTTGCCACATTGGATGTCACCGCTATTTCTTCGAGTTTCTGTTCAGACAGCTGTGTGGATGTGTTGAACACCCTTATGGAGTCTATCTCATCGCCGAAGAAATCTATTCTGAAGGGGAGTTCGTTGCTGTAGCCGTATATGTCGAGAATAGAGCCTCGGTTTGCGAAATGTCCGGGCTCATACACATAGTCCACCTCTGTGAAGCCGTTCAGGCGTAGCCATTCCACGGTTTTTGGCAGGCTTGTCTCTGACCCTTTTTTCAATCGCAGTGTATGGTCGGAAATCACTTTGCGCGGGGCAACCTTTTCGGCGAGAGCCTCGGGGTAGGTGACAACAAATTTAAGAGTGGGGTCATCGTGCCACCTGTTCAGCGCTTCGGTGCGCAGTATCTGGGAGGGAGGGTCTACCTGCCCGTATTTTATGTCGCGTTTGTAGGCGCTGGGAAAAATAGCCACGGCATCTTCGGAGGCAAGTCTGCACAGGTCGTGGTACAGATAGCCCGCGTCGTCGAGTGAATCGCCGACAACAATTACCGGTATGGAGTCTGATTCAAGTTTTTTTATAGCCACGGCAGCAGCCGAGCCTGCGAGAGAGTACAGGTTTACCCTGTCGGCGCCGGATTTTACCGCTTTGTCAAAAGCGATGCCGCGCGCTCCTGAGGTGAAGCGTGCGGCAATATCCTGTAGTGTCATTTCGAATCGGATTTTTTTGAGGGTGAAAGCAGCTGCGTGTATCTGTCACGGGTGTGAAGCAGTGTGGCTGCCGAGTCAAGTCCGGGGTCTTTGCGCAGACCGGTTTTGATTCTTCCGGGGTCGAAATAGTAGCGTTCCATTATTTCGCGGGCAATCAGCGGTTCTATCGCATCGCGGTGTTTGTCAAGGTCGCGTTCGAGCGGGCGTCTTAGCATTTTTTCGAGTATGTCGAACTGTACGGTGAGGCTGTCTTCGTCATAGCCTTCCACCTTGGCTGCTGCGCGAAGCCGTTCCAGCATGGTTTCGCAAACGCGGTCGTACTCGAACTTGTCGGGGTTTATGAAAGCCTTGAACTCGTTGTAAAGCGAGTCGGATACTTCAAATGAGTCAATGTCAGGTGCCTGCGGGTGGGTGGCAAAGTATCTGTTGGCAAAGTCAAACGCCCAGAAGTCGCTCATGATGTTGTATGTGAGCCTGCTCAGCGACGGGTATTCGACATCTATATCGGGGGATATGCCGCCACCGTCGCGCACCACTCTGCCGTGGGCGGTGGTAAAGGTGTTTGTGAGGCTGTCGGGTATGCGCGACACTGACCCGTCGGGGTTGCGCCGGCTGTAGTCTATTGCCTGAATGAGTCGTCCGCTCGGTATGTAATATTTCGCCACAGTCACTTTCAGCATGCCTTCGTAGGGTATGTCTCTTGTTGTCTGGACAAGCCCTTTGCCGTAGGAACGGTTGCCGATGATTACGGCGCGGTCAAGGTCCTGAAGGGCGCCGGCTGTTATTTCGGCAGAGGATGCCGTTTCGCCGTCAATAAGAACTACAAGCGGTATTTCCGGAGCTATCGGCGCCGAGGTTGTTTTGTATACTTTCTCGTTGAGAACCCCTTTGCCTTTGGTGCGCAGCACTTCGGTGCCTTTCGGCACAAAGTTGCCCACAACTTTCACGGCGCTCTCCACCAGCCCCCCGACATTGCCTCTGAGGTCAAGCACCAGGGCTTTCACAGCGGGGTTTGCCGTGAGGTCTGTCACCGCTTTCTTCACTTCGTCGGCGGTTGATTCGCTGTAGGTGTTGAGGGCTATATAGCCAATGTCGCCTTTTTCTACTCCGTAGTATGGCACAGAAGCTATTTTTATTTTGGCGCGGGTCATGGGTACCTCTATTATGGAGTCTGCCACATAGGGGCGTTTTACTTTTACTGTCAGGTCGGTACCCGGAGTGCCTTTGAGTCTGTCAGATACAAATGTGTGGCTTTTGCCGAGCATTGTGTCGCCGTCAATAGCTATAATGAGGTCGCCGGCGCGCAGTCCTGCCTTGTGGGCGGGGGAGTCCTTGTGAGGACCGGAGATGTACACATTGCCGTCGCGCTGTACTATGTATGAGCCTATGCCTCCGAACTCGCCTGTTGTCATGGTCTTGAAGTCTTCCTGCTCGCTCCTTGGCATGTACACTGTGTAGGGGTCGAGCTCGCCCAGCATGGCGTTTATGGCAGTCGAAACCGCTTTGTCGGCATCGATGCTGTCGACATAGAAAGTCTGCATTTCTTTGAATACAGAACTGAAAATGTCGATATTTCTGGATATTGCGCTTTTTTTGCTGCGTGTCGCTCCCTCGAGGCACAGCCCGATGCAGAGCAGCATGGCAACGGTGTAGAAAAGTTTTTTCATTAACCTGATTCTAAGTGGAATAAGTTGAAAACAGAGGTAATACGCCTGTAAGTCACAAACAGACCAACGAAGTTAGCTATAATTACAACACCGCGAAGCCTAATTTTGTCAAAAAAAGAATAAAATAATTATTTTCCGCAACTTTTTTTGCCGGGTGTATTGCATATTCGGATAAAAGGTCTTAATTTTGCAGCGCAAATGTCCGGAGGGGCATTGCAAAAACTGCTTCAATAGCTCAGTTGGTTAGAGCACCTGACTGTTAATCAGGGGGTCGTTGGTTCAAGCCCATCTTGAAGCGCCAGAACAAAATTGCTTCAGTAGCTCAGTTGGTTAGAGCACCTGACTGTTAATCAGGGGGTCGTTGGTTCAAGCCCATCCTGAAGCGCCAAAAAAAGTCCGGACGCCATGCGTGCCGGACTTTTTTTGTATCTCAGACTGTCAAAGCAACCAGCTGTTGACTCGCGCACGAACCGCCGACGATTCGCGAAGCATTCCAATCAGTTCCAGCGCCGAACGTTTGCGATAGCAGTTTTTCAATACATGGACGCAGCCCTCCATTTCGTTGTCGGGATGCCGGAGCCGGATTGCTTTTACTCCGCTCTGATTATAGACAGTTGCCTCGGCAAGCACCGAAACGAGGGTACTGTGCTTGACAACCTCCAGCAATATGTTGACCTCATTGAGTTCGATTCGGATATCAAGAGCGATTTCTTTCGTTGACAGACAGTCGTCAAGGGCATTGCGCGCCTGCAGTCCGCGTGTCGGAAGCGCCAGCGGCCATTTCGACAATTCGGAAAAAGTGATTGAGGAATTTCCTGCAAGCGGATGGTTTTCTTTGATTATAACAGCAAGGTGGTTCTGGAAAAGAACATGCGATTCAATATCTTCATAACGGGCAGATGGTCGGAACGCCAGCACAAGGTCGACCGAACGATTGCGCAGCATCTCCATCAGTTCTGCCATCGGCTTATAAAATATATTCAGCTTGACGCGCGGGTATTTCTTGGTAAACTCGATGAGCGTCTCTGTCAGAATCGGGCTGAAGGAATAGGTCACGCCTATGTTAAGAGTTCCAGCGGCAACGGCGGCAAGGTCGTTGACCTTTGCCACACAGCTTTCAGCCTCGGAAAGAGTGCGCCGGGCAAACGGGAGAATCTCCTCCGCCGCTTCTGTCAGAAAAATAACATTTGACTGACGGTCGAACAGGCGTATGTCAAGCTCGTTTTCGAGCTGGCGCACTTGCTGAGAAAGTGTGCTTTGGGCGATATTGAGCGCTCTTGCCGCCTCCGAGAAACTCTGCAATTCGGCAGCCTTGATGAAGTATTTAAGTTGTCGCAGTTCCATTCACGATTGTTTGTGTGTAAATTTACAAAAATTTATCGGGTAACCTGAAATGATATTTTCTTCATAAGAAAAATAGGTATGTTCGCGCCGATTGCCATGCCGATGACAATCGCCCCGCATGTCATTCCGTTTGACACAAAGAGGTAAAGGTTATGGCTAAACAGCGTCTCGTCGAGATTTGACAGGCAGCCGACAAACCCTTCGAACGCACGACAAGCATAAAGACCGGGTATCATAGGGAGTAATGCCGGAAACAGACATGCCTCTGCCGGAACCTTTATCACCTTCGCTACGAACACCGCAATGACCCCTACAATGAAAGCGGCAATCGTAGCGGCAGCTATGATGTTCATTTCAGCTCCGCCCGGCATTGTCAACAGAAAACGCAGCGAATGACCTGCGGCTGCCGCTACCGCACATAATATATAAGCACGCTGTGGAGTGTGGCTTATACTTGAAAATCCGATAGCCGCCATTGCCGAAAACAGCGCGTCATCAAAAAAAACGCTCCATGAAATAATCGAATCGTTTGTCATAAGCAGTTATTCATAACAGTGATTGAAGTCAGCAGTCCCAAAGAAAGAGAGGCGGTAAGGATAACCGCATCGGCAAACCTGCTGAAAGAACAGAGATAATGGCTGGCGAGCATGTCACTCGCCGCATTGATATAAGGCACTCCGGGGATAAGATACAGCACACTTGTGGCAACAGCCACTCCCGGAGTTGCTCCCCATCCGAACAGCCCGCATCCCGAAGCAAGCGAGGCCGAGATGAACGCACAGAGAAAGAATATCACCCTTATGTCCATTTTTTCCCTGAGAAACCGCTGTTTTAGGAAATATCCCGCCGCGGTTGCAAAGAACACGACACCCATTGCGGCGGCATCTCCTCCAAACAGACGGCAGAATGAAGCATTTGCCAGTGATGTCAGCCAAAGAATATTAAAATTGTTGCCATACGGTTGTCCGACAATTGTCCGAAACCGTTTTTCGGCATCATCAAGCGAGAGTTTGCCATCGCGAATAGACCAGCTGAGTGCGCTCAACTCGGTGTTGAGGTCAAAATTTATTCCAGCCCTGACAACCCGTTGGGTATAGGTATGCACGTTGCCGCCTTCATCGGAAAGACAAACAGTAACATGACGCGGCATAACCGCAACATCTGCCATATAGCCATAAGTCATGGCTATTCTGCTGACATTCTTATCAATGCGAACACATGTTGCGCCGCTCCCCCACAGCCAAGCAGAGTATTCCGCCAGAAAACGTCCGAGCGTATCCATGGTAATTCCGGAGAAGGAAACATCCTCGCATTCCGTATCGAAATCAGTCATCGTCGTCATCATCCTCCTCATGTAATCTGTCACCGGGAATAAACAGGATATCCCTCTCTCTATAATGCCCGATAAGGCTGCCGTGATGTTTATGAGCAGGACTGGAGGAGTGCAGATAATGTACAAACTGGACAAAGCAGGTCAGCAAAACAAGACCGACGAGACCATACCAGATAAGCATTGGACTATTCATATTTAAGAGCTTTAGAGTAGGTTGAATTTCTGTGCAAATATACGTTCGGGCACACTGTACGGTTTAGTATCCTGTAAGGATTTTTTCGTCAGCACTCATCGCCATTTCCGATAGTGAAACCGAAAACGGCACAAGTAGAAACTCCTGTTGAAAGACGGTAAGCTTATTTGGTAAGCATAAAAGAATATAGAATGCTTGAGATCAAACATCCTATAAGAGGGGGGGGGCAGGGGTCAGCAGCGGGAGTGCTTCCAGCGGTTGTGGCTCCAGAGCCACGCCGAGGGGTTGCGGCGTATACTGTCCTCAAGCCGGCTCAGATATGCGCGGCTGTAGGGGTTTTCACCGCCGTCGGGCAGGGGAGTCAGCGGGCTGATTGTCATGACATAGTGTCCACGCTTTACAGGCATCATCTCCAGATAAACGAATTCCGCGCCCATTTTTGTGCCAATGACTTCTCCACCATTGAGATACGCGGTGTCCTTGCCCATGAAATCGGTCCAGTATTTCTTGACGGGGGTCAGCGGGCGCTGGTCGGAGATGAACCCGCATACAAATTTCTTGCCGTCGCGGGTTATTTCCAGCAGCCGTCGCAGTGTGCGCGCCATGGGTATGTTTTCCGACTCGAACCGGCTGCGCAGTTCAAGCATGACACGGTCAAAGTCTTTGTCGCGCAGCGGGTGGTAGATTTCGCAGCTCACTGCATCGGGGCGTATTTTCAGCGCTATGGAGGTGACCCATTCCCAGTTGCCGAAATGTCCGAGCATCACCACGACGGATTTTCCGTTGTCAAGAGCATGGTCGATATGTTCCATGCCTGCAATCTGTACCCGCTTCTCAATCTCTTTGTTGCTGATGTGAGCCAGCTTGGCGGTTTCGATAAAGATGTCGCAGAGATGACGGTAAAACCGGCGTTCTATTTTAATGCGTTCTTTTTCAGTTTTTTCAGGAAACGCCATGGCAAGGTTTTTTCTGACAACCTTGACTCTGTATTTTATAACTTTGTGCAGAATGAAACAGACTATGTCGCTGATGCCATACAGCATCCACAACGGCAGGAGGGCGAATGTGTTGAGCAGTGTCCGGTAAAACTTGTATTTCACGGTGCTGCGACTCCGGTTGTCGTTGCTTTTGTTTTGAGGCGGCATGTCAGAAAATTCAGTCATTAGTGCTTTAGCTTGTTGTATATCATGTTGATGATGTTGTTGTCAACTGTCTCGTCAAATTTCCTTGCCCAGAGGTGTGGCACGCTTTCGAGCAGGGACATGTCTCCGGCTCTGAACACCCACGGGTGTCGCACGCTCTCGCCCCTTGTCCAGTCGATGAACCGCATGTTTGCCATATTCACTTCTTTCTGATTCTTTACAGCGGCAGGCACATACAGCCGGCTGCTGAACGGAGTTCCGGCTACAAGAGTGGGCAGGAATATTTCGTCGCAGGTGCTTGTGTGGCGGAAAACTTTCTCCAGCCAGTTTTCTTTCTCCACTACATACCTGGCAAGGGAGTCTGTGATGCTGAACCATTGCGAGCCGAACCGGAAATCTATGTTGCGGTTGATTCTGAATCCCACAGCCATCTGTAAGCCTTTGAAAATGTGGTTTATGATGCGTGTGCGGAATTTGCCCTCCCCTTCGGGAAAAACAGTGAAGTATCTGAATCTTGACCGGGTGGATTTCTTGAATTCCCAAAGGTTTATGAACTCATAGCCTTTGTGTTCGTTGAAAAAGGCGTGAATTTCATCTTGTGTCTTTATGGGCATATCCATGCCTGACAGCAGATGATAGTAGGCGTATTCGCTTTCGGAGGTGGCTTTTTTTAGAAGCGCCAGCTCACTGCGCATTATGCTGACACCTCCCCAGTTTACCTTGAAGCGCTGCGGAAGGACAATCAGGCGGGAATGGCGGGTGGTTCCGTCCAGACTCTCCTGCCTGAAATTTTTAGCCTTGGCATCGACATGAACGAAAATATCGTTGCGGGGGTCGTCAAGCAGTTCAATGAGCTTGCGGAGCTGACCGAAATTTTTGTGCGCCAGAATCAGGTAGGCGTGTCTGTCCATAAGTCGGTGTCTGAGAAAGGGTTAATAAATTCTGATTAGATAGGGGTGCAAGCGTCAGCTTTTCAGGATGTACTCGGCTATAGACCCTGGTTTGAGGTTTCTGAGCCGGGAGTCCTTATAGTTGGTTTTCTGGAAGAAGGCACCGGAAGTCAGTTCGGCAAATGTTGTTTCGTTGTAATCGTCATTGCAGTGTTCTCCCCACAGGGCGTGTGTGGGGTCTTGCTCAACGCGGGGCATTTTGTCGAAGTTGAGTCTGGCTGTGGCGTTTACGTCTACAGAGAGTTTCAACAGCAGGTGGTGTACGAAATAGTTGATTTTGCTGTTTTCTTCCTTCCAATAGATATTGATTGCCTCGCGCCACACGCCGAACACGGGATTACCTTTACGGGCTCTCATGAAACAGTTCTGTATGAACGAGTACGAACCACGGATTTTGTTGCCTGCCATAAACAGAAAGAGGTCCTGGTCCATGATGTATTGCGGCACCGGTGCGGTGACATAGTCGGTGGCGTCAAACCACAGACCGCCATGCTTATAAAGGAGTTCAATTCGGCAGATGTCGCTGAAATGAGCGTGAGGTATTTTACCTTCTTTCCATTTCGCCACAATGTGTTCCGGCAGGGTTATCCAGTCATAAAGGGTGGTTTCGTCAAGCACCACAAGCTCTTGGGTGAGGTTTCGGCGCATGCTTCGGAAGCAGGCTTTTACAAGTTCGGGAGCCTTATTTTCGCCCTGCAGCCATATTGTGAATGCTCTTTCCGGCTCTTTCCGGCTGTCGGTTGATTCGGGAACTATGCGCTCCACAGCGGGCGCATAGCGTCTGAGGTAGCCCATCGCGGCATCATAGGTGGCCTTATACCGGCGTTTGCGCCGAGCCACGCGCCCGTCCCAGAACGGGTTCATGATGTGTCCTTTGCCAATGAGGTGAAGCTGTTGCATCACTCTGCCTGCTATTCTTCCTATCCGGCTCATTTTCTGTAGACTTTAGTGTTGTGTGACCATTTTTTCGGCTTCATGTAGTCGGGTCCGTAGACCATTTCGAGGTAGCTGTGGGTGTCTTTGAAAGCCAGAAATCTGTGTCCCTCGAATGTAATGTCGGCAAGGGAGTCGAACCGGTTTTTGTCAATGACGGTGCGGTAGTTCAGAGAACCAACAATGTGTGCCACAAGCCGATTTCCCTTATAGGCGGGGTTGTGTACGGTTTCGTTCATTCTGTTCATCCACCAGTCGAGGGAGTGGCGCCATGACTTGATGATTGAAATCAGGTCTTTTCTTTGCCGGTGGTATATACGGTTGTGTATGCTCATTACCTTGTGCATGTATTTCCGGCGTTCTTTTTCGTTGTCAGGCACATAATCCAGCGGGAAAATATCTACATACACTCCATAGTGGGTCATGGTTAGCGATTCTCCTATATAAGTATCTGGGTCGTTGACTTTGGCGTAGCCCGATGCAAAAAACTCATCGTCAGAGCGGGTGTTGAACAGCAGGTGGTATTTATCGCTTTTGTAGATTTTTACAAAACGGTCGAAATCCTCGCGCAGCATGAACATGTCGGCATCATCGTCCCACGGAATGAAGCCTCCGTGGCGCACAGCGCCGAGGAGTGTGCCGCTCGACAGGCTGTAGGGAATGTCATTATCGCGGCAAAATCTGTCAATATCCTTCATTATGCCGAGTATGATTTCCTGTTTTTCCTTTATGGTAAGTTCTGTCTTGTTATCCATTGTCAGTCATTGTTAAAAGGGTGATTAGTCCGGTATAACCGGACTGCAAAATTAGCTTTTTTTTGAGTTTTCGCTGCGGAGATATGCTACGAGCCGGTCAATCATCTCCGGAAGTGAGTAGCGGGGGCTCCATCCGAGAGCCTGCAGCTTGTCGGAATTGAGATTGACAAGTGTGTCGGGCGCGTAGCCCGAGTGTTCCAAGGGTTCCACTCTGATGTCAATGCTGTTTCCGCTGCATTCTCTGAACAGGTGTGCCAGCTGTAGAACCGACACAAATGTGCCGGGGGTGGCGATGTTGTACGCTTCACCGTTTTCGCCTTTCAGCAGAATGTACACCAGCGCCGATACGCAGTCGGTGCTGTAGCAATATGGTTTGGAGGATTTGCCATGGGTGTGCAGCACAATGTCTTTACCCTCTATCACACTTCTTGCAAACTGGGCGAAGACTCTGTTGTCATTCCGGGGTATTCCCGCGCCGAATGTCTGGGTGAGTCTTGCGCTTTTGGCAGCCACTCCGTATTGCTTCGCGTAGCAGTAGCAGAGGTATTCCGCCGCTTGTTTTCCCAACGCGTAGCTGCTGCGCGGCGACTGCCGGTCAATGTGTCCCTGCGTGGATTCTGTCACCGGTTCGCACGATGACATCTGCCCGTAATATTCTATTGAGGACAAAAACACTACACCGACTTTGTTGTCGTTGCTGTGAAGGCGTGCATATTCAAGAATGGCGTGTGTGGAGTCTATCGGCAGCAAGAAGGTGTCGGCGGGGTGTTCGCACATGTATCTGCCGTCGGTGGGGCTCGCGCAGTGAATGATATAGTCGCAATTCAATGTGGCGGTGCGGAAAAAATCGCACAAATCTTGCTCTACGGTTGTGATGTCGGTGCTGCTGTCGGAAAACATGGCCTTGGCTTTGTCGGCGTTTCTTACCGGTAATATGAATTTCACGCCGATTTTCAGAGCGTCGATGCACCTTACAAATGTCGACCCGACGAGTCCGGTGGCTCCGGTTACAATAATTGTTTTGTCGCGCAGCTGTTCTGCCAGTTCGCGCGGCAATGAAAATGACTCGATGTCTTCGCGCACTATCTTGTTGCTCACCATGCTACAGATGCAAATTATTTGTCAAAAACCGAATATCTGCTGGTTTTCGTGCACTTCCACCATGGCTCTGAATATAAAGAAGTCGGTGGGTGTGGTGATTTTGATGTTTTCCATGGGCCCCATTATGGTGTGGATTTCATGACCGTAATGTGACATCATGGAGCAGCAGTCGATAAAGTCATGTCGCCCCTCTGCGCGTGCACGTTCATGCAAGTTGAGAATTTCATCGAGCCTGAAAGACTGCGGAGCCCGTGCCATGATGGTGTCGGGACGTGATGGAATATAAGGGAGTGAGTCGGCGCGGTTTACAACCACGGTTTCAGTTGCCGGCACGCATGTGATGCAGTTGCCTTTGGCTTTGACGGTTTCTATGTTGTCGGAGATAGTCTGAGCCGTTATCAGCGGCCTTACACCGTCGTGAATCAGTACGTTGCAGTCGAGTCCATACACTTCTACTGCGGCTGAAAGAGCGTTGTATATGCTTTCCTGGCTTGTGTCGCCTCCCGCTACCACGCGCGCCACTTTGTTTATCTCAAACTTTCTCATCTGTTTTTCCAGGTATGGAATCCAGTCTTCGAGGCACGCCACTACGATGCCGTCAATTAGCGGGTGGTTGTCAAACAGTTCGAGGGTGTATATTATGACCGGTTTTCCGCTGAGTTCGAGAAACTGCTTGGGTTTGGATGCGACACACATGCGGCGTCCGGTGCCGCCGGCAAATATGACTGCAATGTTTTTGGTATATTTATTCTCTTCCATAAAATGGCTACGAATCATATTGTATCGTGGAATCGTTCAGGTATTTCTGCCACGAATTTGATTCCAAAAGTAGTGGGTTTGTTGACTGCGAATATCGGGCGGCATATTCTTTGCATGGCTCTGACCTTGCCTACGATTTTGTCCCATGGGCGAGCCTTGACATTGCTGACGGTAGCAATAGCCCGCTGGCGTTTGAGCTGGTGGCGTGTCCACCCGTTGGCAACGCGCGCAGGGTCGGCGGAAATTTCTCTCAGGTACTCAAGGTCGACACCACCGAAGTGAAACAGAAATAATCCGTTGGCAATATGGAAGTTTTGCCCTTTGACCCTGTGGCATCCGCCACCCCATGTCAGGGGGCGTGTTATTACAGAGGGTTTGGTGTATCTTGAGTATAGCCACCCTCTGAACCTCTGTTGCAGGAAGGGGCGGGAGAAGTCGATTTTTTTTTCGGTTGGCAGGTGCTGCAGCACATCCACGCCCAGCCCGGAGTGGCAGCTGTGAGGCGGCAGCGACTTGAGAAAATCGCAAAGGCTCATATTGAGCGCCGGGTCTACAATCAGAAATTCGTCGGCATCGGTAGCGATTACCATTGCGGCGCCTTGAGCAAACAGAGCGGCGGCTTTTTCAGAGATGAATCTTGAGCGCTGGCGTTCGGTTGACACCACATTGCCTTGCATCTTTGGAACAAGCGTGCAGTTTACGCCGTTGCAGAAGTCGGGAATCTGCTGGTCCTCGCCGTCGAAATAGACATACAGATTTTCTTTTCCGAGCTGAGAGCAGTAGTAGTCAACCCACTTCTCTAAAAAGCGGTCGTTACGGACCATTGTAATCGCTTTGATATTCATGATTTTTTGAGGTGTTTCGCTGTCGGTGATGTCTGATTGGAGTGCGGTATTTGCAAAATTAATCAATAATTATAGATGTGTGGTGGCGGGTGGCTTAAAAAACATTAATAGTATGGGGCGCGGGGCGCGCTGTTTTGGCTGTTTTAGGGGTAAAAAAAAGAGACTGAAACCGTATGCGGGTTTCAGTCTCGTGTGAGGTCAGGGAATAAGCGCTTTTGCAAGCGTTGATTATTCTTCGTAGCGCTTTACAATCACAGTGGCGTTGTGACCGCCGAAGCCGAAAGCGTTGCTGAGCGCGGCGCGCACGTTGCGCTTCTGGGCTTTGTTGAATGTGAAGTTTAGCGAATAGTCAATATTTTCGTCATCGTCGCCTTCCTCGTGGTTGATGGTGGGCGGGATGATGCCTTCTTCAACAGCTTTGATGCTGAACAGGGCTTCCAGGGCGCCGGTAGCGCCGAGAAGGTGACCGGTCATGGATTTTGTCGAGCTGATGTTGAGCTTGTAAGCGGCATCGCCGAAGAGTTCGGTGATTGCTTTGATTTCGCTGACATCGCCGACGGGAGTGGATGTGCCGTGGACGTTGATGTAGTCAATGTCTTCGGGAGACATGCCGGCATCGTCAAGAGCTGCTTTCATAGACAATTTTGCACCAAGACCTTCGGGGTGAGTGGCGGTGAGGTGGTAAGCGTCAGCGCTCATGCCACCGCCGACAACTTCCGCATAGATTTTTGCTCCGCGGGCTTTAGCGTGCTCAAGCTCCTCGAGGATGAGGATTGCGCTGCCTTCGCCCATTACAAATCCGTCGCGGCTTTTGCTAAAGGGGCGCGAAGCGGTTTCGGGGCTGTCATTGCGGGTTGAAAGTGCGTGCATGGAGTTGAATCCGCCGACTCCGGCAGGGAAAATTGCCGCTTCAGCACCACCGGTGATGAAAGCGTCAGCCTTGCCGAGGCGAATCAGGTTGAAAGCGTCGATGATTGCGTTGTTAGAGGACGCGCATGCGGAAACCACGCCGTAGTTGGGACCATGGAATTCGTACTCCATGGAGATGTGTCCGCTTGCGATGTCAGCAATCATCTTCGGAATGAAGAAGGGGTTGTATTTGGGACCGCTTGCCTCATTGAGGGCATAATAGCCGGCTTCCTCCTCGAAAGTGTGAAGTCCGCCGATACCGGCTGCAACAATCACGCCCACTCTGTTGCGGTCGAGATTGGGTGCTTCCTGAATTTTGCTGTCCTCGACTGCCTGACGGGCTGCAACGAGTGCGTACTGGGCGTAAAGGTCAAGCTGACGCAGTTTTTTGCGGTCGATGTGTTCGGCGGCGTTGAAGCCTTTGACTTCGCACGCAAACTGAGTCTTGAACTTGGAAGCGTCAAAATGTGTGATAGGTCCGGCGCCGCTTTTGCCTTCAATCGCCGCGCTCCATGTAGAGGGCACGTCGTTGCCAAGGGGAGTCAAGGCGCCAAGTCCGGTCACTACTACTCTCTTTAATTCCATTCTGATGTGTAGAGGTGAATAGATAGATTGTGGGGTTAGTCAAAAGGAAGCCGACACTCCGCACCTTAGTAAAAAAACAGAAGGATAGGAATGCCGAGCGGAGATGGCTTGATTACTTGCCAGCCTCAGCAGCTTCAATGAAAGCGATAGCGTCGGCTACAGTAGCGATGCTCTGAGCTTTGTCGTCGGGGATGGTGATGTTGAATTCTTTTTCGAATTCCATGATGAGTTCAACGGTGTCAAGGCTGTCTGCGCCGAGATCCTGTGTGAAGTTTGCTGTTTCAGTAACTTCGTTTTCATCAACACCAAGCTTGTCAACGATGATAGCTTTTACGCGGTTTGCAGTTTCTTGTGACATGATTTTGCTTTTTTGATTAGTAAATTCATTTTGCGGTGCAAAGTAAGCTATTTTTGTTCGATTTTAAAAATTTTTGGCAGGCAAAGACAGCCCCAATAGGATTTTTTGTGATTTTTGGCAGAAAAAATGGCGATTTGTGAGCAAAAATGAACTTGAGCGAGGTGTTTTTGTTGTATTTTTGCATTGGTTGCCTTTTTATGGGCAGTCCGTAGATTTACATATAATAAGAAATTCAGCAGAATGAAGCACCACACCTTATTTAATAATATAGTGGCGGCGGTCGGTGCGGCTGCGGCTATGATAGCCGTAGGCTGCGCGGGCAGGCCGAAGGGCGCGTCGGATAATGACGGCGCGCAGTATGTAGGAATGAAAATCGAAGGGGAGTATATTGAGAGTCAGGCGAGATACGGAGGCTTTAACGGCTTGGATTCGTGCGTGCTTACAATAAGGACTAATGTAGAATGGCCTCTGCTGATTGGAGATGCGGATATAAAGCCGCTGCAGGCGGCGCTTCTGGAAGCGGCTTTCAACGCGCGTGGAAGTCGTGGCATAAAGGCGGTTGTGGATAGCTTCATTTCCGAAACAGACAGCTACGACCTTGGTATTGTCAAAGGGAGTGTGGCGCTGCCGGAGGGGGTAGACCCGGTGTACGGGTATTTCCGGGCGGTGGATGTGCGCCGCGGAGAGATGACCTCAAAGACTGTTACTTATGAGATTGTTGATATGACATATTTAGGTGGCGCGCATCCAAACACATATACGCGGGCTATCACATACGCTTTTGAGCAGCATGAGGTGCTGAGCAATGACAATCTGTTTAGTGCCGACAGGATGCCGATAGTGTATTCTGCATTGAATGAGGCGGCGGCAGCGCAGTACGGGGTAGCCCGTGGCGAGCTTACCGAGGCGGGATTTTTTGAAGATGCAGTGTCTGTGCCGTCGTCGGTCAGCATTGACAACGGGGCTATATTGTTTCATTTCAACCGGTACGATGTAGCGCCTTATTCAATGGGAGCGGTGAATATACGGGTGTCTCCGGAGAGTGTAAGAGATGCTCTCAGCCCTCTTGGCAGGTTGCTTTTAGAGGATTGATGCCGGGGACGGCGTAAAAAAATAACTGCCTGAAAATATTGTTTTCAGGCAGTCTGTTTTTTTTATGAACCGTGGTGCGCGTCAGGCTTCGGGCAACTTGATTTCCCGTATTCCTTTTTCAATTCGGGATATGGTTTTTTCAGCGCCCATCAGCTCTGTGATGTCGAACATGTGGGGACCCTTGCATTCGCCTACTACGCACAGACGGAATGCGTTCATGACATTTCCGAGGTGGTAGCCTTTGTCGGCAATCCATGCAAGGATGTCGGCTTCGGCATCGGCGCTTTTCCATGATTTCAGCGCGCGGAGTTGTTCAGTGAGTTCAGCCATTATGCGGGGCATTTCTTCGCTCCAGCGTTTTTTTACGGCTTTCGGGTCGTAAGTCTCCGGGTCGCGGAAGAAGAATGCGGCGTTGGTCCAGAGGTCGCTTACAAAGTTTATGCGTCCTTTGACCATGCCGACAGCTTTTTCAATGTAGTTGTCGCTGAATGCTGCAGTGTCTATGCCGTTTGCTTCAAGAATGGGTTTGAAGAGCTTTGCGAGCTCAGCATCTGATTTTTCCTGAAGGTATTTGTGGTTGAACCATTTGCCTTTCTCAAAGTCGAATTTTGCGCCGCTTTTTGAGCAGTGGTCGAAAGAGAATCGGGCTATGAGTTCGTTCATGTCCATGATTTCCTTGTCGTCGCCGGGGTTCCAGCCGAGCAGGGCGAGGAAGTTGACAACGGCTTCGGGCAGGTATCCGCTTTCTCTGTATCCCGCAGAAACGGCTCCAGACGCGGGGTCGTGCCATTCGAGGGGGAATACGGGGAATCCGAGTCGGTCGCCGTCGCGCTTGCTGAGCTTGCCTTTGCCGTCGGGCTTTAACAGAAGCGGCAGATGAACGAATTCAGGAGCTGTGTCGTTCCAGCCGAAAGCCTCGTAGAGGAGTACATGCAGCGGGGCAGAGGGCAGCCATTCTTCACCGCGTATTACATGAGAAATGTCCATGAGGTGGTCGTCTACAATGTTGGCGAGGTGGTATGTGGGCAGGTTGTCAGCGCTTTTGTAAAGCACTTTGTCGTCGAGCACGGATGAGTTTATTGTCACGGTGCCTCTTATGAGGTCGTTTACATTGACCATTCGTCCGGGTTCTACCTTGAAGCGCACAACATAGGGTGTGCCCGCGTCGAGCAGCTCTTTCACTTGCTCAGCGCTCATGGACAGGGAGTTGCGCATGGACATGCAGGTGGTTGCGTCGTACTGGAAGTTCGGTGTGGCGGCGCGTGCGGCTTCGAGTTCTGCAGGGGTGTCGAAAGCTATGTACGCTTTTTCGGCATCAAGTAGCTGGCTGACGTATTTCGCGTAGATGTCGCGGCGTTCGCTTTGGCGGTAGGGTCCGTTGGGACCGCCTTCGCGCACTCCTTCATCGAATTTGATGCCGAGCCATGCGAGGGCTTCGTTTATATAGTCTTCCGCTCCGGGGACAAATCGCTGGGAATCGGTGTCTTCGATTCTTAAAATCATTTCACCGCCGTTCTGGCGGGCAAACAGGTAGTTGAACAGAGCTGTACGCACTCCACCTATGTGGAGCGGGCCGGTGGGCGACGGCGCGAATCTAACCCTAACTTTACGTTGCTGAGCCATAATTTCAAAATTATGCTGCAAAAGTAATTAAAAATGATTGAACGGCGGCAACTGTGCTGCAAAAGATGCAGGGATGAATAATGGTGGCAGGCATATAAAAATAAGGAGCCTTGCGGGTGGTGCAAGGCTCCGGGAGTGTCTTTGTTGATGTTTATGCCTGAGGTGCGACCGGGGCTGTGGTTGCCGGCGATGCCAGGGTTGTAGTAGGCGGTTTTGCCTCCCATCCGAGCGCGCTTGCTCCAAGAACGGCGGCGTCTGCTTCCTTGAGTTCGGACAGCAGCACTTTTACTTTGCCTTTGTATATGCTCAGCATGTTTTTCTCCATGGCGTTTACGAGGGGGCGCATTATCAGTTCGCCGGCTTTGGCAAGACCGCCGAACAGAACGAATGCTTCGGGAGAGGAGAATGCAGTAAAGTCAGCGAGAGCTTCTCCGAGAATTTCGCCGGTATATTCGAAGATGTCCTTTGCTATTTTGTCGCCTGCCATTGCTGCGTCGTAGACATCTTTTGAAGTTATCGCTTCAACGGGGATGTCGCGGAGTGTGGACGGCTCGGTGCGTATTTCAAGAAATTCGCGGGCTGTGCGGCTGACACCGGTGGCAGAGCAGTATGTTTCGAGGCATCCGGCTCTTCCGCAGCCGCAAAGGCGACCGTTGTTGCGCTTTACAATCACATGGCCGAGCTCACCGGCGAAGCCGTCGTGACCGTACACGAGCTGACCGTTAATGACTATGCCGCTGCCGACACCGGTGCCGAGGGTAATCATGATGAAGTCTTTGATGCCGCGTGCGGCTCCGTATGTCATTTCGCCGATGGCAGCTGCGTTGGCGTCATTGGTTATTGCCACAGGGATGCCGAATTTTTCGCTGAGGAGCTGTGCGAAAGGCACCGGTGTGGGCCAAGGCAGGTTCACTCCGTCCTCAATCATTCCGGTGAAGTAGTTTGCATTGGGAGCCCCTACGCCTATTCCGTAGATTTTGTCTTCGGCTCCGATTGCTTTTATGAGCCGCATGGTCTCGGTGTACAGCTCATCGATATAGTCGGTGATGTTAGCGTGCTTGCGGGTTTTGATGGAGTCGCTGGTGAGGACTACCCCACGGGCGTCGACGATACCGAAAACAGTGTTGGTACCGCCCATGTCAATGCCTATAACATAAGGCTTGCTGTTTACCATTAGTTTAAGGATTTGTTAGATGTTAGATGTTTATTGTCGCAAAGTTAAAATAAATAATGAAAAGAATGTCGTGTTTAAGGATTTTTTTTTAATATAAAGGGTGATTTAAGGGGAATAAACGCTGTAAATTGTTTAAAAAAAGTGTGTGTGTGGCTGCAATTGTTGAAAAAATTGTAATTTTGCATCATTATGAAAAGAAGTATATTCGGTTATATTGCGACTTTGTGTGCGGGAGTCTGCATGACTTTCGCCTCATGCTCCGAGAAAGAGGAGCCGGTGGCACCGGAACCCAAATGTACGGTGCTTGTGTATATGGTGGCGGACAATAACCTCGGAGGCTACGGGGTTATGGTAGACTCGCGTAATCTTTCTCAGATGCAGAAGGCTGTGAACAACGGCGGTCTTAACGGCGGACGTCTTCTTGTGTTTTATGACCCTTATGGGGTGGAAGAGTCACCCCGGTTGCTCGAAATAACAGAAGAGGGTGTTCAGATATTGAAGACATATACGGAAGATGTGTCGTGTCTCGACCCTGATTTCATGAGAGGTGTGCTTGACGATGCCGCCAAAGAGGCGCCGGCACCTAAAAACTGGCTTGTGCTGTGGAGCCACGGCACCGGCTGGATTGAGACAGCCGACTCGCGTTCGGCTGCCGGGGCGCCTGTCACACAGTCGTTTGGTAAGGATGTGCACCCGGAGGCGTATGAGATGAACATTACCACGCTTGCGTCTGTACTTGGTGACAACCGCTTCTACGATGTCATTTATTTCGACTGTTGCTTTATGGGCTGCGCCGAAGTGATGTATGAGCTGCGCAATGCGGCGAAGGAGATTGTGGCATCGCCGACCGAGCTGCCTATTGAGGGAATGCCTTATGAGGTCAATATACCGGCTATGTTTGCGGATGACGCTACAGCGGAAACGGTAGCTAAAAACACTCTTAACTATTACCTTAATGATTTGACCGCCACAAACAATTCATGCAGCATATCGGTAATAAATACCTCTGCCATGGATGAGTTTGCAGAGGTGACCCGTTCGGTCAACGAAACCGGCGCGATAGCAGGTTACAGCTATGTGGGAGTGCCTTTGTTCCGTCGCACCGGCGGCACAAACTCCCATACTTATGATATGGGTCATTACATAAACTCCCTTGGTATAGACGATGACCTGAAGGCTGCGTGGAATGACGTCTATAAAAAGGTTGTGACATACTATGGCGCTACTCCCGTGTGTTATGGCCTTGATATGAGCGAGTTTACGGGTCTGGGCTGTCATGTGGTCAATTCGACCGGCGATGTTTATGTCGGCGCGTATTACAACCAAAGCTGGTGGAAGGATGTTGTAAGTTATAATCCTTCATTTGATTACCGCCCGAGCACCGGCGGCGGCTCGGGAGACGGTTCCGTGGACTTTAATCCCAGTTCCGTGCCGGTGTCAGGCAAAGCGTTCTGACCTTTATGAGAATACCCCTGTTTCAGATTCCTGTTCCCGGGCTGGGGACGGACTCTATAGCCTCCGCGCCTGCGGAAGAGCTCAAGGCTCTGAAAAATATGTCGTTTGACGATTTGATGAGTCGCCTTGTCAATGACCTTGTGGAGTTTGCCATACATCTGGCAATCGCCATTCTGGTTTTCTATGCCGGCAAGTTTGTCATAAAGAAAATTTTCCAGCTGACGGCTACCGTGTTGCACCGGCGCAATGTGGATAAGTCGCTGAGCACTTTTGTGTTGAGTCTCATAAAGATACTGCTGTATTTCATACTGATAGTGACAGTTATCGGTATTCTCGGCATCAACACAAGCTCTTTTATCGCGATATTCGCTTCGGTTGGCGTGGCTATCGGTATGGCGTTGAGCGGCACGCTCCAGAATTTCGCGGGAGGAGTGCTGATTCTGCTCCTGAAACCGTACAAGGTCGGAGACTATATCGAGGCTCAGGGGTTTGCAGGTACGGTGACAGAAATACAGATTTTTTCAACGGTAATATGTACCGCCGACAACAAGACTATCCTCTTGCCAAACGGCTCGCTGAGCACCGGCAGTATAAACAACTGGTCCAAGCAGGACTATAGGCGTGTGCAGTGGGATGTCGGTATTTCGTACGGTGATGACTTCAAGACGGCGCGTGCGGCTATTCTAAGTATTCTGGACTCTACTGACGGGATAGTGAGACCCGGAAATGTTGATGGCGCGAAAACGGATGCCGAGGCTACTGAAGCTGTTAAAGACGAGGTGTCTGACGAGGAACCGGCTCAACCGGTTCATGGCGGATGGCTCAACCGGATGATAATGAAGAACAAAAAGCGTAAGATTGAGCGTCAGGCTATGCGCGAGGCGGCTTTGAAATCGCTCGCTTCCCAGCCTATCACCGACCCCGCTGTGTATATTTCCGAACTTGCGGACAGCAGTGTCAACCTTTCGGTCAGAGCCTGGGTGCGCACCGGGGATTACTGGGCTGTGTATTTTGACGTTATAGAGCGCATTTACGCCGAATTGCCGGAAAGCGGTGTGTCTTTCCCGTATCCTCAGATGGATGTTCATATTGTGAGGGAGAATGTAACTATTCAGCGGACACGCTAAGGCGATAATGTGGAATAGACATCACCAT
>ERZ777305.307-NODE-307-length-82902-cov-16.690948_pt1 | contig 82902 bp, 97 predicted proteins | sample MGYA00374965_ERZ777305 | MGnify/ENA primary metagenome ERZ777305 (study PRJEB29328, sample SAMD00013331) | mouse gut metagenome | study: EMG produced TPA metagenomics assembly of the Metagenome analysis of fecal microbiota from mouse which was promoted...
TTGACCGCCGGAGTGACCGAGAACCTACGGAAAGTCACCAGCTACGCCGCCAAGCACGAAGCCCGGTTTATGAAGCTGTTGACCGAGCAGACCGAGGACGGGAGCAAACGCCGGAACGCCGCAAGGAAGAAAGAGCTGGAAGCGGCAGAAAAACGGATTGCGGAACTCTCCGCTATCTTCAAGCGGCTGTATGAGGACAGCGTGACCGGGCGCATATCGGACGAGCGTTTCACGGAGCTTTCGGCAGACTACGAAGCCGAGCAAAAGGAACTGAAAGAGAAAGCCGCCGCCTTGCAGAGCGAGCTTTCTAAGACGCTGGAAGCCACGGCAAACGCTGAAAAGTTTATGAAAGTGGTACGCAAGTACACCAGCTTTGAGGAACTCACCCCTACCCTGTTGCGGGAGTTTGTGGAGAAAATCGTAATCCACGAATCGGAAGCCCTTGACGGGAAACGCCGGGGGAAGCTCCGCAGACAGGAAATCGAAATCTATTACTCTTTTGTCGGCAAGGTAGAATTGCCCGACTAAAGCCCGACCCGTCCGGCAGTCAGCCGGACAGGGAACGGCAAAATTTTTTACACTTCTTTTACTTCTTTATCTCACATGAGCAAAGGCAGCGGGTATATCACAAGCCAGTGCTGCGGAAGTACGGAAATTGAACTTGGAACGGTGTATGCCGCGGAGATGGGGATATCGCTTTTTTCTGACATTGACCGGTACACGCTGGAGGATGCCGTTGTTACTCTCTCCTATCATCTGCAGGTGGCGGGCGGCGCTTATGAAGAAGTCCCGATGGGGATCTTCGAGGTCTCCGAGGCGAACCGGAAAGCGAAGTGCCTGGAGATCAAGGCCTATGATTACATGGTCAGGTTTGAGAAAGCGTTCAATGGCTTTGAGGCGGTGGGAAATGCTTTTGATTTCATGAACCTGTGCGCTTCCGCCTGTAGGGTGGAGCTGGCACAGACAAGGGAAACGATAGAGGTACTGCCAAACGGGAGCACAAATTTGTCCATTTACTCTGATAATGATATTGAGACCTACCGGGATGTCCTGTTCTATGTGGGGCAGGTGCTGGGAGGCTTTTTCGTGATAAACCGTTCCGGGCAACTAGAGCTGCGGAAATACGGGAACCAGCCGGTATTGACCGTGGAGAGGAAACACAGGTTTACATCCAGCTTTTCAGATTTTATCACGAGGTACACGGCGGTCAGTTCCACTAATCTGAGAACGCAGACAGCGGAGTATTATGCGCTGGATCCTGATGATGGGCTGACTATGAATCTGGGTGTAAATCCGCTTCTGCAGTTTGGCCTGGATGAGACCAGGGAACAGCTCTGCCGGAATATCCTGGCTGACCTGTCGGTTGTGGATTACGTGCCGTTTGATTCGGATACCATCGGGAATCCGGCTCTGGATGTGGGAGATATTCTTTCGTTTTCGGGCGGACAGGCAGACTCTACTAAGATTGCCTGTATTACATCAAACGGCGTTAAGATTGGCGGCAGGCAGACGATCAAGTGTGTCGGGAAGAATCCGAGGCTGGCCCAGGCAAAGTCGAAGAATGATAAGAATATCTCCGGGCTGCTTTCGCAGATTGAGGCAGGAAAGATTGGAATCCATACCTTCACGAATGCTTCTGCCTTTACGGTGGCGGATGTGGATACGAAAATCATTTCCATTGAATTTGCGACTTCGGAGGACAATCATGCGCAGTTCTTCGGGCAGGTGATCGTGGATGTTGATGCGGATTCTGTCACGAGAACGGCTGCGGCGGCGGGGAATGTGGTGATCCCGTCTGTGGCGGTGGATGAGCCTGAACCTGCGGATCCGGATATGCCCGGGGTTGTAGGCAATACGGAAGAGCAGACGGTCGCGGTTTCGCTTCCGGTAAGCTGGACGGAAGACGGGCAGGCGGTCATTACTTTTACCTTTGAATTCAATGATGAAATCATATCGATCCACCAGCCTGTGGAGACCTGGCATTCCGGGAAACATACGGTCCTTTTGTATTATCCGATTGAGAATGTGATTGCCAATTATACGAACACTTTCAATGTCTATATGAGGGTGAGCGGCGGTACGGCTGATGTAGATACGGGCTGGTGTGTGGCTTCTGTTTCCGGCCAGAGCATGGGTGCAAGTGCAGCATGGGACGGTACGATCACGGTTGAAGATTATATCGGGAGAACTGGTATCAGCGGCGGCCTGTGGGTTAGGCAGATTGTTGATCATGTGGCGTTCAAGATTGATGAGCTTGTGCAGAGAAATTACAGCGATGTGGTTATCGGAAGGACGGCTTTGGGGGCGTTTGCGATGCCGGTTGATGTGGACGGCAGTAATTCAGTGAGTTAGGAGGGCTTTATGGTATTACATGGTGAAATGGTCATTGAACTGGCCGATGAGGATACGGGTACGGTGGAGACCATCCGGGAAGAGAACATGGTCACGAATGCGGTGAACCATCTGCTGGGCTTGAATCCGATGGGGGTGTTTTACAAGGTATCCGGGGAGTATGACGATATGCTGCTCTGGAATGATGTGTTACTGCCGATCTGTCCGAACATGATAGGCGGGATCCTGCTTTATGGTACGGCGCTTACGGAGGATGCGGATAATATCTATCCGTCTTCCGCAAATCTGCCGGTGGCGTATGCTTCCAATGATGTAAACGCCACGGCGGACACCGCAAGGGGGAGCCTGAACCTAACGGAGAGCAAGGCACTGGAGGATGGATATAAGTTTGTCTGGGAGTTCACGCCGTCGCAGGGGAATGGAACCATTGCAGCGGTAGCGCTGACATCTGCGCTTGGGGGGAAGGCGGTATTCGGCAATGGCGTTGATTCTTCAAGCGGGTACCTGAAGGTGAGGGAGACGAGGCTTGAGACACAGTCGGATGATGAACTGGCACTTTTGTATTCTGCCGTGGAGGTGGATTTTGAGAATAATGTGATGTATTCGCTGAGGTTCGTGGATTCGTCGGTGATTGTCAGTAAGCTGAGATTCCCGGTGTTCTCCCTGGGGCTCAATGACAGGCTGGATGATACGGTCTGTACGGTGCTAGAACAGGATACCCTCCATTGCAGCACTTTTTCATTTACGACAGGGTATACGCCTTACGGTGATTTCCTGGACGGGCATGACGGGTACTGGTACGGATTTTCCAATTCGGCGAATTCATCCGGCGATGCGGTGATGAAGTGGATCAAGATCAATAAGGGCGACCTGACCTTTACCGAGGGTACCTGGACGCTGGCTAATGCGCATCTGCAGGCCATTGGTTCGTTTAAGATAGATACCTATGTGAACAGGGCGGTCAGGGGCGTGGTCAGGAATGGCTATCTTTACCTGATGGGCTATGAGAAGACGGGCGTTTATAAGATAAACCTTGGCAACGTCACAGATATTACGCTGATACCGCTTGGGTTTGAATCGGCCTACAGGACGCTTTCCGGGGCTTCCACGAGCCAGACCTATATGGTGATGGTCAATGACTTTATCATCGGCTATGACTTCCTTATCAAGGCGGATGATGCGGTGGTGCAGCTGGCGGGGGCTTCGAGGTTCCCTTATATCGGAATGCCTATATTCCAGTACAAGGAGTTCCTTACAGGATTTGGGGGCAATTATGGGACTGACTGCCATACCACGTGGCTGCTAATGCCGTATCTGGCCAGTATCAACAATCTGTCGCAGGCGATCGTGAAGAATGTGGATAAGACAATGAAGATCACTTACACGCTGACGGAGCAGGAAGAGGGTTCGGGCGTGTGATGATAACAAGTAAACAGGAACTTTTTGGCGGCGGTTTTCCCGGACAGGGAGCCGCCTGTTTTAATGCTTAAGGAGGGCATGGCGATGAAAGAGTTTTGGAATGTGGTTCAGATGGTGTTTGCGGCTGTCGGGGGATGGCTTGGTTACTTTTTGGGAGGATGTGACGGGCTTCTGTATGCGCTTCTGGCTTTTGTGGTGCTGGATTATATCACAGGTGTCATGTGTGCAGCAGCGGATAAGAAGCTGTCGAGCGCCGTGGGATTCAAGGGGATTTGCCGGAAGGTGCTGATTTTTGCGCTGGTTGGCGTGGGGCATCTGCTGGATACACAGATCTTCGGAGAGACGGGCGTGCTGAGGACGGCGGTCATTTTCTTCTATATCTCCAATGAAGGGCTTTCTCTGGTGGAGAATGCAGCGTATCTGGGGCTGCCGATTCCTGCGAAGTTGCACAGGGTTTTGGAGCAGCTCCATGACAGGGCGGAGAAGGAAGATGAAAAGGATGGTGAGGAATAATGGGATGTACGAATAGTTCCATGGTGGCTTATACGAGGCTCTCTCCGAACCATTCCGGGCAGAGGACAATGGCGATTGACCGTATCACGCCTCATTGCGTGGTTGGCCAGTGTACGGCGGAAGGACTTGGGGATTGGTTCGTAAAGAGCAACACGCAGGCATCCAGCAATTACGGCATCGACAAGGACGGGCGCGTTGGATTGTATGTGGAAGAGAAGAACCGTTCGTGGTGCTCTTCCAGCAACGCCAATGACCAGAGGGCGGTGACGATCGAGTGCGCTTCCGACAGCGCGGAGCCGTATGCTTTCCGGGATGCAGTGTACCGGAAGCTGATAGAACTTTGCATAGATATCTGCAGGAGGAATGGGAAGAATAAGCTGATATGGTTTGGGGATAAGGATAAAGCACTGAATTATTCCCCGAAAAGCGGGGAGATGATCCTGACGGTTCACAGATGGTTTGCCAATAAAAGCTGTCCGGGAAATTGGATGTATGCGAGGATGGGCGATCTGGCGGAGAAGGTGACAAAGAAGCTGGTCGGCGCTTCAGATTCCGGTGGCGGTATCGGCTCAAAAGGAATGCAGGCTTCCGTGCTGAAGGATCTATCTGAGACGGATACGATTAAGAAGGTCGGTGAACTGTTTACTGCCGACCAGAAAAAGAGCGGTATCCTGGCATCGGTTTCTTTGGCTCAGTTTATTCTGGAATCCGGATATGGCAAGAGCGAGTTGGCACAGAATGCCAACAACCTTTTCGGGATGAAGAAATCTTTGTCAGGGAATAGTTGGAGCGGATCTGCATGGGATGGAAAGTCTGTTTATACGAAGAAGACGCAGGAACAGAATGCTGACGGCAGCTATGAGACGATCACGGCGGATTTCCGTAAGTATTCCTGCATTGAGGATTCGATTGCTGACCATTCCGCATATCTGTTTGGTGCGATGAACGGGAAGAAACTCAGATATGACGGGCTAAAGGGATGTACCGATTATAAGAAGTCTGTCTATATTATCAGGGACGGCGGTTATGCCACAAGCCTTGATTATGTGGAGAGGCTTTGCTCCATTATCGAGAAGTGGAGTCTGACTCAGTATGACGCAAAGGATTCCGGCGGCGGGGTGATCTGGTGGTATCGTGTCAGGAAGACTTGGGCTGACAGCAGGACGCAGAAGGGAGCTTATAAGATTCTGGAAAATGCGAAGAAGTGCGCGGATCAGAATCTGGGGTATAAAGTGTTTGATGCTGATGGCAAGGTTGTATATGAACCGAAGGCTGTGGAGCCTGCGGTGAAAGTGCCGTTTTTGGTGAAGGTTAGTATTTCTGATTTAAATATCAGAAGCGGGGCCGGAACCAATTTCGCCAGGGTTCAGTTTTGTCCGCCGGGTGTGTACACGATCATAGATGTGAAAGCCGGTCAGGGTTCTAAAGCAGGATGGGGAAGGCTGAAGAGTGGGACTGGATGGGTGAGCTTGGATTTCGTCAAGAGAGTTTAAGGATGACGGTCAGTGGAGATTTGTTCTCTGCTGGCCGTATTTTTTGTTTGGAGGGGTTTGAAACATCGGATTTTCTTTGACTGGGATGTGAGAGGTAGAGCCGCATCCGGCAGAGAGGATCCTTTTTCTTTTGGCTCTGTCTCCAATATTGAGATGGAGGTGCCATATGACTGTTGAAGAAATGAAGGCTGTGGATATAAGGACTGTGAGCAGGGACGAACTGGTGGACATCCGGGATGTGGTGATCGAACAGGACGCCCCGAAGGAAGAGAGGATCAAGAGCTTCTTGCGGCAGATCAGGAATCCGTACTGCTTCAAGGTTGGAAATGTGGTCGTGAAGACGACCTTCGCGGATACGGATGTGACGCTGGATGACCGGCTGGAGCATTATTTCAGAAATAAATAAAAAAGGGCGCTGACAAGAAGGAAAATCCGCGTTAGGATATTTGACAGGTCAAAAAACATACGGATAAGGTCTGGAAGCCAGGCTTCTTTTGACGGTCACATATACGTGCGGTCAGAAGGAGGTTGGCTATGTTTAGTTCAAAGGAAAAATATAAGGCGTGCATTTATACAAGGCTGTCCAAGGATGACGGCGACAAGCCGGAGAGTGACAGCATCGGGAACCAGAAGGCCCTGATCAGGGATTTCATAAAGAACCATCCTGAGATAGAGGTGGTTTCCGAGAAGACTGATGACGGGTACAGCGGTGTCAATTTTGAGCGTCCGGGCTTCAAGGAAATGATGGACGAGATCCGTGCCGGACAGGTGGACTGCGTGATCGTGAAAGACCTGTCCCGTTTCGGCAGAAACTATATTGAAGCCGGGAACTATATTGAAAGGGTGTTTCCGTTCATCGGGGTGCGGTTCATTGCGATCAACGACAGCTATGACAGTAAGGATCAGAACCAGTCGGATTCCCTGATCATACCGTTCAAAAATCTGATCAATGACGCTTACTGCAAGGATATTTCGGTGAAGATCAGGACGCAGCTTGACATCAAGAGGAAGAAGGGGGAGTTCATCGGCGCTTTTGCCGTTTATGGGTACCTGAAGGATTCGGAAGACCATAACAAGCTGGTCGTGGACACCTTCGCTTCCGAGGTGGTACGGGCGATATTCCGGTGGAAACTGGAAGGATTGAGCCAGGGCGATATCGCGGAGCGGCTGAATGCTCAGGGCGTCCTCTGCCCTATGGAATACAAGCTGTCACTTGGCATGAAAGTACAGACCAATTTCCGGGCGAATAGGAAGGCTGTCTGGTCATGGTCGAGTGTGAGCAGGATACTCACGAACGAGATCTATACCGGCGTTCTTGTCCAGGGCAAGGTGAGCACGCCGAATTACAAGGTGAAGAAGTTCATGAAAAAGGATGAATCGGAATGGATCCGGGTGGAGCAGTCGCATGAAGCGATCATTGATGAGGATACCTTCCGTGTGACGCAGGAGCTTTTGAAGAAGGATGTCCGCAGGGGACCGGAGCGCGGCAGGGTGTATCCGTTGTCCGGTTATCTGGTATGCGCCGACTGCGGGCAGAACATGATCCGTAAAAGCGCCGTGAGCGGCGGGAAGAAGTATTTCTATTATGTCTGCTCAGGGCATAAGGCAAGGAATGACTGCAAGCCCCACAGTATCCGTGAAGAGGAACTGTTTGACGGGGTACTGACAGCGATGCAGGGACATGTCAAGGTCGTGGCGGATCTAAAACGGATGATGGAGACGCTTGAGTCATTGCCAGAAGATCAGCGGAATGTTGTGAATTATGATGTGCAGATCGTGAAGCTGAAGGAAGATGTGGAACGCAACCAGGGGTTCAAGATGAAGCTTTACGACAACCTGCAGGACGGGCTGATCAACCAGGACGAATATTTCATGTTCAAGAAAACCTATTCGGAAAAGATCGCGGAAGCGGAGAAGGCGATAAGGCATCTGGAACAGGAGCGTGAGGATGCGGTCAGCCGGAACGCGTCAGAACAGTCATGGACGGAAGTATTCCTGAAATACAGGAACCTGACGGAAATCGACAGGAAAGCCGTGGTGGATCTGATCGAAGAGATCTGTATCTATGATGATAAGCGTATCGTGGTGAAATTCCGCTATATGCCGGACTTTGAGAAAACGCTGAAAATGGTCAGTGCGTTTCCTTCCGATATGCTGGAAGCGGCGATGTAAGGGGGTGGCATTATGGCGAGGAAGAGCAGGAAGAACACGGCGCAGAGCATGAAAGCACCAGTGGATACTGCGGTAAGGACTTTTTCCACGGCGATATATGTGAGGCTTTCCATTAAGAACAGCGGCAAGGATGATGCCGGGGATTCCATAGAGAACCAGACGGGTATCTGCCGCGAATATGTGGAAGCAAGGCCGTATCTGAACCTTTACGGCATCTATTCGGATAACGGAGAAAAGGGATGGAAGTTTGACCGCCTGGAGTTTACAAGGCTGATGGATGATGTGAAGTCTGGGAAGGTGGACTGCATTGTGGTGAAAGACCTGTCCCGCTTTGGGCGTGATTATATCGAGACCGGGAACTATCTGGAAAAGATATTCCCGTTCCTGGGCGTTAGGTTCATATCCATTACGGATAACTTTGACAGCTTCACCTGTGATGACGCGGAAAGCGCGCTAATGATACCGCTGAAGAATATGGTCAACGATGTTTACGCGAAGGATATCAGCCGTAAGATCATCACATCATTTAGGCAGCGGCAGGAAACGGGGGATTTCCTTCCGGGGAATCCGCCCTATGGTTATATCAAGTCGAAGGAAAGACAGTTCCGCTATGACGTGGATGAAAAAGTCGCTCCATATATCAGGATGTTGTTTGAGTGGAAGGCTGAGGGAGTGAGCCATGCGGAAATGGCGAGACGGCTGAATGAGATGGGTGCGGTGACGCCTGCAAGGCGTAAGATCGAGCTTGGCATCTGGCACGCCGAGAAATATAAGCATACTGTATGGGGCGGCCGGACGCTGATCGATATCCTTACCAATCCAGTCTATACCGGGGCTCTGGTTTATGGGAAAATCCAGAAGTCGCTTTATGAGGGGATACGGATGCACCGGGCACCGAAAGAGGAATGGCGCATCCTGGAAGGGATGCATGAGCCTATCGTCAGCAAGGAACTGTTTGACAAGGTACAGGACATCTTTGAACAGAATAAGAAGACCGTGCATGAGAAATATGAAGCGAACGCGAAGAACCGGGAAGGCATCGTGAACCGGTTCAAGGGGAAGATCATCTGCGCTGATTGCGGTAAGAATATGCGCTATACAAGGGGCTATTCCAAGAAGCATAAAAAGATGTATGGGAATTATACCTGCGGCGGTTATATCGATTCCCACAGGACAAGGTGTTCGCTCCATTATATCTATGCGTCGGATGTGGAGGCTGCCGTGTATGCTGTCATACAAGAACAGCTGAAGCAGGCGGCTGACATGGAAGAGGTCATGGAGCGGTTGAAGGGTGGAAACGGCGAGAGGAACCGTCTGGAAGCCTTCAATGTCCGTATCAGTAACCTGATGCAGGAGATTACGAAAACGAATGTCAGGCGGCAGGGCTTGTATGAGAACTTTGTTTTTGGGATGCTGGATGAATCGGAGTACCAGTACGCAAAGAAGGAATATGATGAGCGGATGTCCGGCCTGAACAGGGAACTGGATGAAGCGAAGAAGGAAAAGAAGCAGTTTGAGACTGTCTTTTCCAGAGATAACAAGTGGCTGAAGGGCATCCATATCGCAGATGACGCATCAGAGATTACGGATGAGATGATCAGCAGGCTTGTGGAGGTCGTGAAGATCTATGAGGACAGTCGCATGGAGGTTATGCTGAATTATACGGATGACCGGGAGAAACTGGCGGAGCTGCTGAAGGAACTGGAGGCGGAATATGGTAATCGGTAAATATATCCGTCTGTCGCAGGCGGATCAGGATTTGATGAAAAAAGAGAACAAGACGGAGAGCGAGAGCATTTCACATCAGAGGGATCTGATTCAGAGGTACATCAATTCCCATGCTGACCTTAAAAACTGCGAGGTCAGGGAGTTTTACGATGATGGGTACAGCGGCACCAACTTCAAGCGCCCTTCGTTTGAACGGCTTCTGGAACAGATAAAAAAGGGCGAGATCGGCTGTGTAATCGTGAAAGATTTCTCACGCTTCGGGCGTGACTATATCGAACTGGGCGACTATCTGGAACGGATCTTTCCGTTCCTGGGCGTCCGGTTCATCTCCGTGAATGATGGCTATGACAGCAATGATTACAAGGGTACCACGGGCGGCCTGGATGTGGTGCTGAAGAATATCGTTTATGATTTCTACAGTAAAGATCTGTCTGTGAAGGTGACAACGGCAAAGCGGGCGAAGATGAAGCGTGGGGAGTACATTGGCGGTCATGTGCCGTATGGGCTTCTCAGGGATCCGGCGGATAAGCATAAGCTGGTAATTGATCCGGAAGCGGCAGCAGTTGTCAGAGAGATCTTTGAGTGCGCTATCAGCGGAATGAGATTGATTGATATAGCAAGGCGGCTCAATGAAAAGGGATATGAGACACCTGCCAGATACTTCCAACGGAAGCATCCGGATAAGAACATTTACAAGAATACTTCCAAGATGGATTGTTGGAATGACAATTCTGTAAGAAGGCTGCTGAAGCAGGAAATGTACTATGGATCTGTGGTTCAGCATAAGCGGGAAGGAATCGGCATCGGATGGAAACATTCTGTGGCGGTTCCGAAGGAAGATCAGGTGATCGTGGAAGGTAAACATCCGGGGATAGTCACGAAGGAAGAGTTCCTGCAGGCGCAGAAGATTTTCAGAAAACGTGGGGAGACAAAGCGTGTAGTGGAAAAGACTTATCCTCTGTGGAGAAAGGTTAAGTGCGGAACCTGCGGACGGGCTATGCCGATGAAGAGCGGTGTGGTCAGAGGGGTGGATTACCGGTATTTCTACTGTCCCCATGCCACGGTTCAAACAGGAGATGATGGATGCACGAAAGAGTTTATGCGTGAGGATGTCCTGAATGATGTGGTCTGGGATTCGGTAAAGGGTCTGCTTTCGGCAGCAGGTGATGCTAAGAAGCGTCTTGGAAAGAAGCAGGCTGTAGCAGAGAGGAACAACGCCGGCATGGTGAAGAAGTTTTCTGATCTGCAGAAGAAAAAGGCAAAGTGCGAAGCGGAACGGTTTACCAACATGGATCAGTTCATGGCGGGTAGTTTGGATAAGAATGTGTACCAGAAAAAACGTACTGAATTGACGAAAGAAGAAAAGAGGCTGGACAGTCTGCTCTCTGATCTGGAAGTAAAGCTGCAGGAGATAGAGTCTGTACAGGATGAGGGTACAAAGGCAGTGCTGGAAACAGTAGAGAGATTTTCCGGGGCATCGGAACTGGATCAGAAGATTGTGGAAGCGCTGATCGAGAAGGTTCTGGTGTATGATCCGGAACATGTGGAGATCAAGTGGAACTTCTCAGATAAACTGATGAGGACGGTCATGGGAAATTGAAGATGGAGTGGTGGAACCGGTTGGCTGTGATGGTTGGCCGGTTCTTTTGTATTTTGGAAAAGGAGAGATTTATATGGCTGATGGAGACAGTTTGTGCTATACTTTATTCTGGATGAATACATAACGGAGGATTGAAAATGTTGATGTTAACTAATCCTGGTGATTCAAGTCAGGATGATATGAATAAATTTTGGACAAGTTTTACATCATGGTATGAGCAGAGCGCAATAGTGGCAGATTATTTTAAGGCAGAGTATACGGATTATGATAATTGGAATGGTGGAATATATTTTTTGAATATAGATTTTGAAGAAGAATACAAGATTCATTATGGAATTTCCTATCCGCAGTCTGTTATAGATGATAGAGGGATATCGTTGGAGGAATTACAAGATTTTGTGGAAATCATGTATTCAAGGTGGATAAAGACAGAAAAGCATTATGATTTCACAGTTGAAATCAATAAAAGATTTGATCAATTCCATCTTCCGTACAAACTCAGTTCTGGGACGATTATAGGAAAAGGATATAAGTCTACTGAAACTATTGGGGTAATTTTGAATCAGAGAATGTTTGAACGTAAGATTGCATTTTCAGAGCAAATGATAATGAGTAGTGACATGTTAGATAAAAAATGTGCTCTTGACTATATAGTTGATGCATTGCAGTATTATATCTCAATTCAAGACGCCCAGGGTATTGATAAGAAATATGCGGAAGTAGCAAAAACAGTTTGTGACGATCAAAACACAAAGGTCTATTCTGTGGTGAAAAATGAAATTGATGAAGTTATGAAACTGTCAAATGAGTATTTCGATATACGGCATAATGAATACTTGAATAAGGCAAAGCAGAAACGGGAGGCGTTGGATGATTTGCAGTTTATAGAATATCTCTATAATAGAGTGTATGCGTTGCTTTATCTTTTAAGGTTGAAAGTGAAGCGTGAAAGACTGATCACAGAGAAGACATGAAGGTGGTAATAAAAGTTTTTTCAGAAAATTTGATTGTCCCTATTGACAATACGCTGATGAGAGTCACAGAGGACAAGGTATCGGGAAGATGCTCATGTCCGCGGTGGTCTCAGATGAGCGTTTTGCAAAGGCAGGGGCATTATTAAAGACAAAAGATGCCCATGGTTTATACAGAAAATATGGATTTCACGATGTGGATGCCGGTAGGGTAATGTACCGTACAAAAGAGGGATGAGTTGAAAGGATTGAACAAATGATTTATTTAGAAACAGAACGGCTTATTTTAAGAGATTATCGTGAAGATGATTTTGATGAATATTTTCGGCTGAAAACAGATGAGAAAACGATGTATTATTTGCAGGATATACAATTGTTTTCAAAAGAGGAAGCGGATGAGGACTTTCAGATGGTTCTGGAGGATATGAAAAAGCTGGACAGGAAATTCTATTTTTTACATATGGAATTAAAAGAGTCACATGAGCAGGTTGGAAGTGTGGGTTACACAGTGACAGACAATACGCCAGCGGGAAAACTGGTTCATGCCGGGTATTTCACATATCCCAAGTTCTGGGGAAATGGGTACGCAACGGAGGCTTTAAAAAAGGTTCTGGAGTTTGCTTTTACGGAACATGACGTGTACAGAGTGACCACAGGATGTCTGACTGAGAATGTTGGCTCGGAAAGAGTTATGCAAAAATGTGGTCTGATTAAGGAAGCGGAGCATGTTGATTATGAGTGGCACGATGGGAAAATGAAAACACGATTGGAATATCGGTTGTTGAAGCAAGAGTGGGAGAAATAGCATGAAATTCAACAATGTTTATTTTATTAATGGAACCGCATATGCAGGCAAATCGACTATGGTAAAAATGTTGGCAGAAAAATATAATGGAATAGCATGTGAAGAAAACTACCATGATGCACGAATTTCAGAGTTAGACAGTTGTGAATTTCCGGGTTTGACATATACAAGGGATTTAAAGGATTGGAGAGAGTTTATCAGAAGACCTCCGGATGAATATGAAGCATGGATTAAAGAAACTACGAGAGAATGCACTATTTTGGAATTACAAATTCTTGAAGATTTATCTAAACAAGATAAAATGATATTTGTTGATACCAATATTTCAGTAGAAGTATTAGCAGAAGTATCAGATAATGATCATGTTTTAATTATGTTGGCAGAACCAGAAATATCTGTTAATAGATTTTTTGAGCGACCAGATAAGGAAAAACAGTTTTTGTATCAATTATTATTAAAGGAAGAAGACACTGACAAAGCGATGGAAAATTTTAGAGAATGCTTAAAACGTGTTAATTCAAAGGAAATATACGACTATTTTCTAAACTCTGGTTTTAACGTTATTATAAGAGATGATAAAAGAACAATAGAAGAGACTCTTGCATTGGTGGAAAAATCATTTAAAATGAAGTAGATAGATTCTCTTCAGTTTGATTGAGAGGTGCATCCCGGTGCCAAAACAGTGCCAAGAAATCATGCAAATATCAATAGACCATACAACACTAGCGAAAATACGCAGATTTCAACCATAAAAAGTATAGAAAATACATCGAATAACGCTATTCATATAGCGTGAGGGTAATCAGTAAAAAGCTGGATTTTATGGGGCTTTCCTAAGAATAGGGAAGCCCTTTTCTCTTATCTGTATTTAAAGGTTTTTCGCAATTTGACCAGGGAACATAAGAAGATAGAATCGGAGGATTGAAAAGTTATTGGAACGATATAAAGTGTGGGAAATGTTGGCTGCCATGCTCTATATTTTTTATGCCAAATGAAGAATAACTGTGATAAAATTAGTAAATAGAAATAGCTTTGCGATAATAAAAATCTGCAAAACGTCAAATGCTGATTCTCTTTTAATGGGGAAAAAACAACAATATGAAAACAGGAAGGAGCGCTAATGAAGAAAAAGTATACGTTGAAGGTATATCCGTCAAGAATGGGAAGGGAAGTTTACCGGGTAATTGAGATATTAGGTGAACATTCACTAGATGATTTGTGTGGAGCAATTTTGTCATCATTTGATTTTATAGATGAGCATCTATATGAATTTTGTATGGATAATAGAATGTACAGTGATTGCAGTTATCAATCTGATCCGGAAGATGATGAACCTTCAACAAGTGAAAGGATTGATAACATTGGCTTGGAGATAAAACAGAAATTCTTCCTTCACTATGATTTTGGAGATGATTGGATGTTTACCATTGTAGTACAAAATATAACAGAAACAGCTAAGAAGATGGCTCCAACTGTAATCAAGAGAAAGGGTTTCATAGAACAATATCCTGATTGGGATGAAGAGGAAGACGACTACGAATAATGATTAAATGGAAATAGGAAATAGATTGAAAACTTGATTCTAAATTAATGATGCAAAGATAAGAATTGCTGAAAACGTGTATTTTGGAAGAAATGAAACAGGAGCTTTAGTTGAGTAAAAGTGAATTTTGGCTTATATTTATTGGAACAATCAGAATCGTAGAGGCGCAACGAGAATATGGAAACCTGTGTGCAGCGTTCAATTAAACATTGTCTTGACATGATTGCCCCCTTGGAAATGCAAAATCAACCAGAAGACGGACAAGTGCAATTTTATAAATTCATGGTTTCTCTTTATCAGGAAATGTATCAGCAACCTGAGAAATATATGGTATTTTCGAAACCTTATGAAGAGTATATAACAAAGCTGAAGGCACAGGAAGCGCCTCAAAAGGCGCATGTAAATAATTCCAAAGAAAGTACACTTAGAAATACTTTTCAACAAGCCATACAGTTTTATGCTATGTACTTTTATAAAATAGGTTTGAAGAGTAAAGCCATTGACGGGCAATCAGGTGCGCTGATTATTCTAAAAGAAGATTATGCTGATGTTTTGAACCAGATGGAAAGCATTCATGGATCGAAATATAATGCTGAGAGATATAAAGTATTATCAAAACTCGGTATTCAAGTATATGAAAAGGATACTTCTGTCTGTATTTCTCATACTACATATAAACAGGCAATGGAGGGTTTGGTATATTTATGTAAGGCGCCCGACAGCAAATACAAGTGGATGAATTATATTCGCCTTGATTTCAAAAACGCATATTCGCCGATACCAACAGTAAATGACATATGCAAAACATTACCTGCTAGAAGTGCCGAAGCGGTGAAAAAATTAGAAGATAATCTGTCAGGAATGAAGATCAAAGCCAAGATAAAGCCGCTAAGAGGAATTGTTTCAGATTTCAAGTGGAAAGTTGAGTACGCATACAAGGGAAAGAATATATGCGGTTTCTATGCGGACAATGGATACTTTATGCTGTGTATTTATTTCAACCATTTTCAGAATATCAATGAGTTTGCAAAAATTTTGTTTGAGGAAGATTACGATTCATTTCTATGGTTTAAAAATCAGTTTCCCGAAAGAAAATGCAAGTGTCCCAATAATCGAAGGGTTTATTTTGACAATGAACCCCGCCGTATTTGCGGACTTTCAAATCGGGCAGAAATAGTGAATCCGGACGAGAATGATATAGACAGGGCTTTGTGGGTATTAAAAAAGTATCGGCATATAGCGTGAGAAGAACTTCTAACTGCCTTTGGCAGTTTTCGCTTGCAGCAAAGGCTGCTTCGCGAAGAAGTTTTATGTCTCACGCTTGAGAAATGCCTGAAATGCGGCATTTTTCATCCTAATTTGGGATTCCGCAGAGCGGAATCATGTTGGTTAGCGTGAGAAACTTTTGTGGAGCAGGGTGTGATAGAGAAATATTTATGATTGGAATTATGGCATGATATGAAAAAGATATATAAATTTGAACCATGGTTTTTCATGTTTTTTGGAATCTTTCATTTACATAGAATTTGGGGACTTGTGGATAGAAACTCTTATGCTGAGTTTTGGATAAATGTCATGGAAAGTAAGGGTCTGTTCTACTTTGTGCTCATGGGCATATTATCAGTACTTTGTGTGCTTGGAATTATTATTTTCTTTAAGAATTTTTGGCAAAATTATTGGTGGAGATGGATATATCTGTGTGGTGGCGGCTATTTGCTATTTGATTTGTTTGCTATTGCAACCGGATTAGGGTTTTGGCACGATTTGATTCTGGCAATGTTTGATGTGACAGCATGGTATTGGAATTTACTTTGGGGTGGATTTATAGCAATGGGCGGCACAGTGTTTGTGTTGGGAATAAAATTATTACAAATGGAAAAGAAGGTGTTTTGTTAAATAAGAACTACAAAAAAGCATAAGCAAAATGACGAAAAATGTTAAGTAGAAGTTGTTGTATCCTGCAATTTATGGTAGTCTGTGGAGGGAAAGGACGGTAATCAGATTGATGGCTTGTTACTGAAAAAGGAGGATATTATATGACGGTTCTTGAGCAAATTAGCCATGAAACAATGATATTTATGCGTGGTAAATACCGCTTGGATGAAATCGGAAACGGCAAAGATGAATTAAAATTTAAGCAGGGTTCAAAGACCATTGTCACGATATGTACCCATGATGATAAATTCTCCTTTTTAATTATTTTTGGGAAAAAAGAGCGAGAATGTTTTGAAATCCAGAAAAGTGCATTTTCCCAATATATTCAAGATTACTATGACAATGCAAAGACATACCATGATGGAAAATGGATGTATATTGACGTAAATACTTTGGAACAACTGGAAGAAGTTAAAAAACTTATATTAATCAAGAAGAAGCCTAATCGTAAACCTTTTGCAAAAGAAAATGCGTTATATTCCAAATGTGGCCAGCGCTGTGATTTATGTGTCCATTATATTCATACAGGTGAAGAATTACGGGCTGTTATGGAAAAACAATTGAGTAAGATGTGGGAGCAATCAGATTGGAGTATGCGTTGCGGAGGTTGCTATAGTGATAATTGTTATTGTAAGGATGAGCTGTGTAATGCAAAAGGCTGTGCATTAAAGAAAGAGTTAGCAGAATGTAGAGAGTGTGCGGAATTTCCGTGTATTAAGGCTACATCAGCGGATTATCGCTCTATGATACATACGGAGGTTCATTATGCGGATGAGATAACCTGGGGGATTCTGCCGTATGTTCCCATGCAATATGAAGACAGGCAGTAAGCTGATGCTTTGTGGATGCAGTAAGATTTTACAACGGGGGAATGGCAAATATTTGGTATGTTGCAGGAAAGGGTGATAAAATATATGCAATGCAGGATAAGAGAATGGAAACCTGAGGATGCCGACAGACTGGCGGATTTGTTAAATAATCGCAAAATACTGGATAATTTGCGTGACGGTTTACCATACCCTTATACCCAAAAGGATGCAAAAGAATTTATTTTGGATATGCTTCAGGCAGACAAAACAAAAACCTTTGCATTTGCGATAACCATGGAGGATAAGGTTGTAGGAAGCATCGGTGTTTTCCGGTGTGATAATATTCACTTCAGAACGGCGGAAATGGGTTATTATATAGGCGAGCCTTATTGGGGATGCGGACTGGGAACAAGCGCAGTTACACAGGTGTGTAAATACATATTTGAAAATACGGACATCATCAGGATATTTGCAGAACCGTTTGTTTACAACGCGGCATCCTGCCGGGTGCTGGAAAAAGCAGGTTTTCAGTTTGAAGGGCTTTTGAGGAGCAATGCCGTTAAAAACGGTAAAGTGATTGATATGAAAATGTATTCTATGATAAAGAAGTCGGATGGGGAATGATAAATGAACTTAAAATTGTTGGAGAAATTTATAAAAAAACAGAAAGTGAGTTTCATATGTTCTATAGATGAAAGCGGTTTTCCTAATATAAAAGCAATGTTGAAACCCAGAAAAATGATTGGGACAAGGGAATTCTATTTTTCCACAAATACCTCATCACTTAGGGTAAAGCAGTTTCAAAATAATTCCAAAGCCAGTGTTTATTTTTATCACAAAGGGCTCGTAAATTACATCGGTGTTATGCTGACAGGGAAAATGGAAGTATTAACCGACCAGAAAACAAAGGATATGATTTGGAGAAGGGGAGACATTATGTTTTATAAAAAAGGTGTTACCGATGCAGACTATTGTGTGCTGAAATTTACTGCGGAAAGCGGCAGATATTATTGCAATTTAAAGACGGAGAGTTTTAAAGTATAAGTTTACTTCTTGAAAGAATGTTTTAAATGTAAATAAAATTTGGCAAGGGATGTAAGAAATAGAGAAAATCATTGAACACACATATGACTGATGCTACAATAATTGTATTATTTTGATAAACGTACATGAGGTGAAAAGATGGCAATTTCACAGCCGGTAATTAAAAAAATTGAGGATAATCAAGAGGCATTGAAATATTTTGAAGAGATTTCTCTTTTACAAGAGGATGATAAAATACAGGAGGTTATAACTTCATTTCCGACAGTGTATATTCACAGTTGGAAGGATTCTGGCGATTATGAGGTATATATCGGAGAGTCAAACAATATCTTTGCGCGTACGCGTCAGCATTATAATGTAGGAATTAATGACGCAACGTCATGGCAGAGAGAAATTTTTGATAAGTCCGCAAGTTTATACATTATCGGACATGAGCATTTTAACAAATCAATGACGCTGGATATTGAAAACAGGCTGATGCATTATATGCTTGGTATTTCAGGTGTACGAAAAGTTCATAATTTACGTGGAAATCCGCAGAATAAGTATTATCCTATAGAAGAACTGGATAATATATTTTCAAAAATATGGAGAAAGCTCAGAAGGGATAATAAAAATCTTTTTCCTGATGAAAGTTCCATTAGGGATTCAGCAATTTTTAAAGCATCACCGTTACACAAACTTACAAAAGACCAGATTGCAGCCAGAGATATGATTATTGACAGGGTAAGAAATGCATTACGGAATTCTCAAACAGGTCAGATTATTTTTATAGAAGGAGAGGCCGGAACCGGAAAGACTGTTTTAAACAGCAGTACATTTTATGAGATATTTTGTCAGGCAGAAGAGCATGGTAATCCGAATGTAAGATGCAGTTTGATTGTAAATCATAAAGAGCAGAAAGCAGTATACGAACAGATTGCATCAAAGCTGGGATTAACAGATAAATATAGTGAAGTAGTTTACAGACCAACCAGATTTATTAACACGCACTCGCCGGAGAATCCCGTAGATGTTGCGTTTATAGATGAAGCGCACCTGTTGTTGACACAGGGAAAACAGTCATACAAAGGGGAGAATCAACTTCAGGATATTTTGAATCGCGCAAGGGTAACAGTTGTAATGTTTGACGAAAATCAGATATTGACAACAGAACAGTTTTGGGAAGCAAAATTACTGGAAAAATATAAAAAACAGGCTAAGGATACACAAAATTACATAGTACTTAAAAATCAGATGAGAATGCATGCGGATCAAAAGACATTAGCTTGGATAGATTCTTTTACAAAAGAAGGGCTGGTTCAAAAGATACCGAATTCTTCTACAGATTATGAAATTCGTATCTTTAATTCTCCTGATGAGTTGGATTGTGCGATTCAAAGAAAAGCAAATTCCAGTGGGACATCTTTGTCAAGAATGATTGCAACTTACGATTGGGATTATAATGAAAGGGCTAAGCAGACCAATCGCGTAATGAAATACTGGGAGGTTATGATTGGACAATGGCATAAACCATGGAACAGGGAATTGGAACAGGAACTAAGCAATAAGGAAAAGAAGGCAATTAAGAATTTATCGTGGGCGGAACAGCCGCAGACAATAGGTGAGGTTGGTTCAACATTTACGATACAGGGATTTGATTTAAATTATGCTGGTGTGATACTTGGTCCGTCTGTGAAATATCGTGATGGTCATATTGTTTTTGACCCGGAAGCAAGCCGTAATGATAAAGCGGTAAGAAACAGAACATTATCTGATGGGACAAAGAAAAAATTCGGAGAGTTATTGTTACAGCATGAAGTTAGGGTTCTTATGACACGGGGCGTAAGCGGATTATATATTTATGCATGTGATGATGAACTCAGAAAAGTATTATGTCAGGCAACTAATAAGGAGCAGATATGAATCAAACGACAATTGATAGAATCAGGAAATTTACATATGACCGTAACTGGGCTCAGTTTCATTCCCCGGCTAATCTGGCAAAATCCATTATGATAGAGGCAGGGGAACTTTTGGAATGCTTTCAGTGGAGTGACGAGAACTATAATATAGAGCATGTGAAGGAAGAATTGGCAGATGTTTTGATTTATTGTCATGATATGTTGGACAAGCTGGGATTGGATGCTGATGAAATAGTGAACAGCAAAATGGATAAGAATGAGGCAAAGTATCCTGTTGAAAAGTCTTGGGGGAATGCTAAGAAGTATGATGAATTTCAATAGGGTATTGGAATTATGGTGATTATAAACAAAGAGCCTAAAAATATGAAAGTTTTTCCCGGAAAGTGATAATCAATGACTATCTACAAATCAGAAAAAGGAAAAAAAGCAATACTGGCATTGTATGATAAGCAGTTGGAGCGTCTGACAATCCCATACTTTGACAAGTGGGTTTTAACCTCTTTTGGAGAAACCCATCTTATTGAGACAGGAAATATGTCAGGGATTCCGCTGCTTGTTTTTCATGGGGGAAATGCAACGACTGCATATAATCTGCTTGCATGTGGTTTTTTGATGGAAGAGTTTCATATTTATGCGGTTGACACGATAGGTCATCCGGGCAAGAGTGCGGAAGTAAGTCTGTCAGCGAAAAATTATGACTACGGCAAGTGGGCGGGTGAAGTGATAGATGCCATTGGACAACAGAATATTTGTTGCTTTGGCGGTTCATTCGGTGCAGGAATCATTTGTAAAACAATGTGTGCAGCGCCAAAGAAAGTAAAACGCGCGGTATTGTATGTACCGTCAGGCATCAAAAATGCCCCGGCAATTCATAGCATGAATATGATGCTTCCGATGATAATGTACTGGGTTACACAAAAAGATAACTGGCTTAAGAGGTGTATGCTTCCAATGGCTGTATCGGAAGAAAATATAACGGCAGACATCTATGAAACAGCAAAATTAAGTATCAGATACGCAAAAGTTAAGGCAGGAATGCCAAGTGATGTTGCCGGGAGCCTTATCAGGCAATGTAAGGCGCCAACGTTAGTAATGGCAGCAGAAAAAGACTGCTTATTTCCTGCAAAAGGAGTATTGGCAAGGGCAAAAAAAATATTGGAGAACGTGACTGTTTATCTACTAAAGGGCAGGGGGCATATGAACAGCCTGACAGAACAAGAGAAACAAATGATTGTTGATTTTTTGAAGGGTGATAGCGTGAGAAGAACTTCTAACGCTTGCAGCAAAGGCTGCTTCGCGAAGAAGTTCTATGTTTCACGCTTGATAAAAGAATAATAGCTTAGAGCAGTGCTACAGAAACGCTTTCAGTTATCATGACTTTTTCGTTAGGAGGAGATATGGGAGATACTAAAATAGTTTATGATGAAAAATTTGGAATTGCAACTTTTAAAAGAGAAATCTGCGCAGAATTGGGAGAATCTTTTTGGAACAAACTTGTTAAAAATATTGATATACCTGATTTAGACTCTGAGTGCAAATGTCAATGCCATAATATGTATCTGTTTATGAAGCGGTTGGAGGAAATGACAGATGAAGAAACTTCAAAGAAAATATTATACAAAGTGAGGCATGGATTACATCCATCACAATGTGAATGGGCTCACAAAGAGTTTATGGAAATAGGTAATTTAGATGATTTTTTAAATAAGCATTTAAATGATGAATTGAATCATTTTATTGAACTGAACAATGAGAAAAAGGATTTTTATGGACAGGAAATTTCGGATGAGGTATTAGCATTTATAAAAGATAATCCGAAAATGTTAGCTCCTGTTCGGGAGGGAAACAAACTATACTGTATGGCATTTCCCTGTAACATGAAAGAGTATTTAAATGCCACCGACGAAAAAATGAAACGATATCATGCATGCCACTGCCCTTTTGCAAAGGAGTCCATCTTATCGGAAAACGTTGTGTCTCCTGCGTTATGTAATTGTAGCTTAGGTCACGTAATGAATTTTATAGAAGCATTTTTGGGCAGAGAATTGGAAGGTAAAGTAGTTCGCTCGGTTTTGAATGGAGATTTGACCTGTGAATATGAGATTGAAATACCAGATGATATCATGCAAAAATATGTAAATACAGAGAGGTAAGACAAAGATGTTCCAAGTTATTGTTCAAAATTACTACAATTATTATAAGATATTTGCACAAGCCGATATCATTAATCTTTATGAGGGTTCTGTAAGCTGGATTATTCCGTGTAAGGGAGAAAAAGGACCGTCCATAGCTTTTCGCGTCCATTTGAATGAAGAAAGCGCCGAGACAGAATTGAGAGTTCTTATCCAAGGTATCCGGGAGGGAAAAGTACCGCAAATATGGCATATAACGCCAGACGCATCGCCTGATAATATTATTGATATTATGAAGAAAAGTGGATTTATAGATTTGTCAGAAGGTTCGCCTGAGCCGGAACCTGCAATGCTGTTACATAAAAAAGACTTTATTCCCTATGCAGAAAAAGAAAGTCCTATTGTTTGCCGAAAAATAAGTGCAAAAAAAGATTTTAAATTGTGGATAAATGTGGTTAATACCGCATTGCATGGTTGGGATATGATTGATGCAGAACACTATTTTACATGGGTGGAAAGTAATAATATTAATGTTTATCTGGCCGAAATTGATGGGACTGCCGTCTCAACATGTGCGACAATTCAAAATGAAAATGCGTCTTCATTAGAATTTGTATCGACTTTGGAACAATATCGAAGAAGAAAAGCTGCAATAATGTTATGTTCATATGCAATTAATGACTTGCTGAATAATGGTGTAGAGGTGGTAACGCTTGGTGCTTGCGGTCATTCTGCATTTTTATATGAAAAATTAGGGTTTAAAAGGTGCTTTCATAATATAATAATGAAATTTGAGGGTTAGGGAGAAATCATAATGAAAAAATGGTACGATGAAGAATTTGAATGGGAAATAGAAGTGATTAGATTTAACAAGGACAATGAAGAAACAGAGAGATTTTGCCGGAACGGTGAAGAAATTGGAGATAAGTATACATGCACTTACGGCTGTCCGGTCAATGCACAGGGGCAGGGTATCTGCTCAAAAGTCATGATGATGATATATCCCATCATGGAAGCCGTAAGGAGCGGCGGAGATTTGGAAAACATAGGCGGGGACAGTAAATACAGCAAGGTGGTTATGTGTCCGGACGGCTGCGTTCTGTTCAGGGTTACGGCAAAGCCGTTAGGGAACGAGAATTTTTTTAAAGGAAAGTTTTTTGATTAGAAATTGCCGTGGGTTATTCCAATGTCATAACATAGAATTTGTTTTTAAAGTAGGAATTAGTGACTTCACCTATTTTTTGAAAGCCTATTTTCTCGTATACTTTTTGAGCCCGTTTGTTAAAAGCGGCCACCGATAAACGGAATTTTTTTGCACCGTAATGCTCTTTGGCAAATGCAATGCCCAGTTCAGTGAATTGTGCTCCAAAGCCTTTTCCGCATAGTTCAGGACGCATTCCCAGTCCGATGTCCAGATAGTCACAGGAATAATCAAATTCTTCAATGGTCGGGATTTGACCGTCAGGTCCAAAATGAAAATGACCGATGAGAGTTTGGTTATTATCATATACAACAAAAAAATTATCTATAGTTGTATCTCCATCGGTAGTGGGCCTGGCGGTATCGGGACGATTGTAAAAAGAATAAATATCATCGTATTTCCATTTTGATATTTCATATGCGTGTTTCTGAGTCATCGGACTGATAGTATAATTATCCATAATAGAACCTCTCTGTTTTTAATACCACTATATCAAAAAGTATTTCCATTTAGCAATGGATAATATTAAAAAGTGTAAATAGTAAATGTGTTAAGGAGAAATGATGAGACTTATGCGGATGTTTTTACCGAGGAATACCTGAATGGAGAAATAGCAGATAAAAGGAAACAGGAGTTTTTTCAATATAAATTTAACAAACTGATATCAAAATTGACCGTTACCGGAGGTAATCATGAAATCAAAAGAAAACTCCCAAAAAGCAGTATGTATTTCGGCATCTAATATGTTAAGCAGTAACAGTGAAAGTACGTCGATGCAGATATGCAAGAAGATAGAAAAAGTATTGGGACAGAACGGAATATCATGCAATATACTGGACTTAAGAACATATGATTTATCTCCATGCATTGGCTGCGGTAAATGTTTTCACAGCAAAAGATGCTGCCGGGATGACGCTTTTAATGCAATTTATGAAGAAGTGGTACAGTCTGATTGCATTTTCTTTGTGTCTCCGCACTATGCTCCCATTCCGGCGAAATTAAGCATGCTGCTGGAAAAAATGGAAGAAATCACATTTTTACACTGGTGGAAGGACAATTCCTATAAGTCGGAGGTCTACAATCTGCCGACAGGCATTATTTCACATGGCGGAGGTCAGGACTGGGCATTGGCAAGTTATAAAGCGATGGTAAACGACACCATAGCCAACGCGCTGGATACGATTCAGTGCCGGGTGGTTCCGTATAATAGTGAATGGAACACTGGGATTTCCATTCCGGTATGTGAAGTGAAAGAGGAAAATGGTATTTTTCCGAAACAGACCTATGACTGGAAAGCAATAGAGGGAAAAATACAGGAGTATGTGAACCGTGTATTGCAGGAAAGTGCAAAATCTTAATGTGAAATGACACAAGAGATTTTGGTTGTCGGCAAATTAACCGGTATGATATAATGACTGCAAAGTATAATGAATAACATAATAATGAAAATCCGTGAAACGGGAAAGGAGACGTACATATGGCGGAAAAAGTAGTCTTGATGGACAAAGCATATCGTGAGAAGCATTATCCCAAGGGATATTTTGCGGCGATAGCAAAAGGCGCAAGAGGCGGAGGAGTCGCGCTTATTATTTGTGGTGGGATTCTTGCTTTGATGGGACTCGGCATACTTGCGTTGGAAGTTATGTTTTTGGCAGAAGGAGACCCGGGACCCATAGGTGAAATAATTTTTATAGGTATTATCGGGTTGGTGTTTCTGGTTCCGGGTATCTTTGTCATTTATTTTGGGATTCGCAGAATGAAGATGAATGAAACGGACTGGATTAAAAAGTTTATGGATGCCAGCGATTATCCTGAAAGCGTTATCCGGGATTTTGGCAGTCAGGTACTGGAGGACGATAGCCTGCGGCTGCAGATAGGAACGAAAGCCATTGAGGGTGTTTTGACAAGGGATTATATGTGTATCGGCAATCTTCTGGCGCCCTGTGTCATAAAAATAGAAGATATTACGGGGGCGTATTTTGTGGAAACGTCAGACAGAATCAATGTAAACGGCAAAATGAAAACCATATACGCAACCAATATTGCGGTTTTTTCCAACCATAAAACCTACATGATTGCAGAAGCCAAAGAAAAAACGGTGAAGCAGATTCAGGAAATACTGATACAGAAAAATCCCGCTATTGATATGGCAGGAGGCAGACTGCTCTCGGAAAAAGAATATCAGGAGATGGAAGACAGAGTGAATAAAACTTCAAAATAACGGAGGCTTTCTATGGTACGTGAAGCCCGAAAGGAAGATTTAAAGGAAGTATTGGAATTATATTTATGCCTGCATGAAGACTCTGTTCCAAAACAGACCGATTATCTGTTGCATACATGGGAGCAGATAATTCGGGACGAAAACCACCATCTGATTTTAAATGAAGTGGATGGGAAAATCGTATCTTCCTGCGTATGCGTCATTATTCCCAACCTTACGAGAAATGTGCGCCCGTACGCTTTTGTGGAAAATGTGGTTACTCATGTAAACTATCGGGGAAAGGGGCTGGCAACAGCGTGTCTTAAATACGCCAGACAGACGGCGCAGTCCGCCAACTGCTATAAAATGATGCTGCTTACGGGAAGCAGGGAGGAGAAGACGCTGGATTTCTATAAAAACGCAGGATACAACTGCACGGATAAAACAGCGTTTATCCAATGGCTTTAAAAAGGGAGGCTTGTTTTGGAAAATAAGAAACTACTCTTGTTTGACTTGGATGGCACATTGCTCCGGGATGATAAATCTATCTCAGAAAGAACATTTTATGCGTTAAGGGAATGCAGGAAGATGGGTATACTTATCGGCGTGTCCACATCCAGAAGCGAGCAGAACGCCCTGTCTTTTGTGGAGGAACTAAAGCCGGATATCTTGATTACAAGCGGCGGCGCTCTGGTAAAATCTCAGGGAGAATATATCTACAGGAGCGGGTTTTCCATAGAAGACACAAGCCGGATGATAGCAGCCGCCGGGAAGGTATGCGGTGCGGATTGTGAAATCACGGTTGACACCATAGACGCCCATTATTGGAATTACAAAATTGACCCTAAAAAGCAGGATAAAAGCTGGGGAGACAGTATCTATACGGATTTTAAGGATTTTAGGGAAAGTGCATTAAAGATTTGCATTGAAATATTTGAAGAAAATCAGGCAAAACAATTGCAGGAATTGTTTCCCAAATGTGACTGCGTGCGTTTTTCGGATGGGTACTGGTACAAATTTACCCCCATGGAAGCCACAAAAGAAAGGGCTGTTATGGAAGTGTGCGCCGTATGTGGAATTTCTGCAGAGGAGATAACGGCGTTTGGCGATGACTATGCGGATATAGGGATGTTACAGCTTTGCGGCAAGGGAATCGCCATGGGGAATGCCATAGACCCGGTTAAGCAAAAGGCGGACCTTGTAATCGGCAGCAATGAGGAAGACGGCATTGCAGAGTATTTGGAAATGCATTTCTTCCCACAGGATTGTATAGCGTCGAAAGTATCTCAAATATGTAAGGATTGTCTGGGACAATATCCAAAGGCAATAGAGCGGTGCGGAGTAGGGCAGGGCAATTACGTCTACATAGTGGAGCATGGGAAGGATAAGTTTGTTGTTCGGTGCAGTCAGGAAACCGATGCATACAAAAATACTGTTTATTGGTTAAAGCAGCTGGCATCTCTAAAGCTGCCGGTGCCGGACGTTGTCGCACAAGGAAAGTATGAAGCATATGAGTACTTGATTTTAACTTTTTTGGAAGGCAAAGATATCGGGCTTGTGTATACGCAGCTAAAAGCAGACGAAAAGAAAGCGATTGCCAAGGAGACAGTACAATTCCAAAACCGGGTTGCAACCTTAAAACTTCCCCAAATAAAACCGGATTGGTCGTGGTCCGCGCACATACGGTATATGCTTGAACGTGCCAAAGAGCGTGTTGTCCGCAACGGTTATTTTGCAGTTGAAAAGGTAACGCGGCTTCAGGAACAAATGACGCAGTTAGAAGAGTACTTTTCCGGTGTGAAACCCATTGCTTATTTAGATGATATCAGCAGTAAAAATCTTTTGATATCAAAGGGGCGCGTATCCGGCATTATAGATATAGACTGGATTGGAATAGGAGATAAGCTTTCTTTTGCGGCATTAACCAAAATGGCGCTGCTTAATCTGGAGTATGATACGGATTATGCAGAGTATCTTTTAGAAGAAATGTCGGTGAGTGATGCCGAAAAGAGGGCATTCCTGTTTTATACTTTAATGTACTGTGTGGATTTTATGGGAGAACGCGGCATGCAGTTTATGGACAAGACGGTGGAAGCCGGTGAGCAGGTAATAAACAGGCTGAACAGGATTTATGACAAATTATGGCTTGAATGGTGCAGGGTATTACCACAGATGAACAAAGGAGAAAGAGAATGACACTTGGTGCGACTTTATATATTAAAAATACAAATGAAGCAGTGGAGTTTTACCAAGAGGCTTTTGGACTGACATTGGGTTATAATGAAAAGTTTAAAGACGGAACATATATGCACGCTGAGTTACAAAAGGACGGTAAAACGATTTTTGCAATTAGTGAACACAATAATGAAGCATTGGTGTCGGACTTACATATGCAGGTGTTAAATAAAATATCTCCGACAACAAGCTTAGGGATAAACTTTGCAACAGAAAAGGAAGTAAAGAAAGCATATGAGTTTTTACTGAAAGAAGGTATTGCATACAGGGAAATAGGTGAACTTCCGTGGAGCAAATGCAGTGCAGATGTATTGGACAAATATGGAGTATATTGGTACTTATACATGTAAAACATGTTTTGGAGGAAAAAATGATGATAATAAAAAACGCTTTACCTGTAATAAATGAAATGCTGTCTGAAAACGACAAGGTCCTTTTTAATTTATTCTATTTTATAGCGGAGAGGGACGCATTTTGGGCAACGGACGAAAAGTCCTTTTTGATTGGACAGTCAAATGAGAAGTTTCCCATGTGGGTCTGGATTCATGATGATGCCGATGAGGAAGCTTATCGGGAAATGGAAGAAATTATCGCAGGACGGTTGGAATTAAATCCGCAATTAAAAATAGTTGCTGATGCAGAAAAAATGGAGAAGATAGTCCAAAGGATTTCAGAAAAGAAAAAGGTAACCTACAAGAGTGAAGTGCCTATGGTGGTATACCGGTGCGATGAAGTGGTTAATGCGAAACATGCAGGCGGTCATGTTATCTTTTCAAATGAGAGTCACAGAAGTATACTGGAAAAGTTTATTACCGGCATGGTCTGGGATTTGGAAAAACGTCCTATGCGGGAAGGGGAAGCAGAGGGCTTTGCAAAGGATGTTGCAGGCGCGGACAATCTTTATCTCTGGGAGGATGAAGGAGTCGTTGCTGCCATGGCAATGATTGTCCACCGGACGAAAGAATTTGCAAGAATCAATACGGTATACACAGACTCTGCCCAAAGGGGAAAAGGATATGCCGGTATGCTTGTAGGTGAAATTACACAAAAAATCTTAGATGACAACTGTATTCCCATGTTATATACGGAGCAGGATAATGTATGCTCCAACGCGGTTTATAAACGGATTGGTTATCATGTGTGCGGAGAACTGACACAGTTTTGTTTTGAGACTACGATATCGAGGTAAACAGACTTGAAAAGAAAGATTTTCAGAACCTTAAAGGCCATTGGTCTGGGTATGATTGCCTTACTGATTTTGTTTTTCTCCGTAAGGGCAATCGGGGTATACATCAACAGAAAAACGCCTGAAGGCGGCATCAATCAGTCCATGTACGTGGAGATTAACGGGACAGAGCAGTGGATAAATATCTATGGGGAAGACATACATAATCCGGTTTTGCTGTATCTGCACGGCGGACCGGGTTCTTCCACAAGTGAATTTGATTATGTAATCACCAGAAAATGGGCAGACGTCTATACGGTGGTAACCTGGGACCAGAGAAATTGCGGAAAGAGTTATGATGCCGGGCAGAATGAGATTGTATTAACGCGGGAATTGTTTCTGGAAGACGGAAAGGAAATGACAGAGTTTCTAAGGGATTATTTATCGGTAGACAAGATAACCATACTTGGCCATTCGTGGGGCTCGATTTACGGAGCGAATCTTGTGCTGGAATATCCGGAATACTATGAATGCTTCATAGGTACGGGACAGCTTGTGGATTCAACCGATAATGAGAGGGCATTTAAAGAGGAGGCGCATTTCTGGTCCGAGGATGATGAAGAGGCTTTACAACTTGTAGAACAGCTGACGCCGGAGCACATAACCATGGACCATATTTTGGCAAGAAACGCCTTGATGGATAAGTTCGGTTACGGCATGATGAAGGATGGTTCCGATTATAATCTTGCGGCGGCGGTTATTTTCAATCCCAATTATTCCATTGCCGACTGGGTAAATTATTTTTCGAGGGACATGAGCGTATATCTGGCCTTTTTCCAATCGGAAGAATTTGAGGCATTTTCTATAAAAGGAAGATTAGACTACGCTGTACCCTACTACAATATCAATGGGGATATGGATTACCAGACAAACTATAAACTGGCGGAGGAATATTTTGACAGCATTGACGCGCCTTTTAAACGTCTGTTTATCATGGAAGATACCACTCATGCTCTGCTGGAATCCAAATCTGAAGAATTTTCAAATATAGTGCATGAAATAGCAAATGAGAGAAGAGAAATACAGGATTAGAACATATGGGAGGTGTTGTATGGGTTTCCGGAAAGATTTTTTGTGGGGAGCAGCCACGGCTGCATATCAGATAGAAGGAGCGCATCAGGAAGACGGACGTGGGACGAGCATATGGGACAGCCTGACAAAGGAAGCGGGACATGCGGCATGGGGAGAAAACGGGGACACGGCATGTGACCACTACCATTTATACAAAGAAGATGTGGCGCTGATGAAAGAAATAGGGCTTACATGCTACCGTTTTTCCGTAAGCTGGTCCCGCATACTCCCGGAAGGAATCGGGCGTATCAATGAGAAAGGAGTCCGGTTTTATCAGGAACTTGTTGAGCTGCTTCTTGATGCGGGAATTGAACCGGTAGTGACCTTATACCATTGGGACCTGCCTTATGCGCTCTACGAACGGGGAGGGTGGAAGAACCCTGACAGCGTGGAATGGTTTGAAGAATATACAAAGGCCGTGGCAGATATGTTTAGGGGGAAAGTCAGGTATTACATTACCTTTAACGAGCCGCAGGTCTTTGTCGGATTGGGCTACCGTGAAGGTATCCATGCCCCATTTGAAAAGAATGAGCCGTCTGTGATTTCTGCCATAACGCGCAATGTCCTGCTGGCACATGGACGTGCCGTGGCGGTTTTACGCTCTGAGGGGCCGGGGGATGTCCAAATCGGCATGGCGCCGTCGTCGGGTTGCGTCATTCCCAAATCAGAAACAGAGGAAGAAATAGAAGAAGCAAGAAGAATGAGCTTTGAAGCCAATAAGGGCGGTATCGGAGGAGGTATAAGCTGGTGGATGGATGCAGTCTTTTTAGGGGAATTTTCGCAGGAAAATAAAGAAGCCTTTGGGGAAAACATTCCGCAGTTTACAGAAGAAGAATGGGCATCCATAACACAACCTTTGGACTTCTTCGGATTTAACTGCTATGCAGGCGGCGGCAATCCTTTCCCGCGCAATCCTTACGCGTATGACCGTTACTCCTATCAGGGAAGTCCCAAAACCGCAACAGGGTGGAATATAACGCCGGATGTGCTGTATTGGGCTGCCAGATTTTATTATGAAAGATACAAAAAACCGATACTGGTTACGGAAAACGGGATGGCAGGTTATGACCTGGTATCCTTGGACGGCTGTGTGCATGACCCGAACAGGATAGACTATACGCATCGTTATCTGAGAGGATTGAAAAGGGCAGCAGAAGAAGGGATACCGGTGATGGGTTATATTCACTGGTCTTTTATGGACAATTTTGAATGGGCGCTGGGCTATGACATGCGGTTTGGCCTTGTCTATGTGGATTACCGGACACAGCAAAGAATCTTAAAAGATTCCGCGTACTGGTATCGGGATGTCATTTCTACGAACGGGGAGAACCTGAAAGGAGAATCATGATGCTGCCATCAAGAGCACAGGCAGAAGAACTGCTGAGGGAAGCGGAAACGTGTAATCCGGGACCTTGGGGAAACCACAGCCGCACAGCAGCCCACTGTGCAGAGAAGATTGCCCGTGAATGTCCGGGTATGGATGCGGACAAGGCATACATACTCGGACTGTTGCATGATATCGGAAGAAAATTCGGGGCAAGGCATCTGGGACATGTATCGGACGGCTATTCCTATATGATGTCGCTTGGCTTTGATGAGGCGGCGCAAATCTGCCTGACCCATTCCTTCAATAACCAGTCAGTCGATGAGTATATCGGTAAGTTTGATACCACCGAAGAAGAACTGAACATGATTCAGAATACATTAAAGACAGCCATCATGGACGATTATGACAGGCTGATTCAGCTATGCGATTCGCTGGCAGGCGCAGAGGGCGTGCTGGACATAGAAGAGCGGATGGAAGATGTAAAACGCAGATATGGTTCTTATCCGCAGGAAAAATGGGACAGCAACCTCGGATTAAAAGAATATTTTGAAGAAAAGACGGGCAGAAACATTTATGAGGTGGTGGAAAAGGATTCTTTCCGTCCGGAATGAGTCTGCTTACGAAGCCTGTGGGGCGTTGTCCCATAGGCTTCTTTAAACATGCGCATAAACTGTCTGTAGTTGGTGATGCCGTTTTTTTCAAGCAGAAACGTGATGCTCTCATCCGTCTGCAGCAAGTCCTGATAAAACTGCAAAAGCCTAATTTGTGCCACATAAGTAAAAAACGTCTGACCGGTATACTTCTTAAACAGCCGGCAAAAATATTCCGGAGTAAGGGACAGGTGCCCGGCTGCTCCGGCAAGCGTAATCTGCTCCCGAAAATGCTCCTTCACATACCGCATACTCTGTTCCATCCGTAAAAAGTCCCGCTCCGTGCGGCTTTTGCTCTGCTCGCTTAAAATCGTGGCATCCTCCGTGTACAGAAGATAAAGAAGCTGGTACAGCTGTATCAAAAGCAAAAGATGATGCCCTTTTTCCTTTTGCACATGCAGCCGCAAAACTTCTTTCATAATAGCTGTTAACCGGCAGCTTAAAGTATCTTCTTCGGATGCATAGGGAATAAACTCGGAAAAGTGCAGCATATTCCATTCCGAATTGATGCGTTCCAAATGCGCGGGCGGAATTTGCAGCAGATAATACCGGCAGTCCCCATGTGCATGGGTATAGTGAATGTCCTTGGGGTTGACAATCAGGATATCTCCCGGATATAACTCATAAGATGTTTCGTTGATATACGCCGTCATTTGTCCATCCACCAGACAAATCATCTCAAGATGGCTGTGCCAGTGCGCAGGCAGCAATGCGTTGAACGCGTCTACTACAGAAAAATAGAGCTGGGTCAGCTTGTCATCTCTTATCGTTTCATGGGAAAGACTCATGGGAAACCTCCAAAGGTGTGGCATGGGGACATTTTGCATGTCGGCGGCGGCAGGGGAAGGGACGGGACCGGCAGGCGCATTTGTTCCAACAGGCGGACGTTCTCACTCCGGTAAAAACACAGCGGTACATAGGAGGTTAAAAGACAACCTCCAAGTACCGGTGTTTTTACAGGCCGCCTTTATGGAACAAATGCGCCTGCCGGTCCCGTCCCCGTCCCTTCCCCTGCCGCCGCCGACATGCAAAATGCCATTACGTGTAGTTAATCGCAATAAAATCAATATATTCCTATAATATTAAGATAAATATATAGTTGAAAGACTCAAATGTCAAGATTAACCTATATTTGTAGCAAGAATAAGTATAGCATGTAAATGAAGAAGCAGGTATAATAGAAACATAAAGCTTCAGTGTGGAGATTGCGAAACTGAATCAGACGGCTTCGAATTGTGTACGCTGCGTTGGAATACGCAGTGTACACAATGACAACCCCTTACGCAATCACCCATGAAATCAGAATAAGTGGAATACAGATTGGAGGGTTACATCATGAAGAAATGGACGAGGGTTTTGTTTCAGCCGAACAGGCCGTTAAAAGAAAGCGGTTATGTGACGGCATCAAAGGAGCATATTGCACTTTCCAAGGAAGCGGCGTGCGAGGGTATGGTACTGTTGAAAAATGAAAAGCGTCTGCTGCCCCTTTGCGCAGGCAGCAGGGTTGCGCTTTTCGGCAAGGGAAGCTTTGACTATGTAAAGGGCGGCGGCGGAAGCGGCGACGTGACGGTTGCCTATGTGCACAATCTTTACGACGGGTTAAAGATGCAGGAGGATAAGGTTTCCCTTTATGAGCCGCTTTCCGATTTTTACCGCAGCGAGGTAAAGGCACAGTATGAAAACGGCGCTGCCCCCGGCATGACTGTGGAGCCGGAACTGGCAGATGAACTGGTGAACGGCGCAAGGGCCTTTACGGACACGGCCATTGTGGCAATCAGCCGTTTTTCGGGAGAGGGTTGGGACCGCTCCAGCGTGGAATACAACGGGGAGTACAATCCGTGGGAAACGGAAACCAGTATGCCCCAGATTGCAGGGAAAATATTTGAGGACGGCGATTTCTACCTGACCGGGGCTGAGAAAGCCATGCTTGCCAAAGTGGAGAAAAGTTTCGATAAGATTATTGTGGTATTGAACATCGGCGGCATCATTGACACCTCATGGGTGAAGGAGGACGATAAGCTTTCTTCCGTACTTATTGCATGGCAGGGCGGTATGGAGGGCGGACTGGCGGCAGCGGAAATTCTCTGCGGAAAGAAAACGCCGTCCGGTAAGTTGCCGGATACCTTTGCAGCGCGCGTGGAGGATTATCCGTCCACGGAGCGTTTCCATGAATCTCCCCACTATGTGGATTACACGGAAGATATTTATGTAGGTTACCGTTATTTTGAAACGATACCCGGCGCAGCGGCAAAGGTATGCTATCCCTTTGGATACGGGTTGTCCTACACACGGTTTTCCATTATAACCGAAAAGGCATGGATGGAAGACGGTACAGTAAAAATGCTTGTGAAAGTCACCAATATCGGAGACATGGAAGGCAAAGAGGTGGTGCAGGTATATTACGGCGCACCCCAGGGAGTTTTGAAAAAGCCTGCAAGGCAGCTTGCGGCATTTGCCAAAACAAGGAGCCTTCTGCCCGGGGAAAGCCAGACGGTGGCATTGGAGTTTGCACAAAGCGCCATGGCGTCTTATGATGACCTGGGAAAGATTGCAAAGTCCGCTTATGTGCTGGAGAAGGGCGTTTATGAATTTTATGTGGGAAATTCGGTGAGGGAAACCCAAAAGCTGGAGTTTGCAATTACGCTTGCCGGGGATGAAGTAGTGGAGCAGCTCAGCGCAAAGGCGGCGCCCACAAGCTTAAAAGAGCGTATGCTTTCCGACGGAAGCATGGAAGAGCTGCCCACGTCCAAGCCCAATGACCCCAATGAATGTGTTTTGGTGAAGATGGAGGGCGGTACGGAGGAAGCTTTGATTCCGGCTGTAAGAAAGCGCGACATCTATTTGATGATGAAGCCCTATGCCGAAGGCGCAAGACCGTTTATAGAGGTGGCGGAAGGCAGGATGACGATGGACGAATTTATCGCCCAGCTGAGTGATGAAAACCTGATTAACCTGTTGGGCGGGCAGCCCAATACCTCGGTTGCCAATACCTTTGGCTACGGAAATCTGCCTGAGTACGGCGTTCCCAATATCATGACGGCGGACGGTCCTGCGGGCTTGAGAATCGGCGCGGAGTGCGGCGTCTGCACCACGGCATGGCCCTGCGCTACACTGCTGGCTTCCACTTGGAATACCGGGCTGATTGAAAAGGTCGGAAAAGCAGGCGCGGAGGAAGTAAAAGAGAATAATATAGCGGTATGGCTGACTCCGGCGGTGAATATCCACAGGAACCCGCTCTGCGGACGAAACTTTGAATACTATTCGGAAGACCCATATCTTACCGGTAAGATGGGGGCTGCAATGGTAAGAGGAATCCAGTCCCAGCATATCGGCGCGGCGGTAAAACATTTTGCCTGCAACAATAAAGAAACCAACCGTAAGCACAGTGATTCCAGGGTTTCGGAACGTGCGCTCAGGGAAATCTATCTGAAGGGATTTGAAATCATTGTAAAGGAAGCAGACCCATGGGTCATCATGTCTGCATACAATGTCATCAACGGACACCGTGCATCTGAAAACCATGACCTGCTGGAAGACATCCTGCGCGGGGAATGGGGATTTAAAGGCATGGTAACCTCCGACTGGTGGACCAGAGGTGAGCATTACAAAGAAATCAAGGCCGGCAACGATGTGAAAATGGCATGCGGTTTTACGGACCGTGTCCAGGAAGCCATGGAAAAAGGCGCACTTTCCCGCACGGATTTGGAAAGATGTGCAAAACGTGTGCTGGATTTGATATTAAAGATTGACTGAGGAAGAATGGTTTTTGTCCTTTCCCCGAAATTCATTTCTGTGTGAAATGGGAGTTTTCCCGGTGGCTTTTTTAAAAGCCTGGGAAAAGTAGGACTGGGAGGAAAATCCCAGCATGGCGGAAATCTGGGCAATAGAGAAACTGGTGGATTCCAGGAGGGATTTTCCCTCCTGAATCCTTTTCTGGAGTAGATAGTTTATGGGGGAAAGCCCCGTATACTTGGTAAAGGCATGTGCCATGTAAAATTTGTTCATATGGGTAAGGGAAGCCAGAGTATCCAGGGAGATATTTTCCGAATAGTTTGCGTCCAGATAGTTTTTTATCTGGGCGCATTCTCTGTTTGCAAGGGTATTACTGCTTTGCACGATAGAAAGGTTATTATTCCGAAGCATGCAGGTCAATAGCACTTCCAAAAGATTCTGGCAGACTGCTTCAAAATTTTCCTGCTTCTGGGAGATTTCCTCCAGCATGATATTCAGGTAGGCGTAAACGTTTGAACTCTGCATATTATATTTATATACTGCACCCATGGAGGTCTGTACGGAAATCCCCTCTTTGGCGGAAATAATATTTTCAAAAGAGAAAAAAAGGCCGTCAATTCCCAATACGATGTATTCAAGGGGAGTGGTGTGCAGTGATTTTTCCGTGTGCTGGACATGGGGATTGATAATCACCATGTCATTTTTGCTTACGGGAAATTCTGTTTTTTCCGCCACAAAGGAGCCGCTGCCGTTTACAACATAAAATAGTTCGCTGAAAGGGTGGGAATGCAGGATGCTCTGCCAGTCACCTTCGTATTTTGAAGTTGAAATATATAAAAGTCTGGAACTTTCGAAAGAAGATACTGTACTGTTTTCAATGCGGTGTCTTGTGTTTCCCATTCAATTCCTTCCTTTCTCCTGCTGTCAGGTATTGCCTGCTGCTTCCGTTTTCGCAAAATTATTATAACATAATTTATATATTTTGTTCAATATGTATTTATGAGTCATAAATATAAAAAGAAAATATTGGAAAATAAAAATACAAAAAGAAAAATAAGTGATAAAAAGTGCAATAAAATATGAAAAAAAACAGTATTGATGTTGAATTGCACAAAAAGAATATAATATATATAAAATATATGTAATATATATACAATTTTGATTATACTTTTCAAAATTATAAATAAATTGACAATAAAAGCAATATATATAAAATATGTAGCAACAATCGGATTGATTGGAAACGATGTTTTATATATACTTAAGTCACATTAAGTAGTAAAAGTTGATTTGCGATAACTGTTCACAATCAATTTAAGGAGGGTATTTATTATGAAAACAAAGAAAGTTTTTTCCTTGCTGCTCGTATCGGCCATGACGGCAACCCTGTTGGCAGGATGCGGAAATGACAACAAACCGGCAGACAGTGACGGCGGGGACTCCGCTAACGGTTCACAGGTATTGAAAGTAGCAGCATTTGAAGGCGGTTACGGTGCGGATATGTGGCACGAAGTGGTGGAGGCATTTGAAGCTTCCCATCCCGGAGTTACCGTGGAACTTACAGTGGACAAAAAGATAGAAGATGTTATCAGCCCGGGCATGAAAGCCGGAGATTATCCTGATGTAGTGCATCTGGCAACAGGACGTGATGCGGCCCTGACAGAAACACTGACCAAGGAACATGCAATTCTTCCTTTGACGGATGTTCTGGAAATGACGGTTCCCGGCGAAGATGTAAAGGTAAAAGACAAAATTGTACCCGGATTCCTTGATACATTGGCAACAAACCCTTACGGCGACGGCGTGACCTATTACGCGCCTATGTTCTACAGTCCCTGCGGATTGTTCTACAATGCAGGATTGTTTAAGGAAAAAGGCTGGGATGTGCCGACTACATGGGAAGAAATGTGGGCGCTTGGCGATAAGGCAAAAGAAGAAGGCATCGCATTGTTTACCTATCCCACCACCGGTTACTTTGATGCATTTACGTATGCAACATTATCTTCCGCAGGCGGTTCGGATTTCTTTAACAAATGTATGACATACGAAGACGGTATCTGGGAAAGCGAAGACGCTTCCAAAGTATTTAACCTGATTGGAAAACTGGCTGAGTATACGGAAGGCACAACGGTTGCCAATGCAAACAATGAAAACTTTACAAAGAATCAGCAGTTGATTCTTGACAACAAAGCAATCTTCTGTCCGAACGGCACATGGCTGCCCGGAGAGATGAAGGATGCGCCCAGGGCTGATGGTTTTGAATGGGGCTTTATGGCAATCCCGGCAGTAAATGATGGCGGCGCAGGATGTTCCTTCTGCTGGTTTGAGCAGATGTGGATTCCGGCAGCGGCAGAGAATAAAGAACTGGCAAAAGAGTTTGTTGCATACATGTACTCTGACGAAGCTGCAAAGATTTTTGCGAAAGCAACAGCTATCCAGCCTATCGTCGGTGTCAGCAACTATCTGGAAGGCGATAACAAGATGTTCTACAGCATCTATGATAACGGCGCAACCGCAGTTATGGGCGGATTTGCAGCTACAGCTCCGGTAGAAGGCGTTAACATGCTGGATACGCTGTGCGGTACCGTAAACAGTATTGTAAGCGGTGACAAAACAGTTGCGGAATGGCAGGCAGCCGTAGAAGAAGCAAGTGATAAGTTAAGAGCGGCTATGGAATAAGATTTCAAGGGGTGCTCCAGAGGTTTCCGCCTTTGGAGCACTTTTTTTAACAGGAAAAGGAGGTATGGATGTGAAAAAGGGCAGAGCAAGAAGCGTTTTCATCGGGGTATGTGTGGCGCCTGCAGTGATACTGTTTGTTATCTTTATGATGATTCCCACCTTTAACGTGTTTAAAATGTCGCTTTATAAATGGGGCGGGTATTCCAATACCAAAGAATTTGTAGGCTTGAACAATTTTAAAATACTGATGGAAGATACGAATTTTTTCCGTTCTTTCCAGAACACGGTTTTGCTGATTGTGTGCGTAACCATTGTCACCATGGCGTTTGCCCTTATTTTTGCCGCAATCCTTTCCCGTGAAAAAATCAAAGGACAGAACTTTTTCAGAATTGTGTTTTATATACCGAATATTTTATCGGTGGTGGTAATATCCGCTATCTTTTCCGCCATATATGACCCGAACAACGGACTTTTAAACAGCATTATCGGTATTTTCAGGGGAGAAGGAAAACCGCCCATTCTCTGGCTGGGAGACCAGAAACTGGTTATTTACAGTCTGGTAATTGCCATGATATGGCAGGCAATCGGCTATTACATGGTTATGTATATGGCCAGTATGGCCAGTGTGCCGGAAAGCCTTTATGAATCTGCAAATCTGGAAGGCGCAGGAAGGATGAGGCAGTTCTTTTCCATTACCCTGCCCCTTATCTGGACGAATGTGAGAACTACCCTGACTTTCTTTGTAATCAGTTCCATAAATTTAAGCTTCCTGTTCGTCAAGTCGTTGACAAGCGGCGGACCGGATGGCTCCACGGAAGTATTTTTAAGCTATATGTATAAGCAGGCTTATACCAACTCCTCTTACGGATATGGTATGGCTATCGGCGTAGTGGTTTTCATATTCTCATTTGGTCTGTCCGCTATCGTGAACTTTGCAACCAAAAGAGAACCTTTGGAATTTTAAGGAGGGGCCATATGAAAAAGAAAGAAATGAGTTTTAATACCTTGTACAAACTTTTTATCTATGTTGCCCTGATTACGCTGGCTATCAGTATCATTGTACCGGTGGGATGGGTGTTTCTGGCGTCCATAAAGGAAAATTCGGAATTTTACGGCAATCCATGGACGATGCCGAAGGGCATTTATTTCCAGAACTTTATTGACGCTTTCCAAAAAGCAAGGATGGGGGAATATTTCCTCAATTCCGTGCTGGTTACCGCTTTGGCGCTTGCCATTCTGCTGATAGTGGCGCTTCCGGCAGCTTATGTGCTTGCAAGATACCGCTTCAGGGGCAGCAAATTAATCAATGTTTTGTTTATGGGCGGTCTGTTTATTAATGTAAACTATATCGTTGTACCCATTTTCCTGATGTTTGTGGATGCAGACAAATGGATTAAGAACCTGGGGGGAGAGGGCTTTTTCTTGAACAACCTCTTTATTGTGGCGCTGGTGTACGCGTCAACAGCGCTTCCGTTTACCATTTACCTGCTTTCCGGATTTTTCGTGACGATACCGAGGGATTATGAGGAGGCGGCCTATGTGGACGGCAGCGGTTATTTCAGGACCATGGTCCGGATTATGATGCCTATGGCAATGCCCAGCATCATTACAGTGATTCTGTTTAATTTTTTATCGTTCTGGAACGAGTATATTATTTCCATGACCTTGCTTACAAAAGATGCCAAAACACTTCCGGTAGGCTTGATGCAGCTGATGCAGGCACAGAAGGCGGCAGCCAACTATGGACAGCTGTATGCCGGGCTTGTAATCGTCATGCTGCCGACTTTGATTTTGTATATTATGGTGCAGAAAAAGCTCACCCAGGGCATGAGTCTTGGCGGATTGAAGGGTTAAGGAGGGACGGCTATGAAATGGATTGTCAGATTCCTGTATTTGCTTGTGTTTATTGCCAGTATGGTATTTGTGGTAATGGGTCAGCGGCGGATTGGTCCTCTGGGACTTCTGGTGATGCTGATTGGTCTTGCCGGCATATTGCTGCTGCTTTATTTGTATAACAGAAAATTCCGTTGACAGGCAGACTTGGGAGCAGGCACGGCTTTCTCCCGATTACGGGGCCGCCGAAGCGGCAGATTGAGAGGAAAAATGAAAAAAGAAATTGCGGGCAGGCTGACACTGCCTACGGATGTGGATATTGTGGAGGAAACCATTCGCTTAAAAGAACTGCTTGGTGCAGATGCTTTGAGGGATTGTGACGGCACAATCATGCCGGAAGAGCTTCTGAAACAGAATGCCAAAATTTATGCCACATATTACACGACCAGAAAAGACAATGAATGGGCGCTGCATCATCCGGAGGAGATTCAGCAGGAATATCTTATAAGTGACCGCGTTACGGCGAGGGAAGATAATGTACGGATAGAACTTATGAAGGGCTTTCATACGGAACAGTTGAAAGTCAATACCATAGACTCCCCCAAGAGGTGGTGGGAGGTAGTGGACAGGACAACGGGCGAAGTGGTTCCGACGGACAGGTGGGAATATGAAGAAGCGACAGGGGAAGTTGTCATCCAATCCGTTCCTTACCATCAGTATACAGTAAGTTTTCTGGCGTTTTTGATTTGGGACCCGGTACATATGTATAATTTTATTACAAATGACTGGAAAGATGCGCCCCATCAGCTGACTTACGACGTTCGCCAGCCCAAAACGCAGGCTTATGTGAAAGAAAAACTGAAAAAATGGTGCGAGGAAAACCCCCACGTGGATGTGGTGCGGTTTACGACCTTTTTCCACCAGTTTACTTTGACCTTTGACGACAAAAAAAGGGAAAAGTTTGTGGAATGGTTTGGGTACAGCGCCAGCGTCAGTCCTTATATCTTAGAGCAGTTTGAAAAGTGGGCAGGTTATAAGTTCCGTCCTGAATTTATCGTGGATGAGGGTTACCACAATTCCATTTTCAGGGTTCCTTCCAAAGAATTCAGGGACTTTATCGAATTTCAGCAGATAGAAGTCTGCAGGCTGGCAAAAGAACTGGTGGATATCGTGCATAGCTACGGAAAGGAAGCTATGATGTTTTTGGGAGACCATTGGATAGGGACGGAGCCGTTCGGCAAATATTTTGCGGACATTGGACTGGATGCGGTTGTCGGTTCCGTGGGTGACGGCGTTACCCTTAGGATGATTTCGGATATCAAGGGCGTAAAATACACCGAAGGACGCCTGCTCCCTTATTTTTTCCCGGATGTGTTTACGGAGGGAGGAGACCCTATCGGGGAGGCTCAGGATAACTGGATGAAAGCCAGAAGGGCAATTCTGCGTTCCCCTTTGGACAGAATCGGATATGGAGGTTACCTGAAGCTGGCATCTGAATGGCCGGGCTTCATCGGGCAGGTTGACAGGGTAGTCACCGAATTTCGTCAGATTCATGAAAATATGCAGGGAACAAGGGCTTACACTGTGCCTTTTAAGGTAGGTATTTTAAACTGCTGGGGCAATTTAAGAAGGTGGATGGCAAATCAGGTGCATCATGCCCTATGGTACAGGGAAATCTATTCCTATGTAGGCGTTATAGAGTGTTTGAGCGGTATGCCCTTAGAGGTGGAGTTTCTGACTTTTGACGAAATAAAAGCGGGGATTGATGAGGATATCAGGGTCATTATCAATGCAGGGGATGCTTATACTTCGTGGAGCGGCGCCGAAAACTGGATGGATGAAGAGGTGGTATGCGCCATCCGCCGGTTTGTGGACGGGGGCGGCGGCTTTATCGGAGTGGGAGAACCCAGCGCCTGCCAGTATCAGGGACGCTATTTCCAGCTTTCCGATGTGCTTGGTGTAGACAGGGAGATGGGCTTTTCCATGAGCACCGACAAATACAATGAAATGAATGATAATCATTTTATTCTGGAAGACATCGAAGGGGAAGTGGACTTCGGGGAAGGAAAAAGCCGTATTTATGCCCAGGGAGAGCATTACCAGATACTGAATATGGATGGAAAATACAGCCGTCTGGTGGTAAATGAGTACGGAAAAGGCAGGAGCGTTTACTTTACGGGACTTCCCTACTCGCCGCAGAACTGCCGTATTCTGCTTCGTGCCGTTTATTATGCCGCTCACAGGGAAGAAGAACTGAGAAAGTATTATGTTTCCCATGTGGATACGGAACTGGCGGTATTTGAAGAAACCGGTAAAATAGCGGTAATCAACAATTCCAAAGAGGTGAGGCAGACAGATTTGTATATAGAAGGTCAAATCAGGGAGCATCTTGAACTTGCACCCATGGAAATGCGGTGGATTGATTACAAGGAGGGCGTATGAGTGCAGAAAACATGGCATTAAGCGGAATAGACCGGGTAGCTGCCCGGTTTGACGCAGAGGGCAGGCTGCTGCATAAAAAACCTTTCGGAAACGGACATATCAACGACACTTTTCTGCTCACCTATGAAATGCCCGGAGGAACGGAAAAAAAATATATTTTGCAGAGAATGAACCATACAGTTTTTCCGAATCCCACAGAGCTTATGGAAAACATAGTCAACGTAACGGAATACCTGCGTGGAAAAATAGTTTCTTTGGGCGGCAATCCCGAAAGGGAAACCTTAAATGTGGTAAAAACAAAAAGCGGTGCGTCCTGTTATGAAGATGATGGGCATGACTTCTGGAGGATGTTTTTGTATATTGAAAATACGCTGTGTCTGGAAAAGGTTGACAGTCCGGAAGAGTTTCGTGACAGCGGTAAAGCCTTCGGCAATTTTCAGCGGCTGCTTGCGGATTATCCGGCAGAAAACCTGTATGAAACCATCCCCGGATTTCATAATACCCCTGCGCGGTTTGCCGCCTTTGAAAAGGCAGCAGGGCAGGATAAGCTTGGGCGTGCATCTACGTGCGCGGAAGAAATAGCCTTTGCACTTTCCCGAAAAGAAAAAACCGCTGTGCTTACCAACCTTCTCGAAGAAGGCAGACTGCCCCTGCGCGTCACCCACAACGATACCAAGCTGAACAATATACTGTTCGATAAAGATACCCAAAAAGCGTTATGCGTGATTGACTTGGACACTGTGATGCCGGGCCTTTCCCTCTATGATTTCGGCGACGCCATCCGCTTCGGGGCAAACACCGGCGCAGAGGACGAAAAAGACCTTACAAAAATTTCACTGGACTTAACCCTGTTTGAAGCCTTCTGTGCCGGTTATCTGGAAGGCTGCGGGGGAAGCCTTACGCCAAAGGAAGTGGAAATGCTCCCCATGGGGGCATGGATGATGACCTTTGAATGCGGCATCCGTTTCCTTGCCGACTATCTGGAAGGAGATATTTACTACAAAATCCACAGACCAAAACACAATCTGGACCGGGCAAGGACCCAGTTCAAACTGGCAGCAGATATGGAAGCCAGATGGAAGGAGATGGAGGGAATCATAGGGAAGTACAAAAAATAGTAGCGGCGGCAATTCGTTTGCACCGATAATTTTGCAGCGTTTCAATGATTCAGGAGGGTGTAAGAGGCGGGGCGGATAAATTTGATTCCATAAAGGACCGTGTAAAAACACCGGTACTTTGCGAGGTATTTCCGAGCTTAGTACCGCTGTGTTTTTACCCGAGTGAGAACGGGTCCTGTTGGAACAAATATATCCGCCCCGCCTCTTACACCCTCCTGAATCATGTCCGTTGCTGTGTCCTGTCTATTGCTGTTGACAAGATTGTCTAATTGTGTTAGACTAAAGTTGTCTAAAGATGTTAGACAGATAAGGGAGGGCATGTCGACGTATGGAACAGTTTAAATTGGGAGAGATGGAACAGAAGTTTGCGGACTTGATTTGGGAAAAGGCGCCGGTTGCCTCCGGGGAACTGGTAAAGCTTTGTGAAAGCGCATTTGCATGGAAGAGGACTACCACTTACACCATGTTAAAGAGATTATGTGACAGGAAATTATTTGTGAATAAGGACGGAATGGTGATAGTCCTTATGACAAGGGAAGAGTTTCAGGCTGCCCGGGGTGAGCAGTTTATCAATGAAACTTTTGGCGGTTCCCTGCCGCAGTTCCTTGCCGCATTTTCCAGAAGGAAAAAACTTAGCAGCGGGGAAATCACGGAACTGAAAAAATTGATTGATTCTTATGAGGAGGACAACCATGGCTGAGCAGATGTTTATCAGATTAATAAATATGAGTCTTACAGGCAGCATTGTAATTTTATTGGTTTTGGCAATGCGGTTTTTGTTGAAAAAAATGCCCAAGATTTTCTCATACTGTTTATGGGCTGTGGTTCTTTTCAGGCTGCTGTGCCCGGTGTCATTTTCGGCGGATTTTTCTCCCTTTGGCTTTTTAAAGACACCCGCCGTTTCCCATGGAAGGATGGAATATATTCCGGAGGATATCATACAGATTGGTTGGAGTGAACAACCGGCTGCAGCTTTGGGGGAGGTGGAACAAAATGTCCTTCCCGAAAAAATTGAACATACAGATTCACAAAGAGGCACGGGAAGCCGGGCAGAATCCGCAGTGCAGGCAGGATGTATGATATGGCTTGCCGGTGTCGTTGGCATGGTTGCTTACAACCTTGTAACACTGCTAAGGCTGAAACGGAAGTTAAAGACAGCAGTCAGGGAAAAGGATAATCTGTATGTGACAACTAAAGTGGCAACGCCTTTTGTTATTGGATTATTTAAGCCCAGAATTTATCTTCCTGCCATATTGGGGGAGGAAGAAAGAAGATATGTCCTTTTGCATGAGCAGATTCATCTGCAAAGAAAAGATTATATCATTAAAAATGTGGCATTTCTTGCTCTTTGCCTGCATTGGTTCAATCCCCTTGTATGGGTGGCGTTCTTCTTAAGCGGAAAAGACATGGAAATGTCCTGCGATGAGGCTGTTATCCGTAAAATCGGCAGCGGTGTGAAAAAGGAATATTCAACTTCCCTTTTGAGCATGGCAACGGGCAGACGTATTGTGAGCGGCGTTCCGTTGGGATTCGGAGAGGGGGATACCGGCAGCCGAATCAAAAATGTTCTTCGTTATAAAAAACCGGCGGCTATTGGCGCGGGAATAGCAGGGGCAGCCTGTATCATAGTGACAGTTATCCTGCTTGCAAATCCGGGAAAAGAAAATAATGTACAGACAGGGGAAGCCGTCCGGTATTACGGGGTGGTGACGGATGTCAATATAGAGGGGAATAACCGCAGGCTTTTGGTAATTCCGGGAATCGGGGAGGTAGACATTCCGAAGTCAGAATCCGTTTATCCCTATTTTGAGCGGGAGGAGCAGGGGCTTTTACCGGGTGATATGGTACAAATCACTTTCCCGCAGGAAAAAGAAGTTACCATACAGGAGTCTTATCCGGCCAGATTTTCAGAGAGTGCGGAGAGCATTGTGGTGATGTGGGAAAGTTGTGCTGTGGAAAATATCGGGAATAACAGTTTTCGTTTTACTTTCCCGGGTGGCGTTGTACCGGGAGTTTCCCGTGCAGAGACAGGAGAAGCATTGTCAATTTACTGGGAGGAAGTGGATACGGAGAATTGGGCGTACCTTCCCGTGGTGCCGGAAAGTGAAAACTCCAGGCTGATTGCAGCAGTGCCTATCCTTACAGTAGGGGAGACAGGGGACGGTGTGAAGGTTCTGACGATAGAACTGTCCGCAAGCCAGTTACAGAGTATTTTTGCGGGATTTGGATACCAAATCCGTTTTGAACTGGGATTGAAAGAAGATTTTACCGAAGAGGAGATACGTGCTTTACAGGATGAAGTATTAGAAGAGCAGTTACGTGTTTTACAGGATGAGATATCAGCCTCACAAGAAGAAGTATCCTCCCTGCAGGGAGAGATGGGAGATTCCTTTGATGGGCTGCCCGGGGATGTGACAGGGTTGCAGGAAGGGAAGATAACAGGGGAAGGAAGCTGGCGTGTAAGCGTCAGAAGTGTGGCAAAAAGCGACCGCGTCATTGATGCCTATATGACGTCATGGGATAATTCTTATGATGGCGGGGAACCGCTTGCTTTTGCAGAAAATTGCATTTTTAAGGCTAATTACAGTATGGACGGGATTGATTTGCAGGAGATTTCCTTTGATGAATTTGCGGATTTGATAGGGGAAGGTCCAAACTGGATGAATAAGCCCTGTGTTCTGACTTTCCAGGGGGGACTGATAGTGGAAGCCGTCTTGGAAAGCGCGTGGGTAAATTACGGCATTTATTTCAGCAGGTTCACGCCAAATTCCGATTTGTATGAGTTTTTGATGGAGGAGGAAGGAGAAGGCGGATTAGAAAAGTATTATACGCTCGACAGTATGGAAAAGCTGGATATTGCGGACTGTCAGGGGCTTGAAACCGTAGAAGTCTATACGGGTAACCTGGGGGATGGTGACAGCGGCATTATACTGTTCAAGGATGCGGAAGGAAAACTTCTATACACACAGGATGTCCATGCGGCAAGGGCGGGCTGGGGCAATATTTACCTCGGCGAGACAGAGGAAGGCGCTTTTATTATGAATGTGGATGTGGAAGACAGATGGGATTTCGGAGGATACAGCTACTGGGTGTACAGGCTGGATGAAGAAGGAGGAATCAGACAGATTGCGGGTTCCGGTTTTGACTTTGATTTCACGGAAAACTCTGCCATCACATACGATGATGAGCTGTTTCGGGAATGGATGGCCGGCATGACGCCGTGGCTGGAGAACAGCCATCTGATACTCAGTTCCCAGGAAGGGGAAGTGAGGACGGAAAAGATTTCGGAGGCGGATAAATACAGCTATAGCGCCTTAAGCCTAAAGGACAGGGCTGATGAACTGTACCGCTGATACTGTTAAAAGCATATGAACAACGGTTAACCGTTGTTCATATGCCGGATAATATCTTCAAATACAGCCATATCTTTTTTACGGAAGTGGAACTGGTAACCTGTAAGTTTTTGTATGCCTATACCATAGGTGACTTCCTTGTTGAGTGTTACCAGTATATAGACCTGTTTGCTCAGGAATTTGCCGGTTTCCACCTTCCGCATATCCACAACATCTTCGGCAATATCCGTAATCCAGATTCCCTGTCCGTTATCAGCGATAATCCTTTGGTTTGTCATGGTGACGGCGGAAGTGTCAAAACCGAGTACATCGCCTGATTCGGAACAAAACCCAAACGGTTTAGCGGTAAATACCACTTTTTCACAGGGTTGCAAATCCACCTGAAATTTGTTTTTGACTTGAGGTAAAGAGTTCAGATATTGGTTGTTCATGATGTTTTTTCTCCATTCTGCCGTTTGGCAGCGCATTCCTGGCTGAAGGCTATCATGCGGTTGATATCTTCATTGTAAATTTTGTCCATGCCGTATTCCGTGCCGAACACAATGTCCTGCCGGTAACACAGCAGTTTTGACCGGATAAAATCATAGGCCTTTTGGCTGTTTTTTATGTTGAATGCATATCTTTTCTTATCCCTGCCGGCAAAATGCAGCATTGTGTATTTGCGTATGGGGATAATGCCATTCAGTTTTTCTACAATGATTTCAGGATATACCCATAACACATTTGTCATGGGTATCAGTGTAAATCCCAACTTCTTACAGATAACGGCCTGGCTTGTGACAAGCAGCCCTTCGCATTCAGCGGCAGAGGGGATTTCCGCATCTATCGCGGACAACTGCTGTGGATAAAAAGCTTTAAGGGTTTTTTTAACCCTTGCAGCGAAAACGGGCCATAGTATGCCACACATAATTGCCGGAAAAACCATCGCCATCATAATAAGCGTCAGGGCAAAAGGAAAATTGTCAATTAAAAAAGTAGCAAATGCAAGGATGAAAATTGTCAGGCAGACAAAAAAGGGTATCTTGAATTTATTTATGCACTTGCGGCACATTTTGTATAAATTAGGATAGGATTTTATATTTACCATTTCTTCACCTCTAATCTTCATCACGATACAGGGATAGCAGGTTTTCAAATTCTGATTTTACTTCCGTAAATGACTGGAGAAGTTTCGGCGAAAAAGCGCCGCTATGACCGTTAATAATCATCTGATAAGCCTTATCCGGTTCATATGCGACTTTATAAACGCGTTTTGAAGTCAGCGCATCATAAATATCCACCAATGAAACAATTTGAGCCGCAATGCTGATTTCATCACCTTTCAGACCGTCGGGATAGCCTTTTCCATCGTATTTTTCATGGTGGTGTCTGGCAATATCATACGCATAATCGAAGAGTTCTTTATCATTTATATGGATAGTCTGGGAAATGATTTCAGCGCCCTTGGTGGTGTGGGATTTTATAAGTTCAAATTCATCGGGGGTCAGTTTGCTGGATTTCAAAATAATATTGTCGGGAATGGTAATCTTTCCGATGTCGTGAAGCGAAGACGCCCAACCAATATACTCCAGTTTTTCCTGTGTAAGATGGTATTCCGGATACAAATCCATGACGCTCTTACCGAGACACAGGGAAAACTCGCGAATCCTCTTTATGTGCTGCCGGGATTCCAGATTTCTGAATTCCACTATGTTGCTCAGGGAATCAATCAGCATTTCATTCAACTGGGTCAGCTGTTCAGCTTGTTTCCTTAAAACTTCGTTTTGCTTTTTTATGCTCTCGTTTTGCCTTTTTACTACTGTTTCCAGTTGCAATTTATACTGGAACCAGCCAACAGCATTGCTGACTACCTGTTTTATGACATCAGGCTGATAAGGCTTTTTGATATAGCTTACGATGCCGAGTTCATATCCTTTTTTCTCATATTCGGCGGATTCCGTCCCTGTAACCATGATAAAAGGAATTTTGTTTAATACCTTTTTTTCTTTCAGGTATTCTAAAACCTTAAAACCATCCATGACAGGCATCATGTAATCCAATAAAACGACTGCAATGGAAGGAAAATTTTTGTTTAACAGTTCGATTCCTTCTTTACCGTCGGCCGCCTCCAAAATTTTATAATCGGAACGAAACAGTTCGACTAAAATTTCCCGTTCAATGGTGTTGTCTTCAAAAATTAAAATTGTATCTTGTTTCATAATTTACCTATTCTTTCTCTTTTATAAAGTTATAATGGCAATTCGTTTGTTCCGAAGTTTAAAGATAACCCGGCTGACTTCTGATGATAACAGATATTTTATCTTGTTTATGACGATAACACTGCCGCCAAAGGCATTACCCCTGATGCAGACAGGAGCATTCATGCCCTGGTCGGTCATGTTGGCAAGTTTTGACACTTCCGCATCCAATTCGGCAAGCTCTTTGCTCTTGACTACGATTGTGGCATGGACTTTACGAACCGTATCCTCTGATATCCCACCCTTTTTACTGGTAAGTAATTGCAATATTTTACTCCATCCGGCTTCCAAAGCGGTCAGTTCGTTTAACAGCTGTGTCCGCTTTTCGGCGCGGATGGCCTGCTCCTGTTCATAGAGTCCGTTTCTTCCGATGTCGAGGTATGTCGGAAGGTGTGAACTGTTGCCAAGATTAAAAGTATCCACACCCCTGACGGCACAAATCTTACCGCCTAAGAGAACTCCTTTGCTTCCTGATACAATCACCCTGCCCATGGTATTGATGTTGCTGTTCATAATATAATTTGCCTTTACATTTCCCTTGGCATTGATATTGGCGGCTTCAAAAAAACTGCCTGAAACTTCACCGCCGGCGTCAATAAAGCAATCGTGTTTGGAACAGCTTCCCTTTTTAATCATCACATTACCGCCGGCAATCAGTCTTGCCGTTTCGACATTGTGTTCAATAATGATATCTCCGGTTGCCCGGATATATCCGCCGGAATAAATGCTGCCAATGACATACACGGAGCCATCCACTTCCAGCTTGCCGGTGACAGCGGTTACATCCTCACGGACAACCAGCATGTTGGAGATAATTATTCGTCCGTTAATATATTCAAATTTGCCGTTTATTCTGGAAATATAGGTTACACCGTCCGGTGCAATCATAAAACCTTCCCCTCTTAACGGCTTTTTTTCCAGCCCGTTCTCTGCATGTATGGTTTCACCGTAAATGTTTTTGCCGTCCGTGCCCTTTTCGGCACGGTGATAGACTGCAATTTTTTCTCCTTCGTCAACCATTTCAAAGGCTTCTATATTGACATAGTCCACACCGCCGTCGGGTAAGGGCGCCGGGATGCGGGGCATGTCGAGCCTTACAAAAAATTCAAACCATCCGTCATTGCCCTTATGTGCGGGAACGCCCTCGGCAATCAGGACTTTTTCGTTCATTCTTCTCATGTCAATTAAGTCGGAAATTGCCTGATGATTGATTCCAAAAACAATTTCCCTTCTTTGCAGGTCCTGATAAATATCATCCTTTGTTACCATATTGCCGGGTACCCATGGTATATAGGCATAGGCTTTGTTACCGTTTTCTTCTATGGAAATGGCAAATTCACATTTTCTAAAAGGGTCAAACAGAGTTTCTTTACCTTTGGGTTCGGATGTTTTTTGCATCTTTCTCTCAATAAGGCTCAGACGTTTTTCTTTCATGTCAGTAGCGGAAAACATTAAAGAACAATAAGGGGACACATCAAGACCGGCTTCAAGGCCAAGACGGATTTCCTTCATTTGGGAATGGCTGAACAGGTGATTTGCATAAAGCGATACATTAAGCTTTTTTTCCAGCCCGAGACGGATTTCCTGCATCTGCATCCAGTTTAAACGGGAATCGGTATAGGCGGCAATGTCCAGTTGCTCACACAGTCCTATTCTGACTTCGTGAATCTGCGGTGCGCACATGTTATCCTGCAGCCATTTGTCAATCGGCAGTTTATCAAGCAGGGCAAGCCGTATCTGTTCCAGGGAATCATCCATAAATCCTCTTTTCAGATAGGGAATTAAATCTATTGCAGAATAAAGGGAAAGCCTAATCTGCCTCATGGTTTCATAGTTGTAGGCAGGGTTGGCATACACAGAGGCATCTATTTTATCTTTCAGCCCCATACGTATCTGCTCCATTTGCAGCCAGTTAAAATCAGGATTGGAGTAAATGGAAACATCCAGTCCTTCTTCTTTGCCAAGCCTGATTTCCTGATTCTGCGCTTTTTGGTATTCGGCATTTTCCATCATGGGAAAATGCAGTTCTTTTATTTTTTTTAATGAATTACTATTGCTCATATTCGGTATCATGCTTTCTATAGGTAATAATGCAAGGGTACAAAAGATGCATTATTAATTATTATATCAATCAGCGTATTAAAAGTCTACTGATTTCTGCCTTCTTTTACATCTTGCAAGGCAATGGCCATTATGCGGTAAATGTATTCGCAAATAGCGGAGTTAACTCATGTTTACAGTTTCTTTATACTTTCTTAATTGACTTAAAGATGGAAAAAAAATACAATAAAAAACAACAAAATGGTGGATTAAGAAAAGGAAAGGTGTATTCCATGGGTAAAATTTTCAAGTATATGAGGGAATCCTGGCCGGCGGTACTGGCAATCATAATGCTTCTTATCGCACAGGCATATTGTGATTTGCAGCTTCCCCAGTACACTTCCGATATTGTGGATGTGGGAATCGGCAGGGGAGGCATCGCATATGCTGCCCCTGAAAGGTTGAGGGAAGAAACATATGAAATGCTGAAGCTGTTCATGACAGCAGAGGAACAGGATGTGTGTGATGCCGCTTACCAAAAGGATGGGGACGGAAACTATGTTCTGGGCGTGAAGAAAAGTGAAACATTAGAACAGATTGATGTGTGTATGGGACTCCCCATGGTGCTTTTGGATGCACTGAAAAGCAGTGAAGCGGAATATGATGCGGACAGCCTGCGGCTTATGCGGGAAAACGGCATGATTTCGGATGAAGAAATAACTTCCATAAAAGAGCAGGCGATTGCCGGTATGGGGGATATGAGTGAATCTGTGATATCCGCAAGGGCTGTGCAGTTTGTGCAGGAAGAATACAAGGCACTGGGTATGGATACCGGAAAAATCCAGACGGATTATCTTTGGCAGACCGGTTTTAAGATGCTCGGCCTGTCGGTGCTGATGATGGCCGCTGCCATTCTGACAGGGCTTCTTGCTTCCCGGACAGCGGCGAGAACAGGGCGTAATCTGCGCAGCCGGGTTTACAATAAAGTTGTTGCATTTTCCAGTGCGGAGATGGATAAATTTTCCACAGCCTCTCTGATTACCAGAAGCACCAATGACATCCAGCAGGTACAGATGGTAGTGGTGATGCTGCTTCGCATGGTACTGTATGCACCGATTATCGGTATCGGCGGTATCATGAAAGTGGTCAATACAGGCACCGGCATGGGATGGATTATCGGTGTGGCGGTAGGACTTATATCTGCGCTGGTACTGGTATTGGTGGCAGTTGCCATGCCCAAATTCAAAATGATGCAGACACTTGTTGACCGTGTCAATCTGGTTTCCCGCGAAATACTTACGGGGATACCGGTTATCAGGGCTTTCAGCAGGGAAAAGTTTGAAGAGGAGCGGTTCGACAAGGCCAATAAAGATTTGATGGGAACCCAGTTATTCACCGGCAGGGTTATGAATTTTATGATGCCTGCCATGATGCTTATTATGAATGGCATTTCCATTATGATTGTGTGGTTTGGCGGAAAAGGCATTGATGCCGGAAATATGCAGGTAGGGGAAATGCTTGCATTTATTACTTATACCATGCAGATTGTCATGGCATTTTTGATGATTACCATGGTTTCCGTCATGTTGCCCCGTGCAGGTGTGGCTGCCAATAGAATCGAAGAAGTACTGGGGACCGAGGTGACCATCCATGATAAGGAAACAGTTTGTGATGACAGTCTTTCTGAAATAAAGGGAGAAATAGTATTTGAGGATGTATGTTTCAGGTATCCGGGTGCAGAGGAGGATGCCCTGCATCACCTGTCATTTACCGCAAGACCGGGACAGACCACGGCGGTAATAGGAAGTACCGGATGCGGTAAATCCACTTTGCTGCATCTGATTCCCCGTTTTTACGACGTGACGGAAGGGCGTATTACGTTAGACGGTGTGGACATCCGGGACATTTCCCAGAAAAAACTGCGCAGCGCTCTGGGATTTGTGCCGCAGAAAGGGGTGTTGTTTTCCGGGGACATTGCTTCCAACATAAAATTTGGTGGTGATGGGATTGGCGATGATAAAATGAAAGAAGCTGCCCAAATTGCACAGGCTGTTGAATTTATAGACAGCAAGCCGGACGGATATGGAAGTCCCATATCCCAGGGCGGCACCAATGTTTCGGGAGGGCAGAAGCAGAGACTGTCCATTGCCAGGGCCATTGCAAAGAGTCCGAAGATATTTTTGTTTGATGACAGCTTTTCCGCTTTGGATTATAAGACGGATGTGGCGCTCAGAAAAGCGCTTCATGAGAAAACAGCACAGGCCACGGTTATTATTGTGGCACAGAGAATCAGCACGATTCTGCATGCGGACCGGATTATTGTGCTGGACAACGGCGCTATTGTAGGAATGGGCACCCACGGGGAACTTCTTGAAAATTGTGAAACCTATAGGGAAATTGCAAAATCCCAGTTGTCGGAGGCGGAACTGAAGGGAGGAAAACAGGCATGAGTGAGCAGAAAGAAATAAAAAACAAACCCCCCGGACGGGGACCCATGGGACACGGTCCGGCAGGCATGATGCCGGGTGAGAAAGCAAAAGATTTTAAAGGAACAGTGAAGAAACTGTTGTCCTATATGGGTAATTATAAGTTTGCCATTCTGCTTGTGATGGTATTTGCCGTTGGCGGCACGGCTTTCAATATTATAGGGCCGAAGGTGTTAAGCAGGGCGACGACGGAATTGTTTAACGGTCTGATGGCAAAAATCGGTGGAACCGGCGGTATAGATTTCGGAAAAATAGCACAAATTCTGTTATTCCTGCTTTGCCTGTATGCCATAAGCTCAATTTTATCTTTTATACAGGGCTTTATCATGACGAGTGTTTCCCAGAAACTTTGCTATCGGTTCAGGCGGGAGATTTCCGAGAAAATCAACAGGATGCCTTTTGCATACTTTGAATCCAAAACGGTGGGGGAAGTGCTTTCCCGCATTACCAATGATGTGGATACCCTGGGGCAGAGTTTAAGCCAGAGTATTACCACGCTGATTACTTCGGTCACCATGCTTATCGGTGTGCTGGTGATGATGCTTTCCATCAGCCCGCTGATGACTTTGATTGCGCTTGTCATTCTGCCGGTATCCAGCGTCCTGATTGGCGTTGTGGTGAAGTTTTCACAGAAATATTTTGTGGCACAGCAGTCTTATTTGGGAAAAATCAATGGTCAGATAGAAGAAACCTACGGGGGGCATAATATCATTAAGGCGTTTAACCGTGAAGAAACCTCCTTGCGGGAATTTGCCGAAACCAATGAGGAATTATATAAATCTGCATGGAAGTCACAGTTTATTTCCGGCATGATGCAGCCCATTATGGGGTTTGTGGGCAATCTGGGCTATGTGGCGGTTGCCATAACAGGCAGTGTCCTTGCCATCCGCAGGGTGATTGATGTGGGGGAAATACAGGCATTTATCCAGTATGTAAAAAGCTTTACCCAGCCCATTACCCAGCTTGCTCAGGTTTCCAATCTTTTTCAGTCCACTGCGGCATCCGCGGAACGGGTATTTGAATTTTTGAATGAGCCTGAAGAGGATGTAATTGCCGAAAATCCGGTGGCATTGACCGAAATGAAGGGAGAAGTGACCTTTGAACATGTACGGTTTGGTTACAATCCCGATAAAACAGTCATCCGGGATTTCAGCTGTAAGGTAGAGCCCGGTCAGATGGTGGCTATTGTAGGACCCACCGGTGCGGGAAAGACAACCATGGTAAAACTGCTTATGCGTTTTTATGATGTGAACAGCGGCGCCATTCTGATAGATGGACACAATTTGAAAGACTTTAACCGCAGCATCCTGAGGGAAAATTTTGGCATGGTATTGCAGGACACCTGGCTGTTTAAGGGAACAATTATGGAGAATATCCGCTACGGCAGGCTGGAGGCTTCGGATGAGGAGGTTATTGCGGCGGCAAAGGCGGCCCATGCCCATCACTTTATCCAGACGCTGCCCGGCGGTTACCAGATGGAGTTAAACGAGGACGCCAGCAATGTGTCCCAGGGTCAGAAACAGCTGCTTACCATTGCGAGAGCCATCCTTGCAGATAATCCCGTTTTGATTTTGGATGAAGCGACCAGTTCGGTGGATACCAGGACTGAGGCACGTATCCAGAAAGCAATGAATAATCTGATGAAAGGCAGGACCAGCTTTGTCATTGCACACAGGCTGTCCACCATCAAGGACGCAGATGTCATACTGGTAATGAAAGATGGCGATATTGTAGAACAGGGCAGCCATGAAGAACTGCTTGAAAAGAACGGTTTCTATGCGACACTTTATAACTCCCAGTTTGAGGAGGCCACGGCTTAGCGTGAAAAGCGGCATTTTTATCCGGATAATCATATTTACCGCTGCCGCCGTCCATGCAGGATGTGGAAACATAAGTAAAGTGAGTATTTTATTTGTCCGCGAAACGTGTTACAATAACTGTATGTTAGTTGGAAAGGCTTGGGGAGTAGAATGGGACAAGAACTTGTAAATACCAGGGATGTCTACAATGTAATGCGGCGGGCGCTTGGTTTTATGGACGGTACGGTTCTTCAGCACGGAGAAATTACAGGGTATATTTTTTATAACATGCTCAAATATGAGGGCATTTGTAACAATATGGAATTGGCAGAGTACACACTAATCGGTATGCTGCATGATTTGGGAATGATTAAGACGGGTTATAAGGACGGGGTGGTGAAGTGTGAAACCACTAATGTGTGGGCGCATTCCGTTTACGGGTATCTCTTCTTGAAATATTTATCCCCGGTAGGCGATAAAGCAGAGGTGGTATTGTATCATCATCTGCCGCATTACCTGCACGCAAAAATCAAAAGCAATTATTTGAAAGTGACGGAATATCTGACGCTTGCGGACAAGATGGATGTATTCATGCGGCTTGAAGGGCATGGCATGGAAAAAGACTATTTTGTAAAGTCCGCAAATATTAATTTTTCGGCAAAAGCACTTGAGGTTTTCAATGCCGCACAGGCCCAATTTCATTTTTTGGAAAAACTTAAGACGGATGAGTATCAGCAGGAAATGCTGGAGCTGTTTGACAGTGTCAGCTTTTCGGAAAAACAGAAAAAGGGTTTTTTGGAAATGCTTGTGTATGCCATTGATTTCAGAAGCCAGCAGACGGTTATTCACACTATGTCCACAAAAATGTTTGCCCTGGAAATCGGTAGGCTGATGCGGATGCCTGCCATGGACTTGCAGGCTCTTTACTATGGCGCGTTGCTGCATGATATCGGAAAAATCGTCATTCCCCTTTCTATTCTGGAGGCGCCGAGAAGGCTGACCGATGAAGAGATGCGCATAATGAAAGCACATGTGATTATTACTGACAGGATTCTAAGGGGCATTCTGGATGACAGAATCGTGGATGTGGCAGTGCGGCATCATGAAAAACTGGATGGAACGGGATATCCCCTGGGTCTGAAGGCGGAGGATTTGTCCGTTCTGGAAAGAATAACGGCGGTAGCCGACATTTTAAGCGCCCTTTATGGAAAAAGGAGTTATAAAGATTCTTTTCCGCCGGAAAAAATAAAAGGCATACTGCAATCGGATGCAGACAATGGAAAAATCTGTGGGCAGGTGGTACAGGTTGCCATCAGTAATTTTGAAAGCATCATACATAATTACGAAAAAGAACGCGATGAAACCATGGATAGATATATGGAAATAAGCAACCAGTATGACAGCATCTATGAAAGGTTCAAAGAATTTGATACCTGACAGCTTTTATTTTTCCCATCGTCCGGAAGCGCCGCAGGGCAGCACCAGTCCGTTGCCGCTTACCGGCAGTCCGACTTCATCAGCCTGAACCTTGCCGCCAAAGCGTTTTCCCACGGACATGTTCAGCATGTAGGAAAGTACTGCGGGCTGCAGGCCGGTGGTATAGGAATTTATTAAAAAGAACAATGCATTTTCAGACAGTATCTGCGCAGTCAGTTCCAAAAACGGCCAGATGCTGTCTTCTATTTTCCAGATTTCTCCTTTGGGGCCCCTCCCGTAAGATGGCGGGTCCATGATGATGCCGTCATATTTGTTTCCGCGGCGGATTTCCCGCTCCACGAATTTCACACAATCGTCCACAAGCCACCGGATGGGAGCCTCCCCCAGCCCGGAAGAAACCGCATTTTCCTTTGCCCAGGCAACCATGCCTTTGGAGGCGTCCACATGTGTGACCTGCGCGCCTGCCGCTGCCGCCGCAAGAGTAGCGCCGCCCGTATAGGCAAAAAGGTTCAGGACTTTGACAGGCTTGTCTGCACTGCGGATAATGCCGGAAAACCAGTCCCAGTTTACCGCCTGTTCGGGAAATAGTCCTGTATGCTTAAAACTGAAAGGTTTCAGACGGAAGGTTAAATTGCGGTATCCGATTTCCCATTCGTCGGGCAGGCTGATAAATTCCCATTCCCCGCCACCTTTGCTGCTGCGGTGGTAGTGGGCGTTTTTCTTTTTCCATGCAGGATGCTCATGAGGGGTGGACCAGATGACCTGGGGGTCCGGACGGACGAGGACATAATCGCCCCATCTCTCCAGTTTTTCTCCCGAGGAAGTATCCATTACTTCATAATCACGCCAACTATCTGCAATCCACATAAGAGTAGGTTCCTTTTCTTCTATATTATAATATAGTAAATATACATCAAGATGGGGGATGGCGCAATGCAGATGCATAAAGTTTTTTTGAATTATTTTCAAAATAATTGATAAATATAAAAATATAGAATATAATAAAAATAGGATTATTCCTACTTATCCTACTTGATGATACGGAGGTGTTTTTCATGATTGCAAACACATTTATTGATAATGCAAAAGTCATGTCGAAAGGGCAGATTACAATTCCAAAAGATATCCGTGAGATTCTGGGTATCTCTTGTGGTGACAGAGTAACTTTTGTCGTAGAAAACGGCAGTGTAAGACTTATTAATTCTGCTGTATATGCTATGCAGATGCTTCAGGCACAGATGGCAGGAGAGGCAGAAAATGCCGGACTTACCTCTGATAATGCGGTTGTAAATCTGGTCAAAGAAATCCGTGCAGAAAGTGAGGGTGAATGAAAGTTCTTATAGATACCAATATTCTTATTTCTGCTGCATTGAGCAATATGGGAACTCCTTATCACGCATTCGTAAAAGCAGTAAGTTACCCGAATCATGGACTGGTATGCGAACAAAACATTGATGAAATGCGCCGGATTTTTAATCGTAAATTTCCGCAAAAAATACAGGCTTTAGAAGCATTTTTATCACTGGCACTGCTTACGCTTGAAGTCGTTCCGACACCTATTGAGGAACACAGCTTAGAAGAAAAAATCCGTGATGTAAATGACCGCCCGATTCTTCGAGCTGCCATTCATGCTAAAGCTGATATCCTGCTTACAGGAGATAAGGATTTTCTTGAATCCGGACTCCATAATCCCCAAATTTTAACGCCTGCGGATTTCATTACAATGTATAAATGACTTCATATCACAAAACGGTGCTGCCAATGCATTGATTCTGATACTCGTATGCAATGATGATTTCTTCTAAAGTATATCCGATAATATCGTCATATTGTTTGAAGTAACCCATTGCAAATCCAAGTGTGCGGTCATCTTTTTCCAAAATAAGCGAAAAATAATCTTCCGTGCTTAAAATCTGATGTATCCGTTTGCCGGCTGCTTCTCCCGTCCAGCAGTTGTTTTCCTGTTCGTTATAATAGGAAACATACAGGGGTAAAATAACTTTAATGTCAGAAGTTGTCATTTCTCAAATGTCCATATTTACCAACTACAAATTATGAACACAATTCGGAGATTATCCAAACAACTCTTCGGATTTTTGTGCTGTCTGTTTTCTCTTCTCTAATGTTTTGTGGAATACTTCATCTGCAATTTTCGGAAATGCTTCAAATATTACCTTTGTTCCTTCCTCTGTTATTCCTCCCCTTGTTGCTACTCTTGTGACAACATTATCAAATGACATCTTTTTATCAACCATCAACTTACCTGTAGCGCAAAGAGTATCCAATACCATTTTAATTACTTGTTCCTCCGGTATAGATGTGTGCTTTTTAGCAGACGAACACATAACGTCAAATATGGATGCAATAAATCCGGGCATACAGCTTACCAGTTCGGAACCCATTCCCAATTCATTCTCGGGCAGTTCAATAACAGTTCCCATACATTTGAAAATATCTGAAATTCTTTCCTTATCAGAGGTTGTTATATGTTCATTAAAGCACATCAAAGTCTGAGAGCAATTAATCTCAGCCGTTATACTGGGAATTACTTTTGCAATTTTATGAACTATTATTTTATTGATGGTTTCAAAAGAAACACTTCCGTTTAAAGAAATAATAATTGTTTCATCCCTGACTGTTTCTCCGATATCTTCAAGGACTGATTTTATATCTGCGGGTCTCACGCAAATTATAATAACATCCGCTTTTAATGCAAGCTCACTGTTTTTCTTACAAACAGTTACGTTTTTATCCAGATGTTTCACCTTTTCTATATTTCTGTTTGATACATATAACTTATCACATATATTTTCTGTTTTAACAAATTTATCAAGGAGCATTTTTCCCATATTTCCATATCCTATAATTCCAATATTCATTAAATATTTCCTCTCTCAAATTTGACTGGTTAATTATACAAATACTCTTGTTTCTACTTAAAGAATTTCGCGTATTCTTTTAGATTATTGGATAAGTAATCTGCATTTAATACCTTATTTTGCTCTAAAACACTTTTTATAAAGCAATCCATATCCAATTTATTGGTATTGGTATAGTTACTATTTATCTTGGTGTTATCAACATTTTTCTTCCAATTTACCTGTTCTGCCTTTATATCCTCAAACGGTTTTGGATTGGTTCTATACGTATTTATTTCCCAATCAATAGCAAATTTAACAGCTTTTAATGCAAGTCTTTCATCATTTTTTTCAATTGCTTCATTCTGCATAGATAAATAAGTTTTATATTGTTTTGGAGCTATTCTCTGCATAAGCTCACCGCTGCTGATATAATCGTCAGGCGCTCCTGTCATTGCGCCCCAACGAATATCATATGTTATATTTCCCTGTTCATCCGTCTTCCCGTTTATACCATATTTTGCAATGGTATTCATTGCATCCATAAAACTGTCTGCTTTATCATATTCCAGACATTCTGCTAAGAACTTAGCTTTTTCAAGACCGACAAAAATCAGTTCTTTTCTCTCATCTTCTGTAAGTTCTCCGACATTATGAGGAATCAAATCACCATATATAATGGAATATGCAGCATCAACTAGGTTTTCATTTGCGCCTTTCAAACTTTTTTCCAGTTTGTCATTGGTCTGTATGTTTGGAATAATACGATGAAGTTTCTGAGCCGGTTTTATTGCTTCCTGAAGAAGTTTTATTCGTTCTTCATAGCTTGCAGGCATATTCTGAGTTCCTTCTTGTTCCACAGAAGCCATCTTTTGAATTATTTTTTTCCCTTCTTCAGAAATTTCTATTGATACCCCATTTGTCATTTCCTGCAAAAGGTTTATGCTTTCACCTTTTGTTATCTTGTCCATATATTTTGATTCTGCTATATTTTGTATTCCTTTTTCTTCATACACCTTATTTTGAAAATGCTTTCCGATTCCTGTAATCCCCATAAGTTCATCCTCCATGAAAAGTAAATTTGAAATCCGTTTTCTGATTACTTAAAACATTTTATATTATATCGTCACCTTCAAACCTCTTCTTAAGCATATTTACTGTGTTGTCTTGCCATAGAAACAACTTAATATTATAATATAGAAACAACACAAGTTACCTGTAAGGAGGAAGGATAATCCAAAATATGAAAACAATAGTCATTTACAATTCGCAGACAGGCTTTACAAAGAGATATGCAGAATGGATAGCGGAAGAGGCGGGGGCAGACTGTCTTGCATTAGCAGAGGCAAAAAAGAAAGATTTGACTGAATACGGCACAATTATTTTCGGAGGATGGGCGTGTGCGGGCGGCATCAGCAAAATAAAATGGTTTAAAGACAATATGGAGAAATGGGCGGATAAGAAGCTGATTGTATTCTGCGTTGGCGGAAGTCCCATTGAGAATCCGGAAATTGATGCAGGCTTAAAAAAGAACTTTAAGGAATCCGAGTGGGAAAAAGTCAGCGTATTTTACTGTCCGGGCGGGTTTTGCTATGAAAAAATGTCCGCCCCGTCAAAGCTGATGATGAAAATGTTTATCAAAGCATTGAAAGCCAAGAAAGACAAAACCCAAGAAGAGCAGGAAATGATAAAAATGATTTCCCACTCTTATGATATATCGGACAGGAAGTATATTGAACCGATTCTGGAATGTCTGAACGGAATAACGGCGTGAAACCGGTTTATGAAATTATGGCGAAAAAACAGAAATAAAAGGAAGAGGGGAAGTTGTATGAAAAAGAAAGTGATTGTCTCTCTTTGTATCGTCCTTGCGGTTATACTGCTGTTTCCCGTAAGGCTGCTCTATAAGGATGGGGGAACGGTGGAATACAAGGCTGTTTTGTACAGCGTAAAGGATGTGCATTGCCTCAATTTTGGCGGGGACGCCGAAGAACCGTACTTGGATGGGTGGGTTATTGAAATTCTCGGATTTACGGTATATGACAGCGTTCCTTGGAATAATTGATTTTCCTGATTGATTTTTTAAAAAAATACTTGCATTTCCTCAAAAGACCATGTATACTATGTGTTGCTGTGGCATGATAGCTGTGAAGCGTGAGGTTGCTGCTTAGGGACGATGCCTGATAGCAGGTTTTCCGTGGAGCGAATGTCAAGTTAGGAAACTGACGACAAGTCACTGTACAAAGTTCATGTCTGTCGAGGGACAGAAACAACCGTGAGAAACGATGTTTGAGATGCGTCATGTGTTTTAAAACAGGATACACACGGGAGAGTGTACAGTCACCGCTTGTCGTACTTCAATCAAAAGTGCGAAAAGGAGGCGACTTTTTTTATGGCAACAAGTCAAGTAATGAGAATTACACTGAAAGCTTATGATCATCAGCTGGTTGATGCATCTGCCAAAAAAATCATCGAAACAGTCAAAAAGAACGGGTCTCAGGTAAGCGGACCGGTACCTCTTCCTACTAAAAAGGAAGTTGTAACCATTTTAAGGGCAGTCCACAAATATAAGGATTCCCGTGAGCAGTTTGAGCAGAGAACCCACAAAAGGCTGATTGATATCATTGCACCGACCCAGAAAACGGTTGATGCATTGCAGAGACTGGAAATGCCTGCAGGTGTTTACATCGATATCAAGATGAAGACCAAATAACAATCAAAACCCATAATATCCCCTACTAGTATGGACGCGGATGCGTCCCGCTGTAGAACAAACAGGAGGAAAACATGAAAAAAGCGATTTTGGCAACAAAAGTCGGAATGACTCAAATCTTCAATGAAGACGGCGTTCTTGTTCCCGTAACGGTTCTTCAGGCCGGTCCCTGTGTGGTTACACAGATTAAGACGGTTGAGAATGACGGTTACAGTGCCGTACAGGTTGGCTTTGTGGACAAGAAAGACAAAACCGTTAACAAGGATGCAAGCGGCAAGAAAGAAATTATCCACAGGCACGGCAGCACAAAGGCTGAGCAGGGACATTTCAAGAAAGCCGGCGTAACATCCAAAAGGTATGTGAGAGAATTTAAGTTTGAAAATGCAGAAGAGTATGCGCTTGGCTCCGAAATCAAGGCCGATATTTTTGCGGCAGGCGACAAGATTGATGCATCTGCAATTTCCAAAGGTAAAGGTTTCCAGGGTGCTATCAAGAGACACGGACAGCACAGAGGACCTATGGCCCATGGTTCCAAATTCCATCGTCATCAGGGTTCCAATGGCGCCTGCTCTTCTCCCAGCCGTGTATTCAAAGGAAAAGGGATGCCCGGACATATGGGATGTGTAAAGGTAACGGTTCAGAATCTGGAAGTTATCAGAGTGGATGCTGAAAAGAACCTGCTTTTAGTAAAGGGCGCAGTACCCGGACCCAAGAAAGCTTTAGTGACAGTGAAAGAAACCGTAAAGGTTGAAGCTTAACAGCGCATCTTGTGACGCGCAGATGAAAGGAGGACTTAAACAGAAATGGCAAACGTATCTGTTTATAATATGGAAGGCAAAGAAGTCGGCAAAATCGACTTAAGCGATGCTGTGTTTGGTGTCAAAGTAAATGAACATCTGGTACACATGGCAGTGGTACAGCATCTTGCAAACAAACGTCAGGGAACACAGAAAGCAAAAACACGTTCCGAAGTTTCCGGCGGCGGAAGAAAACCCTGGAGGCAGAAAGGAACCGGTCACGCAAGACAGGGTTCAACCAGGTCTCCCCAGTGGAAAGGCGGCGGAGTGGTATTTGCTCCCGTGCCAAGGGATTATTCCTTTAAATTGAACAAGAAAGAAAAGAGAGCAGCATTAAAGTCAGCGCTCACAAGCAAAGTGATGGATGAAAAGATTGTGGTTGTTGACGAGTTAAAATTTGAAGAAATCAAGACAAAGAATTTCAAAACAGTGATGGATAATCTGAAGGTAGAAAACGGGCTGGTTGTCCTTGCGGAAAATGACCAGAATGTAATCTTGTCCGCAAGAAATCTTCCCGCAGTAGAAACTACTTCAATCGGCACCTTAAACGTATATGACGTTATGAAGGCAGGCAAGGTAGTGCTGACCAAGGATGCCGTTTCCAAGATTGAGGAGGTATACGCATAATGGCTGATATCAAATACTATGACGTAATCCTCAAGCCGGTTATCACGGAAAAGAGCATGGCCGGTATGAGTGAAAAGAAATATACTTTCCTGGTTCATCCGGAAGCAAACAAGACGCAGATTAAAGAAGCCGTTGAAAAAATGTTCGAGGGCGCCAAGGTGGCAAAGGTTAACACCCAGAATTACGACGGCAAGACAAAAAGACGCGGTATGACGGTAGGTAAGACTGCAAAGACCAAGAAAGCAATTGTACAGCTTACCGCTGACAGCAAGGATATCGAAATCTTCGCTGGTTTATAATAGTCGGGTTAAAGTATGCGGCGCAGTAAGCCGCGCAAAGAATCTAAAAGAAAAGGAGATACAACAATGGGAATTAAGAAATATAACCCATATACACCTTCCAGAAGGAATATGACCGGTTCCGATTTCTCTGAGATTACAAAGAAAACGCCTGAGAAATCCCTCTGTGTGTCTTTGGAAAAGAACGCAGGCCGCAACAATCAGGGAAAGATTACGGTAAGGCATCGCGGCGGCGGTTCCAGAAGGAAATACAGAATCATTGATTTTAAGAGAAATAAAGATGGTATTCCGGCAAGGGTAATCGGCATCGAGTATGACCCTAACAGGACAGCGAATATTGCGCTTATCTGTTATGAGGATGGCCAGAAAGCTTATATTCTGGCTCCGGAAGGATTGACCGACGGCATGAAGGTCATGAACGGCGCACAGGCGGAAGTAAGAGTAGGTAACTGCCTGCCTTTGTCCGAAATCCCTGTAGGTACACAGATACACAACATTGAATTATATCCCGGAAGAGGCGGCCAGCTTGTACGTTCCGCAGGCAACAGCGCACAGCTGATGGCAAAGGAAGGAAAATATGCAACGCTCAGGCTTCCCTCCGGCGAAATGAGAATGGTTCCTCTTTTATGCAGGGCAACAGTAGGTGTTGTAGGCAATGTTGACCACAACCTTATCAATATCGGTAAAGCAGGACGTAAGCGCCATATGGGTATCCGTCCCACGGTACGCGGTTCTGTCATGAACCCGAACGACCATCCTCACGGTGGTGGTGAAGGCAAGACCGGTATCGGACGTCCCGGCCCGAGCACCCCTTGGGGCAAACCTGCACTCGGCTTGAAGACGCGTAAGAAGAAAAACAAGTCCAATAAGCTGATTGTAAGAAGAAGAGACGGCAAGGCTATCAAATAATTAAGGAGGAAAGACAATGGCTAGATCACTGAAAAAAGGACCGTTCGCAGACCAGAGCTTACTGAAAAAAGTAGATGCCTTAAATGCATCAGGACAGAAGCAGGTTATCAAAACCTGGTCCCGTCGCTCTACAATTTTCCCTTCTTTTGTGGGACATACAATTGCAGTTCACGATGGCAGAAAGCACGTTCCCGTATATGTAACGGAAGACATGGTTGGACATAAACTTGGTGAGTTTGTTGCAACCAGAACTTTTAGAGGACATGGAAAAGACGAGAAGAAGTCTAAAGTAAGATAGTTTGAAAGGAGGAACAATTCTATGGCTAAGGGACATAGAAGTCAAATTAAAAGAGAAAGAAATGCGCAGAAAGATACAAGACCTTCAGCTAAGTTATCTTACGCAAGGGTTTCTGTTCAGAAAGCATGTTTCGTATTGGATGCCATAAGGGGCAAGGATGTTCAGACCGCACTTGCCGTTCTGGCTTATAATCCCAGATATGCATCCAGTGTTATTAAGAAGTTATTAGAATCAGCTATCGCAAACGCTGAAAACAATAATGGCATGAATCCTGACAACCTTTATATTGCAGAATGTTTTGCAAATAAGGGTCCCACAATGAAGAGGGTCAGACCGAGGGCACAGGGCCGAGCTTACAGGATTGAAAAGCAGATGAGCCACATTACCATCGTTCTGGACGAGAAGAAATAGGAAGGGAGAAAAAGTTATGGGACAGAAAGTTAATCCTCACGGCCTTAGAGTCGGCGTTATTAAAGATTGGGATTCTAAATGGTACGCTGATGCAGAATTCTCTGACTATTTAGTTGAAGACTATAACATCAGGACGTATTTAAAGAAAAAATTATTTGCTGCCGGTATCTCCAAAATTGAGATTGAAAGAGCTTCCGACAGGGTGAAAGTGATTATTTATACCGCAAAACCCGGTGTTGTAATCGGTAAGGGCGGCGCTGAAATCGAAGTGACCAAGAATGAACTTGCAAAATTGACAGACAAGAAGGTTCTGGTAGATATTAAGGAAATCAAAAGACCGGATAAGGATGCACAGCTTGTTGCGGAAAACATTGCACAGCAGCTTGAAAACCGTGTGTCTTTCAGACGTGCCATGAAATCCTGCATGGGAAGAACCATGAAAGCCGGCGCGCTTGGTATCAAGGCTTCCTGCTCCGGACGTCTGGGCGGCGCAGATATGGCACGTACCGAATTCTACAATGAGGGAACCATTCCCCTGCAGACTTTGAGAGCAGATATTGATTATGGCTTCGCTGAGGCTGACACAACCTATGGTAAAGTCGGCGTTAAGGTATGGATTTACAAAGGCGAAGTACTTCCCACTAAAAATCAGGAAGGGAGCGAGAAATAGTTATGTTAATGCCTAAGAGAGTAAAACGTCGTAAACAGTTCCGTGGCAGTATGGCCGGTAAGGCTATGAGAGGCAACACTCTGACTTTCGGCGAATATGGTCTGGTGGCTACCGAGCCCTGCTGGATTAAGTCCAATCAGATTGAAGCAGCCCGTATCGCACTTACCCGTTATACGAAACGTACCGGTAAAGTCTGGATAAAGATTTTCCCGGATAAACCAGTAACAGCAAAACCGGCAGAAACACGTATGGGTTCCGGTAAAGGTACACTGGAATACTGGGTAGCAGTTGTGAAACCTGGACGTGTAATGTTTGAAATTGCAGGAGTTCCCGAGGAGTCTGCTAAAGAAGCATTACGTCTTGCAATGCACAAACTCCCTTGTAAATGTAAGATTGTTTCAAAAGCAGATTTGGAAGGCGGTGTGTCAAATGAAAACAAATAAGTATGTAGAAGATTTGAAAAATAAATCAGAAGCAGAACTGGCAAACGAATTAGTCGCTGCTAAAAAAGAGCTTTTCAATTTGAGATTCCAGAACGCAACCAACCAGTTGGACAATACGGCAAGAATCAAAGAAGTAAGAAAGAATATTGCCCGCATCCAGACTGTAATGACTGAGAAAGCAAACGCTTAATCAAAGCCGTTCATTTTAATGAATCATATTCCCGCACTGAGGGATGGAATTTCAGAAAGGAGATTTAACCGTGGAAAGAAATTTGAGAAAAACACGTACCGGTAAAGTAGTAAGCAATAAAATGGATAAGACCATCGTTGTAGCCATCGAGAATCATGTAAAACATCCTCTTTACAAAAAGATTGTAAAAGATACTTATAAACTCAAAGCACATGATGAGAACAACGAATGCAATATCGGCGATACAGTTAAGGTAATGGAAACAAGACCTTTATCCAAGGATAAGAGATGGAGACTTGTTGAAATCGTTGAAAAAGCTAAATAAATAATTATCTGGAAGGAGAATTATCATGGTTCAGCAAGAAAGCAGACTGAAAGTTGCTGATAACACAGGTGCAAAAGAATTGCTGTGCATCAGGGTTATGGGCGGCTCTACAAGAAGATATGCACAGATTGGTGATATCATAGTTGCTTCTGTTAAAGATGCAACACCAGGCGGCGTTGTAAAAAAAGGTGATGTGGTAAAGGCTGTTGTCGTTCGTACCGTTAAGGGCGCACGCCGTAAAGACGGTTCCTACATCAAATTCGATGAAAATGCTGCTGTCATTATCAAAGATGACAAGACTCCGAGAGGAACTCGTATTTTTGGGCCGGTAGCCAGAGAGCTTCGTGAGAAACAGTTCATGAAAATTGTTTCCCTTGCTCCCGAAGTATTATAAGGAGGTACCCCATGTCTATGTTGAAAATCAAAAAAGGCGATACCGTGAAGGTGATTGCCGGCAAAGATAACGGCAAGGAGGGCAAGGTAATTGCCATCGACCGTAAAAATTTAAAAGTAACAGTGGAAGGCGTGAACATGGTTACAAAGCACGTAAAGCCTTCTCAGGCAAATCCCAATGGGGGAATCCTGCAGAAAGAAGCAGCGCTTGATATATCCAATGTAATGTATATCCACAAGGGAAAAGCAACCAGAATCGGGTTTAAAGTTGAAAACGGCAAGAAAGTCCGTTTTGCAAAATCAACCGGTGAAGTGATTGACTAATTGCAGGGAAGGAGGAAATAAAGCGTGAGCAGACTGAGAGAGTTTTACAATGATGAAATCGTTGCAGCAATGACAAAAAAGTTTGGATATAAAAATGTCATGGAAGTTCCCAAGCTTGACAAGATTGTTGTCAACATGGGTGTTGGCGAGGCAAAAGAGAATGCAAAAGTTTTAGAGGGCGCCGTGAAGGATATGGAGACCATCACAGGTCAGAAAGCGGTTCTCACGAAGGCTAAGAACTCTATTGCAAATTTCAAAATCCGTGAAGGCATGGCAATCGGATGCAAAACAACCCTGCGCGGTGAAAAAATGTATGAGTTTTTGGACCGTCTGGTAAATCTGGCATTGCCCCGTGTACGTGACTTTAGGGGTGTAAATCCCAATGCGTTTGACGGAAGAGGCAACTATGCACTTGGCATTAAGGAGCAGATTATCTTCCCTGAAATCGAATATGATAAGGTAGATAAAGTAAGAGGTATGGATATCATTTTCGTAACAACTGCAAAGACAGACGAAGAGGCACGTGAATTATTGAGATTATTCAACATGCCCTTTGCAAAATAAGGAGGTAAATTCATGGCTAAGACATCTATGAAGCTGAAACAGCAGCGTAAACCCAAGTTCTCCACGAGAGCTTATACGCGTTGTAAAATCTGCGGCCGTCCCCATGCTGTTTTGAAAAAGTACGGAATCTGCAGAATTTGCTTCCGTGAACTGGCATATAAGGGACAGATTCCCGGCGTAAAAAAAGCCAGTTGGTAATTTATTTTATGCATGATTCAAGTCAGATAGATAAGGAGGATACTAAATCATGACAATGAGTGACCCTATTGCAGATATGCTTACCAGAATCCGTAATGCAAACACTGCAAAACATGATACCGTAGATATTCCTTCATCCAAAATGAAACTGTCTATCGCACAGATTCTTCTGGATGAAGGGTATATAAAGAAATATGATGTAATTGAGGATGGCGTATTCAAAACAATCCGTATTACGTTAAAGTATGGTGCCGACAAGAATGAAAAAATCATTTCCGGCATTAAGAGAATCAGTAAACCCGGTCTCCGTGTTTATGCCGGCAAGGAAGATTTGCCCAAGGTTCTCGGCGGACTCGGCGTTGCCATCATTTCCACCAACCAGGGTGTTGTTACCGACAAGAAGGCAAGGGAACTGCAGGTCGGCGGTGAAGTATTGGCTTTTGTATGGTAAAAGTGAACAGTAACAGGTAAATCTAACAAATAAACAGGAGGTACGGGCATGTCACGTATAGGTAGAATGCCAATCGCGATTCCTGCAGGTGTAACTGTAGAAATTGCAGAAAATAACAAGGTGACTGTAAAAGGTCCCAAGGGTACTCTGGAGAGAGTGCTTCCCCAGGAGATGGAAATCAAGGTTGAGGGCGCAGAAGTAACCGTTGCGAGACCGAACGACTTAAAGAAGATGAAATCCCTCCATGGATTGACAAGAACACTGGTAAATAATATGGTGGTAGGTGTTACACAGGGATATGAGAAAAAGCTTGAGGTAAACGGTGTAGGATACAGGGCCGCAAAATCCGGCAAAGTTCTGACTTTGTCCCTGGGTTATTCCCATCCGGTAGAGATGACTGACCCCGAAGGTATCGAAACTGTACTGGAAGGACAGAATATCATCATTGTAAAGGGTATTGATAAAGAAAAAGTTGGCCAATTCGCTGCTGAAATCAGAGATAAGAGAAGACCTGAACCTTACAAGGGCAAAGGTATTAAATATGCTGATGAAACAATCAGACGTAAAGTTGGTAAGACTGGTAAGAAATAACAGATAAGGAGAGTATGAAAATGGTTAGAAAAGAATCAAGACGAGAAGTGCGTGCGAAAAAGCACATGAGAATTCGTAACCGTTTCAGCGGCAATGCTGAGAGGCCACGTTTAGCTGTATTCAGAAGCAATAATCATATGTATGCTCAAATTATCGACGACACAGTTGGGAACACGCTGGTTGCTGCCTCCACATTGGAAAAGGAAATTAAGGCAGAACTTGAAAAAACCAATAACGTTGATGCAGCAGCATATTTAGGAACTGTCATTGCAAAAAGGGCAATCGAAAAAGGTATCAAAGAAGTAGTCTTTGACAGGGGCGGCTTTATATACCATGGTAAAATTGCAGCATTAGCTGATGCAGCCAGAGAAGCTGGCTTACAATTCTAGGAAAGGAAGAGGACATATGAAACATACAATCATAGATGCAAGTCAGCTGGAATTAACGGATAAAGTTGTAGTTATTAAGCGTGTTTCCAAAACCGTAAAAGGTGGACGTAACATGCGTTTTACGGCCCTGGTGGTTGTCGGTGACGGAAACGGCCATGTGGGTGCAGGCCTTGGCAAGGCTGTGGAAATTCCCGAAGCAATCCGCAAAGGGAAAGAAGATGCAATGAAACATCTTGTGAACGTCGCAATGGACAATAACAACAGTATTACACATGACTTTATCGGCAAATACGGTTCTGCCAACGTTCTTTTGAAGAGGGCTCCTGAAGGTACCGGTATTATTGCAGGCGGTCCTGCTCGTATTGTTTGTGAGCTTGCAGGTATCAAAAATATCCGTACAAAGTCTTTGGGCTCCAACAACAAGCAGAATGTAGTTCTTGCAACCATTGCTGGGTTAGGCCAGTTAAAGGCTCCTGAAGAAGTAGCTAAAAACCGTGGCAAGGCAGTAGAAGAAATTTTTGCTTAATGAGGGGTTGTTTCCCTGAATGGTTTGAAAGGAGAGAAAGATAATGGCAGAAAAAAAGTTAAAAATTACTCTGGTTAAATCCACTATCGGCGCTGTTCCCAAAAATAGGGCAGTTGTAGAGTCCATGGGTCTTAGGAAGATTAACAGTTCGATTATCCTGCCGGACAATGACGCTACAAGGGGACAGATTCGGAAGATTAATCATTTAATCAAAGTAGAGGAAGTATAAGCAGATAAGGAGGTGTCAGAATGGAATTATCTAATTTAAGACCTGCGGAAGGTTCCAAGCATAGTGATAATTTTAGAAGAGGCCGCGGACACGGTTCAGGTAACGGAAAAACCGCCGGTAAAGGCCATAAGGGACAAAAAGCCCGTTCAGGAGCTCCCAGAGTTGGTTTTGAAGGTGGTCAGATGCCGTTATACAGACGTATTCCGAAGAGAGGTTTCACCAATAGGAATACGAAAGAGATAGTCGCTATCAATGTAAGCGCCTTGGAACGTTTTGAGAATGACAGCGTAGTAGATGTGAATGCGTTGCTGGAAGCAGGCGTTATCAAAAATCCGAAAGATGGCGTGAAGATCCTTGGAAATGGAGAGTTAACCAAAAAGCTTACAGTCAAAGTGAATGCTTTCAGTGCATCCGCTAAAGAAAAGATTGAAGCTCTTGGTGGAAGTGCAGAGGTGATGTAAATGCTTACAACGCTGAAGAATGCATTTAAAATCAAAGAAATTAGAGTTAAATTGTTATTCACGTTCGCCATGCTGGTTGTGATTCGTATCGGGTCACAACTGCCTGTGCCGGGCGTTAATACAGAGTATTTTAAGTCATGGTTTAGCAGCCAGACCGGAAACGGCAGTGCGTTCAGTTTCTTCGACGCGATTACCGGCGGTTCCTTTATCAATATGTCTGTTTTGGCTCTTGGTATCAACCCGTATATTACATCTTCCATTATTATGCAGCTTTTGACGATTGCGATTCCGAAGCTGGAGGAGATGCAGAAGGACGGTGAGGACGGCAGGAAAAAAATTGCATCCATCACAAGATATGTGACAGTAGTTCTTGCTTTGATTCAGGCGACAGCAATGTCCATCGGACTGGGTCGTCAGGGTCTTTTGGTTCATTATAATGCAATGAGTATTATTGTGGCTATCTCAGCCATGACGGCAGGTAGTGCATTTTTGATGTGGATTGGCGAAAGAATCACGGAAAACGGTGTTGGAAACGGTATCTCCATTGTCCTGATTATCAATATTATTTCACGTCTGCCCGAAGACTTGAATAATTTATTTGAGCAGTTTGTGAAAGGCAAACCGTTTGCCACGGCAGCGCTTGCAGTTGTGGTCATCTTTGCCATTATCGTGCTGATGGTGGTTTTGGTAATTATATTAAACGGCGGCGTGCGCAAGATTCCCGTGCAGTATGCGCAAAAGGTGCAGGGAAGAAGACTGGTAGGCGCACAGTCCTCCAATATGCCTTTAAAGATTAATACGGCGGGAGTTATTCCCATTATTTTTGCACAGTCCATCATGCAGTTTCCGATTATCATCTGCTCCTTTTTGCAGTATGAGGGGACAGGCTTTTGGAGGGAAGTGTTAAACGGGCTGGATTCTTCGAACTGGTGCAATCCGAAGCAGCCGGTATACTCTATCGGATTACTGGTGTATATCCTGTTAGTTATCTTCTTTGCCTATTTCTATACCTCCATTACCTTCAATCCGTTGATGGTAGCGGATAATATGAAAAAGCAAGGCGGATTCATACCGGGTATCAGGCCGGGTAAACCGACCAGCGATTATCTGACCAGAGTATTAAACTATGTCATATTTATCGGTGCCGTAGGGCTTACCATTGTAGGTATTCTTCCTTATGTATTCAATGGATTATTTAAGGCAAGTGTCTCCTTTGGTGGTACCAGCCTGATTATTATTGTAAGTGTTATACTGGAAACCATGAAGCAGATTGAATCCCAGATGCTGGTACGCAATTACAAAGGCTTTTTAAATGATTAAATGACTGGTATGGAACTAAAGTGTCCGGGGAAACATTTCTCCGGATGCTTTTTCAATTCTGTTGTTGCAAACCAGTGAAAATAACGGTAAAATATAAATATTAGGCATTGTCAGGAATGAAGAATGGAGGAATAAAATGAAGATTATTATGTTGGGCGCACCGGGCGCAGGCAAAGGGACACAGGCGAAGATGATAGCAGACAAATATCAGATTCCCCACATTTCCACAGGAGATATTTTTAGGGCAAATATTAAAAACGGTACGGAGCTGGGTATGGAAGCAAAGAAATATATGGACAAAGGACTCCTGGTGCCGGATGAACTGACAGTAAAGATTCTGCTTGACAGGGTAGCACAGCCGGATTGTGCAAACGGATATGTATTGGACGGTTTTCCGAGAACGATTCCGCAGGCTGAAGTGTTGGATAAGGCATTGGTGGAAATAAATGATAAAATTGACTATGCCATCAATGTGGATGTGCCGGACGAAAACATTATCAACAGGATGTCGGGAAGACGTGCCTGCCTTTCCTGCGGCGCTACGTACCATATCGTGCATATTCCGCCCAAGACGGAAGGCGTATGTGATAAATGCGGTCAGCCTCTGGTGCTGCGTGATGATGATAAGCCGGAAACCGTTAAGAACAGGCTGGATGTGTATCATGAGCAGACACAGCCGCTTATTGACTTTTACACAAATAAGGGTATCCTGAAAACTGTGGATGGCACAGTGGATATGCAGGATGTATTTAGTGCCATCGTTGCAATTTTAGGTTAGAATCGGGTGAGAAAATATGGCTGTAACAATTAAATCTGCCAGGGAAATTGAATTGATGCGGGAGTCCTGCAGGCTGCTTGCCAAGGTGCATAAGGCACTGGAGGAGGCCATAAGGCCGGGTATGTCAACCATGGAAATTGACATTATGGGTGACAAGCTGATAAGGGAGTTGGGATGCATTCCCAACTTCAGGGATTATCACGGATACCCGGCATCCATCTGTACATCGGTAAATGACGAGGTGGTGCATGGCATTCCTGATAAACACAGGATATTGCAGGAGGGGGATATCATCAGCCTCGATGCAGGGCTTATTTACAAAGGCTATCACTCAGATGCTGCCCGCACACATGCGGTGGGAGAAGTCAGTGCAGATGCAAAGAAGCTGATGGACGTGACAAAACAGAGTTTTTTTGAAGGTATAAAGATGGCAAAAGCCGGGAATCATCTGCATGATATTTCCAATGCCATTGATGCCTATGTGTCACAGTTCGGATACGGCATTGTCAGGGATTTGGTCGGACACGGCATCGGAACTTCACTGCATGAAGACCCGCAGATTCCCAATTTTGCTCAAAAAAGAAAGGGAATCAGGCTTCAGCCGGGCATGACGCTTGCAATTGAGCCGATGATAAACATGGGCCGGGCGGATGTAGAATGGCTGGATGATGACTGGACAGTGGTGACGGAGGACGGGTCCCTGTCGGCACATTATGAAAATACCATCCTGATTACAGAGGGTGAGCCGGAGATACTTACGCTTTATTGACGGGAGGAAAGTTATCTATGATAGGTATGCTGGCATTTTCCAAGGCTGGGCATGACAAACAGACGGTTTATATGATAATAAAAGAGGATGCTGAATATGTATATCTTAGCGATGGTAGGTTAAAAACTGTGGAACATCCCAAAAAAAAGAATAAGAAACACATACAGCCCATAAAGCAGGGGATGGATGAAGCCATCACGGAAAAACTGAAACAGGAAATTCCCGTGCGCAATGAAGACGTAAAGAAAGTAATTAAGGATTTTATCAGGAAAAAGGAGGCATCAGATGTCTAAAGCAGATGTAATTGAAATTGAAGGAACGGTAATTGAAAAATTGCCCAATACCATGTTTCAGGTGGAACTGGAGAACGGTCACAAGGTTCTGGCGCATATCAGCGGTAAGCTGAGGCAGAATTTTATCCGTATCCTGCCGGGTGACAAAGTTACTTTGGAACTTTCCCCGTATGACCTGACAAAGGGCCGTATTATCTGGCGTGACAAATAATGCGGCCGGTCAAAAAAATCCACAAAAAGGGCAAATGTCAAGAGTAAATGCGAAAAAAATATAAAAAATTTTAAGCGGCCCCCAAAATAGCCGATAAATGCGCCTGAAATAGCCGATCCGCGGTCATATAGCCGAGGATTTTCCGCGGGTAGTTATTGATCCAGACGGTGACAGCTTCGATCACTTCGTCGGCGATCTCGTCAAAGTTCGTCCCCTTCGGCAGCCAGCGCCGGATCATCTTGTTGAGGTTCTCGTTGCTGCCGCGCTCGTATGAGCTGTACGGGTGGCAGTAGTAGAGCTTAGTCCGTGAGCCGTCGCCCAGAGCGCTGCGCTCCATACTGGGACAGTCGGCAAACTCGCTCCCATTGTCCACGGTGATTGTCTGGAATACCAGCGGGAACTTGTCGCCCCACTCGCGCTCCAGATTGTCGAGGGCCTGCACCACGCTGGCCGCGCTTTTGTCTGGGAGCTTGGCTGTGATTTCTTCGCGGGTGAGCCGTTCGGTGAGCACCAGAATGGCAGCCTTGCCCGGTCTGGCACTCACTACGGTGTCCATTTCCCAGTGCCCGAAGGTGGATCGCTCGTCGATTTCCTCCGGGCGCTTTTCTATGCTCTCACCCTTCGGCGGGCGTTTCTGCGCTTTCACTTTATGATATGCGCGTTTTTTATCACCCTTTTGTGGGAGGCTGCCATTCGTGAGCCGCAGAAAAACGCCCTTTTCTATGTAGCTGTATAGGGTGTTGACGCTGATCGAAGTCTTGAAGCTCATTCCGTTGGCCTCGATTTCGCCCAGAACGGCAGCAGGCGAGAGCTTGTCGTCAGCGATCCGGCGTTCTATATACTCGGCCAGCTCGTGATCCTTGCCGAGCTTTATGTCCGCGCCCTTCGCTGCGAGGTTGGCGCGGTATTTCATTTCGCCGAGGTCTGAGCTGTACCGGGTTTCTTCTGTGTAGTCACTGTTCCGGTGCTGATACTCTCCACGCTTCTTTTCGCGGTATATTGTGGAAATATGGACGCCGAGGATCTCCGCGATCTCTTTCGGTGTCTTTTTGTCCCTTAAATGGGCCTCCATGCGGAGTCGGTCGGTTTTACTTAAATGTTTGAAGCGTCTCATGCTTATGCCCTCCATAAATAAAAATAAGGGAGCAGCCGTAGCCGCTCCCGCTTTCCTGTCCCTTAATCATTTTCTTGCAGCGTGCGTTTGAGTATGATATACATTTCCCGCGCAAGCTGTTTTTCGTCGTCGTATGGAGTCAGGGCCCGGATCAATTTTATGGCGTTTAAGAATGTGATATTTTCCAGCTTAGTGTCCCCGGCCTCTAATTTCTGCACCCACCTGATATTTACGCCGATCTGCTCGGCCAACTGCTTTTGTGTCAGCCCTTTGTCTTTTCTCATTTCTTTGATATTCATAGCGTATCACCTCCAAAATGCGCCTTTATCGGCGTGTTTATATAATACGCCTTTATCGGCGTATTGTCAAGCACGTTTCGCATTTTTTCGCAAATAAAAAAGGACGGTTCCCCGTCCTCATTCATCAGCAGGCAGCAGCTCGCAAATTTGCACGTTTAGCACCTTCGAGAAGTAGAGCAGCTCGAAGTCTGGCACGACGCGCTCGCCGGTTTCGATCCGGCTTATTGCCTTTTGGTTCAGGTTCAGCCCGGCGAGCTGGAGCTGGGCCGCGAGTTCTTCCTGAGATAGTCCGGCAGCCTCCCGGCGTTCCTTTATTTTTTGGCCGGAGGCGTTGGCTCTGCCGTCGGTGTATTTGTATAGTTTCATGGCGTTGCGCCTCCTTTTTTATCCCAAAGATAGGTAGACAGCATATTGACTTTAGCATGATTCATCGTCTATAATTATCCCAAACATGACTAACGCGAAAAAACGCAAATAAAAAAGTCATGGAAATGGAGGTTTAATTTACATGAGTAAATCAGAGAAAAAAGCCGGGCCGGGCGAGGGAAAAAACGGCAAAAAGAAGTGGATCATTGTTGGCGTTGTGGCTGTTTTGGTGCTGGCCGCTGCCGTTGGAGGGAATAAGGGCAGCGATCAGACGGCGGGCACTCCGAGCTCGGAGCCGCCCACTCAGGCAAGCGCCCCGGCAGAGTCGGAGCCGTCCGCAGCAGAGCCGGAGCCGAACACGAGCGCGAAGGTGGATGCGCTGGCACGCGAGGCGAAGGACTCCGTGGCAGGGGACGTCACGGAGGAAATGAGGGACGAGGCCGTGGCGTTCATTGTAGAGCATTACCCTGATTATTACGGCGATAATGAGACAATGGAGCGGGCCATGTTCTACGGCTTCTGGCTGGAGTACGCATACGACGGCGACGAAGGGGCCCGTAATTATTACAATCTCGGCATGGATATGGAGCAGGCCGTGAAGTATGTGTACCGCGGAGCAGAAAAGGCAGAGGACGAGGCGACGAAGGAAAACCTCACCCAGATCAAAGAGTCGCTCGAAGCAATCGGGCAGACGGTCGAATAAGGCGCATTGAGACGCAAAAAGAGGCCCGGAGGGTAAAACACCCGCCGAGCCTTTTTCGTTGCTCTGGGAGCTTGTGTGAAGCTCTCAGGGCCTTTTATTCTGCTGTCGCCTCCGGCGCTGCTGCTGGTACGGCTTCGGCCGCGATCTGCTGCACGGCCGTGGCTGCGATCGTAGTTGCTACGCTTGCAGCTGTCGCCGCTGCGGTTGTCGCTGCGGTTTTGTCAGCCTCCGGCGTCTTGATTTCGCGGCATACCTGCTCGATCTTGGTTTCCACCCATGCGTCAAAGTCGCCGTAAATCTCGCCCAGCGCATTGACGGCAGCGTCGCCGAGGATCTCCAGTGTCTTGTCCTTGGCCTTGTTGAAGGCTTCGATCTGTTTCTCCTTGGTGAATTTGCCCTCAGCTTTCAGCGCGTCGGTGAAGGTCTGGGCCGTATAGGTGACGGCCTGCGCCACCGCGTCGGCCGCCATGTTCATGTACTTGGCCGCGGTTTCGTTGTCGAGCTCCTTCTCGATCTGGGCGGTACGCTTTTTCAGCAGCGCCACCAGATAGGCCCCGCCCGTTGTAATGAGCAGGCAGAGGACAGGCACGCAAGCGTTCACGATCTGCTGCATTGTTTCATTCATGGCGATCCCTCCTTAGATTAGTTTATTGACAATTTGCTGCACGGCTGCGTAGTTGTAGCCCGCTGCTTCCAGCCGCTTTCTGCGGTCGGCTCCGTTGCCCCATTTACCCGCGATCACTTCCTTGGCGATCTCGGTGTTGGACTTTTTGGCCTTCTGGCCGGAGAGCTTCGCATTGACGGCGCTCTGCACGGCGTCGTAGTCATACCCGGCCGCGGTGAGGCGGCTCTTGCGGTCGGGCCCGTTTCCCCACTTGCCAGCCAGTACCTCGTCTGCCAGCTGCGCCACGGTCTTTTTGCCGGTGCTCCCTGCGGGTTTGCTGCCGGTGTTTCCAGAGCTGGCCGCACCGCCCTTGAATTTCGGCAGGCCATAGCCGCGAATATACCGGCCATTCACCTGCATGGTGCGGCGGCCCACGGCGTCGCTCATGTTGCCCTCGATCACCTTAATGTCGGAGCCGGTCACACTCTCCACAATGCCGACGTGATCCGGCCAGCCGGTATTGTCGCCGACGCCGGAGTCGTCCCAGTCGTAGAAAATGACGTCGCCGGGCTGCGGGACGTGGGCGTCGTTTTCCTGCCATGCTCCGAGCTTCTGGAAAAGCTGGATCATTTGGCCGCACCCGCACTCGGTCGGGATAATGCCGGTCAGGCCGCACTTGATCGCCATAGCCGACACGAAGGTGGCGCACCATGCGTCCGTGTACTTCACCGCGTAGCTTCTGGCGAGTGGCTTGTGCCCGTTGTAAATGTCAATGATCTGGCGGTGGCTGCCGTCGGCTTCTTTGCAGCCTATATACGACGCCGCCGTGCTTACAAGTTTCTGTCTGTCGCTCATGCTGTTTCCTCCTTCCTGCTTTCCGGTCGCTGCCGTGCTCCCGGTGTAGCCGTTGAGCTTGTTCTTTTTGATCTCTGCCTCATAGTCCACAAAAGCGGTGTCCATGTCCACGTCGCCGGAGATACCGGCCACGCGGCCCTTGCTGGAGCTCTGCCACATGTTGAAGGCGTGGCCCGTATATGTGGGCGAGGCCGTCCACTGAGCCAGCCAGAAGTCGAAGCGGGCGAGCGCCTGCATGTCCAGACGGTTGCGGGCCCAGTCCGCGTTACAGTAAAAGCTCGCATAATAGCCCGCGGCCTCCAGTGCAGAGCAGAACGCTGTCACCATGTCGGTGAGTGTCTGCTTGCCGAGCCCCGCCTGAGTGCTGTCTTCAATGTCGAAGGCGATCGGGTAGAGGATCCGGCCCTTGTACTTGGCAAGCTGCTGGATCACGAACGCCGCCTCCTTCTTTACAGCCTCCACGGTGAGGGCGTAACTGTAAAAATAGCAGCCGACGGCGATCCCGTTCGCGAGAGCGCCCTCGACATTTTTCTGGTAGAAGTTATCGACGCCGCAGGCTGCCCCGCCCTTGCCGCCGTAGCCGAGCCGGATCATGGCGAACTTTACGCCGTCCCCGGCCACCTTGGCCCAGTCGATCGTCCCCTGCCACTTGGAGACGTCGATCCCTTTAATGCTTGTGCTCATAATGCTGTTACCTCCTATGTGTCGAAGTTGTGCGGCTCCGGTTGCACGCCAGACGCCGCCATGAGCTTGATCTTGTTCTCGGCCTTGGCCTTGGTGTAGTAGAAGCCGGTCGCGCTTGCCATTTCAGCGAACACGGCCGGGATCAGGTAGGCCAGCGCCGAGGTGTCCATGGTGAGCCAGATCATGCGGCAGGAAAAGACGGTGATCGCTATGGTGACGATACTCACGCCCAGAAAAACGAGCTTTGAAAACTCCGCTTTTTTCTTCGCTGCTGCAGCAGCTTTCAAATGCCGGATCTGCTTCCTGAGTCTCCGGTTTTCTTCATAAAGCTGCCGGATCCGTTCGGGATCCGGCTCTGCTGTTCCCTGAGCTGTCGCTTCGGGTTCTTCATATTCCTGCATGAGTGCCTCCTTCCTTAGTCGTAGAGAGCCTCGATCCCCTGCCGGGTGAGGAAGTCCTTCTGCGCGTGCTTCACCTTGGCGGCATAGTCGAGGGCCGCGTGCATGTCCCCGTTACAATGAGCGTCCGGGATCCGCTGCACGGCCTTGGCGGTTGCTTCGCCGAGAGCGATCGCCGCCCCGACTCCCTGCACCAGAAGGAGCTCTTGCTGCTCCCTGAGCCGCTCGCGTTTTTCCTCTGCTTCCCTCCGCTCCTTTTCCTCGTCCTCGTGTTTCTTTGCCCGTTTCTGGACTCTCTGCTCGATCAGCCAAAAACAGAAGCCCGTCAGCGCCGAGGGTATGCTGGCGGCGATAATGATTGCTGTTACGTCCATGTGTTCACCTCCTGAGACAGATCGCTGTCCCTCCGTTTGAAAATAATATTTTTCTCGATCCACTTCTGGAGCCCGCGGGTGGCACAATGCCCCAGCATACCGAAGTAGCTCTGCATGGTTGCGTCCACGGCGTCGAAGTCAATTAGCCCGGCCTCGTATTCCTTGGCTATGTACCGCATACGGGCCTTCATTTTCTTGACGGCCTGCGGCGTTGGCTTGCGCCTGCCCGGATAGATCCGGCAGCCCACGAAGGTGACGCCCCGGCAGACAAGGCCGATCGCGGTCTTGCTGTTGAGTTCGAGGTGCAGCACTTCGTTGAGGTATTCCTCAATGAGCACGCGCCACTCGTTCAGCACCTTGGCGTCTTGGTGCAGCAGCACCATGTCGTCCATGTACCGGACGTAGTAGTGGGCCCTGAGCTCGTGCTTGACATACTGATCCAGCTCGTTGAGGCAGACGTTCGCGAGCAGCTGGCTGGTGAGGTTGCCGATCGGCATACCTACCTCGAAAAGCCGCTCAGACGGCGGCACCTCGTCGGCGCTTTTGCCCGGCGGCAGGCCGAACGGGGTATGGTCGCAGCACACGATCACCCGCATGAGCCAGAGAAAACCGTCCTCGCCCGGATATTTCCGCGCTAAAATACCGAGCAGCACCTCATGGTCTACCCGGTAGAAATATTTTGAAATATCCAGTTTTAAGTAGCGCCAGCGCGGGCCCGGCTTTCTGTCTACCTGCTCGCACCAGTATTGAAGCCGATCGGCTGCTCTGGTGGTTCCTTTGCCTACGCGGCAGCCGTATGAGTGGTAGATCATGCCGTTGTCGAGCTCTTGGTTGACTTGCAGGTATATGGCCCACTGTACGACGCGATCCCGGAAGCCCAGCGCCATTATGAGGCGGCGCTTCGGTTCTGAGACGTAGAACTGCCGATACCGGCCCACGGTGTAGGTGCGCCACATGAGGGCGTTCTGTATGTCGATCAGGTTTTCCTCCAGATTGGCCGAGAAGGCCACAACGTCGCCGCGATACCATTTCTCGCTTGCTGCCTCGTGGTATGCTTCCAGCAGGTTCTCCCACGAGTATATTCTCTCCAGAAGGGAGGGCCGGTTTGTTGTTTCCATGTCCTCACTCCTTTACTGTCAAAATAATGGCCCGCGTGTGACACTCCTTGGCGCGTCCGTTCCCCTATGGCCGCCACACCATAGGATCCCGGCCGCCTTCACCCGCTTGCGAGGGAACGGCCAGCCTCCGCGGTTTGCCCGCCGCCTCTGGTGGCCTCCACCAGCAGACTGCACGGGCGCTGATCTTTGGCCTTGACGGCCGGGAAATGCGTCCCTTTTGCCTCGGTGTTTCTGCCGGGCCGTAGCCCGCAGACAATAACAAAATAAGGCAAGAGCGGAGCGGAAGCCCACGCCCCAGGAGACACGCGCACGGGAGTAGCGGCCGGCGAAGGAGAACACACCAGCGTTCGCACCGTTGTTCCAGTTGCCCCCGCGGATCACGCAGCGCCTCCTTTTTTCTTGACACATTCCCCACGGGCTCACACGTTCGACTTTTTCCAGCCGCCGAGCATACGCCCGATTTCGTTCAGTTCTTTGCTCCAGACTTCGTGGAGCCCCGGAGAGATCAGACGATCCTCTGGCGAGACTGCCGTGTCCACCAGAGTGCGCAGCACGTCCAGTTTCGTGTCCATTTTGTTCTGGAGCTCCAGCCGTCGGTTGCCCCGCGAGCGGTTAGCCTCAATGCAGAGCTCCAGCATTTCCGTGAAGGTGTTCGTCATGTGCTTGCGGTACTCGAATTTCTCCGGCCGCCTCATATTCTGGGTGCGCTCAGCCACTCGGATCATGCTCCGGGTGATACGCTGGCGCAGCTCTAAATTGTCCATGCGTTACTCCTTAAAAGGGTAGGGGCGGCCCTTTGGTGGGGGCCGCCCCTTGCCAGATTTTCAGATTGCCAGATTACCCGATATTCGGGATATAAGCGGAG
>ERZ777305.308-NODE-308-length-82836-cov-7.891690_pt1 | contig 82836 bp, 52 predicted proteins | sample MGYA00374965_ERZ777305 | MGnify/ENA primary metagenome ERZ777305 (study PRJEB29328, sample SAMD00013331) | mouse gut metagenome | study: EMG produced TPA metagenomics assembly of the Metagenome analysis of fecal microbiota from mouse which was promoted...
AGGCGTCACAGAAGCCGGCGGACGAGTATGCCGCCCGCATGGAGCAGGTCAAGGGCTTGTATAAGGGACGTGAAGAGGGCCGGCGGGAAAAATCATCCCGCATGGGCTTACCGGAGTTCCAGTCCGCCGTATCGGCGGCTGTCCGTGACAGTATCTCGCTGAATAATGTTCAGAAACTGGCGGCCATCAAGAATCAGGCCAGCATCCGGCGGGGCATGGGCCGGGATCCGGAATTGTCTTTGAAAAAAGCTGTGTCAAAGGGGCAGATGAGCACTGTGACTATTCCAACGGCGTTATTGAACTATATCCGGCAGCAGATCGGGTCTTTGTCTTCGTCCACGAACCAGAACGATCTGGTCACCGGTTTTCTGTACTGGTATTTTGGACAGCCGGACAATATCTCGTTCGGGTCCGAGGCGACGTATGAAAAGATCAAGGAGATCGTTGGCAACTTGAAGGTCAACGCGTCTCCGTCCCGGGCCAGCGAGCTGAGCCTGAATACGTCCGAGGCAATGCGTGAGCAGTTGGCCGGCATCAACGAAGAGCTGGACCGGATGGTCCGGCTGCTGGACACGATCGCCATGGACAGCCTGGGCGTCAAAATGCGGTCCGACAAGACCTATATCGGCATTTCGTATATCATCATGAACCTGCTGATGCGGACGGAGCCGGTGGCAAAGCATCAAAAATTGGCCGATGTTGACTTTTTGGCTGGCGGATCCGCCTGGCCGCTGATGGACGGCATCGACGCGGCTTACGAGTATTTCCGGAATACCAATGGGCGTGAGATCTATAAGGCCAGGCACGGCATCAAAGCCGCCCGGGCGGCGCCAGTGGCGTCCTACGGTTCAGGCGGCTATGATAACGATCCGGACGACGATGATCAGGACGTCATGCCCGTCGATGACACGGGCGATGATTATGAAGACATTCCCATGGATTTTGATCCATTGAACGACGACTTCGACGATATGGGCGTCGGATCCGATTTTGGGCCGCCTGGCCTGGACGATCCGAATTACGACGATGGCACGGTTATATCTGACAGGGAGTATCTGGTCCGCAAGCGGCGGGAGCATGAAATGCAGCGCCGGATCAATGCTATGGAGGTCGATTCCGAGACGGACGATTGACAAAAGCCGGCCCGCCGTATATAATATATGCGGCAGGCTGGTTTTTGTTTTGTTAATTCGCAGTCTGGAGAGGAGATGCGCGCATGGCTGATTCTAACGGAACCAACAAGAACACAATACCGGTGGACCCGATCACCCGCGGCGTCCAGGCGGTCGCGGATATTGTCAGCAAGGACCAGCAGAATATCGCGGAGGATGCGAAAGATCTTGCGAAGCAGGCCGAAGTTGCAGAGCGGGCCGAGATCGAGCGTGAAAACGCAGCCCATAGCTATACGGCGTCGATCAAAAATCTGAAGCGTGCCCGCGACGCCATGACGAAGCAGGTCTATGACGCTGAGCAGACGGAAAAAGAATCTGGCGCCGAGAAGCAGGCTGCCGACGTTGTTGCCCAGGGCGGAGCTGTCACCATCGGCGAAGCGCTGGAGATGCTCAAAAACGAGAAGCGTGCGACAGAGCTTCGTAAAAAGGCTGAAAAGCAGATGTTTGACCAGACGCTGCAATATGGCCAGCAGGTCCTTTCCAGCGGCGTAGCTGTCGTCATGGAGGAAGCAAAAGACTTTTTTGGCGGACAACGGGACGCGTTCGGATTCAAAAGCGTGGCTACGCTGCTGAGCGGCGGGGCGGTCGGGCTTGCGCTCTCCGCGGATTCGCCATTGAGCGGCCTTGGCAACGTCGTGACGGATGCTGTCGCGGGGTACGCTGAGTTGAAATCCAGCGCGGAACTGGACGACGGTGTCGAGGAGAAGTCCATCGACGGCCTCGAGGACGAGGCCGCCTATCAGCAGTATATGGAGAACAACGCCGGTGGAGAGCCGTCTGATCCGTACGCCGCTGAAAACAGTGACGGCGCTGCGTACGACGGTGCACCCAAAGAGTTTGGCTCGTCCAACTATACGGTCCAGGAGACGACGGATCCCGGCGACGCGTTGAAAATCTCTGACGAGGACCTGGACATGCTGACGGATCCGGACCGTCTGGCGGCTGAGGCCGATATGCTGGCTGCCGCCCAGGCGGACCAGCAGGCCGGTTCTGACGGGCTGCTCAGTTCCGTCGTTTCTTCGGACGTCGGCCAGGCGATCATCGGCGCGGTTGCCAAGAATATGGGCCTTACGCCCCAGGCCGAGCCGGAGATCCCCGACGTGCCGGACGAGGCCGAGTTCGCGGGGCTGGAGCTTTAAGTCAAAGGCCGAGGCTAAGACCGGATTTTTTCGTTCAATCTTAGTCTCGGCGCTGGACTTTATATCTGTTTTCATGCTATAATCTATGATGCCGCGGGGCATGCCGCAGGCATTTGTGCGCTTTGGCGTATACAGGCTTGTGATGGCCGACAATCATGAAAGGCGGGAATATTGCTATGCCGAGAAATTCCAGATACTTACGCAGCAAGGCCTTCGCGGCCGCGCTTGTCCTTTTCATCGCGTTGGCGTCCGTGACTTCCATGCGGGCTTATGCCACGGAGGCCCCTGATACACCAGTCATATCTGATGCCGCGGCTGCGTCCGACACGCAGACGGACGCGCCCGACGCGGCTGACACGAAAACTGAGATGGCTGGCCAGGTCATCCACAAGCATGTGATCTCCAATGACAATCCGGATCCGATGTATTGGCATGATTCTGATTGCAGGCAGGATATTGACGGCGTCGCCGTCGCCCCTGGCGAGCCCGGTTGGCCGGACAAATTTTTCGGCGACGGCCTGGACGGTGAGCTGCGGGGCCATCACGACGGACGCTGCTATAAGACGTATATCGATGATCCGACGCTGCTGAAGCCGGAGCATGATCCGGTGGAACCTGATCTGGACGGCAAGCCCGAGGACGGTGAATCGGATATTGATCAGAGCGATTTCGAGCATGACGGCGGCTGTATCCACATGGATGACCTGGTCTGCGACGACGTGAGCCCGGACCACGAGCATGGCGATGATTGTTACGATTGGGGCTATGTCGATCAGAACGGCTGGGAACACAACGAGGATTGCATCAAGATCCCGTACAAGCCCGGCGTTTTTGATGATAATGATTTCGGTGTGGATGCCGAGCCGGGCGATCTGGACACGTCGCTCCTGGTCGATCCGGACGAGATCGATTATCTTGGCACAGGGTCCCCGGAACGGGTCGACGCGGCACCTGTTGCTGCCAATTATCAGGACCTGCCGGCTACCGGCGGCCTTGGTATCGGCATGATCCTGCTGACCAGCATGTCCGGCACGGTTCTCGGCTTTTCTGGTTATATGGCCGCTGGCCGTAAGCGGGAAGATTAAATTCAAAAGGCGTTTTATTTTCTCGGGCAGGCGTTCCCTCCGGCGCCTGCCCATGCTTTTATAAAAAAAAATAAAACCGCGTCATAAGCTGACGCGGTTTTTGCTATTTTGTTTTAAGCAATTTCATGACAAGCCTTTCCAGCGGCCGCTTGATCCGGATCTCGAAGCCTTCGTTTGGACTGATCGGATCGACGAGGCAGGATATGACGCCGGCCCGGTTTGCGCCCAGCATGTCTGTGAAGATTTGATCGCCTATATAAATTGCCTGTTTGGGCCTGGTCCGGCAGGATCTCATGGCGGCCCGATAGGCTTTTGGTTTCGGCTTTCGGGCTTTGTATGTATACTTCGCTTTGATGGATCGCGCGAATGGCTCCACGCGGCTTTTTTTGGCGTTGGATATTAAAATTACATGGAACCCCATGTCTTTTAATCGCTTGATCAAGTCCCGGCATTTCTGATCGGCAGTGCAGCCATGGGGGACCAGTGTGTTATCGATATCGAACATGACCAGCCGGACATTGTTCCGGCGGAGCATTTTATAATCGATATCATACGCGTTTTTCGCGGTCATGCAGGGCCTGAGCTGTTCCAGCATTGTATCTTCTCCGATCTTTTGATTTCATGTCCAGTATATCATGGGCCAGGCCAGTTTTCAAGTGATGGACATAAAAATATTGCATCTTGTTCTATTTTGTGCTATATTAGTAGCTGGAATTTCTTGTCCAAATTTGAAATAAAGTTATTGCAATTTATTTATTATTGTGATATACTAAGTTTGCGCTGAAAGGAGGATATGTTCTTATGGCTGAGCAAAGACAGACCCGTTCCGGCCGCAAATCGGATTACCGGGCGGCCACGTTCCGGCTTCCGCCCGATGTTCTGGATGAGCTGGACGCGCATTCCGCGCGGACCGGGACGGTCAAGGGTTTTATCGTCGAGCAGGCGCTGCGGGCGTACTTCGCGGCGCGGACCGGCGTTGACCGTCAGGGCGCCGAAGGTATGGATTCTGGATTGAAACAGGAAGGATGAGTTTATTATGATCGCAATTTTAGCAGAAAAACCCAGCGCTATGCGCAACATGGCCAAGGCCTTTAACGGTACGTCTGGCACGATCGACGGCGAGCAGTTCAAGCTCTGCTGCGCCAGAGGCCATCTGTATGAGCTGGTGGACCCGCAGGACCAGGTGCCGAAGGACCTGCAGGCAAAATATAAGTCCTGGCTGCTGGAGAACATGCCCTGGAACTGTTCTGATTTCGCATGGAAGTACGGCCCACGGGGTGATGCCAGCCAGATTTTGCAGGATATCAACGACGTCTTTGAAGACTGTGACGAGATCTGTATCGCGACGGATAACGATCCTTCCGGCGAGGGCACGCTGCTGGCCGGCGAAATTATTATCGAGCTTGGTTTCGACGGCCGCCGCAAGATCTCCCGGATGTTCTTCGAGGACGAGTCCAAGAAGAATTTGCTGAAGGCTTTCAAGAACCGGAAGCATTTCAATTCTGTCAAAGACGATCCGGATTATATCAAGGCCTTGTACCGGTCCAAGTGGGATATGTTGTCCATGCAGTTCACCCGGATCGCCACGAAGTGCGGCGACGGACAGAGCGTGCTGCGGCAGGGCCGCCTGAAATCAGCCATGGTTTTACTTGTGGGTGACCAGCTTGCGAAGCTGGCCGCTTACAAGAAAATCCCATTCTATCAATACAAGTTCCAAGACGAGAACGGCAATAAGTTCTCTGACCCCGAAGAGCCCTGCGTGCCGGATAAGTCCCAGCTGGACCCGGAGAAATACCATGATTCCGAGGTCGTTCCTGGGCCCGTCGAGCGCCGGCACACGGCTCCGCCTAGCCTGATCGATCTGGCCAGCCTGTCGGCCCGGCTGGCGCCTAAAGGCTTCAAGGCCCAGGACGTCCTGTCCGTCTATCAGAAAATGTACGAGGCCCAGGTGGTGTCGTATCCCAGAACCGAAGACAAGGCCATCACCCAGGAGCAGTTTAACGAGCTGCTGCCGCTGGCTCCGAAGATCGCTGCTGTGGTTGGCGTCGATCCAAGTTTGCTGACCCACACGGCGCCACGGTCCGGTTTCGTGAAAGAGGGCATGGCCCACGGCGCCAACCGGCCGGGGACCAACGTTCCGAAGTCCATGTCTGATCTGTCTCAGTACGGCAAGTGTGCCGAGGATATTTACCAGGTCCTGGCCACCAGCTATCTGGCCATGCTCTGTGAAGATTATGAGTACGACAGCCAGGGCGCCGTTTTGAAGGACTACCCGTCGTTCAAGTCCAGGGTCAATATTCCGGCGAAGCCTGGCTGGAAGGCCGTGTTCCAGGACGACGACAACGGCGACGGCGATCCGAATGAGAGTACGACGGGCTTCGGAAAGACGGCCAGCCCCTATGTCCACGAAGGCTTTCCGCCGAAGCCACAGGCGCCTACAATGAAGTGGCTAATCGGCAAGGGCGGCCAGCTGGAGAAATATAATATTGGAACCGGCGCCACCCGCACGTCTACATACGCGGATGTCACCAGCGACAAAGCCAAGTATCCGTTGCTGGTCGACAAGAAGGGAAAGATCGCCATGGCGCAGTACGGCGAAATGGGTTATCGATTGCTGCCCGGGACCCATATTGGCAGCCTGGAGCTGACGGCCCATGTTTTCGAAGATATGGAATTGATCGCCAAGGGTCAGAAGGACCCGGACGAGTGCCTCAATGAAGTTGCCGGGTTTGTCATGGACGATATGAAGGCCATGCAGGCCAATGGTGAGAAGATGCGGGCCGAGCTGGGCATCACGATGCAGTCCGGCGGCAGCGGCGCGGAGCGCTTTGAGGGCGTCTGGAACGGCAGGAACGTGAATCCCAAGCGGGTCTGGTCCGGCCACCGGTTCACGGATGAAGAAGTCGAGAAGCTGCTGGCTGGCGAGGAGATCTTGATCGAGTGCGTCAGCGCCAAGAGCGGGAATCCGTTCAAGTGCAAGGGCCGTCTGGCTGACCTGACGTATAATGGCAAGAAATACGTCGGGTTCGAGAAGACCGAGTTCGTGAACGACGGCTCTGGCGGATTTGCCAAAAAGTCCGAACCGGACGGCTGGTGCCAGCACACGTTCACGGCGAAAGAAAAGAAGGACCTGCTGGCCGGCAAGACGGTCACGTGCAAGTCCTTCGTGAACAAGTCCGGTAAAAAGTTTGGAGCGAAGGTCCGCTGGAACGCCGAAGCAGGTAAGATCGACGTGGTCGAGTGGCTGAAATAAGTCAGGAGTATATTTATATGGCTGAAATGGAACGTAACGGCGTCCCCAGTCTGGAGGAACTGACGGTATTGCCTGCGCTTTTGGATCCGGGAGCGCGGGCGGAGATATCGCGTATGGCTGCAGAAATTGATTCGGAGTTGACGATTGAGCGGTTACGTGCGAGCATTCCCGACTATGATGTTGATATGAAATATATTAACTGTGATATTTATAATAGCCACTTGGCGTGTTGGATGGGAACATGTTTTGCAAAAATGCAGCGTCTCCAAATGGATAGGATGATGTCTTTAATAGGGTTACCTGATCGCAAGGCCTGTATGGAGTGGTTGGGAGAACATTCTGAGCGGGATGCTACAGTTGGTGAGCTGTTAGTTTCTGAGGCGCTTGTAACAGGCAAATGGAAGGAGTTGCCGGACGAACTGCAGGACGAGTACCATGCCAGAAGGAAGGGTCATATATGACGGGTCTGCACGCGGCGCGCTTGTCTGAGTTTGCCCGGCGGTGGCTGTGCGGTCATAGTGATGCGAACAGTATATTGCTGAGAGACGATTTGCCTGTTGGCGATGGTTCAACGGGTATTCGGAATGATGGTATACATGTTAATGTTGGCTTTGCTGAATTTGTGTCGTCGCCGGATGCTGATTTTCGTACAGGCGTGGCGTTGACGCCGTTTGTCGCTTTGTTTCATGAGGTTGCGGGACATGTCATGCAGCTGACTTACGAATTTAATAAATCGACGAGGCTTTCAAAGGTTTTATTTCTCAGTGAATGTGCCAGTAAGAGTTCAGGGCGGTATTACGGCATCGATGATAATGGTATACCGCATCCAATGTATTTCTCTCATCCGCATGAGATTGCGGCGCAGTATATGGGCATTAAATGTGGTTACGACTTTTTGTCATGTGCGGTCGGATCCATGGAGCTGGCCAATGACATGATGATGGATTACGTGGCATATCGTCGCGAGCTCGGGTGTGAATTTCTGCCTGACGATGTGGATTGCGAGAATATTGACGCTGTGTTGAAAGCTATGGATAAAGAGTTCCAGAATTGTATCGAAGCACAGCGGCCGTTCGAACCCGATCCTGACGACTTTGATGCACTTTCCGTATCAGCCGGCAAGCGTCGAAACGGCAATTTGCGTGAACGTGTCAAGTCTTGTACAAACGGCCTCCGTCAGGATGGCATGATGACGTGTATGCTTTTTGATTCGATGTGTTCGTACATGCCGAATGAAACGGGCTTTCTGATGAATACGAAAGTCTATAACAGTCTGGATCTGAATTTTACGAAAATGTTTACGCGTAAAGGCAGTCCTATTTGGCCGCCGCCAAGGTATCTTAACCCAACGCTTAGTAAGCTGTCGGCGATCACGGACAATATCGATAGCAACGCAGTCCGACGCGATGCCGTTGACATGTTTGGTCCAGGTCAATTGTAGTCAGACGTATATATCAGCGTGATCGTGAATTTTTGCTTCTATATTGGAGGCGACATATGCGGTATTACAAAAAGATCGACGGGAAACTGTCACCTGATGACGTTGAATCGATCGTTCAGAGAACGATTGCTGAGCAGGCGTTAGAAGGGTCGCATATGACGGAGGAGGAGATCAACAAACTCCGTGCATATGCCAGTGGTCAGATTACTGATGGCGAGTACATGGCGTGGGCTGTCGCCTACGCCAAGCGGTGCGCGTTATGAGTTTTGATCGATATGTTTATCCTGGCACGAATGTACTCATCAATAAGTTCGGCATTGTAGACACGGCCGCATTTACATTGATGGAGCGTGTTGTGTCGTCTGCGTCGATCCTGGATCTGCATGCTGAAGGCGTGACTGGCCGGTTTGACCGGCAGCATATCCAGGATATTCACCTGCGCATCTTCGGCGAAGTTTATGACTGGGCGGGCGAGTTCCGGGATATTCAGATCTGGAAGGGCGGCACAGAGTTCGCTGCTCCCGACGAGATACCGGACAAGTTGGATGCCCTGTGTTCAAGCATTCAAAAGGCCGGGTATTTCCAGGGCTTGGACCGTATTGGAACGGCGAATGCCCTTGCTGATATCATGGCGGACTTGAATTTGATCCATCCGTTCCGGGAGGGGAACGGCCGGACGCAGCGGGCGTTTATCGGCCAGCTGGCGCTGAATGCCGGTTATGACCTGGATTTCACTAAAATGTCGGAGAACGACATGCGCAATGCGTCTATGGCCGCCAACCGCAATAATCGAAACCTGATGCGTTATCTGTTCCGGGACGCCATGTCGGAGAAGTTTTATGATCTGGGACCCGTGCGGACAGCCGCTCCGGAAACGCCTGCGTTGCCCGAGACGCCGAAGAAACCGCGTGAACAGGGCGCTATGGCCAGGATGAAGGCGTTGTTTGCAGGGCGGCGCAATGCGGGGTCTAAGCAATCCGGCAAAAGCGGCCCTGAGTTTTAATCTGTGATCTGGAGGTGACAAGCATGCCGAAAAATGATTTATCCGAGCGGTTCGAGGGGACCTGGAACGGCGAGGCGGTCAAACCCAAGCGTGTCTGGTCCGGATATCGATTCACGGACGACGAGTGCGAGCGGCTTTTATCTGGTGAAGAAATCGAGATCGAGGCTGTGAGCAGTCGTACCGGCAAGCCGTTCAAGTGCGTCGGGAAGCTGGCGAATCTCACGTACAACGGCGTCAGCTATGTCGGGTTCGAGCGGGTCCGGTTCGTCAACGAGGGCGCCGGGCCGGGAAATCCCGTTCCGGATGGCGAGACGCCTGGGCCGGATGGCTGGTGCCGGTATACGTTTACCGACGAAGAGCGATCCGATCTGTTGGCGGGAAAGACGATCCGCGTCATTAAAAAATTCATCGGGCAGTCCGGACGGGCGTTCTCGGCCGAAGTCCGGTGGAATGCCGCCACCAGTTCGGTTGAGATCGTGAACTTCCTGAAGTAACTGGATTATATGGCGTGTATCATATGTGTTCACATAATTGTGATCGAACTTTTTGGGTTGTATGGAGGAGGTATTTACCGAAGTGAAAACGATCATATCCGGCCCGCCGGATCCGGTCAAGAAACCTAAATTTTCGCGCAAGCACATCGCGGTCTTTGTTTGCGCGGCCATCGCCGCGTGTACGATCCCTGTCGCGGCTGTCGTGCTGCCGGCTCGGGGCGACGTTATTGCCTCGCCTGATTTAATGACTGACAGCATGGTCAATGCGCCGCCAGCCATGTTAGACGATCCCGGCGGCTACGGCGAGAGCGCGTCATCACAAACGATCGAACCCGATACGCCGCCTGCTGGCAGCCTGGATCTGCGGGTGCAGCGATCGGGGCAGCCGCTGTATGACGACGGTTTGTTCGATAGCGGCGACGCCGAGGATGCTACACAGAATTCGATGGTTGCTGATGGCGAGGAATCCGATACGAATGCTGCGGCGCAGGCCGTCAACGACATTGAATCCAACATGATCCCGTCGGGGCATAGGGCGCCGGATGACAGTTCTGGATCGGGGCAGGATATCAAAGACCAGGCGGCGGCCGAGTTGGCTGCTGCCCGGCAGGAGCTGGAAGAAGCCCGGCTGGCGCTGGCCGCGGAACGAAAAGCCCGTGAGGAGGCTGAGAAGGCCGCGCTGTTAAACGCGCAGAATGCGGCGCCTAGCGAGCCTGTTGCGACTACGCAGCCTGATGAAACGCAGGCGTCCGATCCGCCAGACTGGCTTGTATCGGACGATGCTGCACTTGATCCTGACGAGCCGCCCGACTGGCTGTTTACGGCGCTGGACAAAGCGGCGTGGCGCAATCCGTACGACGGCGGACCGTTGTGCCAGTTAAATTACGCGCAGATCCCATGTCCGCTGGACAATGCCGATACGAGGCTCTATGTCGAGCTGGGCGCGCCTCTTTCCACGCTGACACAGGGCGATCTTCTGGAATTTGTTAAAAAGGCGATCCGGGATTGCGACGCGTCCTGGGCGACGATCATCGGCTCGGATAATATGGGCCTGCAATTCGTTCATTGCAATACGGATATAGCGATGTGCGGTCCTCTGGACGAGTACGGCCAGGTCACAGATGCTTTATATGCGATCGTGCTTACGGAGTTCGGCTATGAGCTAGTCGATGTGAAGGGCTGAATTCCGGCATGAAATATTTTTTATTCACGAATCAGGAGGAAACATTCTATGAGCGTAGACATTAAGAAGAAACCGAGTTTCAACAAGCCGCTGGGCGGCGGCGTCACGTTCCAGGTCAACGGCCGGGAGCTTCCGGCAAAAGATCTGATGGACAGGGCCAGAGAGGCTGTTTCGGACAATCCCGAGGCGGAGGGCCTGAAGATCAATGCCATTGACGTGTATGTCAAGCCGGAGGAGAACATGATCTATTACGTGGCTCGGCATGGCAAGGGCGAGGTCAAGGGCAGCTTTATACTGCAGGGCTGATACAAAGGCTTTACAGGGCCGGTTCGGGTTTTCGGCCCGCGCCGGCCTTTGTTTTCGCTGATTTAGAAAGGGTATTTTGTTATGATGGACACAATAGAAAACGCGTATGTTTATGCGTATCGCGGATGCCGGATCCGCGGCTTCAAAGACGGCGGCGCCTTGTACATGCATCTGGGCGAGCTTCTCAGGGCGGCTGTATGCGGCAGTGATCCGGTTCGTCTTCGCAGGGCGGCCATGCTGGAATCCAGTATCGCAGCCTATGCGGTCCAATTCGGCGGCGCTTATGCGGTTCGGCAGGATCGCGACAGCTGCATTTATATTGGCAAAGAGGCGCTGCAGCGTTATGTCCGGCGCAATGATCTGGATCCGGTCAGGCCGGAAATGCTCCATTATGCCATGCTGATCATCGATAGCTGTGAGAATGCCGTGATCCCTGGCGAGCCCATTATTCTTGAACGGACCGCTTTTTATCCGCTTCAGGATGACGGCCATATTGGTTCAGGGGACCAGGCGGCTGCAAATGGCGATTTTGAGTTCGGCACGGGGACGTATTCGGAAAATGAGCATGGACATGATTGCGATTTGTGTGACCTGGCCATGATGGTTTTGGCCGTTGGCGCGGGTATGTTCGCCGTTGGGTTCTTGGCCGGGTCATTGGTTCGGCGGCGCAGGAGGCGTTGATCATGACACAGCGTTTGAACCGGCCGCGCATGTGCATGCACGGAGCTTTCAGATTTGACGGGGAGGATGCGGCATCATGGATATGATCGTTATTTTATTGCTTGCGCTGATCTTGGTTTTGCAGGTTGTTTTGGTCTTGTTGTGCCTGAGATCCCGTAAGGATCGGGAACATGACCGGATCGACGCCACACTGGACCGCAAATTCAATAGCTTCCGGGACATTCTTGACACGAAGCTGGAAAATATCGGCGATGTAATTGCGAAATCGTTCCGGGACGGCCGGTCGGAATCCAATATGGCCTTGGACCGGATCAGCGATTCGCTTCGTTCCGGACAGGCAGTTCAGACCGAGGCAATGTCCCGGGTCGAGCGCTCTGTTCGGGACGGCCTCGTCCAAATCTCGTCCGATATGTCTACGCGGCTGTCCAGTATGCAGGATAGCCATGATACGCATATGGCTGCGATCCAGGCGACGGTAGATGAGAAACTGCAAAAGACCCTGAATGACAGGCTGACAGCGTCGTTCAGCGCCGTTTCAGATCAATTGCAAGCTGTCAGCAGGGGCCTCGGCGAGATGCAGGGGCTCGCCAACGATACGAGGGCGTTGAAAAACGCCCTGACCAACGTCAAATCACGGGGCACGTACGGCGAGGTCCGGTGCGAGAAGCTGCTTTCGGATATCCTGGCTCCCGGCCAGTATGAGACGAACGTCCAGATCCAGCCAGGCTGCTTTGTCGAGTTTGCTGTAAAATTGCCGGGGTCTGGCGACGGTCCGGTTTTGCTTCCGATCGACAGCAAGTTCCCTATCGAAGATTATAACAGGCTTCTGGACGCTGAGGACAAAGCATCGATCGACACGGCCCGGAAGTCGCTCCGGTCCAAGATCCTGCTGTTTGCCAAGGATATTCATGATAAGTATATCCTGCCGCCGAAGACGACGGATTTCGCGGTCATGTTTCTTCCCACAGAAGGTCTCTATGCCGAGATCGTCCGAGACGTGAGTCTGTTTGAAGAGCTGCGGGTCAAGTATTCGATCATGCCCGTCGGCATGACGACGCTGTCGGCGTTCCTGTCCTCGCTTCAGATCGGTTTCAAGACCCTGGCCATTGAGAAGCGTTCTCAGGAGGTCCAGATGGTCCTCGAGGCTGTGAAAGCCGAGATCTCTAAATTCGGCGGCATGCTGGAGAAGGCCCAGAAACAGGTGCAGCAGGCGGACGCCACGCTGAGCAATTTGGCCGGCACGCGGCTCAATGCTTTGAACAGGAAGCTCAGATCGTTCGACACGCTGCCGGAGAAAGACGCTGAGCATATACTGGGTCTGGTTGATGCGACGGATCAGGCGCTTTGATTTTTTTTAATTTTGCCCGATGTGACAATTTGTCATGTCGGGCCTTTTGCAGGTATAACACGTAATAAATATATTGCCAATTAAACAAAATTGTGGTATCATGGCGTGAGGAGGTGGTACGTGTATGAAGACACTTGGCGGACCGCGGCGAAACATGGATCCCATCGACGCGTATCGACTGGAACAGGGGAAAAAGCGGGCCAGGCAGAATGATCAGGCTGCAAAGCAGGGTCAGGCCGTCGACGGCTATCGGATATCCGGGATGAATAATAAAGCTTCAGGCGGGAAGCTTGCGGGTCTGTTTGGCGTTTTGGCCCTGGTTTCGTTTGCCGCCACGTTCATCCTCGGGTTTGCCGGCGAGTTTTTGCCGCCTGGGTACGAATGGCTGCTGCCGGCAATGTTCGGTTCGATTTTCTTCTTCGGCGGCCTCGCTATTTTTGCGGGTTCGAAGCAGCTGGCGGCTCTGTTATTTGTTCTGATCGGCGGCGGCGTGTCCGGGTTCAGCATCGCGTACGGCGTGTGTGACGGCGAGATCCAGGAGATGCTCCTGGGCAGGGCGATCCCGGCGGCGCTTTTAGGCACGTTCGTGGTCGCGGGCCTGGTCATGCTGATCGCGCCTCGCGTGTCCTATCAGCGCAAGTGCCGGCTGTATACCCAGGAGGTGCGCGCCGTCGTGACGGCGAAGCACGAGCGGATCTATCGGGACAATGACGGGCACAGGCATAAGGGCTGGCGGCTGGACTGGAAGTATTATGCCGGCGGGAAAGAGCGGATCTACCAGTCCAATATCTATCGCAGGCCTGAGCCGCGGGATGTCGGTTACGAAGGCGTGTTATACCTGCGGGAAGACGATCCGGACGACGCGTGGGAGAAGGCGAACGACGCCATGATCGCTTTTTGCGTGATTGGGCTGATTTTCGTAGCGTCTGGCGTGTTCTTCCTGTCGCTGTTTTTCTTTATCGGCGTTTGAGGGAGGAGGCTGCGATATGCAATATGCGAAATTCATGGCGGTTTTCGTCATGCTGGTTCTGATCATAAGCCTGCTGTGCGGCTGCGCTGCTCCGGAATATGATAACGACACGCCGCAATCTGTTCCGTCTATGGTCGAGCCTAAATTGTTATGAGTTGAGGTGATCTGTGTTGGACACGATAGGCATCATACCGGAACGTATTCCTATTATCAAGCGTCTGGACGAGATCAAAATACTGCCGTCGTTCCAGGCCTGCCCGCCTAAGAATTACAAATTGGCGTCCAAGCGGGAGTATTATTTTCAGCACGGCGTATATGACAGGCAGCTGATCATCGATCCGGACGGGTGGCTGGTAGACGGGTATGCTACATATCTGGTCATGCGGGAAAACGGCGAGATCTCGACCGATGTCGAAATTTCGTATCGCGTCTTGCCATGCGCGTCTTTTTCCTATCGGGACGGACATTGCGAGTGGCGTATCATTTCGTTTCAGATGGCCAGGAAGCTGGTTCCGGGCGACAGGGTTTTACTGTTCCAGGACGGCCGGTTTTGCTTCGCTCTGACCAGGCATGTCAACATGTATGGGCGGCCTGGCTGGCCATGTGCGCGGGGCATTCGTCTCAGGCTTTGAATATTCAACAGGGCCTGCTATCATGATTGTAAAATAAAAGCCGTGTCAACCCATGTGTGGACCGGCGCGGCTTTTGCACTTGTTCAGGGTCGAATTTTGACGCGGGTTTTCCGGGTTCGCGTTTCATGGTTGACACGGTTTTTGTCGTATGATATAGTATATTGTGACAGGTGGGTCATAGAATTTGTGCAGCCTGTACATATCGTTGAGAGGAGTATCGTATCGTTTTGCTGAAAGAAGAAAACAAATCGGCCGGGAACGCGCCGGAGGAACCGTGGCAGGCATGCCGGACGATGCGGGAGCTGGGGGACCAGCCGAGGCCGTCGATCACGAAATGGCTCAGGCATCTTGCCCGTATGCCGGACGACGGCGATCGGGGGTTTAATCCGGACGCCGCAGCCATGTCCATGGCCTGGTAAGTTTTATGATACGGCTGGCCGCGGGCCGGCCGTATTTTTCGTTAATCGGTTTGTTGCATTTTGTTCGCTTTTATAGTATAATGGATCTTGTGTATTTTAGCATTTATTTTTTTGGGAGGTGATGTTATGGATCCTGGTTTGTTTTACTCGCCCGGGATATGGCTCGGGGCGATCTTGATCGGCTATTGCTTTGGCTGCCTGGACATGGCCTGGCTGCTGGCCTTTTATAAAGGCTTAGATATCAAAGCGCTTGGCAATGGCAACGCTGGCGCGAGCAACGCGCTGATGACACTGGGCATCAAATCCGGCATGCTGACTGCAATCTGGGATATCGGCAAAGCGATCATGGCCTGCGCGCTTACATATCATGTCCTGGGCGGCATCTGGTACGTGGGCGTCTTGTCGGCCGGCATGGCCATTATTGGGCACTGTTTTCCGTTCTGGCTGGATTTCAACGGTGGAAAGGGTTTTGCGCCGTTCATCGGGTTCATGCTGTGCCTGGACTGGAAGCTGGCGGCGGCTGTCCTGGCTGTCGGATTCCTGTTGGGTATCCTGGCGGACCGGATCGTCATCATGACGTTCTTCTGCGCGCTGCTATGGCCTATTGTGATCTATGCCCGGTTCGATCTGCGATGGAGCCTGGTGTGCATGGCCGTGTCCGTTCTGATCTTTTGGCGCCACACCGACAATATTCGAAATCTGATCGACGGCAGCGAGCCCGGTATCCGGGCTGTGCTTCAAAAGAAGCGATAGATCAAATACAAAAATGGGAGGACAAGCATCATGAGCAACACGCAAACACCGGATCCCGCGCGGTATATCCGGGAGAACGGCAACGGCATCGAGGACGAGGGTATCAGCCGTGCGGTAAATTTATTGCCTGCGATGCTGGCCATCGGCGACCCGGACGGTACGGCAAAGCTGGATCCGTATGATCTGGCCGACGTTCGGTCGGTCCTCGAGGCTTACCGGGACGATGGCGTGCTGTGCGCGGCGGGCGTCACGAACAGCATGTTCTGCAACAGCGGCAGTCTGTTCAAAGCGGGCATCCCCGCCCTGGATCGATTACAGGGACAGCCTGGGCCGAATGGCGTCAGTAAGGCCAGGGCAGCCGTCCAGGCGATCCCGCTGGCCATGACCCCGTCCAGGGATCTCGCGCACGAGGGATTCTGGCATTTACTCGCAGACACGGCGACGGTTCGCAACATGGAGGCGTTTACGGACGGTGCGGCAGCCGGCCGGTCCATGCAGGAGGCGCTGGATTTTGACAAAGGCACCGGTCTTGATGGTATGGCTAAGAAAATGGCGGCTTGCTGGTGGGGTCTCGACAAAGCCGCGGCGTTCAGCCTCAAGGGCGCCGAGAATTCCGGCCGCATGATGGAATACTGCGCGATGCAGAACCTGGCTTATCTGGACGGGTACGATCTGGCTCCGGATGATCATACGGCCCGGGAGATCGGCTGGGCGCTGGCAGGGGGCATCGAGGATCTGGATGCGTTTCGTGGCCTGATGGCGAAATCTCTGATCCAGCATGAACAGCCGGAAGCCCAGAAGGGCGCGCCTGAAAAGACGGACCGGCCGTCGCCCATGGAGCGCATGAAGTCCAGGCTGCTGCGGCGCAGCGAAAGGGATGCTGCGAATTCGTACGACGGCCCGGAGGTTTGACCATGCTCTGGGCATACGACGACAATGGGTACTTGATATCCGTGGATCTGCCAAGGCAGGCCAGGTGCCGCATGTGCGGCGTGGATTACACGCGGGCTATTGAAAATCGAAAGCCGTGGCAGGCTGACGTGCCGGACGCCTGCCCCAAGTGCGGCTACGTGATCCATGACGTCCATGGAATAGCGTTTCATAACGCGATTTGCTAAATTAGCCAATCGGCCAACAAGTTGCAATAAATCTATTGTAATTTGTTGGCCGATGTGTTATACTTGTTTCACTCATCCGGGTTGGTCCCGGCATATTATCAGAAAAGAGGGGCTGCTGTTATGCATGTTACGATGATGAAGCTGTCTGATATCAAGATTCCTGAGCGATTCCAGGCCAACCCGCCGAAACGGGAGAAGATCGACGAGCGGATCAAGGCCGCCAAAAAGAAACCCCTGCGCGTGGCCGTCAATGCCGACGGCTGGCTGACGGCTCTGTACGCGTCGTACATAGCGGCCCGTGAGCTGGGCCAAGACGAGATCGGCACGATCCCCGGTAAGGATACTTGTACGGCCGTGGCGGCCGTGTTCTCCCGATCCGGTAAAGAATACACCTGGGTCGTCCCGGAGGCGATCCTGCGGGGCTGGACGGACCGGAACGTCAATTGCCAGCCTGGGACCAGGCTGGCGGTCAGATCCGGCGACGGTGTGAAGCAGGTCCGGGTCGTCCGGATGTTCGAGCTGCCCTTCCCTACGAAACATGCTGACATTTTGGGCCTGTGGTCCCAGGCAAAATACCGGCCGGAACAGCATGCGGAGCATGTCAAGATGGGACAGGAGATCGCGGCGTATTGCCATAGCCATGATATTCATGATTTGGACGGGTTTCTCGCGGCGGCAGAGAACGATCCGAGCGTGCTGAGACTGTACCAGTTCGCGTCCGGCAGGTGGGCGTCCTCGGGCCGCAAAGCCATGATCCAGCGGATGATCACGGGAAAGGAGGGGCCGGATGCGTGACGAAAAAATAGCTGTCCTGCTGCCGTGCTATAACGAGTCGGCGACGATCGCCAAAGTCGTCCGTGATTTCCGGGCGGCCCTGCCGGAATCTGATATCTACGTGTACGACAATAATTCATCGGACGGCACCGGCGAGATCGCCAGGCAGGCCGGGGCGATCGTCCGGATCGAATCTGTCCAGGGCAAGGGCGCCGTGGTCCGCAGGATGTTCAGGGAGATCGACGCGGATGTTTATTTAATGGCCGACGGAGACGATACATATCCGGCGGAATCGGCCAGGGATTTAATTAACGCCGTTCTGGAGCGAAAGGCTGACATGGCCGTGGGCGACCGGCTGTCCACGACGTATTTCACGGAGAACAAGCGCATGTTCCATAATTTTGGGAACAGCCTGGTCCGGTTTTTGCTGCGTGTGCTGTTCGGGTCCAATACGAAAGACGTCATGACCGGGTATCGGGCGTTTTCGTACAATTTTGTCAAGACATTCCCGGTTTTATCTAACGGTTTTGAGATCGAGACCGAGATGACTGCCTTCGCGGCGGATCGGAGGATGCATGTGGTCGACGTCCCGATCGAATACCGGGACCGGCCGGACGGAAGTGAATCTAAATTAAATACGACCCGGGACGGTATTCGGGTCCTATGGGCCATCGCGGCGCTGTTCCGGTATACGCGGCCCATGGCTTTTTTCGGCATTGTATCAGCGTTCCTGGCGGCGATCTCGATTGGGTTTTTTATTCCGGTCCTCAGCGAGTATTTCGTGACCGGTTTAGTCCGAAGATTTCCCACGCTGATCGTGTCCGGGTTCTGTATGATCGGGGCGCTGCAATCCCTTGGCTGCGGGCTGATCCTGGCGTCGCTGAAATCAAAAGACCGGCGTGATTTTGAGTTCCGGCTCCAGATGGCGCAGCATATGCGGAATAGAAAGTGACGGCTGTAATATATCGATAGGGCTTTTAATAATTTTATATAAAATTATTAAAAGAACTCGTTGCAAAACGGACCTCGTTATGCTATGATATCCATGGCAGAAAATTAAGCCAATTTTATATCTTAAATCACATAGGGAGGCAACAAACATGGCTGGTATTTTGGAACGGTGCAGAGACATCATGGCGAGTAACGTACACGCGCTGCTGGACAAGTGCGAGGATCCGGAGAAGATGCTGGATCAGGAGCTGCGTAAGGCGGCCAAGCAGCTGGCCGAGATCAAAGAGGCGACGGCGTCCGTGATGGCGGACGAGAAGAAGGCCCAGCGGGATTACGACGACGCGGTCAAGGCGGCTGAAACAGAACACACTTGCGCGGCCAATGCCCTGAAGTCCGGCGACGAGGCCGCCGCCCGGAAGTTCCTGGCGTCTGAGCAGAAGATCCGCGAAGGCCGGCTGGCCATGGCGGAGAAGACGCTGGCTGCGGCCAAGGCCAACACCCAGATGATGCGGGATTCGCACAATAAGCTGGCCGATGATATCGAGTGGATGCAGGGCCAGATCAACGTGATCAAGGGGACTATGAAGGTCGCACGGGCCACGGAGACGGTCAACAAGGCCAAGGGCTCGAAACTGGACGTCACGGCGTCCATGAGCAAATTCGGCGACAAGGCCCAGCGCGCGCTGGACGAGGCCCAGGCCAAGGCTGAACTTAACGCGCCCCAGCCGGATGAGATGTCCGGGCTTCGTGAAAAATACGGCGCAGGCGCCGTGTCCGACAGTGCAACGGACGATGCTTTGGCGAAGCTGCGGGTCGAGTTGGGCGGAGGCGCTGAGTAATGGGCCGCGGGGGAGGCGGATCCGGCGGCGGCAGGTCGTTTTCGTCCGGCGGCGGCCGCAGTTTTGGCGGCAGGTCATCCAGCTCTAGCCGGGGCGGCGGTTCCAGCTCCCGTTTCCGGGGCAGCAGCAGCTCATACAGGCCGACGCCGTCGTTTCGGGCCCCTGTACATCACTATCATCACTATGGGTCCAGCTATCGCTATCACGGCGGTTCCGGAGGCGGCTTGATCGGCCTGTTTATCGTTCTGGTGGCTGCCGCGTGCATCATCGCCGTGGCCGCCGGGATCATGGCATCTGGTTCTGGCGTGAGCAAGAGCACGATCGAGCGTGAGGCGATCAAGCCCGGCGCGCCATTTATCCGCGAGTGTATCGACGACCGGGCCGAGTGGATCGGCGATCGAAATACACTGCTGCGCGGCATGGAGTCGTTCTACAAAGCCACCGGCGTGCAACCTGCAATTTCGATCACGACGGAGATCAACGGCGATTCGTCCCCTGCAATCGACGAAATCGAAGCTTTTGCCGAGAGCGAGTACGATAAGCTGATCGGCCATGAGAAGGGCGTTTTGCTGCTGTTCTGTGAGTGGAGCCCGAACAACTGGGATGCTTATTATATGGCTGGCGAGGCTGCGCAGACCGTGATGGATTCCGAGGCGTGCGATATCCTGCTGGACTACGTTGAGACGTATTACACCAGTGATCTCAGCGAGGACGAGTATTTCGCCAAGGTCTTCTCGGATACGGGTGAGCGTATCATGACGGTCACGCCCACTGTGGCATCTTATACGCCTATGATCGTGGGCGGGATCGTCCTGACTGTGATCGCTATTTGCGTCGTCATCGGGCTGAAGGCGAAGCATAAGCGCGATAAAGAGCTCGCGGAAGAAACCGAGCGGATCCTTCACACGCCGATGGATCGTCTGTGACGTGTTCGCGTTAAAGGCCGTCGTACCGGCATTTCGATACGGCGGCCTTTTGTTTTGCAATCTTTGAGTAAGAGAGGCGGATAATATGTTTCACATCACAGATATTTTGAAGCTGATGCGCCCGAAGAGCTGGATCAAGAATATTCTGGTCGGTTTGCCGATGTTCTTTTCGTTAAGTCTGTTCAACCAGGAAGATATTTTCCCGGTAGCCGCGGCGTTTATCGGTTTTTGCCTGATATCGTCAGCTATTTATGCTCTTAACGACGTATTTGATTTGAACTATGACCGGGCCCGTGACGACAGGAAAGACCGGCCGTTGGCATCAGGCCGTGTGCCGGTCGCATATGCCAATTGGCTGTTTGCCATCTTGGCGTTGACAGGGTTTGCATGTTTACTATTCGGCGCGTCGTGGTTATCATGGCTTTATGGCCTTACATATTTGATCGTTAATATCTGCTACACGATGAAGCTGAAGCATGTGCCGGTCCTGGATGTCGGCTGTATCGCGGCGGGGTTCGTTTTGCGGGTCTACGCCGGGGCGGCCGCCTGCGATGTTGAAGTGTCCGGCTGGCTGTTCCTGACGGTGGCGTCGGCGGCGCTGTTCATGGGGTTCGGCAAGCGTTACGGCGAGATGTCTTTCTCAAAACCCCGATGCTGGCGGGAATCGGTCCGCGGCTATGACCTGGATTTTCTGCGAGGCGCCATGTTTTTATCTTCAGGTCTGGCTGTCGGGTTTTACGCGCTGTGGGCGATGCAATTTGATACGAGCCGCCTGGTGATATCTGTTCCAGTCTTGGTGCTATTGCTTTGCCGGTATTTGCTGGACGTGTTCCGGAATGTTGGCGGGGGTGACCCGGTCCGGATCTTTTATGCCGATAAGTTTTTATCTTGCGGCGTGATCGCGTACGGGCTTTTGATGGGCATTTTGTTGTATTTTTGATACGGGGGTATTTTCAAGCATGGTCCGCAAATGCAAAACAGGCATGGCGTATCTGGTTTTAGCGTTATCGATCGGGTGCTTCGCGTGGTTGTCGGCTGGCGTGTTTTATTTGAGCGTCCAGTTCGGGACCCACGGAGAGTTGTTTTACGTCATGCCCTTCATGTGCGGCATAACGATATTTGCCGCGGCGGCGATCGGGTTCCTGGTCCTGATCTCGACGGATGTCTGGAAGGACGCGTTTCGATGTGATATTTGGCTACAGATCGTTTTGTGGCTGTTGGCGTTATATGCCGCGTTCCGGCATGGGGCGTATATGGCGGCGATCGTGCCGGGGGCGTATGAGTTCGCTTTATATGATTTGTTCACGCTGGGCGCGGCGCCGGCTTTATACGTCTATCTCTATCTGGCTTACCGGTTTTTCGGAAGGATGATCCGGGAGCTGTTTACGGGCTGTTTTCGATTAACCGGATCGGAACTGGGATTTTTTCTCGGATTTATCGCCGTTGCGTGTATTGCCATGTGCGTCGCGTTTCTCGCCCATCCGGTATTATATAACGGCCACATGTACGGGGCGGTCTATACGTTCGACAGTCAGCGGCTGGTGCGGGACGACGTGTTTGCCATTATAGACGGACCAGAGAACGATCTGAAAAATTTGTTATTTGGCATGTTTACGATGCCGTTGGCCATTATTTGTCATATCATAGACGATGCGCTGTATTTCATGACCCGGTTCTATATGTATCCGTTTCTGATCGGGTTCGTGCAAATTATAACACTGGCGGCCTGTATTATCCTGTTGGCCCGTATGGCCTGCAAGAACCAGCGGGCCAGACTGGCGTTCTGCATTTTGTTTTCCGGATGCTACGTAACCATGCTGAACGTATTTATCCTGGAGCAATATATTTTTTCGATCTTTTGGGTCGTGGCGTGCATGTGGTTTTATATCCAAAATAAATCGCATGATTATATTATATCCGGCGTCGTCGCGACGGGCTGCCTGACGTCCAGCGCTGTTTTATTTGCTGCGCCATTGATCGAACGAAAGCACGGGTGGCGGGGCGATCTGAAAAGCGCGGGCATCTACGCGTCTGTGGCGTTGTTATTATCCGGAAAGATCATTCGCATTTTAGCGTCGATCAAACTGGTCGACGATACGTTGGGCAAGTGGGCGAATCTTACAGGGTCCTGGTCCCAGAAGTTCTATCAGTTTTTGACGGCGATCCGGTCGATCTTTTTGCAGCCGCGGGTCGAGCCGGTGATCAACTGGGTCGGATGCGAGTATTCCTGCCCATGGCTCTATAAAACGTCGTATGATATCCGGTTCGATCTCTTCGGATGGGTCGTTTTAATTATTTGCATCATCGGTTTCGTGATAAATTATAAAGACGTGTTCAGCCGTTTCTGTATGGGGTGGATCGCGGCGTCTTTTTTAATTATGTTCGTTGCCGGTTTTGGAACGACGGAAAACGAATTGGTGATCTACATGCTCTATTTTGGATGGGCCTATGTTGGTCTTTTATTCAAATTGGCGGAACGGGCATTTCGAAAATTGCCTATCGTGTTATATCTCGGTTGTGTCGGGTGTGCCGCCGCCATGGCAGCGGTGAATATCCCTGGTTTGGCAGGCATGTTCGAATTTTTCCGGGTTTACTATCCTGGTCAATAATATAAATCGGGAGAGGTGATAGACTTTATGGCTCGTACAGTTTGGACTTATATTCGAAATATTATCCTGGCCTGTTCGATCGTGTGCTTTGCCGGCTTGTCGCAGCTGGAGATTTATTATGGCGTGCTGGGCGGGGAGAATGCCTTTGGAGCGGGGCAGGTTGCTAAAATTTGCATAGGCGTCGCGATCGTTGCCGGAATTACAGGATTGGTTTTGATCTTTCGATTCCAGCATCTTTGGACTAAATTATTTCAAATTCCGGAATGGCAGTTCGGGTTATACATGTTATTGTCCGTGTATGCCTGCGGGCTGTATACACGGCATTTGACGGAGCTGGCGCCGGCCGGTGTTGATTTGCGGTTTTGCCGCCTGGTTGCAGCCTGGTCGCTGTTGGCGTTTTATCTGTTTTTCCAGATCTCGTATCGATGGGCTGCCAAGCTATGCAAAAGCATGTTTTGCGGCGAGCGTAAATTTGCCAGACATGAGCTCGTATTCCTGGGCCTTTTTATAGTCCTGGCGGGCGCGGCCATGATAGCGGCGTTTGCAGCGCATCCGGTATTACATGACGGGACGGGATGGGGCGTGGTCTACACGTTTGACAGCCAAAGACATGTGGCCTTAGACGTATACGCCATGATCGACAATCCGGAGAATGATCTGAGAAATCCGTTTTTCGGGTTTTTCACGGCGCCGTTCGCGATCCCGTGTCATATCCTGGACAGCTTTGTGTATTTGCTCTTCCAGGTCCGCATTTATGCGTTTCTGATCGGTATCCTGCAAATTGCTGCGATCGCGGTGTCTATTTTATTATTTGCCCGCATGGCGAGTAAAAATATCATAGGCCGGATATGCGTATATTTGTTATTCTCCAGCGGTTACACGTTTTTACTGAATCTTTTTATACTGGAGCAGTACGCGTTTTCGTTGCTGGGCCTGGCTATCTGCATCTATTCGTATGTGAATGATCTGTCTGATATCCAACCCGTGACAGGGGCCGTGGCGGCGGGTTATATTCCGTCCAATGCGCTGATCCTGGGTTTGCCGGTCCTGAAATCGAAACCAGGTGCGTTTCGGATTGCGCTTAAATCGTTCGGGTTGTGCGTGCTGATCTTGCTGATCACGGGCAAGGCAATGCGCATTTTATCATCTGTGTTCAGCATGCAGATCATGTATGAGCGGTTTTGTGTCAGCGGGTACAGCCCAAGCGGGCGGATCGAGCAATTTTTATATAGTATTCGTACTGTGTTTTTACAGCCCGCGGTCCGAGACGTCATGGTCCCTGCCGATGACGGCCGGTCTTATATGACCTATCTGATGCAGGAGGTCCCGGATATCAGTGCGTTTGGTTGTTTGGTTTTGATCTTAGCCATTGCTGGCCTGGTTTTGAATTATCGCGACGAGTTTTCCCAGTTCTGCGGTTGGTGGATCTTTGTATCTTGCTTGATCAGCATTCTGGTTGGATGGGGCGCGGCGGACAATGGGCTTATTATCTATACGATGTATTTCGGGTGGACGTACGTCTGTTTGTTGTATAAACTGGTTGAACACGTTTTTTCCAGGAAAAAGTATGTGTTGGCCGGTGGATGCGCTCTGTTTGTTGGCTATATGGCCGTTACAAATATATCGGGGCTGTTCGGGCTTTTTCAATTTTTGAAACAATATTATTGATTGAGAGGGTGAGTAGATGGATCGTTCTTTTGTACGGCGGGTTTTGCTCAGCGTGTCCGCGGCGTGTTTTGCCGCGATTCCGGTCAGCTGGTTCTATGACGGGTTCGTGACGAATTCTACGGCTATCATCGGGTTCATGCTGCTGTGCGGGGCGTTGGCTGCTACGGCCGCGTTCTGGCTGCTGGGCAAATACGGCGATCAGATCATGCGTGTGGGCCGTTATTGGATTTGTATTATACCGGCGCTTTACACGGCGGTCCGGTACACGCTTATGGCGGGACCCATGGTCGAAGATGCTGTTTCGCAATGGATCGTCTGGGCGTTGTCGGCCGGCGCCGTCCCGGCATTGTATGTCATGTTCGCATTCGCGTATCAGATGCTCGGGCAAATCTGTCGGGCGTTATATCCCACGGGCCTGGCTACGCACGAACGGTGCTATTTCGTGACGCATGTATTTATAGCCACTGGGTTCATGATCTGGGCCTTTGTTCAATACCCGATCTTATGGGACGGGGTTCGATATGGGAATATCATGTCGGACGTTGTCTATATGTTTGACAGCCAGTGCCACATGAGCATCAATGATTTCTTTTATACCGGCGCGCCGGAAAACGACATGCGCAATCTGTTTTTCGGCTTTTTCAACCTGCCGTTCACGGCGCCGTGCATGTTATTATCTGATCTGATCAAAGCTGTTTCTGGCGTCAATGTGTACCCGTTCTTACTGGGCTTGCTGCAATGCCTGGCGATCGTGCTGTCGGCAATTTTATTGGCCCGGGTCGTTTCAAGTAATCCCGTCAAGCGCATGGGATTTTATATCCTGTTTGCCTGCGGGTTCGCCAGCATGCTGCATATTTTAATCCTTGAACAATATGCGTTTAATTTGCTGTGGTCGGCGGCGTTTTTGCATGTTTATATTACGAAAAGCGGCCGGACCAATGAATCCGACGCGTGCTATATCTTAGCCGCTGGAAATGTTTCGACAGGGGCCTTGCTGGCCATACCGGAACTCTTAGACGGCGTGGATCAGGCCAAAAAGACGATCCGGCACGCGTTCGTGTCGGCTGTCTGCGCCATGTGCCTGTCTGGGCAGATTTTGGGCGTCGTTCGGACGTTGAAGGAATCCCTGACCATGGCCATGTTCTGCGGGTCCGGCGTCGGCTTGATCAACAGATTGCAGCAATTCACGGTGTTCGTCCGGTCCGTGTTTCTGTATCCGGAATCGGCTGGCTTCCTGGCGACGCCCTGGTTTGAATTCGAACAGGAGAAATACGCGGTCTGGCGTCTGAGCGTCGTCGAGCTGTTTGATCTGCTCGGCGTCTTGCTTATCGGCCTGGCTGTTATGGGCTTGATATTGAACCTGAAAGACCGGTTTGCAAGGTTTTGCGGCGGGTGGCTGCTTGTTTCTTTTTTGATCCTGGTCCTGATCGGATGGGGAACGCCGGAAAACGGCCTAATTATATACGGCTTGCATTTCGGATGGGCGTATATTGGCCTTCTGTTCAAATTGCTGGACCGGATCTTTGATAAATACCCTGCAATTTTATTGTGCGCATGCTCGATCATGGGCGTGGCCATGCTTTCCATAAATCTGCCCGGTATTTTCGATATGCTTTCGTTTTTGGGCCAATATTATCCGGCATGATTTTAAGAAACGCCGTCCTGGATCGTCAGGGCGGCGCTTTCTTTTATTGACATGGCTTGTGTTCCCGTATATAATTATATATCATGGATTTTTCAAGGAGGGCTGTTTCATGTCTGAGATCACAAAGGACGCCGGTTCGGACCGGCTGGAACGAGAGAGGCGGCGTGTGGCGCGGATATCTCAAGAAATTGTCGAGAATGAGCGGGAGCTGGCCGAGATCTTATATATCTGGGATCTGCGGATGGTGGCGAGCCCCGCGTGCGTGATTTTGCCCGGCGATTACATCGCCGTTGGCGATGGCTGTATGTGTTCGTCCCGGGGCGCTCTGGTCGACATGGATTCAGAGGATATTTTAGCTTTGGTCACGGGCGGCGGTATGCATAGGGCATTCGATATGGACGATCTGAACGCCCCTGATTTCGATGTCCAGATCAACAGCGTGATGCGGCGGATCCAGGCGCAGCGCCAGTACCAGGACGCGGACCGGTATTACTGCAATCATGAATTGCAATATGCCGTGGCGGAATACGACGTCGAACCGCCCGCCAATTTCGAAGACAAATCCGCGCCATTTGCCGTGGAGCGGCGCGAGGACCGGTTCCAGTTTCGGAACGGGGCCGGAGCAGGGGATATCCCCTTGCGCGAATGCAATTACGAGGAGTTCAACCCGGGCGGGGCAGAAATTATTTTGGCCTCTCGCGCCGAGGCTCGTCCTGAGGAAGGCCGGTCTCGCGGAGCCGCGTACGCTGAGATGCTGCGGCGTTACGAGGCAAGCAGGGGAGGGAAACCGGAGATGCCAGCTGAGGCAGCCAGGAGAATACCAGGCTTCGACCAGATGTCCCCACGGGAACAGATGGCGGCGCAGTATAAGCTGACGGACGAGTATCACAAGGCTGCTGAACGGCGTTCGATCCAGGAGCGGTCGCCGGACGCCGGGGACCAGTGGGGCCCGCGGCTGCCGGGCGAGCGGCGATATTAGTTCATCTGTTTGATTTATGTTTGATCCGGAAATCTGACCCAGAAAAATTGGCTGGTGCTGGCCTAATCATGTTGCTTTTTATATTCTTTTATGGTATCATGATTAGAGCCGGCGCCGGCTTTTTGTGCCGTTGCGCCATATTGCGTATCATGCATATCACGGAAGGGGTCATTTATGAAAAACGTCTATCGCATCGCGACCAGCCTGGACCGGAGTTATCTCGACGTCGAGGTCGCGCTCCAGGCCAAAAGCGGCGTCGGCTTGCGCCCGCTGCCGCTCTATACGATCTTTGTCTGGATCATCGCCATTTTTGGCAGTTTTCTGGCGGTGTCTTCGACAGTTTTGCCATTGCAGTACCTGCCGCTGCCGTTAAAAGGCTTGTTCATGCTGGCGTGCATCGCGTTCGCCTACGTGGCTATGTCCCGGGACGCCGGTAACCAGACGCGGATCACGGCGATTCGGAACATGGCGACGTACATGTTTGTTAAGCCCAGCAGGATCTTGAAGACCAGGTCCACTGACCCGGCGACCATGTTATACCGGCTGGTGGGCATCAAAGAGATCAGCAAGAAAACTGGCATGGTCACATACCTGGATGGGACCGTGGCGTATTTTTACCGTGTGGTCGGAAACGCGTCGGCGCTGTTATTCGATTCCGATAAAGATGCCGTGATCACCCGGGTGGATAATTTTTATCGCAAGATGCCGGATTATGTCCGGTGCGAGATTATCACCGTGAAAGAACCCCAGAAAGTCGTCACCAACAAGGTCCGGCTGAAGCAGCTGTATTCCGAACTCCGTACGCGGGATAAAGACTTGATCGGCATCATGCAGGAGAGCTACAAGAACCTGGACGAGTATGTCGGCGGCGAGTTCAAGTCCATCCATCAGTACATGGGCCTGTTCGCCGGCTCCAAAGAGTATGTGAACAAGGCTCACGCGATCCTGGTCAACGAGACGCAGGGCTCCGCACTGATGATGTCCGCGGTGGAGCCGCTTTACGAAGAAGACGTGATCCGCCTGATGCATACGATCTATGCGGAAGATTGATTTTACAATTTGTGAGGAAGGAGGCTGCTGACCCGTGCCAACCATTATTGACAAAGTTACGGATACGCTATCGAACAAGCTCCTGCGCCGGAAAGGGAAGGGCATGACGGAGGCCGAGCTCGCCGAGGCCAAAGAGCGGGAGATGGAATTTGCCTATGCCGACAAGCCGTTCCTGAAGGGGATCAAGCCGAAGCGGCGCTATGAGTTCTTTTCGGACTATTTCAAGATCGATGGGAAGTTCTGCACCATCATGACATACGTCCACCCAGAGGGCCGGGACGATAAATTCGGTGCGTTCTGGGGCGTGTCTCGGATCATATTGCCGCTGCCGGACGGCGTGACGGCCATCGCGTTTGAGAATATCATGCGCTATACCGAGGGTTGGATCGCCAATCATCAGAGCAAGACCGAGGGTATCGTCCAGATGAACACCAACGAGAATAATGCTAACGGCGGTACCTCGGCGGCGAAGATGCGTAACCGGCAGCAGGCGGAAGAACTCCAGCTCATCGCGAGAGAGATCCAGCAGGGCGCGTCGTATCTTGGCGTTACATACCGGCTGTTGCTCAAGGCCGATTCTTTGCAGCTGCTGGACAAGGCCGTCGAGAATATCGAGCAGGCCTACACGGACCGGTTTGGAACGCTGTCGGCCGGCAGCTACGACGCCTGCCAGCGGGAGGAGCTGGCCAACCTGTTCCGGCATCCGTCCAAGCAGCGGGGAAAGCGTTTCAACTTTACGTCGATCGAATATGCGGGCAGCTACTCGCTGATCACGAAGGGCATGGATGACAAGACGGGCGAGTACGTGGGCAAGATGACCGACGACGTGAACAATTCGGCCATTCTGTTCGACGTGAACGATTATGGCCACCACGTCGTCGTGGCGAATAGTCTGTTCGATAATACGGCGATCCGAAATCCCATCTCCGGATACTGGTGCAGCAAGTTGTCACAGTCCTGCCTGATGCACAATGGCCGGACGGTGCATCTGATCTTCGACGGAACGAAGCTGGACGAGTTGGGTCCGAAGTTTTCCGGGATCACCCGCCGGTTAAACCTGTCCAAGGGCGACATCAACATGTTCGAGATGTTCGGCGACCCGGATATCGACGACGAGATGTCGATCTTCTCCGAACAGCTCCAGAAAGTATCCCTGATGATGGAGCAGCTGCACCCGCTGACCCAGGACCAGCGCGGCATGGTGCTTGGCATCTTGAAAGAGATCTTGGAGAAATATTACGTGGACCAGCGCATGTGGCAGAAGGACGCCGTCCGGAATAAAAGACTGATCCGTATCCTGGGCCTGGACCACGACAAGTACCCGCGGCTTGATATGTTCGTGGCGTATATTGCGATGGAGCACAAGAAGGCTAACGCGGCAGACGTGACGGATATCCAGCGCGTCGAGGCGCTTGGTATTCTGAAAGTGGCGTTCAACGAGATGCTGAACACGGACGGGGATCTTTTTAACGTGTTCACCAATCCGGAGATCGACGACGTTGACAAATCGGCGCGGGTCATTTATGATTTCTCGGATCTGTTATTGCGCGGCAACGGCCTGGCCATGGCCCAGTTCGTCAATATCGTCAGCTACGCGGTCCGGTCTTTGAAGAAAGGTGACCTGGTCGTGATCCACGGCGTCGAGCATATCGTTCCGGAAGTCAAAGAATACGTGGGCCGGCAGTTCGAGGCTCTGTACCGGCGCGGCGGGCGCATTTGTTTTGCCTACGACGATATCGACAAGTGTTTCAAGGACCAGGAGTTCAACAAATTTGATGCCGCGGATTATACGATTTTTGGTCCGTTTACGCCAAATCAGGTGGACGAGTACCAGAAGCTGATCAACCAGAAGATCCCGGGCAACCTGGTCAAGAACCTGACCAAGAAGGGTATGACCAGGACGTTCGTCCGCCGGAACGGCGCCAATGTGCTGTTTAATTTCGATATGGTCCTTGGCATCCCGGACATGTATACGCGGTTCCGGTAATATTTGAGGGGAGGTTGAGATTTTATGACGGAAAAGCCGAAGAAAAAAGGCGTTTTCAAACGATTCGGCGGCTATCTCCGCACGGCGGATCGGATCACGATGCTGTTCATGGCCGTCGTGATGTGCATTGGCCTGTTCACCATGACGGCGGCCGGCGCGGATGGCGATGGCGGTTCCACGGAGGTCAATACGAATATTGGTGGTATCGATATGACGATCTCCCGGTTCAGCGAGTTGATTGCCGGGACGTTCAGTGACAACGTTGCGCAGAGCATCAATCACAAGGGTGCGACGATGCTCTTTATGCAGAGCGTTGACAAGGATGATACAGCTGGTAGCCAGATCAAAAAAAACCAGCTGTCGTTGGGCACAGTCGGCAATGTGCTTGGCTATGCGGGAAAACGTACGGATACATCCAATGCGTCCAATATCTGGACGGATGGCTCAGATGCGTCGTCAAAAATGATGACGCTTCAAACGATATGGGATCTGCATGCAGGCGAGCGTGAATACGATGATGGCAGTCTTCAAGAAGAGCTTAAATATTCTCCTATCGCACAGTACATTGTCTGGGGTTCTGCGCTTAACTACATGGGTGTAGATGAATTTCGCGATGCAAAAGCCGCGCCTGATGGTTTGCGCATGATTTCTGGATATGCTGCTTATATTTTCTTCATTCTCGCGTATTCTGCAAACGGCATCATGGTGAAGGTCGTCGAGATATTACGGAAGATGAACGTCTTCATGTGGATTTGGGAGGGTCTTACTGGTACTGTTGAGACGTTTGCAACAGAACTGTTGGAAGTTGATAATATACGTGAGATTGTTTTGATTGATGAGATTTTCAGAGCGCTTGAGGAATTTATGAGTCTTCGTTGGGTCATTCTTGCGCTCATGGTCATTCTATTTGTGGCCAGTATCACGGTTTGGAAATCTCGCGGATACAACCAGGCGGCAATGGCGCAGACGCGCGGTCGGAAAATCGTATACCGGTTGATCATTATGTGCATCGGTATTCCGATCTGTGGCATGATTTATACCGAGTGTCTTGTTCTGACAGAAAACTTTTTGGGGCGTACAGAAAACGATATTACAAAGTACGTGTTTCAGGAGTTCATGGACTTTGAAGCATGGACGACGGGTATCACGCTTGAGAATGGCTCTCTTCGGTCCTTTAAGGCAGGTAGTTCCGCAGCGGATTCATATTGCAAGCTTACGGTGGCATATGAGTCTGCAGGCCAGCGTTTTCACATTACGACTGGTGCAGATGGAAAGGGTGAATCGATTGATGTCAATCGGTTTGTTTACAGTGTTAATGAAGCTGTTTATGGCACGAATGTAACTGGTCGGTCGGAATCCGTTGCTTATATAAGCTCGTTGTTCGAAGCGCCGAAAGATGATGATACTGGTCCATCTGGAGGTACTGGCACCGGTAATACGGTCAACTCATATATTGATATTGTTAACAGTACGGAACCCGATGGTGCTAAACGTGATACGACGGCAGATCGAGCAAAGGCATATAAGAGTTGTCGTGATTTGCTGTTGAACTATGCGCGGTCGAATACTGTGTCTGCGGATGTTTTGAATAATTACTATGTCGCGGATATGAATCGTGTTGCGTCGGCGTTGATATACGTTGATGGTTCCGGTGAAGAAACTGCGGCTAATGAAGCGGCTGCGGCGAATGCTACCGTGCTCGAGCAGCTTTTTGGTGCAAATGCCGCGGAACAGAGGATTTGGTCTTTTGTGGAACTTGAAGACAAGTGGATCTATCCAGCAATTGATTCTGCAAAAGATTTGACGCTTCTTGATTCTGAGGTGAATGGCCATTCTGAAAAAATCGGCGTGTCTATGCGTGGTCTCTCCGCAGCATCAAGTGTTAAAAACATGAATTCGGAGGATGCGAACGGTGTTTATATCACGCGTAATGGCGGCGGTTCGAAAGTCATTATGTGTGGCGTTCTTGGCAACTCGAAAGAAGGTGTTGCTGACAGTTTTTATGTTGATGCTACGGGTTCGTTTATATGGTGCAATGCAAATAAAGCGAATGTTGAGGTCGTTAATGAGAATGCCGGTAGTAGCGAGAGTACGACGGCCGGTGAAAATGGTAGCGTAAACAATTATATTTATACGTATCAGTATGACTTGTCGCGTGGCGGACTTTCGCCGTTATCTGTATATAATTATATGCATTCCAAGTTCGAGAATGGCACATTGACGGTGTATAGCCCGAAGTTGACGACCAATGCTGGTGTCGGCATGATGCATTATTCTGTGACGACGCCTTATTCCGGTATTCCTGAGCTTGTTCAGCTGCTGCTGACGATTGCTATTCTGTTCAGCCTCGGCATCATTGGCTGGGTGTTTGGCGTATCGCTGCTGGTCAATTCGATCGTGCAGATGTGCAAGGCTTTGCCAGTGATGTTCAAGATGATGATGGGTTCGATCCAGGGCTTTGCGGAAGGTCTGCTGATCGTATTTTCTGTCATTCTCGAGATGCTTGTCACGATCGCGTTGTATTGCCTGTCTGTCTACATTATCGACTTCTTGATCCGTTTGATTCGTGGTCTGTGTGTGCAGATTTTGTCCATTTTTGGCAGCGAGGTTACGGCGGGCGGCACTACCTCGATGGAATACATTGATCCGGAAACATATGCGATCGTGGCGGGCCTGTTGTCCACAGCCGTTATTCTCTGGGGTACGTTCAATCTCCTGAAATGGCGCGTGGCCATCACGATCTCGCTCAAGTCTGTCGTTACGAAGATGACCAACGCGCTTCTCGGTACGAACGCGGCCATGCCCACAGGCGCAGACAGCAATATGCTGAAGGCAGCCGCTGGTCTTGCTGCCGGCGGCATGATCGCAGGCGCTCTGGCCGAGGACGGAACGCTGGATGACGTCGTCAACGATCTGACCCAAAGCGATCTGGGTACATCGCTCCATGACAAGATCTCCGAGGGCGATTGGGACGGCGCCATGCAGGATATCCAGGACTTCGCGAACGGGGATTATGTCAGTGGTGACGGCGACATCGATCGCGGCGAGAATGTCGAGAGCATGGCTGAGGAGATGTTCGGTAAGGGCGCCAACGGTCTCAATGATCCGTTCGGCATGCAGAGCCTGACGGACGAGCAGCAAGCCGAGCTGGATGACAAATATAAAGACGACGCCCTGGCGGCGGCTCAGAAACTGGACGAGGCCCGGAAATCCGAGGATCCGGACGCGATCAAGGACGCGCAGTCTGAGTTTGACGATATCATGCAGGCCCGAGCCAGCGATGCGGCCAAGATGCGTGCCGAGAACGGCGAGAAGGCCCGTGAGCTGGGCGTTCCGGACTATGGTGATTATTTGCGGGCCCAGAAGGCAGACGCTGAGGCGCAGGGCCTGAAGCCCATCGAAGGGGCCGACATTCCGGATGAGCCTGAAAAAGAGCTTACCAGCGACGGCCAGATGGCCTATGAGGCAGCAAGGGATGGCGATGCCGAGACCTTGAGATCCGCGGCGGGTATCTATGACGCCAACGGGCTCACGGAAGAGCAGCGTGAAGAGCTGAACGACATGATCGCCGACGGCGCAACGGAAGGCCAGATCGCCGATCGTGTCGAGGAGATGGCCGAGGAGAACTTCGGCGAAAACCATGCCGCAGTCGTCGATAAAATGAACGAGGCGGCAGGCCGGTCCGGCGGCGCGCTGTATGGCTCGTCGGACAACTCGGACGGCAAGGCCCGCACTGTTGCTGTTGCGTCCGGTCACGCCGAGGACGGCAGCCGTGCTTACGGTGTCCGGGATAACAACTCTGACGAGGGCGTCAAGACGTTCAATACAGGCGCCGACGGCGAGCTGACTCAGCAATTCGCGGATGATCTGCCCGAGGATCCGGGACAGCGTCTCAGCCGGGAGAACCAGGCCGTGTACGACGCTGCTGTGGCCAACGATCAGGACGCGTTGGCGTCCGCGGCGCAGGACCTGGATGAGAACGGCTTGACGGCGGCTCAGGCGTCCCATATCGATCAGATGGTCGATTCCGGCAAGAGCGCGTCGGATATCGCGGCGCAGGTGGACGAGTATGCCAGCGCCAATCTGGGCGACAATCACAAGGCTGTCATGGATCGTGTCAACGCGGCGGCGGGTCGGGGAGGCTCGGCCACGTATGGGTCTGGCATGGATGCCGGCGACCGTTCTGTTACAATTCGGGCCAAGAACGGCGACATGGAGGGCCAGGGGTCTGATTGGGGCATTACAGACAGCGCAAGCGCTGTTGCCGGTGAGCAGGCCGGCGAATCCACGTTCCAGACCGATGGCCGTGGTAATGCTATTGAGCTTCCCAGCGCGATCTCCGATGTTCCGTCCAAAGATCTGTCGGCAGGGAACCAGGCCATCTTTGAAGCGGCCCGGGATGGCAATACGGCTGCGCTGCAGCAGGCCGCCCATTCTGTCAACGCCCACGGCCTGACGGCGGACCAGTCCAGTGCTGTCCAGTCCATGATCTCCACTGGCGCGTCTGAGGCCGAAGTCGCCGCGGCGATCGACAATTTCGCGCAGGACAACTTCGGCAATGATTACAAGCAGGTCGTCGATTCGATCAACGACGCGGCTGGCCGGGACGGGACTGTTACGTACAGCGCCCCGACGGGCGGCGGCGAGGACGGCATGCAGCCCAGATCCATGGAGGTCGGTTCCGGCTTCGTGAACGGCCAGGCGGCATATTCCGTGGACGATCTCAGCACGGACGGTCCGGGCCACATGGTGACTGTTTCCGACGAGAACGGCCAGAGCGTCTATCAGGACACGACGCCTGGTGCAGGCGGCGAGCAGGTCGTGACGTCCGATTTTGGCCAGTTTGACGGTCAGACGTACGGTTCTATCCGTAACGAAGTCGACGCCGTGGCCAACGCTTCCGGCGGCATGCTGCAGCGCGGTTCCGGTGCGGGTGACTTCGGCAAGACGACAGTATCTGAGGCGGCCAGCGAGATCGCGTCCAGGCAGTCCCAGGCCGTCTCCGGAGGCAGGGCTTCGGCGAAAGTCGGGTCCAGTGTTATGGGCGCCGGCACAGGCGATCTCAATGCGTTCAACGCGGCGTCCCGCGAGGCTGTCAAGACTACGGGCTTGGAGGCTGGTGATGTAGCCGGTATCGCGGGCGGCGTGGACAGCCACGGCATGGCTACGACGACGCTTCCCGCGGCAGGTGATCTGGCCGGACCCTCCGGCCCGATGCAGACGGATCTTCGCGGCAACCCTGTCGTCAATGCCGACGCGGGCGGCGGCGCGGCTCAGCTGATCGCGGCGTCGTCCGTCGACAGCTACGGACGTGGTCAGGCCGCCATGGCCCAGAATCTGGGCGTTGAGATGGCGGCACCCGGAATGTCTCCGGACAATGGCGGGAATGCCGGTATCGGCGGCGTGCAGGCCGATCCCGCGACAGGCGTGCCCGGCGGCATGCCTACCAATCATATTGGCGGCATGGACACTGGCGCAAATTCCGTTCCAGCGTCCACGGATATCCCGACGGCAAGCAATATTCCAGCTGTTACGAGTTCTCAGCACTCTAGCGGCGTCGCCCCGTCGTACTATGACGCGGCTGGTAATCCGGTCACGATGTCCACGGCTAATGACGGTACGAAGTCGTTTACGGACGCGGCAGGTAAACCCGTCGACGCGTCCAGCGTGTATGCCAGCGGCGCATTGTCTGATCTCGGGTCCGGCGGACCGATGCTGTACAGTTCCAGTGACGCGGCTTTGCTCAGCACGATGAATGGCGATGGGACCGTGACTATGACGGATCCGTCTGGCTTCAAAGTTCCGGCCGGCAGCGTGATCTCCGCCGCGCAGGACAACGGCGTGACGTTCCATAACGCGTCCGGCGAGACGTTGACGCCTGTGGCGAATGCCAACGGCAGTCTTGGCTTTACGAATGCCAAGGGTGAAGCTGTAAATGCCGATCAGGTATTTGCCAGCGCGCCAGCAAACTATCCGGCGGCTCTTGATGCGGCTGGGTCCGGCGAGTCCATTCAGGCCGCGTCTAACATTCCCGCGATGGCCGGTACTCCGGCGCCGGTCGAACAGGGTCCGGCGTTCTATGACGGGTCCGGGCAGGCGGTCATGCAGACTGGTTCCGGCGGGTTCCAGACGGCATCTGGCCAGCCGGTCGATCCCAGCAGTGTTTACTCCAGCGCGCCGGTCGTCGGCGCTGGTTCCGGGCAGGGCGCCCAGATGTTTACGGCCAACGACGTTCCTGTCCAGGCTGTTGCGAACGGCGACGGCACGGTGACGATGCAGACAGCATCCGGCTCGACAGTACCGGCCGGCGAAGTGATCCAGGCGGCACAGGGCGACGGTATCTCGTTCCACGATGCACAGGGCAACGGCGTGCAGGCTGTTGGCAACGCGAACGGCACGATGTCGTTCGTCAGCTCCAGCGGCGCCAAACTGGCTCCGGATCAGGTCTTTGCCAGCGCCCCTGTGGACCATGGCGCGGCTCAAAACGCCGTCCAGATGGCGGCAAACGCTGTGAATCCCAGTGTTCCGGCGACACATGCCGGCGAGATCCAGGCGACGCCCAGCGGCGGCGTCGTTCCGGAAAGCATCCCGATGGCAGCAACTGATTCCGGTGTGTCCGTGTCCGGCGGTGTTTCGGCTGGTACGATTGAAACTGGCGGCGGATTCATGCCAAACGGCAAGTTTACCAAGGCGGACATTCCCATGGCGCTGGGTCTGGCAGCCGCAGCGACGACGTTCGTGAAGACGGGGAACCTGGGCAGCGCGGCGATGGCGTACAGCGGCACACAGAATGCTGCGACGGACGTGATGAACCGTGTATCCGGCACTCCGGAGCCGTCCCAGGGCGGCAGCACTGTCCAAACGACACAGGGCGGCGGAACCGTCGCAGCTCCGGCTGGCGGTACGGTTCAGACTACCCAGAGCGGTACGGTACAGTCTTCGGTGGCTCATAACATGCCTGGTTCGACAGCTGTCAATACGGCTGCGGTCCAGTCCCCGTCTGGCGGCAGTATGATGGTCGCCCGGGGCGGCGACGGTGTGATCCGCACGGTGGACACTAATGGCAATATTACGGGCCAGGCGGTGGCGATGACCAGCGACGGCCAGTATCAGACCATCACCAAGGCGCCTGACGGGTCCTATCGGACGTCCGGTACCGGCCAGCAGGCCGTTCAGACGACGGACGGCAGCTATGTCACTGTCACGCAGAATGACAAGGGCCAGATGACTGTGGCCAATGCCGAGGGCGGTTCCAGCGGCACGGTCCTGACCAGGACCTCCCGAGGTTACACGCCTGCTGTTCCGGGTAAGGGCGGTGCGATGTATACGCTGAACGATGCCGGACAGCCCACGGGCAGCGTGTCGGTTCCTGAAGCTGGCAGCAACGGCGGGTCTGTATCTGTGGTCCGGCATACGGACGGGTCGGTCCGGCTGGCCAATCCTGACGGCTCGGCCAGCAGCACGGTCATGGCGGCTACCAGCGACGGCGGTTATGCCCCTATGGATCAGAGCGGCGGCGGCGTTGTGATCGGCGGGCGCAGGTTCTCGACGGTCACGGACAGCAGCGGTGTCCAGGTAGGCGTGCATCGCGCGTCCAATGGCACGGCCTATGCGATCAACAATCAGGGCGCGGTCAGCCCGCATGTCATGGCGCAGCTTTCCGACGGGTCTTACGTGCAGGAGGGCGCGGCCGGAGCGGCTACGCTGCCCAACGGCGCGTCGGTCCGCGTGGTCCAGATGACGGACAACGGCGGTTCCAAGGCCGTTGTTCAGGCCGGCGATGGCAGCTGGCGGGTGGCGGATGCCAATGGCCAGCCCAGCAGCACGACAGTGTATCAGACCACGTCCGGCGCATGGGCGCCCAGTCCCAGCGGCGGGGCCGGTTCTACGACGGTCCATGAGACGGTGAACAATACGACATACGAGACGACGCAGGAGCAGCCCGGAGCGGGCGCCGGTCCGACGGATTACATGTCCTGGTTCAAGCCGTTTCAATTCGGGTATAACGGCGGCATGCCGCAGCAGATACCCGGCATGCAGCAGGTTCCCGGCGTTCCGCCTGTACCTGGCATGATGGATTTCAACATTATGATGCAGCAGCAGATGGCGCAGTTCATGCCCAGTGCGCAGCCGCAGCAGCCTGGCCAGAACGGCCAGACTGTCCAGCCTGTCACGTATACGCCTGAGACGCTGGTATCGGACCAGGGCCAGAGCAGCGAGGGTTCCGTGGAATGGGATTCCGGCGGAACGTACAATGGCAGCGACGATCGCGGCTAAATCGAGCTGCGTAAAATCTATGCAACACGGCTGGCGGCTTGCCAGCCGTGTTGTTTTGTAAAAATTAGAATGAAATGCTTGACGTGAGGCATCTGTTGTGCTATGATTATCCATGGGCGGAATACCCAATGCGCAAGTTCAAAATAAACTTCCGGCCCATGGACATGCCTGTCTGCCTGGCAGGCTTACAAAAAATCGAAGAAGGAGGTAACGACAATCATGCTCTACATGAACAGTCTGGCTTCTGTGCTGGCTGGCAGCGGCTATGGCGATACCTGGCGTATCTGTACGGTGATCAACAACGTGCGTGACCTGCTCCGCTTCTGGGGTTCCGCGCTGATTATGTGTATCGGCGTGGTCATGTGCATCGTCGGCATCTGGAAGATCGCACAGGCCCTGATCTCCCACGGCAAGACCCAGGTCAGCTGGGTGGTCAACATCGCGCTGATCGTGGTCGGCATCCTGTTCTGCGCCGGCTCCGCGTTCTTCATGACCATGACCGAGGACGGCAATACCAGCCTGGGCGGCGCTCTGGCTAACGAGCTCGAGGCGCTGGGTACTGAGAAGTCTCCCTGATCCCGCTACCGGCAAGATCGAACATACGGACCGCGGCATTCCCTCGACCGGGACTGCCGCGGTTTTCTTTTCGACATTCTATATAAACATGTTGCCTTTTATTGTTTTTTATATTATAATAGCTTTGGATTTTGTTTCTACCGGCACCTGCCGGTAAATCTGATATCGGGAGGTTTGTGCTTATTATGTTTAAGATTTTTGGGAAGCACTATGGCACGGAACGGTTTTTCATCCTATTGTTCGTACTGTTCGGGCTGATCGTCAGCCTGTTCGTGTACGCCAGCGTGATCCGGCACCAGCGAAACCAGTTCTCGCTGGGCAGTACGCCGCTGTATACGACTGGATACCGATGGTCGCGGACCAGCGCCGGCGGATCTGTCGTCAAGATGCTGTCCAACAGCCGGAATACCGGCGTGTTCCTGCTGATCAAAAACGACGACGTGGCTCTGACGTCTACGAATGCCGACGATTACCAGGTGTTCCTGACCGGGGCCGACGGCGATCTGCAGAATAATCCGTCCATGACGGTCTACTCGTTCGGGCTGACCGGCTACGTCGGGTTTTATTTTACGGATGCCAAGGGATTCTCCAACCAGCTCTACAAGATGATCATCCGGGCCAACTCGGCGGGATCTGAGGCTGCTGACGAGAGCATGTTCGATACGTCGGTCCGGGACGCGTCCTTCCGGGATCACAACCAGATCCAGCTGTTTTTGAATTTCGGGGCGTCCGGGATCCAGAAGCTGCCGGTCATGGACGATCCGGGGCTCACGCCGATGAAGATCATGTGCGACGCCGGGCTGGACATGCGGACGCTTGGCCTTACCGGCGACGCGTCTGACTTTGCATCGCTCCAGACATCGGCCCAGAAATACCTGGACGAGATGCAGCAGTCCCAGGTGATGATCAAACAGTATCGGGCAACACTTGCAGAACAGAGTGTCGAGGTCCCGGATCTGCCGTATTACATAGCTGACGATTATATCGACACGAACCCTGTCGATTTCAATACGGCGCCGACAGTGTTCGAGTTGGACATGCTGGCGTCTGGCGCCAGCGGCAGTTCCGGCACGAAATTCACTGGTCAGACGCCGTCCGGCAATAATACGAATAACGGCGAGCAGTCCCAGGTCCCTGCGGAAAAAGTCTGGACGGATGCCGACGGCGCGACTCACGAGTATCGCTATCTGCACACGGATTATCTGTTCCCAGGCACGGCGCATATTAGATGGCAGGGCCTGAAGTTGTCCGACGGTCTGATTACCCAGACGAGATTTTACACGGGCGAGGGGCAGGGCCTGGACGAGGCTTACGACGCCCTGATGGCGTGGTCCAAGGACTGTGTTGAAGACTATACGGACGAGATGAAGCCCAGCGTTAGCTACACGTCCTGGCGGCTTTTAGACGGTACGTATATCAATATGAACACGAACGATCCGCTGGAGCAGCAGGTCGTACAGCTGATCAAGAAGTACACTAGCGAGATCAACAACTACATGAAGCTGAAGAATAACTATCTGAAGGTCATGTCATCCATGCTGGAGACGGAATCCACGATCCAGGGCATGCGGAAGCTGATCTACAGCAACAACGGGTCCAAGATGCAGAATCTCTGGCTGTACTAAATATAGATTGCGGTGAAGCCGTGGATCGTATATAATGGGCAATATGATTGCTTAAGAGACAGGAGGCGGAACAACAATGGCATATCAGGACGGCCATGACAAGAAGTCGACGACCGACGGGCTGCATATGTACAACAGCGATACGGGACCTGATGTTGAGAATGTTGAGAAGCATGTCAAAGAGAAAGAAATCACGGAGACGACGGCTGAACAGATCACTGAGGGAAAACAATCCCGGAAGCCGAAGGCCGGGCTTCTGGAACGGGCCCGCCGGGCCATGTTCGGTGAAAAAACCGCGGGTGAAAAGCTCAAGTCGGGCTGGCTCTCGTTCCAGTCCGGCGGCGGATTCGCTAAGGCCATGGCGTCGGTTGCGAAGCCGAAAGCCCTGACGGCGCTTGTTATGAGTGTTTTCATGGGCACGTTCGGGCTGGCCAGCATCTTCACGTCGTATAAAAACGACGATGTGATCCGGAACGACAATCCTATCCAATGCGAGCCCGGCAGTTTCGATCTTCCGGCGGCAGGCGAGGGCAGCGATAATGATGTCCAGGAGACTGTGAACATCATGTATGACATCTTTGTCGAGCAGTTTGGCTATTCAGAATATGATCTGGTCGGCATGGTGGCATGTATGATCGTCGAGACGGGGTGCAACCCGGACCGATTGGAATCTGACTTCATACTTACGGCGGAGAAAGAAAAATTCGACGCCATCGCGGGTCCCGGCACGAACCCGACTTCGGATGTCGCGCAGCAGGCCTACTGGGCCTATGGCGAGGCGTTTAAGGCTGGAGGCGGCTGGAACGGCAATCCGTTCTACATGTCAGATGGCGGACGGATGTGTCCTGGTATCGGCTTGATCCAGTGGACGGCGGGCCGCGCCAATAATTTCATCCGGGGTCTGGATAAAGTCAGTCTGAACGTCAGCCCTATGGACGTACATTATCAGTGTGCTTATTTGATCGCCGAGGCGCAGACCAGCTATCAGCCATGGGCACCTGGCGGGGACCGGACGGGCACTGGCGATTCTACGACGGCGACTACGAACTTTTTTGGAACGATGGTCTATGGCCACATGCCCAGCGCCGGTGATGAGCATCTTCAGAAGCGTCTGGACTGTATACCCCAGGCCGAAGATTTAGTCTTTAACGCACAGGCCAATTCGGAGTTCACCATGGACGCCGTGACGATGGCCGAGGAACTGGCCGAGGAAGGCTTTTCTTCGTCAGTAGCACAGGCCCAATTCGTCCAGCTCTGTGTGAACGATACGTTCATTGTGACGTCGGATATCGCTAAAGCTGCCGTCTCGATCTCGTTCCTGGAGCGAGGCGACTATGAAGACGTGCAGGGCGCTTATGGGTCCTACCGGCGGGCGGCCCGGTCGCCTAATATGATCAATGACTGGAATTACATAGAGGGCAAAAACCAGGACGTTAATACGCTGGGGAAGCCGTATAACGGCAATCAGACGTATGCGTCGGCCCGTGGCGTGACCAGCGAGCCGAAGAAGGGCTGGAAATTCTATGATATCGACGGCGCGCCGGGCAAATTAGATTTGATCGCCTGCACAGAGTATTATTACTTCGCGCATCTGATCGCCTTCCCGAAAGAAACGGGCGTGAGCAACGCCGGTTATTTCTCGTCCTGTGACCGCGGTACGGCCACGGCGGTCCGGATCGCCGGCGCAGATGACAAGTTCCCGGCCGGAAACCCGATGTATCAGTTGATGTGGGCCTGCGGTGGCGCAAAGCAAGGCGCGAAACACAACGAGAATGCTCGCGGCACCCAGGGCCCGGGTTTCCTGTGGAAATTCTCCGGGTTCATGCGCGGGTCCGACTGGTATTCGGCGTCCGGTAGTCCTAGTATTGCTAACGGCACAGTGATGATCTCTTGGAGCGTGCGGGCGGCCAACGGCCTTTTGAACGAAGCTGCTGGCGGCGGCGCCACGGACAGCGGCATGTTGGGCGTGGACGGTGAATCGGACGATGTCGCGTCCCCGGTTGATCCGAATGCTGAAGACCCCTCGGATATCAGCGATGATACCAGTTATGCCGCCAAAGATCCCAGCATCAAATGGGCTACGCTGCGATGGCCCATGGCCGTGGCGAACTCGACCCGGCATATTATCACGTATGTCGGTGATTCGACCGTTAAAGATTTCTGGGGCATTGACTGGCTTCAGCAGCAGTGGTCCCTGTTTGACGACGCAGACCGGCTGATCCGGAAAGACTTGACGGAGACTGTTCCAGAAGTCATGAAGGAAGGGCTGGCGCTCAAGTCTCAGTATGCCAAGAAGAACGCGGACCAGCATATGACGTTCTATAAAGCCGATGCCACGGCGGCAAAAGAACATGACGATACGAAAGAATTCGAGGCCGCCATTGGCCGAAAGTACGAGTTTAATATCAAGACGGGTCTCCCGGTGTTTCATTCCTGGGAGCAGATCTATACCCGGCTGATCCATAATTCGGACGACGACGCGGCGGCCGGCGAAGTCAGCGGCGGCGAGGACGATCGTGAGCTGAACGAGCGGGCAAAGCCGTTCCAAAAAGACGGCTATCTGGACGACAAAGAGCAGGAGGAGATCGACAGCCAGATCGAGCAGTATGACAACGAGGATACGTTTTCCAATAAGCAATTTTTCAATGACTGGAATTCTTTAGGCGCGAAGGGGACCGGGGACGACGTTACCGGCCATGAGAAAGACTATCAGAACGTGTCCCCGTCCAGCCTGATCTGGCATGACGGCACGGATGGCTTTGAAGACGATCCGTGGACGCATTCGCGTAATGCCGTGGGCAGCCCGCTGTGGCGATATGAACTTGTCACAGACATTGAATACCGTCAGAACCAGTTCTTGCGGTTCGGTCTGGCATCCCTGATGTGTTCGTATCCCTCGGAAGAAGACGCGGACACGTATCAGGCTGGCGTTGAGGGTAATGACACGGGTCATATCATCGGAAATCTGTACCGCCGGTACTCCCGGATCCCAGACGAGATGGATACGTCCGGCCGGTATTATTACTTCAATACGGTCGTGTCCAACGATATGCTGCAGGATCTGGTCCAGTTGTATAACCAGGAGAAAAATTCCTGGACTGATGGTGAGACTTACGTTGGGAACGGCGGAAAGGACGAACGTAATTTCGGGCCGATGTATACGTTGGCGCTGGGCCGTGTTTACGACGCTGATTACTCGGCAACGAGTAACTCGGCCAACTGGCTGGACCGCCGGTACGGCCTGACCGAGTTCGATATCGATTATATCCAGAATAAGGGCATTGAGGGCAATAAGATGGGCGAGGCCGACGGTGAAGCTGTCACGAAGGCGTTTACACATATCTTGACCGAGCCCATGCACATGCTTTCCGCGTCCCAGCTGGCGCTGTATGACAATACGAAGTCCGGAAATAGTGCCGCGATCAATGGCGCCCATGAATCTCAACATAAATATAATGACGAGATGGATCCAGAAGTTTTGCCGTATGAGGCGGAGATCTATGGCATGAATCCATTTTTAATGCTGGAGAGCGAGAAGCTGCTCAACATCGGCGAAGAGATTGCCGACGGCACGGTCAATTGGGAGGCCGGGTCCAAATCCGGCAAGAGCGTTCGCAACTCGGTCGACAATGACGGCGTGGATATCGAGAACATTGGCGAGCAGGATGACAGGCTGTCCTGGATCGACCGGCACTATTTCGTGACGAAAAACGGCGCGGTCGGTACGTTTGCGTATCAGGTCCTGGGTTTGCAGCCGTCGACGGGATCCAAAGTCCGCCAGTCCCAGTATGAGCAGGCTTTGAAAAATGTCGAGACGCTGGACGCCGGGCATGAGGGCCAGAGCGACACGGACAATCTGTACGGTTCTATGGGTCTTGTGCAATACAGCGATTTCATTTACGCCGAGGATGAGCGCGATAACGAACGTATGGCACGGCGTCTGTTTGGCGGCGACGACCGAAACAATGACGACAAGCGCGACGATTACAACCGGCGCGAGTATTATGTGATCCCGTACTATCACACCCATGCGCAGCAGTGCGATCACAGCAGCTTGAATGATTTCTCACATTATGATCTATTATGCCGGTGGCAGGATGATACGAAGCGCGGCTACGGTAACGACAACCTGAACGGCAATACACAGGCGCTGATCGATACCCAGGTCACATTGATGGGCAACGACGGCCTCTATAAAGTCGATCTGGTTCGTTACAGCTGCGATCACCAGTATGGCGAGAGCCATGATTTCGGCGAGACGATCTCGTTCAATGAGGCCCATGTGAAGAACCGCGGCAAGTACGATCTGGATCAATTGGTGGCGAATATTGACAATCAGGAGATCCGATATTTTGCGGATACGGGCGACGAGATCCTCTGGAACGCCAAGCCGTATATCCATGTATTGTGCGACGGCTGGTATCAGGCCAACCCCTGTACGGCGACGGCGGACTGTGCGTGCAGCCCCTGTTATTGCCCAGGCGACGAGGATCACAGCGCGCATCCGGACTGTTCCTGCACGGCGGGGTCTTCTAACTGCACGAATACGATATGCCATGCCTGCGGACAGCCTATCTATTGCGGTACGTCCCACACCCATAGCTGCCAGGAGTGCCTGGACGGCAACTGGTGCCATGACCATAAAGAGTGTGATGATTACGGCCGTCTGCCGGTGGCAACGCCGGTCCCCTGTCAGTGTGAGGCGAAGCCCTATGACGATCACCATCACGATTGGGGCCGCACGGACGACAGCTATTCCAGCGACAAGTGCCATTACGAGTACGGCTGCAACGCGTTGGAGTTCCTGTACCATAACATCGACGGCCAGGACGGTAACCGGCAGCATTACAGGCTGAGAAACAAGAATGACCGGACGCCCCAGGAGTATTACAGCCCTGGCAGCATGGAGCTGTACACGGTCAATAATATCTACATGGTCATTCCAGCCGCTCCGGATGTTGATATGAAGGATTTCAAGATCGACGATTATTTGAAGTCTACGGAGACGCTGCAATATTCCCGACCCAATAACGAAGTCATTACGGACAAGTGCAATCTGCTGCAGCAGGTGACCTATGACAGCTCCGGCTGGGTGGATAACAACTGGCAGACTATGATCGATAAGAACGTCCCGGCGTCTTTGCTGTACCCGTACGTCGATTCCAGCAACTATATCAATGCGGTGCGGACGGGTATTGCCAGTCAGGAACAGGACCGGGAAAACGGGTCCCAGGCGGCGATCCCGAGCCCGGACGATCCAACGAAGGGCCTGCTGCAATACTTCACGATAGAAGGCGATTCGATCCATCGGGAAGAAGACTGGCTCGGATATCTGGCGAAGGTCACCGGAGAGTACGGCTCGCCGCAATCGGAATATATCATGCACTCGAAGTTCAACGGCACGCCGGACGATCTGAGGGCGCTGGACCCGATCCGGAACCGGGTCGGGTATGGCAAGACCGTGAACCAAAAGATCAGCAGCAGCCTGACCCAGGCGGTGTCGCAGGGGGCCGGCCCGGGATCCAACGGTTCGAGTTCCGAAGAGATCCGGTATGAGAACAGCTATGCCTCGACGGAGCAATCTGACGCGGTGGCCCTTGGGATCGAATCCCATGGCTACGGCGAGTTGGCCGTTGTTGGCACGCAGCATCCGAAGGGCCCGCAGGACGCTGTGACGGATTATGGAAATTGCGATCCGCGGTATCCGGAGGGCGACAGCAGCGTTACCGGACCGGATGGGTCTCAGGGCAATCATTTGATCGCGTTTGGCCCCAGTTTGTTACGGGAGATCATTGGCGACGAGCATGTGGTCCATGTGAAATTCGATGTTCAGGACTATGATGGTTTGACAGCCCAGGACGCCGGGGACAATGGCCGCGACTTTATGTTCTATACGGACAAGAAGGCAGCGGCGTGCGAGATCATGACGAATTCTGACTACGCTGATATCCTGAATCGCATTGCCAGCGAACTGGGCAAGGCCCCGAGCGATTTGTCCCTATCCGAAGTCGAGGCGAATCTGAAGCCGAAAGACTATCAGAATTCCGAGAGCAAGTATTATCAGGACCGACTGGACAACGATGACTTTTTGCCGGCTGATCCGGATTCCGGGTCGAACAAGTACGGCGTCTTCAAGAACATGGACATGGATACGCTGTATTTGAACTATTATACCGGCGAGCTGACGGATAAGATGTACGCTGAGCAGGCGTATCCTCACAATGCCACGGACAAAGAGGAGACTGACACCGGTACGCCGAATAAGCCGAATCCTTTGGCCACGGCTGTTACCAGCGAGGCTGATGGCGCTGTGAATGGAGGCGACGCCATGCAGAAGATCACCAGTTACAAGGAGCAGGGCGTGATCCCCAATGCCGACGGCATGGGTCAGGCCAATACCGGCGACTATCGGAACTGGGTGACCCACGCGTCCCGCGGCCATCGCGGCATGATGACCCAGTATCTTAACTTCGCCAGCTTCTTCAAAGACGTCTACAAGGCCGGGGACGCCTCTGAGCAGGATGGGAACAACGCGTACATGCTTTTCGAGAGCGTTATGCGTACGGACATCCGTCTTACCGAAGAAGGCGGAAAGGACGAATACGGTTACCCTATGGGCAGCGATGACGCTGACGGCGTAAATTACGCCAAGTATGGCGGCGTGCGCAACCAGGACCGGACGCCCACGTCCAAGTCTGAGAGCTTCGTCTATGTCAAGCCGCCGTCCGACGCGATCCGCCAAATTGGCACGGGCGTTTCGGATCAAGATTCGGCGGTATCCTGGGGTTATGGCGACGGCGCCGGCTTCAGCGATACGTACGGCCAGGGCGGCAACTCACACTGGAAAAATATGATCGATTTGTACAACGCGGCAATGTCTACGACACGCGAGTACGGCTATTAACACACGCATTGCTCCCGGCCTGGGTTTCAAAACCGGGCCGGGAGCAAATTGATTGCGTTTTATATAAAACACTATTGTTTTTTGGATAGCGGCGTGCTATAATATTCGCACAGGCCGTTTTTCGCGGCCGCCATGCAGTATGGATAAGAAATGGAGGCTGGGCGTATATGGCAAAAGAACTGGGCTCGGGCGTCAGCGGCAGTATCGAGCAGCAAAAGCAAAAGGAACGAAAATTTATCTTCCTGGGGCTGAAGATCGTCATGGTGGCGATCACGGTCATCTTCGCGGGCAAGTCGTTTGTCGGGGCGATCGGGGATTACAATTCAGCCTTGGAATCAGACGCCAGGCGCGGTGAATTGGAACGGCAATATCAAACTATGCAGGCCGAGGCGGCCGCCTGGCACGAGGAGAACGACACGAAGCCTGATGCCGTAGACGACGAGACCGGGGCCGCGATCACGGAGCGCGAAATGTACTCTGCCCGGGCGGCCGGCGTCGAGCTGGCGGCTCTGCAGAATCTGTATTATCAGAACAAAGAGCTGCTTCAGGCGGACCGTCAGAGATTGAACGAGCTGTGCCGTTCGACCGCGTGCTGGATCGGCGATGGATGGGATCCGGCTGTGACGCCTATTCGATGGGATTTTGCGACGTTCTATGACGCCACAGACAAAACGTATGATGTCTGCTGGCAGTGTTGGCATCAGGCCCCGTCCGGAACGATGTATCTGATCGCGGTGCAATTTGCGAGCTATGACGGCGAGAAGGGCACGTTCACGATGCGGGACATGTATCAGACGGACTTCGCCAGGATGTTAAATATCAAGGGCGCTGTTGAGGCCGGCGAGCCCGCTGAGATGGACATGACCACCCAGCAGCTGGTGGGCGATCTGCTGCAAAACGGCGGCACTGGCAGTATTCCGGAGGGCGACCCGGGCCAGAGCGCAGGCGTTATGAATGATCTGGAAAATGCGTCTGACGACGATGGTTCGGATGATATGCCGGATCCTGGCGAACTGGCTGGCGGTCCCGCAGGAGGAGGCAATTAAATATCATGAAATTGAATATTCCTAAAAAATCAGACGAAGCGAAAGCCCCGGCGGCGCCCCGCGAGAAGAAGCCCATGTCCGACACGACGAAACGCATCGTCACAACTGTGATCACGTTTGCCGTCTGCGGCGTGATCTGTTTCGGATCTAATATCCTGGCGGGCACGTTCCGAAGCGAGGCCCAGGCCGCGTTCAACGCCGCGGCTAAGATCGAGAGCGATATCCAGAACCTGCAGGCGTCGGACCGGTATTTCACCCAGGATGCCGAGCGTGTCGATTACCGGGAGCAGCAGATCAAGTGGGTGACGCCTGGCATGCACGAGGACCTGACCAGCATTGATACGGGCCGTTGGATGGCAGACGAGAATATTTTCTGGGATTTTATCAGCCCGGCGTTTAATTTCAATTCCGCTACGGAATATAACCAGATGCGGGAGAGCTATATCGAGAAGCTGGGGAACTGCCTGTTCACCGTTCAATTTTTGGGCTATTACGATATCGAGTCCAAATGCAGGCTGAACGAAAACGGTACGGTCAATCAGGTGGACTTTGAGCGTTATAATAAAGCCTACACCTGTACGTCGGATAAAAAGTCTTATTATACGTATCCGGTAGCGGAAGACGACGAGGGCAATTATACCTATGTGGCCATGGTTCCGATGAAGAGTGTGTACGTCATGTTTACTTACAAGATCATCCACTCCCCGGGGCAGGGCGGCAATGAGCGTATCACGCTGGCTGATTTCGACTGCTGGCCGCCGGACAGCAACGCCAAGATGGGTACAGCAGGCTAAAAATAAAACAAAATAATCAGGAAAGCAGGGTAATACAACATGGATCATCCTATCACGCTCAATGATAGCAAGTTTCGGCTCGGCCGTTTTCGTTCCGAGCACAAAGAGAAGAAGGCCAAGATCGACGCTGACAACAAATCGACAGGCCGGACGCTGAAACGGTTCTGGTCCGACAGCGCCAAGGGCAGCGCGGCATTGGCCCACAACGGCATCGTCTTTCTGGCTTGGGGCTGCATCATGCTGCTGGCAGCCTATGGGTCTCTGGAGCTGGCTTTCTTTGCCATCGCTATGGTGCTGGCTGAGACTGGCGGCATCTTGATGGAGACGACGGTCGACGTCATTACGGTCTACGTGGTCATCGCCATGGTTTGCGGGTTCGATCTGTTCTTCTCGTTCGCGATCGAGAAGTGGCTGATCAAGCACATGTCGCGGCGCTTCTGGAAGTTCGACCATAAGACGGGTAAGATCGACAAGGGCGACGCATGGCGTGAGCGCCATGCGGAGCCTGAGATCGAGCAGTAAGGGCGTCGCGGCGCTGGAAGGACGGTGGCACATGGCTGTAAAACAGGCGGCAAAGGCCGCTCCCGCAAAGAAGCCGGACGACCGGATCCATGGCACGGTGTTACATAAACCGGACCGGCGGGTCAACGAGATCGTTCGCAAGCACTCGAAGTCCGATATTATTAACTTGTTCAACATCGACTGCTGCATGCTGTTCCGGGTGGATCAGGCGCATATGCAGTTCGATATGCTCCAGAATTACAGGCCGTATATCTTATTCGACGGCTTTGCCGAGGGTGTGTTCCTGCCCAAGAAGATGGGCTTGCTGTTCCCGAATCGGTGCGATCAGCTGGATTTCCGGCCGGATTCGCCGGTGCCCGCGCGCATGTCGTATGCTTTATCTGATACGGAGATTGCCGTCATGGCGGGCAACGGCCTGTTCAACGGCGATTGGTCTTGCCAAGGGCGGATCATCAACAGCGTCCTGGAGATACCCTGCAAGATCGATTATTATGCCGTGGCACGGACACCGCTGACGTTTATCGAGATCCAGGACCGTTTGAGCCTGCACACGTCCACGATGCAGACAGGGTACAAGACCTTGGCCGCGGCGTTCCTGCCGTACTCCGCCCAGAAGCACAATTTGGAGCAGCGGGCCAATTTGGTCGAAGGCCCGAAATATGACCGGGATGATTCCGAGATCCGGCGTCGCGGCCAGTATGAGGGCCGGCAGGTCGGGTTCAGCGCGTCGGACGATATTCCGACTTTGGCCCAGGGCGCCAGCTTCGTCGAGGTCGCACAGGCCAGGATCCGTCAGCGGTTAAAAGACCAGATGCAGAAAGGCGATGTCCTGGGTGTCAAGCAGGCGCCCGGGAAAATCGACGGGAAGGATGTAGCGGACAGCGTTGCCAGCGCCGTCCGGGACGTGCAGGAGCATATCGCCACGGAGCGGGAGCGCCTCAAAGCAGAGGCGTCTCAGCGCGGTACGGGTGTACGCGTATCTGATATCGACGCTAAGCTGGAAGATATGGCAGCGCGTATGATCTATGCCGGCGCCGGGGCCATCCCCATGAAGACGCCGGAATTAAAAGCCCAGCCGCTGGTGTCCGGCCCGGCGCCGGATCTGAAGCCTGGCACGATGTCTGAGCCGCTGACATATGCTGAGCAAGTCCAAGAGGGGGACGACAAGCTGCATCACGCGATGGTCGAGGCGAAGTCTACGGCCAATGACATTGCCGCGAAGGTCGATAAAGCGAAGACGCGGCAGCAAATGCTGGCGGAACGCCGGGCTGCCCGGGCCGCACAGGCCGGCGCCGAGGCTATGGCCGCGGCAGATAAGATCCGGGAGGCCATGGGCAAGGAGGCTGTCGCGGACGACAAGGTTAAGGCCGGGGAACAGGCTGTGCCGGCTGGAACGAAGAAGGACGGCAGCCCGATGCGGGCGTCGGCGTCCGGCGAGCAGAGCCAGCTGAAGGACGATATCCTGTCCGGCAGCGTCGATTTTGATGACATGTTCAAGGATCTTGGTCTGTGAGTTTGTGATCTCGATTTATTTCGGCCGGGGGCTTATCCAAACAGGTCTCCGGCCGATGTTTTGCGGGCAGGAGGTGCGACGGCGTAATGGGCCGTAATATTTCAAGAGGCATTGTCATCGTCAATGAATTTACGATCCATGGCAGCCGGGGCAGCACGCCGGGCCGGTACGTGATCGAGTACATGGCCCGCGACGGGGCGTCCGAGAATCTGACGCCGACTGTGGCCCGTGACGAGAAGATACAGGCCATGGAGCGGAAAATGCACGACGTCTATAAGCAGGATATATCAAAGGGTCGGGTCAATGATATGCCAGATTATATCACCCGATATATGGCCAGGGAAACGGCCACAGACGTGGCGGTCTTGGACGGCGTGACGGACACCGGCGTCGTGAGGGCGGCGTTTGATAATCTGCAGGGCTATTCAGGGCTTGCGTTCGGTCCGGATAGTTTGTCGTTGTCTCACCAGGAAGTCCTGGACAAGGCGCGGATGGTCCAGGAGCAGCACGATATGGGCAAGCCCGTCTTAAAAACCGTGATCTCGTTCGAGACGGATTACTTGAAAGAGATGGGCGCCCTTCCGGAGGATTTTGAGCCCCTGCACCGGGGCGATTTTTACGGCAAGTCTGACCAGGCGAAATTGCGGCTGGCTGTTCAGCACGGGCTGGCCAACATCGCTCACGAGTTCTCGGATCTGGACTATATCGGCCTGTTTCAGGTCGATACGATGCATCTGCACTGTCACCTGGCCATGGTCGATAAGGGCCCGGGCAAGCGGTTCACAAAAGACGGAGAACAGCGTGGTATGCTGGACGACGGTATGAAGATGGCTGTCAAGCGGGGGATCGATAACTCGCTGGACCAGTCGAAAACCATGCGCCCGCTTTCGATCCAGATGGAAGGGGAGCGCCGCAACACGATCGGGTACATCAAACGCTTTACGCATCGGGTCATGGAGGAACGCGGCTTGCCCCAATATCTTTTGGCCTGCCTGCCCAAGGACGACAAGTCGCTTTGGAAGGCCAGCATCAATACGGACGGCGGCCCGGGCAACGAGATGGAGATCCGTCGTGGCAGATCCGTCAAAAAAGTCAAGGGCAACATGAAGAAGGCCAACGAGATCGTCCGCAGTTATGTGATCGACTTGTTGAACCGGCCGGATTCCGGATTTGCCGAATCCATGGCTGCCAAGCACGCGTATCTGACGGCCCGGCGGGACCGCGGCGATTTTGACGAGTATTATACTTATAAACGCCGCGGCCAGGGCAAGAATCGAAAGAGCGTGCGGGTCAAGCTGACGCCTGACGAGGCTGTCCGCGATCAAGAGGCCAAGTATCGGGACGAGATCACGGAGAAGGGTATGAATGCGGTCTATGACGTCCTGAAGGGCGTGGACGACAGCACCATGACGTTCCATACGCCGCTTTTGGACGCCATGGGCCTTCCCTATGAAGAGATGGCCAACCGTGTAAAAGACGACAAGCTGATCGAATTTGGCTTCCGGTTAAGATCCTATTCGTCACGGCTGGATCATCATCAGCGACAATACGAGCTGGTCAGCGGGGTCATTCACCAATACGAAGATGGTAAGACCGAGTCGTATAACCCGGAATCCAAGGTCCTGTATGATTTTTTGAAGATCGAGCAGGACTATAATCACGCCCTGATGGATAAGTATCGGACGTTTTTGCACTTCTACCATGTGAACAACGAGTATCAGGACGATTTTGAGGATCTGATGGCGCTTCGGCATCGATCCTATAACCGGCACGCCATGCACGAGGATAAGAAATTATTGCGGGGCGGAGACGGTGAAAAGATCGAGCAGCGCGGCGTTGATCAATATGGCCTGCATGGCGCGTCTCTATTGCTGACCAACCCGGCGGCATTCCGGCAGCTTATGACTGATGAAGACGAAGAATACAAGCATGGCCTGCGCGATTTCAACGAGAAGCTGGCCTGCATCGGCATGCTGTTCGACGAGGGGTCAGCCGAGATCACGCGAGGCTTGAAGCACGAGTTCGACGATGTGAAGGCATTTGATTTACATCATATGAGTTACGACTTCACATACGATTTCAAGATCGCCATCGACAACGTGAATAATTTCATTGCTATGGCGGACAAACGCTACGAGGCTGCCATGAAAGCGTACGAATATCTGGCCGCTACGGGGCAGGAGGGCAGTTTGGACGGGATCGTCAATTTCGACGATATCCGGGTCATGAAGGACCTGGCGGACGAGTATCGATCCTCGGACGGCATGTATAAGACCCGCTATGATGACACGGCTCAGCTGCGTCGGAATACGGCCACGATCCGGCTGGATCACGACGTGTATTCCGAGTTGAATGACCGCCATGTCATGAGTATTTTGCGAAACGCCATCGACGAGTCCAAAAAGAAGGACGAGCAGGAAGGCCTTGGCGTATAAACATGTTGACTTTTATATAAAGTTATATTAAAATTGATAAAAGCGATGTAATCACAGCGCGGCGGTTTGACACGGCCGCGGGACGGGAGGATTTTCTCTATGAAAATAATCTGCGGCGAGCGGGTGCTTGATCTGGATCGAATGAATGCCGTGAAACCGGACGGGGAGCATGTCTGGGTCGAACTCCAGCCGTTTACATATTCTCCGTCCCGGCTGCCGGACAGCGACATCGGGACGTATTTACTGACGCCGGATCAGGGCGCGGTCTCGTTTCGGGACATGGCGTTCAAGATCTTGGTGGATATGGGCGTTTGGTCGGGCGCCGGCTGCGTGAAATATTTGATCCGGGATATCGCACGGGGCATCGACCGATCCGGCGGCGACTGGTCGACGGCAAGCCTGCCCGATACGGGGGCTGCCGGTGCGATCCGGTCTGGCTTGGAGCTGCGGTCTATCTACATGCCGTGTCCGTCCGGTATTTTATCCATCAATCTCGGCGCGCTGTTTGAGGAGCCCTGCGATCTGGATCGGGCCGTGTTTGGCATGTTGTCCGATTATATTTATGTCCGGGACGACGCGCCGTTCGTCGCGCTGCACGAGTCCGTGTCCAAACTCCTGGCATCGTTTGGGCCGGACAGTTTCGTGCAATTCGTCGAGGGCGTCTACGGCGTCGTATCCTGCGATCCGGACGACGTGCGATCCCGGCTGCAGCCGGCCGAGACGCAGCCGCAGGATGTTCAGGAGGCCGGATCCGATGACGGCGATGTTGAACAGTCTGATATGTCGGCTGAACTGGAAACTGATCCGGAGACCGGGTCCGATGAATCCACATCAGATGCTGACCAGACGTCCGAATCCGAGCCTGAAAAGCCGCTTGATCTGGCAGCGATGAGCAACGCCAGCGTGCGGGATCTGCCGCGGCGGCCCGGTTTCCCGGGCGGGTCTACCGGACTGTTCTCGTCAGGCCGCAAGCTGAAGGGCTCGGACCTGACCGGCACCGACGAGACGTATTCCATGGAGTATTACGCCGGGTTCTACCGGGACGCTATGGAAAAGGCCGATTCGACGGGCTTCGCGGACCAGCTGATCAAGGCTCGGGCCGGCCATGGCACGGCGCCCATTGCCATCCTGGAAGAGGCCGTTCAGAGATGGAAGTCTGCTGTCGTGGCGCAGCACGGAGCGGGCGGCGATGCGTCTGAATTGCGCGGCGTGCTGCTGGATATGGCTCGCACGCTGACGGTTTCGGCGGGCGAATTGGAATCTATGCCGGAGCCTAAGACCACGTCTGAATCCGTGCCTGACGAACCCAAGCCCGCACCGGAACAGGTGCCAGATACGAAACCCGCAGACGAGCAGGTGCCAGATACGAAACCCGCAGACGAGCAGGATGCGTCCGATGGTGATACGGGTAATCTGATTCCGGCGGTCGAGACAGATTCGAATCCCGTGCCGGACCCGGGGCATGAATCCGAACCGGAACCTGAGACGGAATCTGATTCGACGCCTGATCCCGAGCCTGGCCTGGCTTCGGAGCCGGAGTATGATATTCCTGACTACGGCGACGAGACGGGCGGCTATGATGAAGATCTGGACGAAGATGGCCCGCCGGACGAAGGCGATGACGACGATGAACCCGACGGTATTTGACCTGTGTGCCGGTGATTTCGGTTGACACGGGACCGCGTCTGTGCTATCATGGTCAGCAGAGGCCGTACCGCATGGCCCCTATGTCCGTGGGCAGTTTTCGATGACGCCCCCGTATCAAATTCTGGTACGGGGGCGTTGTTGCGCGTTATATAAAAATATTTCTTTTTATATTGTTTTCTTTATTTTTGTGTGCTATAATATGGCAGCAGGATTGGAGGTTTGTACCGCATGCTTTTTGAACATGACCAGGATGCCGCTGAACGGTATCCATATATGCATCAATACACAAACTACATGAAAAAAATGGAGCGGCCGCTTATCGGGCGCGAGCATGAGAAGCAGCTGATACAGGCGGCCATGCTGAAACCGGAGCTTTGTAACGTGCTTTTGTTGGCAGAAGCTGGCACAGGTAAAGGAAATCCACTTTACACTATCGTTCCCGTAGCGGATTCACGAGGTTATATTCAGATCGGTGATCTGAAAGTCGGTGACTATGTTTTTGATGAAAACGGGCAGCCGACGATGGTTCTCGGCATCTATCCGCAGGGCCTGAAGCGTCGGTATGACGTCTGCTTCGTGGACGGGTCCGTGATCCCGTGCAATGACGAGCATATTTGGAACGCCCGCACTCGATGGCATCATTATCATGGTCATCCGTATGAATCGCATACGTTGCGTGAGCTGCTCGATTATGGCATTACGCGGACAGGGCATCGTACCAGACGTGGTCCGCAAGAAATGAAGTCCTGGTACATACCGCGCAACAAAGCTGTTGCGCGTCCGGCGCTAGATCTGCCGATCCATCCGTACGCCATCGGCGTGTTTCTTGGCGATGGGTGCATGACAGATCCGGCTTTAGCCGTGTCGTCCAACGATGAGCCTGTTGTTCAGCGTGTTGCGGAGCTGATTGGCGCGATTGGTATTGAACAGAACAAATGCACATACACGTGGCATTTTCTTTCGTCCGAAGGAGCGACAAAATTTGTCCGCATGCGCGATTTTGAGGTGCTGCTTCCAAATTCTAAAGTTTTTGGCTACGAAAGCTTGGAAAAACGCGTCCCCGAAGAGTATTTCCTCGGTTCGATCGAACAGCGTATGGAACTGCTGCGTGGTCTTATGGATACGGACGGCTGTGTGCATGGATCTGACGGTCGTGTGAACGTGTCTTTCGCTACGAATAACAAAGACCTTGCGCTTGACGTTCAGAAGTTGGCGGCGTCGCTCGGTTATCGTACCAAACTGGGACAAAATGAGCGGTACGATGATATTCATAAAAATATGGAATATCGTGTCTATTTCATGGAATCCGATCAGACGGCTTGTGATCTGTTCTGGCTGCAGCGCCATAAGGATCGTATTGTGGCAAATACCCGCGACGATAAGAAATTCAAGCATATCTACGACGACTTAGCCATTGCCGAAGTGATCGACACGGGTCGGGATGAAGAGATGGTCTGCATTTATGTCGAAGCTCCGTCACACCTGTTCCAGATCGGCGAATCGCACATCGTGACCCATAATACGGCGCTGGTGCAGGGTATCATGGCAGAAGACGTCGAACGTATTTATCTCGAGGTCGACCTGCCCAAGATGCTGACGAATTTGCGGGATACGAACGAGATGGCAGACCGATTGAAAACGCTGTTCAGCGAGGTGTCCAAGTTCCGGAGTGAGAAAGAAAAAGACGTGGTCCTGTTCATCGATGAGTTTCACCAGATCGTCCAATTATCGTCGGCCGCGGTCGAAGTTCTGAAACCTATGTTGGCGGATTCCGGTACGCGCGGCATTCGATTCATCGCCGCGACGACGCAGATCGAGTATCAGCAGTGGATCGCGCCGAATCTGCCTCTAGTCGAACGTCTGCAGCGTATCCGGCTGGTCCAGCCGGGGGAAGACGTCGTTGCGTCGATTTTGTCTTCCATGTGCCGGCGGTACGGCGTCACCCCCGCGTCTCCGGAGTTGTTCTCTGACATTTATACGTATACCAACCGGTACATCCCGGCCACCAGCCAGCCCCGTAAATCGATCCTGATCCTGGATACCATGATAGGGTGGCACAGGCTGCTTGGACGGCCGCTGGACCGGCGGCTGCTGGCTGATGTCATTTATGAGACGGAGGGCATCAACGTCGCGTTCCGAGTGGACGCGTCGGCGATCAAGAAGCGCCTGGACGCGGCCGTTCTGGCCCAGGAAGTCGCCACGAGTTCTATCGAGCAGCGTATGCAGATCTGCGTGGCTGGCCTGAACAACCCGAACCGGCCGATGAGTTCCTTCTTATTTTGCGGCAGTACTGGCGTTGGCAAGACGGAAGCCACGAAACAGCTGGCCAAGATCCTGTACGACGACGACCGGAACCTGATCCGATTCGATATGACTGAGTTCGCGCTGGATCATTCGTTGGACCGTTTCCGGCGGGAGCTGACCAACCGGGTTTCAGCCATCCCGTACTGCCTGATCCTCCTGGACGAGATCGAGAAGGCGTGTCCGCCTGTGACCCGCGTCTTGCTACAGGTCCTGGACGACGGGCGTCTCCTGGACGAGAACGAACGCGAGGTCACGTTCAAAAACGCCTATATCATCGTGACGACGAACTCCGGCGCCGAGGTCTTCCAGACGATCTCTAACTATGGCCAGTCGGACAAGGCCGATTCGAAAACGCTGGACAAGTACGATAAGCTGCTGCGGGAATCCATCCTGGCGCAGTCCGGTTCGAAATTCCCGCCCGAGCTTCTCGGTCGTATAGATTGCATCGTCCCGTTCCAGCCCCTGAGCCGGCGGACGATGATGCGCATTGTCAATATGAAGCTGGGGACGCTGGCGGCCACGGTCAAGCACAAGCACGGCGTGACGCTGCGGGTGCATAAAAACCTGTATCCGTATCTGATCTTCGATAAGCTGGACACCGATTCCAACAGCGGCGGCGCCCGTATCGTCGTTTCGAAATTGGAACGGGAGGTGACAGTCCCGCTGTCTCGGTATATCAACGAGCATCCGATGGAAAAAGAGATCTTCGTATCGATTGGCGGCGAGATGGCGGTCATGAATAAGCGCATGGTGGAATCCGAGGCATATGTCCATGTCGGTACTAAATTCCTGAACGCCGATCGGGATGTAATGAAAGAAATGGGTACATCGTGATGGATCTGCATATCATATCACATGAGGAGGACATGGCATAATGGGAGTTGCCAGCATTTTTAAGTTCGGCAAGAAAAAGCAGGCGTCTGATGCGCAGGACGAGGTCCGGGGCGCGGTTGCGCCGGATGTGAAGTCCGCAAAGGCAGAGGCCGCAGCGGAGAAACTGCGATTAAAGAAAATCCGGGCAGTCAAGAAGAAATTCGACGAGACGGTCTGGGAATCGGTTCTGGACGTGATGCGGTCCAATATCCCGCAGTTCACCATGATCGAGCCGGACCCGGATATTCCGGGCGGGGAGATCCCCCGGTATGTCGTTCTCGGATTTGATTTGGAGATCGTGGATTTCTTCTCCAACAAATCCGACGACGACATCGGCTCCATCATGTCGGCGATCAAGCACAGCATGGACGTGATCATCGAGGACCGGCTGTTCGACAATCAGCTGATCCTGGTGATCCCCACGGCGAAGTCTTTGGCGGCCCTGGAAGAGTTCGAGGAGACGTTCGACCTGAAGTTCTACGTGTGCTATATCACAGAGCAGGACGTGGTGTCCCTGGAAACCAAAACGCCGGAGCGGGAAGATGATTTTATCTTCATCACCCTGCCGGAGATCCGGGACATGCTGCACAATAACGTCTCGATCCGGGACCAGATCCACAAATTGCAGATTCGGGTCGGTTCGGACGGCGACTACGGTGGGCTGTCCGGCGAAGAGACGACGGAGAGCCGGGCGAAAGCTGCGTCTGGAGATATTGATCCCGGTTCTGACGGTGATGTCATATCCGAAGATGACTATGAGCAGGAGCACGGCGGGACAACGCCTGATCCGGAGCCTGATCCCGCGCCTCCGGCGCCTGAATCGACGGGTACGACGGATTCAGACGCCGTGAGAAGCGCCGTAAACGGCGCCGTGGACCGAGCGGAGCAGGTCAGCAAGAACCTGAGCAACCAGTCCGGCGAGGTTCAGGAAGCGGCAGGCAGCGATCCGGTACCGGATCCGTCGCCGGCGCCTGCCCCGGAACAGACTGCCCCGCCGCCCGTACAAACATCTTCTGCTGCCGCCACAGCGCGGTCCCGGGTCGATCGTATTCGGGCTGCTGCCCAACAGGCTGTATCCCAGGCGCAGCAGGACCCCCAGATCCAGCAGAAGCAGCATGCGATCCAGGCGCCGCAGCAACAGCAGTTCGACGCCGCGGCCATGGACAAGTATATTTCCCGCCGGTACTACTCTGACGATCTGGAGCTGGAGATCTCGTCCCAGCCCTTCGACGCCATGTTCCTGCAGAGCAACCCGTACATGCCGTTCAAAGAAGTTCAGTCCGAAAGCTGGCTGGACGGTTACGTGAACAGTCTGCGGCGGGACGCCAATGCCCGGCTGGCCAAGCTGCACTACGAGAACCTGCTCCTGATGCGCCACAGATACATGGAGATCATCACGGCGCATTGTGCCGATATCACCAAGGCCGTGGCTACGGACGATAAAGAGAGCCGGTTCGGCTTCCTGGTAGCCGAGTTCGAGACCCGCAAAGCCGAGGCTCTGGAGCAGCTCCCTGCCATGGTGGCCGAGTACAAAGAGTCGCTGGAGAAGAGCTACGCGGACCGGCTGCGTATCGCAATGGAAAACGCGGCGAATACCGCCAAGGCGGATTTTATCAATCGATTCGGCAAAGAGCACGAGCGGGAACTGAAAGAAGTCGAGGCCGAGCTCCGGAACAACCTGGAATCGGAATTTGTCAGCAGCCAGGCGGCCATCATGCAGCAGCGCCGGGACGAGGCGAAGCGGCAGCTGGATCTGGGCATCACCGAGGCGTTAAAAATCTGCAAGGACGAGTACACGAAGATGCTTGCGGTAGAGCGGCAGGAATATGCCAGGCTCCAGAACGTCATCGTCGAGTACATGAACGAGCACATGGCGGCGGACGAGGCGCGGATCACCGTCGACATGGAGAATCTTCGTCTGAACAACGACGTGGCGCGGGTCCAACAGGAAGCCGCGGCAGCCATGGCACGGGCCCAGGCTGATTTCGAGGCCCGTGTGGCCGATATCAAGGCCGAGAGCCTCCGGTCCACGCAAGCCCATGAAAATGCCATGGCCGACGCCACGGACCGTCACGCCCATGCTATGGCCGACCTCCGGGCGTCCTTTGGCGAGACTATCGCCCATAAGGATTCTGAGATCAATATGCTCAAGAAACAGATCGAGCAGGCCGACGCCCGCATGGACGAGCTGACGAAAAAGTATATCGACCTGGATGAAGCAGCCGACAAGAAATACCGGTCCCAGGTGGACATGGTGAAGTCCGAGCGGCAGGCCTGGGAGGACCGGGCAGGGCATATCCAGCGGATGCACAAGTACACGGATAAAATCAAGATGACCGGCGTCGTCGTCGGGTTTGCCGCAATGTTGGCCGTTGGTATCATCATTGGCTGCGTCATTACGGCGGGATCAGCCCAGGACGCCGTGGACCGGCAGGCGGCCGGCATCCGGGGTCAGTCGCCCGAGATGCACTATTACATCAATGGCGAGGAAGTTGACCTGGAGGGCATGGCCGGACAGGACGGCGCGGGCCAGGACGACCCGCCGCCCCAGTAAGGAGGTGCTGGCCATTATGGACGCGAAACGGGTGAAAAAAGACGCGCATCAGCGCAGCCGAAAGCAGGGTACGCTGGTCAGCGCCTATATCGAACAGGACGCATACGACGCGCTTCAGACCCATTGTGAGATCACAGGACAGTCCAAGACAAAAGCTATCGAGCGGGCTATCCTGAGCTATTGCGGGGCGACTCGCGAAGGACATGGTCTGCAGGGGGACGGGAGCGAGTAGGATGCTCCAGCGGGCGGGCACGGCTTTGATGTATCGATCGGAAAGGGCGTGCCAGCTCGCTGTTTTCATATAAAGCCATAAAAAATTCGATAAGAAGGAGGAAATGCCATGGCAAGAAAGAAAGGCTCCGTGTACGACAAGCTGCAGTCGATGCGGGCGGAAGATACCGCGCGTTACAGAAACGTGCATGACGACCAGCAGGTCGACCGCTCGTACATGGAAGCGCCGGCGACAATGAAAGGCCGCTTGATCTTTATCTCCATCGTATGCGTGATCATCGCGATCGTCACGTGGTGCATCGTAGGCATGATTGAGAAGACGGGTGCGCTGGACAGCGTCAACGCCGGTTGGAATGATCTGTTCTATGGCAGGGACGGTGTCAAGTCTGATTATCAGTACGTAACGATCCGGGATGAGACCCCGCGGCTGGACGCCTACGGCTTGCAGGTCTATGACGAGAATACCGGTGAGCCGCTGTACGACCTGGTGACGACGAAGTACATCGTCAACAGGCAGACGGGGATCCTGACGGACATCACGAACTGGCAGGTGCCTGTTTACACAGGCTGTTACCCGGCATATTATGATGCGGAGGGCCGGCTGACGTACAGCAACGGCTATGAGGACGTTTACGACGAGTATGGGAACCGGGTCACGTCGGCCATTGGCGGCATGTTTGGGTTCAATACGATCGACGGGCAGCAGCCCCAGGTCTATATGCGGTTGATCCCGCAGCTCGGCGTAGATGATCCGACGTATCTTGGCCAATTGGATGACTACGGCTTCGTGTACACCCCGGACGCCGTCGCGTCGTATTTTGATCCGGACGGTGTCATGATGTCTGGGGACGAGATGCTGCTCGACGGCGATCTGTCCGATCCGATCTATATCTCCCGATATGGCTGCGAGCCGGGTGAGAACCGTTATCTCTGGGTCCGTCTGAACCGCGGGAAACTTGTCGATACGACGGGTTGGCGCAATCACGAACGGTTCACCGACATGCGTCCGACGCCAGCCAAGATCATGGCTTCGCTGCTCGTGAGCCTGATCGTGTATGCGTTGCTCTACGTGGTCATGAAGAAGAACCTGGACGTCCAGAACGCGGCCAATGACCCGACGGACATCAACCAGCACCACGACGATTCGCGATTGCAGACGCCAGAGGAAATCCAGAAAGCGTATGATATCTTCCCTGACGTAGGCGCGCACAGTTCGGTCATGGTGTCGTCCATGATCTCGCATCAGGCGATCACGAACAAAGGCCTGAAGAAAATCCGGATCGCCAAGCGGGCCAAGAAAGACATCGTGGATGAAGACGGCGACGTCGAGATCTACAAAGGCGAGATCCTGCGGGACGACGACGGCGAGCCCATCACGATCGAGGTCCCGCTGATCGATACGGACTTTACGGAAGCCCTGTTTGATTCGTCCAAGACCCTGAAAGGCAAGGACGGGAAGGGGAGGCCGTTCCGGCGCTATTTCGATACGCCTGGCATCCCGTACAACCCTGGGAACGAGAACCTGGACAAGCTGAAAGGCTACGATACCGTGGCCGAGCTGATCAACGGCGACTGGACATTCCCGCTTTATGAGCCGCAGCGGCCCGGCGGGGTGTACGTTGTTGATACGGCGCCGGTAAATACTATGGTGCTGGCCATCACGAGAGCTGGTAAGGGTGACTTGGCCCGGCCTATATGGCGACATGTAGGTCCTAATGAGTTAATTGCTTGAGAATCCCTAAAGCGCATCCACGGAAACAGTGAGGCGGAAAGCCTGAGCTGCGGCAGTTATGCCGACGTTGTGAAAACAGAAAACACGGATGCGATGTCCGCATGGTTAAATCCTAAACGGACGTGACAATGGGTGTCTATGCAGCCAATCCGCTAACCCTTGCGAGGCATGCGGAAGGCCCAACGATCGGCCCCTTGTGGGGGAGCGGATTGCAGCAATGCACCGCAGATCCGACGTATGTCGGGGAAGTAGAGCCGCAAGCGAAGGGCGGCAGAAAAATACATCCCTTGAACCTTGACAATTCCATATGTGTTTTGAGACATTGACTGAATGCCCGAAATATGTTACAATGGTATGTAAAGGACAGACCATAATAATATATTGGAGGTATCGCACATGAAGCTCAATAAGGCGAAAGATCTGTATCTCCGTGGTTTCAACGGTGAATACATAAAGCGACGCACAGGCATATCAATGCAGTCATTATTGAAACAGCTGCGTGCGGCAGGGGAGACGTTCACAAAAGCTGACATCATATCGTATCAGGTTGCGTATATATCCGGAAAATATGGAGTAGCCGACGTTGAAGTAGCATATCGTGAGATCATACGCACATATGACGACCTTGACAGGGCTCGTCGTGGCAAGCATATCATATGTCTTGGCTGTGGGTTCGGCGATTATCCTAAGGTGTTTCGCAAAATTCTCGGCAGTGGTCGATATGATGAACTCAGGAATGAGGAATGGCACGCGAAACAGGTAGCGGCCGTCAGATCGGCATACGGCGTCGATAATGTGTTTGAGAAGGCCGTATTTGACCAGATATCTGATCCGGGTCGGATTGCAGATGGCCGACGCAAACGGACGGATACCATGCTTGCACGATACGGCGTCCGAGAGCCGAATCAGAATGAAGAAATAAAACGACGTGCTGTCGATGGCATGCGGCGTACAACAGAGGCCAAATATGGCACAGCATACGTGATGAAAGATCCAGAGATCGCCAGGGTCGCGACGGAAAAGAGGCATGCTACGATGGTGGAGAGGTATGGTGCCGGCAACAGCGTGCAGGTGCCGGCCATAAGAGACAAGATATTCAACAATCGTGTTAAGAATGGTACCGTCAATTCGTCCAAACCTGAGGATATGCTGTATAAAATGTTCGTTGAGCATTTTGGTGCCGCACATGTGTTCAGAAATGTCATAGTGGACGAACGGTACCCATATCATGTTGATATATATGTCGATACGCTGGACCTCTTTGTCGAGCTGAACGGCGATCGGGCGCATTATACCAGATGGTACGATCCTGACAGTGTACGTGACCGTCAAGTCGTGGAAGAGTGGACAAAAAACATGATGCGGGTCGAATCTGCGACCGGGAAGAAATCGAGATATTGGAAATACATCTTGACATGGACTGTTTCAGATCCTGAGAAGCGAAATGCGGCTCGCGCTGCTGGCCTTCGATACCTTGTATTCTGGGACGGCGGTAATAAAGGTGGCGTTCCGACGCTTAAAGACGCACGCGAGTGGTTCGCAGCCGGGTGTCCCATGCCGGATCAATGGCGGCCTGAAAACACATATGGAATTGCCAATGGTGACAAGGTGACGATATGATCTCAACGTTGCGGGATGATCGCAAGCATGGCGGCAGCATAACGGCTGTGCAGCCGGGGCTATCGTTGCGAAATAGCCTGAAGATACTTGTCAAACAATAATTGAGCCTACCATAGATATGTGGATGAGGGAATCCCGTCCCAACAACATGGTCATCAATGACCCAAAGGGCGAGCTCCTGGTCAAGAACTACGTGCGGGGCACGGTACGGGGATTTACCGTGGTCCAGTTTAATCTCATCAATCCCATGAAGACGGATATATACAACCCGTTATCACTTGCAGCAGACGCTGCACGCGATGGCAACTCGACAAAGTGCGCCATGTACGTCGAGAACATCGCGGAAGTATTCTTCCCGTTGGACGGCGGCGAGGACCCGCTTTGGCCCAACGCCGCGAACAATGCGTTTAAGCGTGCCGCTTACGGCCTCATCGACTATTACCTCGAGGAAGAGAAAGAAATGCGCCGTATCGCGTCGATCAAGAACGTCGACAAGAAGATCCTGGAACAGAAGATTGACGAAATGTGGGGCAAGGTCACGCTGTATAATTGCTACCAACTGTTCGTCCAGATGTCCAGTAAGAAGCTCCAGGATCCGGTGGCTGAGACGACGGAGAAATGTAAGGCGGCCGAAGAGGGCGGGAAGCCGTATCCGATGGACCAGCAGGACCTGATGGCACAGGAGGCCATGGACAAGCAGCCCATCTGGGACGGCGCGGCCGAGGCCGATATGCTGACGCTGTTTTTCAATGCCACGGCCCGGCTTCCGCGCAACTCGATGCGAACGCTCGTGACGAACGCGGACAACGCGCTGCGCGCCATGGGCGGGGCCGAGAAGATGATCGCGTCAGTCTACGGAATCGCGATCACGGCCATGAGCTTCTTTACGGACCCGACGATCTCGACTTTGACATCGGGTACGATTTCCCAGAACGTGGATCTGGCGGGCCTCTCGTTCCCAAGGCGCTTCGGCGTCCGGTTCCACATGGATTACTTAAAAGCCAACCATCTGGTCGGTATGCAGTGCCTGTGGGACGCGTTCGAGGATCCGGATTTTACAAAGCCCATGAAGGGCAAAGACTTCATGCACGAGGACACGGTCAGCCGAGAGGGCTGGGCCAGGTGCTTCTTTAAGGGCTGCTTCCCCAACGATAAGGCCTATCTGAGACTGCGCATCCGGGATACCGGTTCTGAAATGCTGGTCAAGACGTTCTTCTTCGAGTTCCAGAAGGACTACCAGACCAGCTACGACGGCAAGACCTATATGAAGGACCCGATCCTGGGTACCCGGATCGTCAAGAACGGGTTCCTGACGGAACTGGTCAAAGTCCGGGGCAAAGACGGCGCGATCAGGTACCGGCCGGCGCCCACCACGTTCATGAAGCCCACAGTAAAAGACATCGTCGCGACGGCTCAAAAGCTGGAGGCCCTCAAATCCGATCAGGAGCGGGACGAAAAGCGGAGCGAGCTGGTCGAGCGGGTCGATGTCAAGACCAACGTGTTCACGTCTCTCACTGTCAGGTATCAGGAAAAGTGTAAGATGGTGTTCCTCGTAACACCGCCGCATTTGATTGAGAGCTATTTACAAATAGCAGGTTATGTGTTGTAATAGTCCTGATGACATGGTCAGAACATTTCTTGATGAGGTGTGATTAACTATGGCGAACATTGGTTTGACAAGAATAATCAAGAAGACGTCACCAAATTGGAGTCATGGAAGTCTAAGGGCGGTCCATATTATATGTCGGCCGTTAGGATGTGGTCGGAACGTGATCCTGCTAAGCGGGATTGTGCGGAAAGAAACCATATCAATTACCTTGTTTTCTGGGACCAGGATCTGGCAGATGCCAAAGCTTGGCTCGGAATGTAACACATAGCAAGTCGGCAGCAGCGAAACCGCCGGGTAGGCTGCTGTGTCGAGTGGGGAACGAAGCGGGAAAGCGGGTCATGCCGTAATCCGAGCGCGAAGGACAGGTCTAAAAGCCTGGACAGCCGCAACGCGTAGGAGATGAAACCATGGCTGAGATGCCATGGAATATAATTCTCCCAAGAGTCCCCGCCGTCGGGCGGTACGGGCGCAGAGCTCGTGGCGAAAATGTACGCTGGGCTGCATGGTAATCATGCAGAAGGCAGGATAAAAAGCCTTTGGGCAGGCCGCTGCCCATGCTTGTGGGATGGAACGAGGATGTGCCTACCATGAGTGCCGATAACACGGCCGGAAGTATGCGAAACTTATACTGATTCTGATCAAACAGCTGGTGGACCTGAATTTCGACCAGTCTTACATGACGAAGTCGAATCAAAAACCGCTCTATAAGACGCGGTATATGTTGGATAATGTATTGACAAATTGAGTTTCGCATGTTACAATAATTGTGTCATATAAAAGGACGGTGTTTATTCATGTCGTATGATGCAACGGAATTTGTAGCACGCGCTAAGAAAATTTACGGCGATAAATATGATTATTCCAAAATAGAATACGAGAATGCAACAAATCCTGTAGTTATCGTGTGTTCCATCCATGGAGAATTTTCGAAAGCCCCATATCGCCATCTTCGCGGAAGTGGCTGCCCAAAATGCACGAAAATCGAAGCTGAAAAGAAACGTCAGCAGACTATGCTGGAACGGTATGGCGCGACAACATTTGCCGGCAGCCAGGAAGCTAAAGAGCTGCATGCAGCAGGTGGTGGTCCGTGGGCGAAAGAGGCACGTGCGAAGGCTGCTGATACTTGCGTTGAACGATTTGGCGCGAAGACATGGGCCGAGAGTGATATCGGTGTGGTTACGGCAAGAGCAAACACAAGCAACCCTGAGGTCAGGCAGAAAATGTCGGAACGTGCCAAAAGCAAAGCTGCACGTGAGCATTATGCTCAGACCACTCAAAAGCATTATGGCGCGAAGCACTGGACACAATCGGATGTCGGCCGTGAGAAGCTGCACGAGCTGTTTTCGACGGATGAGGAACGCAAAGCCAGAAGTGATCGCATGAAGTCATCAGAGGTGCAAGGCAAGATCCAAGCCACGAGTATCGAGCGATACGGCACACCGTATTATTGGCAGTCTCCCGAGGCTCGTGCCAGGCTGAAAAAATTGTTGAGCCAAGCTGAAGTGCAGCAGAAGATCATAGCTACCAAAAAGCGCCGCGGCACCTTGAACAGTTCCAAGGCTGAAAAAGTGGCATATGCGACGCTGGTTGACAAGTTCGGCAAGGATGATGTTGAGGTGCAGTATAAAACAGATCCGAGATATCCGTATGCTTGCGATTTTTACATCAAATCCATGGATCTGTTCATCGAGATCAACGCATCTTGGCTGCATGGTTTTCACTGGTTCGACGATACCGACGAAGCTGATTTGATTCGGCTCAGTGAGATGGCCAAGAAAGCTGAGCAAGGAAAGCCTATGTATCAGCGGGCTGTGTATATTTGGACCTATGATGATTTGAGAAAACGTGCAACAGCCGAAGCAAATAGTCTGAATTACATCGTATTCTGGGATAATGACTTGACTGATTTCAAACAGTGGATCGAAACTCTTTAATTTGTCACAAACAATACGACGTCCTGCGCATCCGGTGACGGGTGCGTACCCACACAAGTTAAAACTACGGAAGAGCCTGAAGAGCCTGCATGCCACAACGTAGCTGGAAACGGCAAGCGTGATGGAGCGAAAGCGGAAAGAAGTTGCGGGATGACAGTATGCTGAAAACAAAACTGTGAATACAGTGCTAACCTGTCTTGGACAAGGGCTTGTTTAGTTGCGAATGCCCGTAGCGTAAGAGCCGGGTAACGCTCAACGACTGGGAGATCGGGAGTCTCCGTTAGCGGCCAAGCGGGTGGCGTTTCAGTCATCCAGGGTGCGCGAAAAATATGTGGACTCATCTTTGATGAGTTTGACGCATAGTCTGAACTACGTCCTGTAATGGGAGTGCATGGGAATTAACCCAGCGCCTGCGTTGCGAACAGGCGAAACAGAATTGCGAGTTAGGTAATTTGCAGTCTGAGGGACACGGTATCTCCGGATTCGAGACGATGCTGTCCATCGGATTGGGGTAAATTGATTGGAAACTGCCCTGCCCATATGTAATGTGTGGGTACTATTACAGGAGTTAAAACCACGGAAAAGCCTGAAGAGCCTGGCTGGCTACAGCGTGGCGGGAAACCGCGGGCGCGAATGCCGGGAAACCAGAAAGAACAGCCAGGATGGAGACATGCTGAAACATCAAGCGCCAATGGCGTGCTAAATCTCCGGAGACAAGGGCTATTTTGGTTGCGAATGCCCGTAGCAGGTCATGCTGCCGAGGTAACGCTCATCGACTGGGGGATTGCGTCCCCGTAGGGCCGGAAGCCTATATGCCGGACCGAAAAATACCTGGGGGAATCGCCGGATATAAAAATCTGGTAGACCTTGACGTATAGTCAGCCGCTGGCTGTAATGGCCGGCGCCGGTAGCCCGGAGCCATATTAAAAGGCGAGTATGGTGAAATGAAAAATCGCAGGAACAGCAATTTACACTTATTCTGCAGACCCTGCAACAGCTGAAGCTGAGCCATTGTTGAAATGGCGATACTTTGCGTACATGTAATGTGTGCGTATGATTACATCGGTTAAAACCATGGAATAGACCTTAAGAGCCTGCACGCCACAGCGTAGATCGAAAGATCAAGCGCGATGGAGCGGAAGCGGAAAAAAGTTAAGAGGGTGTCTTGAAATCCAGGACACCTGGCAGGATGGTGGAAGGCTGCAATACAAGCCCTCAGCAGGGTGCCGGTCCCACTGATGTACCTTGAAAACTGGATAATATCTTGACAAAATGTGTATGAGCGTGTATAACGACCTTAATCGTGTGGCCGCTGTACCAGAAGCGTTTCGAATATGAATAAGGGCGTTGAAGATTTGACGGGTCTGGATTTTGGATTCTGGCATGTCGAGGGTATGGCACGACGTATCAAAGAACCGAGAGGCTGATATGTGATTTTGTGGCGCTGCCGATGTAAGTGTGGCGAGATTCGGGAGATTCGAGGCGGAACGTTGAAGTCAGGTCTGAGTTTGTCATGCGGCTGTTACAAAATGGAAGTTGTGCGCGAACTTGCAACGCACGGAACCAGACTTTCTGTGATGGAAAAGAAAGTATCGGAGTGGCTTCAAGAGAACGAATTCTATTTTGAGCCTCAAAAAGTGTATCCTGATCTCAGAGGGAAGCTTGGCTATCCATTGTCGTATGATTTTCTTGTTTATGATGCGAATGTGCCGAAGCTCTTGATTGAGTGCCAGGGTCGTCAGCATTATGAGCCAGTTGAATATTTCGGTGGCGAGAAACAGTTTGCTGTGCAACAGCAAAACGATCAGGCGAAGCGTGACTATGCTGCGACACTTGGCATTACACTTATCGAAATCGCATATACGATGGAGAGTCAGGATATTGTTCAGTGTTTGGAGCTGGCGCTCCAAGTCAGTACATAAAAGGGTCAGTTTGGTTACGAAGTCTCTGTAAAGCCAATATGGCAGGAGGACGTTCATCGACTGGGGGATCACGTCCCCGTTAGCGGCCGAATCGCGAAAATGTAGCGGCGCGCGAAAAATGGATGGCTCGACCGGGTAATGCCGGGGGTTGACGTATAGTCAGTTTACGCCCTGTAATGGGGGTACCGTGAATAGACACGGAGCTCGTGTTGCGAACGAGTGAAACGCAAAGGATGTTTATGGGGATTCAGTAGACAAGATTGTTCAAGGTCGAGATTTGTGCATGTGCGTATGAAATGCGAAGCATATGCATGGCCTGGCGTAACGGAACCGTTTAAGACGTTACGCATTATAGAAGGGAAATAAGCGGGGAGCCGTTTGCAACGGTAATCCGACAGCGAAGGACCGGTGCAAAAACCGGGCCAGCGGCAACGGGTAGGCTGCGAAGACCATGATTGCGATATTATGGAAATGTAATCAGCCCACGAGTCCCTTCCATCGAACGGTACAGGTGCAGAACCTGTGGTGAAAATTTACCCTGAGCTGCAGCGAACAGCTGCAGAAGTGCAGATAAAAAGCTGTACGATAACATAACTGAACACTTCAAACATTGTCTTTCTGAAATCCACCGACGACGCTATGATCGAAACGCTGTCCAAAATGTCGGGAACCATGCACGTGACCTACAAGGACAGCAAAACGATCACGCAGGACGTCGGGGCCGTCGTCAAGATGACGGCTAACGAAGCAAAGGTCAGCTATACCATGAGCACGGTGGAGCGGCCCGTGGTCGCGTACAACGACTTTGCGCAGATCCCGCCGTGCAACTCGATCGTGTTCCGTGCCGGCGACTTCCCGATCTGGAACCGGAACGAGACGGCGTTGCCCATGAGCTGGCGCCTGTTCAAGAACACGATCACAAATCCAGGCAAGGAGTACACGCTGCAGACGATCCCCAGCCTGTCTACGGCGAAAGATTTCGACGTCAAGCAGAACCAGCCCAATTTCACGCTGATGTTCGAGAAGCGCGTGAACCAGGCTGTGGCAAGTACCCAGGCAATGGCGTATTACAAGTCTGTGTACGGCCTGACGGACGACGAGATCCAGCGCCTGGACATCGACGTCTATTCGGACGCGATCATGGAAATGGCGTCCCAGATGCTCAATCCCGAGGTCGATATGACGGAGCGGGAGGACAAGGCCGACAAGAAGGTCCTGGACACCGAGCCGAAAGAGACGCCTACGGCGGATTCCGCGAAGCCGGACGATTCCGTCGAAAAGGCCACGCGTGACGATCCCATGATCCGCAAGGCGAAGAGCATGGAGAAGCGCATTTACGCCTGCGGTATGCTCTCCAAGAGCGATCTGATGTCCGTGTCGGGCCAGGTGTCCCACGCCTATGACATGCAGATCTCGGCGGCGTACACCCGGATGTGGCAAAAATTCCATCAGGAGGATAAGTTCCGGGTGAGCGACAATCACGACTTGACGTCCCGGGACGGCCGCACGGTCTACATCCGGCACGTGGACATGTCCCGCGTCCGTGCGGAGCTTGAGAAGGCCGCCAAAGAGGGTGGTCGCGTCAAGATGGTTGACGATCCGACGATCGGAAGCAACTCCGGAGAGCGCGCCGACATGGAGGTAACGGACGATTTCATCAAGCTGCTGTGCAGCTTCGATACGGACTGGCCGTTCTGCCGCGGCGAATTTGCCACGTACATGTCCGAGTTGGTCAACCAGGGTGGCGAGTAAAAAAAATAAACATGATCCACCCGTTTCGAAATCCGGAACGGGTGGATTTTTTATTCGATAATTGACATACGGGCCATTCCCCTATATAATATATAGATGACGAAATTTTTGCAGGCGCATGCCCAGGTCTCCCGTGGAAGCGGGCGAAAATGTGCCGGCGCCCGGTCTGGATTTTGATACGATTTCGGGCCGGTTGTTTCTTCATATGCACGACGAAAAAGAATGATCGGAGGATACACACATGTTGATGGACGACCTGATGCAATATGGCCGCGGCAATACTGATCTGGACCGGCGCATCAAAAATAAATGCGAGGCGGATCTGATCTACTACGCCATATTGCGTGAAATGATACACGATTACGGCGTTTCTGGGTTAAAAGACATCGCTAATATAGACCCGGACGCGCTGTGCATTTCGCGGGACCAGATGGCCAGCCTGGCGTCTGACGACGGCCTGCTGCGATTTGATTCCGACGAGCGGGTCACCGGGTTTTTCAACCCGAACACGAACGGTTATGACCGGCGTTTTACCGACGCGTCCCGCAGCCACTTTGTCCGTGAGAGTTTTTTGAATTGCAAGGCGCTGCGTGACATGGTCTCTACGAGCCTGGCGTCCAGCCCGGCTTACAGATCTCGGTCTATGACGGACGACGAATTCGAAGCCGCCGTCGACCTGGAATTTGAGCAGCGTATTTTGAATGCGGCCGATCCTGGCAGCCCATTCAGCCGGGTCCTTGATATTGCGTGCAGCTTTGACGAGACGATGGGCGTCGACGCCAGACGGGATTATTACGCTATGGCTATGCCGGAGGAGCGCATGGTCCGCGACGAATCCGATGCCCAGTCGGTCATGAACGAGGACCGGGCCCGCCGGGCGACGGCCGAGGCGAATAGTCCTGGCCGGATCGCGTCCGCGTTTCCAGGCCGCAATGCCGTCGAGCCCGGCGACAAAATTATCGTCCTGGACGGCGCCGGACGTCCGAATCCCATTATGGGTCTGAAATTAAGTCCGCTGATGCCGGAATTTGAGACGCTGCGCCGCTCTGGAATGGGAGATGCGCTGGGCCTTTACAAAGATCAGGCCGGTCATGCCAGGGCCAAAGATCCGAACCAGTATGACAAGAATAACGGCATCCTGATGTTTGATGCCCAGAAGCGCATGTTATCCGCGGCCCCGGATCCTGCGAAAGGCTACGCATCTGAGTATCTGTCTCAGAAGCGCGGCTTGGAGCTGGTCCGGGCCAACGGCATCATGTTCGGCGAATCAGAATATCTCCGGACTCAGGGTTACACGTCCGAAGCCACGATGTTCACAGAGAGCGGTTATGAAGATGGCGACGGGTTCTTTTCGCCCGAGATCGATCTGAGCTCCGGGGTCAAAACGTCATCCACGGCATATGCCCGCACGAATGCCGGGTATACGGCTTCATTCCGGACGATCCATGCGTGGAAGATGGCCCAGGTATTAGACAGGCTGTCAGGTCAGCAGCTGACGGACAGCGATCACGCGGCGATCCAGAAGATCATGAGTCCGCCGCAGGGTTCCGGCGGAACGATCTTCGGAGACCCCGAACGTGACGGCGAGACGGCCGTGAATGCCAACGCGGATGCTTATTTTAACTATATCGCCCATGTCTGCGGCGACGTGCGGGACAAAATGGCGTCCCATGAGTTCGGCATTCATTTCGAGGAGCAGAACTATTTTTCCGACCGGCGCGGTTTCGTGCCATTGCTTTACATGACCGGCGAGCGGACGACGGAATACAACCGGGCCCGGGCGAATCCGTCGAGATACTTTGCGTTTTATCCGTTCGCCAATTATACGCCGGCCAATATCGACGTGTCGCCGTTGGCTGGAGATATCGCGCCGGCGTCGTATAACTCGTTCATTGTAACGAACATGGCCCATCGGCGGTCCGCGACAGATACGAGCCTGTCTGACCCCGCCAAGAACAAGTACGCACATGTTACGCGTATCGACCAGGATCTGGTCAGGGACATGCGTGCGCTGTATGATGGCTATGTAAACGGTCCGCAGCGCGGTGTTTCGAATATCGACATCGGCATGACCAAGATCCGGCGTCGTGTCGGCGACACCGGCCTTGATGACCTGTCCCGGTTTATCAATGCCGACGGGTCTGTGAACGGCGCCCTGGTCACGCGGGTCCTCGTCGAGGATATGAACGCGACGAAAGCCGTCTTGCGCGAGGAATTCCTGTCGCCGGCCAATACAGGCCACATGTCGAATATTTTCCAGGTTTTTGCGGCAAGAAACGGTTGTCCCAGCGATGATAATAATTTGTCCGATACGCGGCTCGGCGATGCAATCGCGTTGTTCTGCCAGAACAGCGGTGCAGATACGCCGGACGGCTTTTCCAAGGCTCTGGCAGGTGAGCTGGAAGAGTGCATGAACATCGAATTGCGATCTGCGTACGGCCAGGATATCAACTCCTATCGGGCCATGCGGCATATCTATCGGGCCTATCTGTCCGATTTCGCTTCGAATTGCACCGGGCAGCTGATCACGGATCTGAGCCTGGCGCACGGTCACAGCGAGCTGCCGGATTTGCTGAACGACGATTACAATTTCGACAACGACACGTACCGTGAGTTTGCCCGGCGCGTTCTCGACCGGATGCCGGATCCGGCTGATCCGATGCTGTCCCAGTCTTTGAAGGACCTGTTCGGGACCGGCGAATTCGAGGATGGCAATAATTACATCGATCCTGACGTCCCACAGAGGATCGTCCTGAAGGCCAATATGGGACGGTATTCTTCAACACAATTTCTGTATCAGGACTATAATGATCTGTTGTCTTTGCTGGCGTATTCCGGATATGCGGCGTATGAGCCGGATGCTGGGAAGCCGGCCGATTCGATCATGTCCGGCCTGCGTAACCAGTCGCCTGTTGCGATTCAGCTTTATGCGTCTGAATCGTATGGTATCGATGGCAGCCTGGAAGGGGCGCCCGAGGACGACGGGGGCTACGATGATACTGATGGCGAGGATCGTGAGTTGGCGTCTATCTCCGATGACCGTGTCTGGTTCGAATCCGCGTTCGCGGACCCCGATGACGGCGCGCGGACGCTTGCCTGGCTGGACGCTGATTACTCCGGCGAGGCCGTGCGTATCGATACCGGCCGGTTTGACGCCGATCCCCGGGCCGAGCATGCCATGTATGAGGCCAGAAATCCGTTGAAGTGCGCAGCGCTGCGCCGGTGCGGCGACGTTTTGTCTAAAACAGAACAGGATTTCGATCCGGCCCGGCTCAAGATTTCCAGACAAGGCCTGATCAGTTATCATGGTCCCGATGGTACGCCGGTGATCCGGATCGGCCCCGTGATCGACGAAGAGGCGTATGTCCGGCCGATCGTCCGGGATGATCCGCTCGGCATTGAGACAAACAACATGCCTGTCCTGGATGTCAATGGCTGGCCGGAGCGGGACGCACATGGCACAGTACTGACGGAAACCCGGCGTATCTCCAGTCCTGCGGGTATCGAGATCGACGAGAACGGTAAACTGCTCAACCCTGTGTCTTACGGCGCGTTGGACCGCCGGAGCATTCTCGGACCGGACGCGGCCAACATGCCGAATAATCGTTTCTACGGGATCTCGGCAAAGATCCGGCCGCAGTCCGGCTATGACCACAATGCCGGTTCGTTCATTGACCGCATGGAGATGGCCACGTACCAGATGGGCGTCCTGGAGAATATTGACCGGTGCATGTCCATGCACATTGCTGCCAAGAACAGCGACGGGCGCGACGGCATTGCCCGGAGTCTGTTTTATACGAATGTCGGCCCGACATCGCTTCAGAAATGTTATCAGTCTGGTACATATTTGATCGACAACCCGGCGAAGTCGGCTATGGCCGGCTGTGTGCTGCGGGATTATCTCGAGCTGGCGAATGAGAATTCCGGCATTGAATATGCTGACGTTTTGCCCGTCGAAACATTCGGCGACAACGACCTGTTTGAACGGGCTATGCAGGTGTCGTCGCTCCATATGTCCCAGGGGCAGGCGTACCGCGACCGCGTCGTGTTTCCGAAGATCACCGTGGACCAGAATATTGGCCTTTACAACCAGGCGATGAATCTGCATCAATGCGACGCCCGGGACAGCGGCCGTCTGGACGTCAAGAGCATGCGGGATACGGATTCCAGGAGCGCCCGCGTGGCGCTGTTCCAGGACAATCCGTATCTGGATTCCGTGATCTCCGGCACGGCGAAGTCCCTTGGCGCTGTTGGCTATTTAACGGATGCCGTTCGATTCGACAGGCTGACAGGCCAGGCTGATTTGGATCCGAAGATTAAGTCCGCGTTTGATTCCGGAGAGCATCCGCAGGTGCGTATGCCGTATATCTCCCAGGGCGTGGTCGATTTCGAGACAGGCGCGCTGACCAATATCGCGCCCCACACCGGCGGCCAGGCGTTTGACCGCCAGCAGCTGTCCACGATGGGCGGCTTGAAATGCCTGAACGTCGAGCCTGGCCTTAAATTCGCCATGGTCAATCTCGGATTCAATATGGAAGACGGATACGTGGTCGCGAAGCACGCGGCCCGCAAGCTTGGACATTTTGAATCCGACGGGTCCTATAAGCCGCTCCAGAAATGGGACAAGATCGGCGATACGGAATCCGGCAACAAGGGCATCGTGTCCAAGATCGTCGATACAGACATCGGCGCGGGTATGGATGACCGGCATGCCGACGACGAGTTCATGGCCAGATATCTGTATACCTATCTGGCGCAAGCCCGCGTGAACCATGGCGGGTATGACCTGAACGGCCGGAACGGCAGTTTTTGGCGGGCCGTGCAGTCCAGCGTCGATAGGCATCTCGGATACGGCCAGCAGATCGATCTGCACGAGGGTTTTTGCCGGGTCATGTGCGGCGATGGCTCGACGGTCGGCGGAAAGCTCAATGATCTGATGCGCCTGTCTTTGGCCAAAGGCAAGAAAGCTGGGAAGAGCCGTGAGCGGGCGGATCAGGTCCGCGAGGATATTTTCCAGGGCCTGAAACCGTATCTGGTCGACATCGGCCGTGACCTGGAGGCCAACGGCGTGCAGCCGTTTACAGGGGCGTACAAAGCCGAACACGCCGTATGGCAGCTTTTCCGCGATAATCCCGATCTGGAGGTTGCTGTCACGAACGTATGCGTCTGTACCCGGTCCAACCCGAGTATCCTGATGAACATCGGAGAGGCGTGTGATCGCGACCGGGCACGCATGTCTGCTGACGGCGTGGACATCAATGATCCGGCCGCCAAATCCCAGTGGCTTGCCGACAACGGAGAATCGGTTCTGGTCATGCGGGATGATGACGGCTATAAGATCCCTGTCATGGGGGCGGCCGGCAGGTTCGCCATGTACGTGGATTCCCATACGGCGGACGATAAAAATATCGATTATAATAAGACCGCCAAGTCTCCCAAGGCCGGCCGGCGGCAGGCCGCCCAGGAGGGTTATGCGCTGCAGGGCGAGCGCTGCTGCGAGGCCTATTACGAGTTCATGACAGCCAACGATCCGGTCTTGCCGGACAATCTGGCGAAGTGGAACCGCAAGCTGGCCATGAACGGATTCATGTTCGACACGGCCAGTGAGACGATGGAGAGCAGGCGCATCACGGATATCTTAAATGGCGCCAAGCTCGACGAGATCCAGGATTCGAATCAGATCGCCTACTCGTCCGACGCTATGCCCGGCATTCGCTTCGTTGATATGAAGATGCTGGCGAAGCAGATCGTGGAGCAGGTCCCGAAGGGCGCTGCTCAGGACGATATCGCGAAAGCCGTCGCGTCTATGGGCGAGGATCTGGATTTCTCTAAATTATTGAATTTAGGCCGCAGCAGCAAGGCCATGGCAGGCAGCCCGAAGAGCATCGACGACAAGCTGCGCTACATGTTCGTGACATCGCTGGGACGGGACGGCGGCGGCGTCGTGCTGCTGCCCGACAGCCTGACAAATGCAGACATGGACGTTGATATCGGCCTCAAAGAAACGGTCAAGGCCACGGACGAGATTACCGGCCGCACGTATGACAAGCAGGTCGTCAGCAAGGTCAAGCTGGACGGGCAGCCGGTCATGCCGGACGGTACGCCCCGTATCGCCGTTCCGTTGTTCCTGTCGTCCCGGGAGATCGCCAATCCGGACGCGGAACTCGTTACGGCGCCTGTGGACGACAGGCTCCAGTTCCGGATCTTCAAAACCGCGCTGGCGTCGGCTGTCGCGGACGAGCTGCATGATCTGGATCTAATACCGGAAGGCGATGGGCACGGCCGCGTGCCGATGCTGGATGACGCGAGCCATGCGCAGGCGATCACGAATTTGACCGAGCGCTTCGAAAAGCTATATCGTTCGGCGCCGGACGAGGCGTCCTTGTCGTTGGACAACATGAACGCTTGGTCGAAGAAGAACATCTATTATTTTTCGATCCAGGATTCTCTGACCAGCGTGTGGAACGGCGACCCGACGCTGTCCATTGACGAGATCGGTATCTCGTTCGAGAAGGCCAAATCGCTTGGCATTCTGAAACCAAAGAAAGATTTGGATCATGATGCGCTGCGTAAGATACCTGATACGTACGAGTTTATGGGCGATCGTTATGAGCCGCTAGGCGAGGACGATATCATCGTCGTTAACCGGAGTCCAGGCCAGACGACAGGATGCATCCGCACGTTCTATCCTAAGGTCGTGTGCGAGACCGGCGGCGGCATCTCGACGCACCCCGCGTGCGCGACGATTTTCGACGGTGACTATGACGGTGATACGGTGGGCGTCGGTGATCCGCTGCATCCCAAGAGGCTGCAGTGCGGAACAGACGAGTATGAGATCAAGGCCGCGGCAGCCAGAAAAGAATTGCTTTCCAGGATGTCCATGCGCGGCAATATGGTCCATGAAGCCGACTATGACAATATCAAGCTGCCGGACGGCAGCGAGATCGAGAACGTCCACCCATTGTTTATCGCGGGCAACGCGGACTATGCCGTGGCGAAGCATAATATGAGGGAGCCGGATCAGGACGGCATGCCGGTCTGCGGCTATGATATCGACCGGGAGATCAGTTCGGTTACAATTATGGCCAATATGCTATACGAGCTCCGGAACAGTACGTACGATAATATGAACGGGGCCAACGGCCTGATCACGATGACTTCGGCCCAAAATATCATCGATGCCCGTGGCAGACAGATCGACGCAATGTCGGAGTATTTTCGTCAGATGGACGTTGAAACGGGTACGGACCGGGACCAGAAGTCCGCGGCATTTTGGAAGGATATCGCTGATCGTTTCGATGTCGTTCGGGACGGGTTCAAATCCGAGCTGCCGGGCTGCCATGAGGACACGCAAAAATCCGTCGAAGCCCTGGAGAAGATCGTGTTCGACCGGTTCCGCGAGGCTTACGACGACATGGCCGGGTTTATCTCCAGCAAGCCGCTTCTGACCCACGGCGAGACCCAGCACGAGATCCTGCACAACATCATCCATGACGCGAATATTTCCCGGAAGGGCAAAGAACCCCAGCTGAACGCGTTATTATCTTACTCCTCTGTGGGCGAGGCCTGCGGCGGCCGGCTGTCTGTCGTCAAGAACGCCGACAAGAAATTCGAGCTCATGGTGGATGGCAAGACGTGTGAAAAATTCGATCCGGAGATCCGCATGTCGAACGAGAATCCAGTCAGCGATGTTCCGAGATCGACGTTCATGACGCAGATCGAGTCGCATACCGTGGCCCAGTCTGACAAGTCCGACGCGACGGGGATGGGCGGCGCCATGGCGCAGAAGATGCAGAAGTTATTTTCGCCGGCGGGCTATGGCGCGTTCGGCCTCCGCATCAGCGGGCCGATCACGCAGAGCTATCTGGACGCTAAGCAGAACGTCACCAAATGCGGTAATAATTTGAAGATCGGCAAATTCGTCCTGGATTCTGTGGCCAAGTTCCAAAAGTTCGATGAATTTACGGATGACGCCATGACGAAAGCCGATTTGAACCAGGTGTTCCGCGGCCAGTTTACGAAGTCTACCAGCGTGCATCCGAAGTCTGGAAAACGGGTTCCGGAATATATGACTGTGGACGAGTGCATCCAGCAGATGGATAATTTTATCCAGGTCATGGGCCATCCCGGCTTTACGGATATCGACAAGGCCATTGCAACGGCGGTCCTGTCAAAATATGAATCGCCGGCCGGACCGGAAAGCGAGCGCAGGATCGTGAAGGATCCGGTCAGGACGGCTGATTACACGGGTGACGTGACCTATGCCATCATGTATGGCGGCGATCGGGTCATGCCGGAAATCTTGAACACGATGGAGCAGAACCACAGAGGTCCGTTCAGCGGTTCGTTCGGATACGATGGTCGTGTCGATGTGTCCAGTATTCGTGAGGCTCTGGTATACAAGCTGCACGACGGTTCGAAACTGGCTGAGAGCATTGACCGCATCTTAAAACCCAATGTTCCGGAACCTGTCGGCTTGCCCGCAATGGCGCCGGAAGCTGCGTCGGCTATTGTCAAAGAAAAGAGCAGCGTGTTGGCCCGAACGCTGTCTAAGACGCAGCTGAACCTGTCCGGCGACGCGGCGTCCAAGATCCTGGCGGGCTTCAGGAGCGCGGTCCCTGCGTCCTGCGAAGGGGCATTTGACCGTATGACGGCCAAGAACGCGTCCAGGCAGGCCAGTATGAGTGACAAGCCGGCTGAACAGCCTTCGCCTGCTGACGGCGTATGATTTTTGATCATGACATATTGAAAGGAGAACAGTATGGCAAAACGGAAGTATGGAAAGCATCGCGGCAGCAAGCCTCGTGATATGGCAAAGACCGCGGCGCCAATTGCTGCCCCGGCAAAACCCGTTCATGATGGCCCGGTCAGATCTGAAAAGATGCAGGCGCTGATGGCTGCGGCAGCGGACCGGGCGGCAGCGGAACCGGCACGGCGCACCAGCGAGTTCGTGCCGAAGCCCCGGGCGATCCGGCGTTTTGAGAAATACGCCGGCATGGGCGGGGATTAGAATGCAATTATTGGCTTGACGGCTGGACGTGCGGCGTATATAATATATAGACAGCATAATTCTGTCGCGCGTCCGGCGTTCGGCCGGATGTGTATCGGAAAAATTTTACGATATGGAGGTATGGGAAATGGCAGGAAACAATAACAACATTTCTGTCAGGCAGAACCAGGATGCGCTGCAGCCGGATTTTTCCACTGTGACGAACCAGCTTCAGGCTGCGGAATTGGACCGGAAGAGCTTGACGGCGCTGATGAAAGACGCGGTCGAGATCATGCCTGGCCTGCGCGGTCCGAACGCTGACCCGGTCAGCGCGCCGAGCATCGAGGGCGCCATGGTGTTCGACCAGAAGCTGCTGGACGAGCTGCAGTCCGCCGCCAACGGGGAGTTGGACGATACCACGCTCAAGATGATGGCGGTCTGGCATGAGAATGGCATGGTCGATTCTGACGATGTCAAGGCGTACTACAACATGGACGAGGCTGCAAAGACGGAGTTTTTGGCCGGCAAGTTCGGCGAGTGGATGGATGACCCGGAAGCGTCCGGGAAAGAGATCATCACGGCGAACATGGGCGTGCAGTCCATCCTGGGCGGCGAGTATCGGGACGGCCATGCTCTGGACATTTTGAATATCCAGAGTGTCGATGTTCTGATGGGTTCGCCGGATGATAACCATGTGAACACTTTTTTTAACAATAGCTTGAACGGCGACACCGTCGCGGCGATGGACGAGATCTTGGCGGACATGCACGATCACGGCGATATTGACGACGACCGGTATTATGATGCCGCGGAATCCTGGGACGGCAAGGCTATGACGATGGTCGCCGCCGGCAATAACGTCACGGAGATGCTGGCAGGCGTCGACGCCATGCGTACTCGCTACGACGCCCAGTATTCTGAATCTCCCCAAGACACGCTGAAGAAATACTGTGCGAAGCAGGATCCTCCCTGGGATTACGAGGCGTTCATGCAGGACGTCAATGATCCGACGGTCCTCCACGGCGATGAAAAATCCGCATATCGCAGTTTGCTGTCCAACGGCGAATGGCCGGATGATGTCGACGAGCAGACCCGCGATGCCTATAACCTGGTCATGGCGGAGAGCATCGCGAACAACGATCCGGACAAGAGTCCGCAGGAAAATCTCAGAGAGGCTAATGGCCTTATGTATGAGGCCATGACGGCGGGTATTACGGCGTTCCGCGGCGTGTTGTCTGGTTCGGCCTTGGGACAGAAGCTTTTGACGGTCTGCAACAATTTCGTACATTCCCCGCCGATCAACGGTACCATGTTCCAAGAGATCTGGGATCTTGATATGGATGCAGTTAACCATACTATTACACAGCCGGGTACGATTACACCTGTAATTGAGCAGGAGGATCCCAGTAAACCTGGCACCAAGCCTGATCCCGAGACGCCCGATCCCGAAACGCCTGATCCCGATACGCCCGATCCTGAAACGCCTGATCCCGAGAAGCCTGATCCCGAGAAGCCTGATCCCGAGAAGCCTGATCCCGAGAAGCCTGATCCC